>SESF01014422.1_pt1 | contig 14211 bp, 10 predicted proteins | sample 3171521 | NCBI WGS metagenome assembly SESF01 (sample SAMN10866945, study PRJNA518727) | freshwater metagenome | biome: subpolar coniferous forest; feature: holomictic lake; material: water; isolation source: holomictic Lake 227, 6 m and 8 m depth | place: Canada: near Kenora, Ontario | collected...
CGCGTGTTTGGCGGGTTCGAACTGCTTTTTCCAGGTTGAAGCCAAGCCCGACTCTCGCCTATCGGGCGCACTCGCTGGCTCGTAGCGCGGCCAGCGTGGCTCCCGCTCCTTTGGGGAGAGGGGGAACGGGACCGCCGGACTGTCGCTGCCGCCCAAAAAGTCTTTGGCCCGCGTGAGACCGAGCCTCAATTTCAATTGGCAGTTGCCAGAGGTTCGCTACCGCCGCAGCGGGATGAATAGGACATCCAACTGCGTCCCGCCCTTGGCCGGACGCTCGTAACGGAACACGCGCCCGAGGAATGACACCTTTTTATACCCGTCCGTTTTGCGGTCGTAGGTGATCGCGGGGAAGACATCCACCGCCACATCACCATTCCGCCGCTCGTAATGCCAGACCCGCCACAGCACGCGCGCCCGGGTGTAATCGTTGGCCGCGCTGGGATCCTTCGCCGGAGGCGGCCCGAGCTCATGCTTGTAATCATACAACAGCACGCCAATGGATCCCTTGGTCGCAGAGCGGGAGCTGCGCGGGTTGGAATTAGTGGAGTAGCTCCACAAAGGGAACACTCCATTCTTGAATCGGTATTCCCGCAGTTCGGGGGACTTAACCGAGGCCACCCGGTTGGTGGGAGAAACTCCTCCTGGCGCAGAGGAATGCTCAGACCAGAAACCGCTTTGCCGCTCATACCAGCAGAATGGCAGGCACCAGAACTCCTTGCCGAAAACACTTTGTTTCTTCGTGGGCAGGGAATCAAGCGGGCCGTTGTTGTGGAACGAAAACGCGGGGAAGATCCACCAATGGCTGTTCCCAGCCGTCCGGTCCCGGCCCCCAAGCACGAGCAGTCGGTCTTTGGTGGTTTCGGTTTTTGGGACCACCTTATGCGAGTAGAGCGGGAAGAGCCAATGGCCTCCTTGTTCTCCCGAGCGCACCCCGGCCAGCGGGGTGAGCGGGTAGAAATAGCCCTTGCCTTCGCCGCGCCAACCGAACAAGGGAGTCAACAGTTTTTCGTTGGCTGCATCCCGGTAATAAAGTGGCAGGAAATGGTGCGGGCCGGGCTTTTCGCCCCAGCTCGCGTGGGCCAGACCACCAGCCAGCCACAGATCGTCTCGCTCGGGCCGCCGGTTCATCCAGGACAAGACGCCGGCAGAAAAGTAGGTTTCCCGGTCCTCAGTCTTCCAGCGAGCCCACAGCGGCGACAGCAGCGTGCGCTGCTCGCGGTCCCAGTAGCAAAGCGGGATGAGGGCACTCCAGTCGCGAGTCGCGGATTTTCCCTGGGCCCACAGTGGCGTGACCAGCGCGGATCCGTGGGAGTTGGTGGACTGATAGCAGACCAGCGGCACCAGGCTCCAATGCCCGCCGTTGGTGTCGCCCCCGCTCATCCAGAGGAGGGATAAGAAACGCGAGCCGTCCTTGTTGTGGTTCCGCCAATACAGGGGCAGCACCATGCTGCCGGACTCTCCGCCCTTCTTATCCGACCACCAATGCGCCAGGGGCCACGGGCTGTAGAGATCGAAGTCATTGGTCCCCTGCCGTTTCAATATCCATAACGGGAACACCGAGTCCGTGCCTCCGTTGGTGCCAAACGGCTGACCATAGTGCCAGTAAACCGGGAAAAGCACCTGGTAGTCCCTACCCCAAAACGCTGGGAAAATCCGGTTCTCACCGGCCTCTCGATCGAACTGCACCAGCGGCCACAACAAGTTGTATTCGCGGTTGGTCCGATCCAATCCATAGACGGAAAACAGCGGTCTGACGGCGGTGTGGTCATCCGTGCGCTCAAAGATCGGCCACGCCACCGAGAGGGCGGGATCACGGTAATAAAGGAACGGCCAGACATTGAGGCGCTGCTCGGCCGGACCGGTGCGTTTGGCGTATTCGCCGGTGTAGAAAGGAGTCCCTTTCATCTCCGTTGTACTGCAACCGCCGCACAACAACAGTAATGCCGCCGCGCCGCAGCAGACAGCCATTTGGGACGCGAGCAGCCGTGAAAGAAAATCAGTCCGAACTAAAAGCATGGCCCGCGTCATGGAATGAGCCTAAACGCCCTGCCCGGGCGGTCAACCCTGATCTCCTGCCCGCGACGCTGCGTGGGAGAACCCGGAGCGCCCGCTGATTGAACTGGCCAAGTCCGAGCTCAGCGGCTTAACTGGCATGCGGCCGTTTTCAGCGAAAGGATTCATATATGTTGTTTCTCTATGGCTCGGACTCGAAAACCTGGAAGAAGTGGCAGGCGATGGCGGAGCAATGCCGACGATTGCTGACCGAGCAGCCGATTACTTCGGCAGGCCCCGGTAGCATCCTGAAGGATGTTGACAGTTTCCTGGAGTTCGTCGGCACAGAAGGCATCCCCACCAAGAGCCAAAACAGCACCTTGCCGATGGGGCGGCTCGTGGCATTGAATCAGAAATCAAGCTATCCCGTAGAGTTGGCCTTGAAGCGCGCCCTGCTTCGGGATTATCCGAACCTGGCCGGGATATTTGTCCTGCTCCGGGTGATGGATTTGCTCCAGGTGAAAGGCCCGCGCCTCCGGGTTTGCCCGACGGCCCTGAAATTCTGGCGGGGGTTGAACAGCACCGAACAGTATTTTGCTTTACTCGAGGCGCTCCTGTTCCAGGCTCAGCCTTCCGTGCTCGCGTATGAGCGCAGGCCGGCGGAGATGCAGGCTTTTGAGCGAATCCCGCTGTTGCTGGCCCAACTGAGTGACCGCTGGCGTGCCTTCGGTTTTTACGAGTCCGTCCACTATTTTGGGCCCAAAGGCGACCTTCGTTCCTGGAGGGTGTTTTTGTTGCAGCAATTGGGTCTTATTGAAATCCGCCCGCGGCTGCAATCTGAAAAGAAACGGCGGGTTTGGGGTGGCGGCGGTTGGCTCTTAGGTGGCGCCCGGCTCACTCCCTGGGGAGCCGCGATCAACTGGCCCCTAATAGAGCTCCAGAAAGCAGAAGCGGAACAAGAGGAGGAACGAGTGGATGCACTGATGGCCAGCGCGACGCCGTCCGGGTTGGCGCAAGGACTTCTGGTTCCACTCCCCGGCCCGACAGCGGCGGAGCGTGCGAGCGTGGCCGAGGATGCTGACGCGGAGGAGTTCGAACTGGCGCTGGACGAATCGCCAGATGACTCCAGCGAGGCGGCGACCTTCGGAACCCTCCAGCCGGCTTTCCAGCCCTACCGCCCTGAGTGGCGGACTGTTTACGCTCGTCCGAAGCTCGAAGTCCGGTCGGGAGCCCACCACTTCAAAGTCACCTTGGCCAGGTGGCAGGGCCAGGGCTGCGGCATCTGGCGCCGGCTTCTGGTCTCACCGCACGCCTCACTCAATGATCTGGCTGAATCTATCCTCAGCGCGTTTGGTTTCGATAGTGATCACCTATACGACTTCCGCTACCGCGACCAGCGGGGCAGCACCCGGACCTATAACCACCCCTACACGGACGAAGGACCGTACACGACCAAGATTGCTGTGGCCGAGACCGAGTTGCTGATCAAAGACGAAATGCTCTTCACGTTCGACTACGGCCACGATTGGCAATTCGAGGTTCGCCTCGAAGCAGTGGATGCTGCCCCCTGCAAATTTAAGCGGACCAAGCTCGTGGAGTCTGCCGGCAAAGCGCCGAAACAATATCCCAACGACGAGTTGTAAGAGCCCAGCGGGGTATGAGACGAGCTTCCAAACCCGAGCGCCGGTGCCGACGCTGCCCATTTTGCGCGCCCTCCGGACGTTGTCTTGACCGCACCCTCAAGAGCGGCCGGTGCGGCGACTGGATCTGGTTTGTGCGCTACGGCAGACAGATTCGCCGGCTATACGTCCTTCCCCACGACCCGCGCACACCCGTCCAACTACGCTCCCGAGCCCGTCTCAGTGCCGCCTCCGGAAATTACAGCCGCTCCCTAACCGTGAAACAGCAGGAGGTCTGCATCACCGCCGGGGCCAAACTCCGGAGCCGTCCCCGCTTGGGCCAGTCCGGTCCGCTCACCGGGCAGCAGTACTCGATTCGCAGGCAATACGTGCTACAGAAAGCACATGGTAACCGCCAAAAACCAGCAGTTGCACCACAAGCGCCTAAACTGCAGAAGCTTAAGCCCACTACATGGGAGCCTCCCCAGGGTGCCTCCGGGGTGATGCCGGACCCGCGCCGCCCAGGAACGAGGCGCCCGAGCCGGGTGCGGCGAGGGAAGGCTCTCAAGTCAAACTACCCAACTTTATTAGGCGCAGCACGGGCTCCGCGGCTTCGCGGGATTGGGCGAGGTCCACTGCGAACTCCGCCACCCAATCGTTATGTTCCTCCGGGTCCACCAGCATCTGCTGCACCCGCCAGGTCCGCTTATCCTCGGCCAGCAGCACGTAGGTGTGGCGGGTATTTCGGGCATTCGGTTCCAGGCATATCCGCTCGTGCTCGGCGTGGTAGGTGTCCAGCGCCTGCTGGAGGCGATGGGCGGTCCAGGGCTGGTCGTCCAGGTCCTGCGGCGAGGAGAGATGGGCGATGGCCTGCTCGTAGTCGCCGTTCACCAGCCCGCGCAGGAAAGTGAAGATCCGGTTGCGGATGGCGGCCGTGAAAGCCTTGGTGTCGCGAGTGACGTCGGCGGCGGCTTCCTCGGCGCCGGGCGGGCGGACTTCTTTGGTCTCGGCACGCTGGTAGCTCGGGTCACGCATCTTCTCCCATTCGTCGAGCAGGCTGGAATCGATCTGGCGGATCAGGGTGCCCAGGTAGAGTTCCATTTCCCGCACGGCGTCGTCCTTGGCGGCGTCGGGGACGGTTTGAGTGAGGACCTTAAAGACGCTGTTCAGGTGCCGCAGCAGGACGCCCTCAGCCCGCTGGAGTTCGTAGTCGCGGATGTAATCGGAGAAGGATCGGAACGACTCGAACATCTCCCGCGCGATGGACTTGGGCCGGATATTCTCCTGGCCTACCCACGGGTGTTTGTCCGCAAAAGCGTTGAAGGTGGAATAGATGAACTCCCGGTTCGGCTTGGGATATTCCAGCTTCTCCAGCTCCTCCATGCGCTCGTCATATTCGATCCCCGCCATCTTCATCTCCGCCACCTTCTGGCCCTTGAGCTTGTCGAGCTGCTTGCGCAGGATGATGTCCGGGTCTTCGAGGATGGACTCCACGAGCGTGAGCAGGACCAACGGGTAATCCGGCTGCTGCGGGTCCACCAGCGGCAGGGTGTCCATCAGATAAAGCGAGAGTGTTTGATCCATCGAGAAATCATCCTGCAGCTCGATGTTGACGCGCAGCTTCGCAGTGCCGCTTTCGCCGGCGGACCGTACTGCGGGCGGAATAATCTCAATGATCTTGCGCTCCACCAGCGACCGGAACAATTGCCAGGCGCGGTTAACGTGGGCCTTTTTAGCCTTGGGTGAGTCGTGGCAGCGGGCGATCAACTGCTGCATGGCGCGGCAGCCATCGCCCTTCCGGCTTAGCACATTCAGCAGCATTGCGTGTGTGACCTGGAAGCGCGAACTCAGTCGTTCCGGCTGGGCGGAAATCAGGCGCAGGAAGGTGTTCTTGTCCCAGTTGACGAAGTTCCTCTCCGGCGGCTTGCGTTTGACCGCCTTCTTGCCGCCCCGCGCTGCCTTCTCTTCGAGCTTGAGATTCTCGACCATGTGCTCGGGTGCCTGGGCTACCACCCAGCCGCGGTCGTCGAACCCTTTGCGCCCGGCGCGCCCGCCGATCTGGTGGAAATCGCGCGCACTCAGGATGCCGGTCTTCTGGCCGTCGTATTTGCAGAGGCGCGAGAACAACACGGTGCGGATGGGGACATTGATGCCTACGCCGAGCGTGTCGGTGCCGCAGATGATCTTGAGCAGACCCTTCTGCGCCAGTTGCTCCACCAGCACCCGGTACTTCGGCAGCAGCCCGGCGTGATGCAACCCGATGCCGTGCTTGAGCCACTTCTTGATTTCCGGGCCGTAGGGGCTGGTAAACTTGAATCCTTCCAGCTCGTTGCCAATCGCGTTCTTCTCCTCGCGCGTGCAGACGTTGATGCTGGTGAAATCCTGCGCGCTCTGGGCGGCCTCCAGTTGCGTGAAGTGGACGACATAGACGGGGGCTTTGCCTTGCGCCACCAGGGTTTCGAGTGTCGTGGCCAGCGGCAGCTCGGAATAGGCGTGGTCCAGGGGGACCGGCCGCTCTTTGGAAGCGACAGTAACAGTGGTACGCCCGGTGAGCCGGGTCAGTTCCTCCTCGAAAAACGTGGTGTCTCCCAGTGTGGCGGACATCAACAGGAACCGCGACTGTGGCATCGTCAACAGCGGCACCTGCCAGGCCACGCCGCGCTCGCGGTCGGCGTAGTAATGGAATTCATCCATGATGACCTCCTGCACGTCGGCCTGCGCGCCCTCGCGCAAGGCGATATTGGCCAGGATCTCAGCGGTGCAGCAGAGGATCGGCGCGTCGCGGTTCACCGAGGCATCGCCGGTGCTCAGGCCGACGTTGTCTGGCCCGAACTCACGGCACAGGCCCAGCCACTTCTCATTTACCAGGGCCTTGATCGGGCAGGTATAAACGGAGCGTTTGCCCTGAGCGATGGCCTTGAAATGGACGGCCGCAGCCACCAGCGACTTACCCGAGCCAGTGGGCGTGTTGAGGATGACATTCTTGTCCTCGAACACCTCCAGAATGGCGGATTCCTGCGCCGGATATAGATGCAGGCGCTTGCTCTCGGTGTACTCGAGGAAGCGCCCCAGCAGGACATCGTTGGCCGGGCGGTCATCCCGGGGGATCAGATCGTAGAGCGTCAGTGACACGACGAAGTTTCTTTCATTTGCTATGACTGAAGAACCAGCAGCTTCCAGTTCCCCAGCCACCGGTAGTCTTGCTTAAGCTCCGGCTGATTGCACGCGATTTCCGGCAGTAGTTACGATCCGTGACGGGCGCCGTCGCGGAAAAAGGATCCGGGGAAGTCTCATTATGGGCGAGATGGGAACGCCGGGTGGGGGCACCCGGCGGAGGGTGACAGGACCATAATGAGAATTGCTGTTACTGCGCGGCCCATCTTGACTTGCCTGGTGCCCAGGCATACGTTCTCATCTATGAACTTCCGGCCTGACCGCGTGCTGCTGATGGCAGCATGTTTGCTGGCACTTCCCTTCCGTGCGCCGGCACCGCTGGTTTATAAACAAGGCGAAGGCTGGATTTATGAACCGGCCGGCGGCTCTACTAATTTACCCCGCGAAGTAGTATTGCGACCGGAAGTGGTTCCCTATGAACTGGAGAGTGTTAACTGGAACCTCGCCCAGCCAAGTGGGCCCTTCCGGAAGGAGCCGGAACTAAGCCAGCGACACGTCGTCCGCAGCCTGCTGCAATTCGACAAGAACACCAACCACGCCATTGCGGTAATCTGGGATCAACCGCAGAGCAAGCTCTGCGTGGATCTTAATGGGAACCTGGATTTGACCGACGACCCAGCCGGAGTTTTCATCTCGGCTGGCAAAGGCTTCCAGCAGGTGTTTACCAATGTCACCCTGCCCGTGAAAATGGCGGCGGGCCTGCGCCCCGCGATATTGGATTTGCATTGTTTCACCGACGCACAGGGGAGTTGGGCACAGGTACAGTTGCATTCGCGATCTCTGTGGCAGGCCAAGGTGGCGTTTGGCGGTGAAGAATGGCAGGTGGCCGTTGTGGACAACCTTTTTGGTGCGCAGGGGCCGGCCGTTGCGAAGTTCCTGCTCTTGCGACCGTGGGCGGTGCGAGCGAACAGCGTCTCGGTCCATGATCCCACCTCCGGCATCGGCCCTTTTCCCAGCCAGCTCTTTTGGCTGGGCCAGGCGTTTCATTTGGAGCATCGCTTTGATACAAACGGCGAGACTGCGGTCTGCAAGCTGGAACTCACGCCACAACAACCGCCGCTGACGGACATAAAACTATCCGGCGAGTCCCTTTGCTACGCAATGCTTTCTGCCACCAACGGATACACCGTGTTGCTCCATGGCCCTCCCGGCACGGTGAAGATCCCGCAAGGCGTTTACACGGTCGGCGCCGTCTGGCTGAAGAAGGGGGCGGCGGAAGCGTTGCGGCTTGGCAACGCGCCTCTGGTGCTCAATGCCACGGTCCCTACCAACCTGGTCCTGGGTGGGCCGCTGACCAATTCCGTCACGTTGAGCCGCCAGGGCCGGAAGCTGGCCATGAGCTATCAGCTTTCGGGAGCGGACGGCGGATCCTATCGTCTGGCACAGCAGGATCGCGCGCAGCCACCCGAGTTCACGGTCTATCACGGCGGCAAGAAAGCGTTGGCCGGCAAGTTCGAGTTTGGCTGAGGTGGCACCTGCGCGTACTCATGGCGAGTACCCCTCACACTGGCGGGCGATCTGAAAGTGGCGGCGTATGCGGACCTGGGAGGTCTGGGCACGAAACAAGGTCCATCGGTTGATTTCGCCTGGACCATGCCCAACCTCCTGCCGCTTTTACTGCCGTGGCTCGCCGTGTTGGCGTTGCTGGCTCTGCCGTCGAACCGCAACCCTCGAGCCTGGTGGATCTGGGCGCCACTGATTGGCCTGGCGTTACTCGGCGCTGGTCTGGAGACGGCCGCCGAAGCGCTCAACAATGAGGGGCTGAACTATTCGGTCCAGGCGGCCTGTGCCGCGGCGTTTGGGTTCGCGACTATCTGGCTGCTGGGATCGGCGTTGGCTCGCCGCTGCCGGGCGCTGGCGATTGGGCTCATGACGCTGGCCTTTGCGGCCGTCAGCCTGCTGGCGTTCGTCGTCAGCCCCGTGTTTGAGCAAGTGTCGGACCTGAGCCGATGGGAGTCGTTGTGGCCCTTATACCTGCTGCTGTTCTGGCTGGTGGGAGGCCTGGTGGTCGCTGGCGCCCTGAATTTGACCGGGCGGATGTGCCGCCGCCGGTTCAGCCGTGTGCGAGCCTCGCTGTGGCTCCCGCTCTGGCTCTGGGCCATGTGGGTCGTGGCCGGGGGCCTGCTGAGCGGCGTGGGGGTGCTTGTATCCGGCGGGCACTTTGATTGGAGCGGCCTTCTGGTGGGCACCCTTGTTCTCTCACTCGTGAGCTTGGGGATGATCCTGCCGTTCCTGATCCTCTCGTTTATCAGCTCGTTCTACCGCGAGCGGCTCAACGACCTCTTACGTTTGCCCGCTCCAGCCGCGGAGCCGACAGCCCCGGCACCGATCACTGAGCCGGCTTGTCGGCAGTAAATCTCACGGCTCAGGCCGGGTGGGTTTCTGGCCGACGACGATGGAGTTCATCGCTGCATCCTGGCGCAACAAGGCCACTTCAGTGAAGCCCGCAGCCTCCAGATCCTCCCGCAATTCGGCAAACGTGAACGTGCCGCCGCCTTCGGTGGCGGCGAGCATATTCACAGCGAACAGCGCCCCCGCCACCGGCTGAGTGCGATCTGCCTCCATCAGGATGTCGCGGATGGCGATGCGCCCGCCCGGCACCAGGGCCGCACCGACCTTGGTGAACAGAGCACGATTCTGGGCGCGAGAGTTCTGGTGTACGATGGCGCTGACCCAGGCGAGGTCCGCCCCCGGTGGCAGCGCGTCGCGCGTGAAGTCACCGTTCTGGAGCCTGACGCGCTGATCCAACCCGGCGGCAGCCAAACGCTTGCGCGCCATAGGAATGACGTGCGGCAGATCGAAGAGCGTGGCCTGGGCCGAGGGGCAGGCGCGTAGAAAAGCGATGGTCCAGGTGCCCGAGGCGCCGCCAATGTCCAACAGATGCCGGAACTGGAGCGGCTGCACGGCCTGAATAACCTGGTCGGCATTGGGGGCCGAGATGTTGTGCATCGCCCCGATGAAGGCCTCCTGGGCGCCGTCGTTGCCGCGTATGCCTGGCCAGCATTCGGCCGGCCGGCCGGTCTTGACGACGCGCGCCAACTGCGCCCAGTTGCGGAGGCAATGCGCCTGGTGCTGGGCCATGGCCAGCACGCTTTGCGTTCCGTCGTGCGTCAGGAAAGCATCCAGGCCGCCCGCCAGGGCGTAACGATCAGAGAACTTTTCGAGCAATCGCAGCGCGACCAGGGCATCCAGCAGAATAGTCAGCGCGCGCAGGTCGCACTGAAGAGCGCGGGCGAGTTCCCCAGCCGGCAGCGGCGCGGGGGCCAAAGCGCTGAAGAGATCCAGCTCCGCAGCGGCGGCCAGCACCGCAGCGCCCTGGTAGGTGCGTCCCAGAGCCAGGATTTCGTCGGCAGAACAGGGTTGATGGAGTGTTGGCTTCATAAATCATCCAGCGGGTTCAAATGCCCGCAGGTTGGTAGAGAATATCCCAGCTTCGCCCGCGCCCCAAGGCCAATTCGTCCGGCTCCCATCCGAATCTTACGCTGAATTTCACGTTGCGACTGGACGGAGGTTTCTTTAGGTTCCGCCGTTGCCAAAGCAAAAGTAATTTGAATTGATATGAGTGTTCTGATTGTCGGCTCGACGGCGCTGGATTCCATTAAGACGCCCCAGGCAGAGAACCCGCGTTTGCTGGGCGGTTCGGCCAGCCACGCCTCGGTGGCGGCCAGCTTCTTTGGTCCAGTCAAACTGGTTGGTGTCGTGGGGGCTGACTTTCCCCGGCGATACCTCCAGCTCTATGAGCGTCACGGGATTGATTTGCAGGGCCTGCAGGTGTTGCCAGGCAAGACTTTCCATTGGTCGGGAGAGTACGAGGCGAACATGAACAACCGCCGCACCCTCCTGACCGAGCTGGGCGTGTTCGAGACCTTCAACCCCACGTTGCCTGAGGCATATCGGGATACCCCCTTTGTCCTGCTGGCAAACATCGCTCCGGCCCTGCAGCATCACGTGCTCGATCAGATGCGGCGGCCCCGATTTGTCGTCGCCGATACGATGGACCTTTGGCTTAATGTGGCCCTGCCCGATTTGCTGAAGCTGGTGAAACGTCTCGACGGCTTCGTGCTCAACGACAGCGAAGCGCAGCAGCTAACCGGAGAAGGCAATGTCTTCGTCGCTCTGAAGAAGATCCACCGTCTCGGCCCGACGCACGTGGTCATAAAACAAGGCTCCCACGGCTCGATCCTTTCCAGTCCGCAGGGCTTGTTTATTTGCCCGGCTTACCCGCTGCGCAAGGTGATCGACCCGACGGGCGCCGGGGATTCGTTCGTGGGTGGCATGATGGGGTACCTGGCCGCGGCCAAAGGGCCGATCGATAACCATATCCGCCGGGCAATGACTTACGGGAGCGTGGTGGCGTCTTTCTGCTGCGAAGGATTCGGATTGAAGCGCACGACGAAAATCACCCGCGCGCAGATCGACGGCCGGGTGAAGGAGTTAGAGCAACTGACCCGGTTTTGATCAGATGTGAAAGTCCTCGGGTGGGCGCTGCCGTTCTTTTTTGCTCACCACCTTCACATTGGCCTCTTCCTGTACCACCAGCGAGTTGGGCGGGACGCTGGTGGTGAGGAAGACGTTCGCCCCGATCGTGCTGCCTTCGCCCACGACGGTATCCCCGCCCATGATGGTGGCGCCGGCATAAATCGTCACTCGGTCCTCAATCGTGGGGTGGCGCTTTTGCCCGCGCAATTGCTGGCCCGCGGCGAGGGATTTCGCCACCAAACCCACTCCCTGATACATCTTCACATGGCTGCCGATGATGGTGGTCTCCCCGACGACCGTGCCGGTGCAGTGATCCACGAAGAAATGCGAGCCGATTTGCGCGCCCGGATGCAAATCCATCCCCGTGCGGGCGTGCGCCCATTCGGTCATAATGCGGGGAATCAGGGGGATGTTTTTGAGATATAACTCATGCGCCAGCCGCTGCACGGCAATGGCTTCAATGAACGGATAGGCGACGATCACTTCCTCTTTGCTGAGCGCTGCCGGATCGCCCTTGTAAGCCGCCTCGGTGTCGGTCTGAAGCAACTCGCGGATGCGCGGCAAGCTGGCCAGGAATTCCACGGTCAAGGTGTGCGCAATGGGACGCAGCCCTTTCTTTGGCAGCTCGGGCGGAGGGTTGTATTCGAGGCTCTTGCAGACTTCGTCTTCCAGGCTGTGGAGGACCGACTCCAGCAGCGAGGCAGTCTCGGCCTTGACCTCCGAAGAATGGATGAGCTTCTCATCGAAGAAGCCGGGAAACAGCAGTCGCAGCAAATCGGCAGCGAGGAGCGCGATGGCGCGCTTCGAAGGCAGGTTCTTCCCATCCAGATGGTTAATGCCTCCCACCTGCGTGTAAGAAGCGACTAAGCGATCAGTTAGTTGGTTTATGGTCAACGGCACGGGAGGATTATCCGGCATTCCCTGGGGCAGCGCAAGCAGCCGAGGGCGAACATGCCCGGACGTGGTTTTGCTCCGGTCGCGGTTAGTATTTTGCGCCATCCGACCCACCGGCCTAGCCGGCGGCTTCCAGCAGGATCTTGATGCCGCTGCTGGTGCCGATGCGTGTCGCACCGGCTGGCACCATGCGGCGCAGGTCGGCCAGGGAGCGGATACCGCCCGAGGCCTTCACCTCGAGCCCCTTTTCGCGCACGATCCGGCTCATCAGCGCCATGTCTTCGATGGTTGCCCCGCCGGTGCTGAACCCGGTTGAAGTCTTCACAAAGTCGGCTTGGGCTTTGACGGCTAGCTCGCAGGCGCGCCCCTTCTCCTCGTTGGTCAGCAGCGAGGTCTCCAAAATCACCTTGCCCCGGGCACTGCCGTCGCGGCAGGCCTCGACGACCGAGCGGATGTCCTGGAGCACCAGGGCGTCGTCGCCGCTCTTGAGCGCCCCAACGTTGAGGACCATGTCGATTTCTTTGGTGCCTTGCCGGATAGCCGCGCGGGCTTCCAGGGCCTTCGTCTCCGGCAGTTGCGCGCCCAGCGGAAAGCTGACCACGCAGCAGACCTTCACACCCGATTCGTCAAGTAATCGCCCGGCGAGGGATACCCAGGTCGGATTGACGCAGACCGAATAGAACAGGTGCTGGCGGGCTTCGCGGCAGAGCTGTTCGATGTCCGACCGCGTGGCATCCGGCCGCAATAGGGTGTGGTCGATGAACTGCGGGATGTCCAGCGGCGCTGGGGCAGGAGGCAGGGCTGCGCTAAAGTCCGGCCAGTTGAGGGAAGATCCTGTTCTGCTGCCCTGAAATCCGAAGACCGAAGGCCGAAACCCGAAAGTAGGCCGAAATCCGAATTCCGAGAATGGCCTGATTCGATTGGCTGCTGCTCCGCCGGGGTGGCTATCAATTCGGACTTCGGACTTCGGACTTCGGTCTTCGGGTCTCGGGTTTGGAATGGCCCGGCCCGACTTTAGAGCAGCCCGGGGCAGGAGGGGAGGCGCCGCGTGCGCCCTGGGTAGCCAACACTTGGCGCTTTGCTTCCAAGCCCCCGTCGTCCGCGTCGAGGGCAGTATTAAGGTTATTCACGGTGAAATTGTCGCTGTTTCGGTTGCGGCATCGCCGCTAACAAGCCGGACGGTGATGTCAAGGATGGCGCCTGGACATAATGGCCGCTGCTGCTAATTCGGTAGAAAAAAAATAAGCGTTATCGGTCACTTTCAGGCTTGAGCAAGCAGCGTGTGTTCCGTCACTTTTGACCCTTGTTTTCGACAAGATTACTGAATTCCGAACATGAACGACCTGCAACAAGAAATTAGCGAGCTGAAGCAATTCATCATCGATCTGAAGGCCGATCGAGCCGCCACCAAGGAAAAGGAGCATCGCGAAGCGTGGACGAAATATGTCTCGCTGACCGTGGTTATTATCGCCGTCATCGCCGCCGTTGCCACGCAGTGGGCCGGCAAATATAGCGGGCGCACCCAGATGCGTCAGGCCCAGGCGTCCGATCAATGGGCGTTCTATCAAGCCAAGTCGATCAAGCAACATCTCGATGAGGTGACACTGGCGCAACTGACCCGGAGCGGCAACGCCACCGACCCGGAGTTGGCCAGGTCGATCAAGAAGCTGAGCGATAGCCTGGCGCGCTACGAAAAAGAGAAGGCCGAAATCAAAGCCAAGGCCGAGGATCACGAAAGAGATCGCGATCAGGCGAGCCGGCGCAGTGGCAAGATGGGCCAGGCTATCTCCTGCTTTACCGTCGCAATCGCCACGGCTTCAATCTGTATGGTCACCAAGAAAAAGCCGCTGTGGTTTGTTGCGATGCTCCTGTCGCTGGTCGCAATAACGCAAATGCTCCAGGCCTGGATCTTGTAGGTGGCGCAAACCGCTTTCATAGAAAGCCCGCTCGGATTGGCATAGCCGCCCGCCTTGGTACGCGGGCGTTTCCCCCCCTCCTCCTCGGGAGGCGAGGGTTGGGGAGAGGTAGCTCTGAAGTCCGAAACCCGAAGTCA
>SESF01010963.1_pt1 | contig 14206 bp, 8 predicted proteins | sample 3171521 | NCBI WGS metagenome assembly SESF01 (sample SAMN10866945, study PRJNA518727) | freshwater metagenome | biome: subpolar coniferous forest; feature: holomictic lake; material: water; isolation source: holomictic Lake 227, 6 m and 8 m depth | place: Canada: near Kenora, Ontario | collected...
ATAGATTTGCGCGATCCACGTCAGGCCGCCCCCAGACCAATACCGGACTGCCCCCAGACCGCCCCATGAATGCAGAAGGCAGAAGGCAGAATGATGAAGGCAAATGGAGAAGGCGGCAGCCGAATTGAACCGCACCTGATTTCCGGCTCGCCTTTTGGCGCGGTCTTGGTCAGTTTCCCTACCGTTCTGCGGCCGGACTGTCGGCTGCCGGCATTTCATGTTGAACCAACTTACGATTTCCGAGCTCGTCGCCAAACTCAAGAGGCGCGAAGTCTCGGCGCGGGCGGCCACGCAGGCTTGCCTGGACCGGATTCAGCGCGTTGACGGGCAGATTAAGGCCTTCATCAGCTACGACGCGGCCGACGCCCTGGCGCAGGCGGACGCGGCAGACCGCGCGCTGGCCTCGGGGCAGGCGCACGACGACCAGCCTTTGCTGGGTGTGCCGGTCGGGATAAAGGATGTCATCGCCGTGAAGGGCCAGCCGCTGAACTGCGGTTCCAAAATCCTCGGGAATTTCGTCTCCCCCTACGACGCGACGGTGACTGAAAAGCTGAAGGCGGCTGGGGCAGTGGTTTTTGGCCGGATCAACATGGACGAGTTTGCCATGGGCAGCTCGACCGAGAACTCGGCCTTCCAGATCACCACTAATCCCTGGGATACCTCGCGCATCCCTGGTGGTTCGTCCGGCGGGTCCGCCGCGGCGGTGGCGGCTGATGAATGCGTCGCGGCGCTCGGCTCAGACACCGGCGGCTCGATCCGCCAGCCCGCGGCTTTGTGCGGGTGCGTGGGGCTGAAGCCGACCTATGGCCGCGTCTCGCGCTATGGGTTGGTGGCGTATGCGTCGTCGCTCGACCAGATCGGCTGCTTCACCAAAGACGTGCGGGATGCCGCGACCGTGCTGGGTGTTATCAGCGGGCACGATCCGCGCGATTCTTCGAGCGTGCCGCAGCCCGTGCCGAACTACGCCGCCGGCCTGAGCGGTGACATCAAGGGGCTGAAGCTTGGGCTGGCCAAGGAATACATGATCGGCGGGCTGGATCCTGAAGTGAAGCGGGCGGTCGAGGCCGCTGTGGAACAGTTCACGCGACTCGGGGCCGAGGTGGTGGAGGTCTCCCTGCCCCACACGGACTACGCGATTGCGACCTACTATATCATCGCCACAGCGGAGGCCAGCGCCAACCTGGCGAGGTTTGATGGCATCCGTTACGGGGTGCGGGAGCCCGGGGCGGACCCGATCGAGCTCTACGGCAAGACGCGCGGCAAAGGGTTCGGTGACGAGGTAAAGCGGCGCATCATCCTGGGCACATACGTCCTGAGCAGCGGCTACTACGATGCCTATTACCTGCGGGCACAGAAGGTCCGCACGCTAATCCGCAATGATTTCCTGAAGGCGTTCGAGAAGGTGGACGCGATTCTCACTCCGACCTCACCCACCGCCGCGTTCAAGATTGGGGAGAAATCGGCCGACCCATTGCAGATGTACCTGATGGATATCTTCACCATCTCGTGCAATCTGGCGGGCATCTGCGGCATCAGCGTTCCCTGTGGGTTCACCAGCGCCAAACCCCGGCTGCCCATCGGGCTGCAGCTTCTGGGCAAGCCATTCGGCGAGGAGACCATTCTGCGGCTCGGCCACGCCTACGAGCAGAGCACGGCGTGGCACAAAGAAAAGCCGCCGATCAACGCTTAGTCAATCGGCGGCTGCGAGTCGGGTTGGGGCTACCAGGGACGGCGGACGCGGAGAAACTCCGTGCCTGCGGACGGCAGCGTGAGGCTGATCAGACTCGGGCCGGCTGTGGGGGTGTTGGTAATCCACTGCCATTGCGCGGACGGCCCAAGAACGCTGCTCTCTTCCAGAATTGTGTCAGCTATGGTCTTGGGCCAGGAGAGGGTCACCAAGTTGTCGGCGCTCGCAATGCTGAGCTGCACGGGGTTGCCGATAACAATGCTGCCGTTGACCGTGGTGGAGGCGTTGGACACGGTCGCGGTCACACTCCAATTGTAGGTTGCGGCCTGCGTGTAGGCGTGGGCGGCGTATTGGTTCGTGCTATGGACGGAGCCATCACCGAAGTTCCAGTCGAAGGTCACGGTTGCGGTGCTGTTGGTGACGGTGGGCACCACGACGAAGGCGACCGGCCAGGCGGCAGGATAAGTTGGCGGGACATGCGCAGCAGCCCCGATGGAAAACGGCCCCCGGGCTACGGTGACCGTGCCGGTGGCGAGGTTCGAGTTCTTGGAGCCGTCATACGCAGCGAAGGTGAACCGGTCGGTGCCGACGTAGCCCGGGTTGGGGAAGTAGGTGGCCACGTGGGTATTGGTGTTCACCCCGACAGAGCCGTTGGCCGCCTGCGAAATGATCCGCGGCCACGCTCCAGCCCCGGTGACGGGCAGCGGGATATTGACGGACTGGTCATTGGTGGTGTTGGTCACAACTCCGACCACGGTCGGCGCGGCGTTGGTGTTTGAAGCAGTGTTCCCTGGTCCTTTGTGGCAGGTGTAACAGCCAATGATCGCGCCGCGGAAGAGGGTCTTGGTGCCGAAGGCGCTCAGGGTGCGGTTGGCTTGCATGCGCGAAAGGACTGTCCCACTGCCGTCTGCGCCGTGGCAGGTTGCGCACCGTGGGGGCATAGGCCCTTTGTCGAGTCCTTCGTGGTGGCCTTCGATCCACACCGAGCCAACCGGATGCATGCCGTGAGGGCCGCCGCTGACCGTGCTGGGTGAATTCGTATGACAGGCGGTGCATTCGGACATCACCCCCGCGTGGCCTTGCAGGGCGATGTTACGAAGGTTGTCATTGACGTGCGAGCTGGGAAACTCGGCGTGCGTGGAGCCGTGGCAGGCGGAACATTGCAGGCCGCCATGGCCGACGGAGAAACGATAGAGCGAAAGGTTCAAGCCCCCGGTGGGCGGAGTGTTGAGAGTGGTCGCGAAGGTTCGATTCGTGGGCACACGCACAGCGCCGTTGGTTTCGAAGACGGAGGTGTATCGAATCTGGCCGCTGTTGCTGGTGGCCGTGCCGGTATGGCAGCCCTGGCAATTAGGCTCCATGATCCAGCCGACGCGGCTGGCGGAGCCAACGGCGCTCATGTTGCCGTGGCAGCTCTGGCACTGCATATCCATGGAGCCGTCGGCGGCAATCGCGCTACCCATCGCGCCGCGCAGGCAGCGAGTTGTGGAGCCCGGATGGCAGCGGTAACAGGCGGCACGATTGGCAGAGTTGTCGAGAGTGATATGTAATTCGGGGTCCATGACGGTGGCGTGCCGGGAATGGACTGAGGTGGTCAAGGGCGGGACCCCGGGATAACCAGCCGTTTGTAGAGCCTCCGAAGCGTGACAGAGGGCGCAGAGGACCGGTTTCCCGTCTGCGGTGACTCGGCGATAGAGCCCCGCTGGGTTATAGTTGTTCGTCGCCAGCGCGCCTGCATAGACCGCCCCGTGCTGTGAGAACTGGCGCTCGTCGTGCAGGCGCAGAATGTTCAACCGGTAGTCGCGTTCGGGCAGACCGTCCCATATCCAGCCGGCAGCCGGTTTGGCAGCGTCCTGGGTGCCCGAGGCGTGGCAGACGCGACAATCCATTTCATCGGACACCGGCAGCACCACGTCGTTGGTGGCGATGGGCTGGTTCGCGCTGTTCCAGGCGATCATGCGCATCAGCGGATACGGATTCTTATTCCCGGCGTCGTCGTAAGGCGTGATGGGGATGCCCTCGGCGTGCCACCAGTTGACCGGGGTGAAGACACCATGCACCGGCTCGTTGAGGGTTTGGAAGACGTTCGTTTGGCGGATGTTGGCAGGCCCCGGCATGACCCCGTTGGCCAGCCCCTTGTCCGGCGCGAGCGGGCCGTAAAGGAAAGGGGTGTAATCATAGAAATTGCCCTTGCCGATCGAGGTGGTGTTGATCGAGCCAGAAGGATCGGCCAGCGCCTGGTAGGTGACCGTGTAGCCGGTGCCGTTGGTGACCAGCTTGCCGCCGACGATGAGCTGGGCCTCGATGGTATTGTAGGGCGGCAGGACCGTGAACACCGAGTAATCGCTGTCCATGCAGTGCATGCCCAGGTTGTTCCAGCCGAGAATGGTGGAGTTGGCGGCGTGGGTGGTGAGCGCGAGCCCGCAGAGCAGGCAGCCCAGGGTGAAACGACAAACAGTTTTCATGGCATTGATTTCCGGGTTGCTTCAAACATTAGACAGGTGTATCAGTCTATTACCATATGCCGATATGGTAATATGTCAACCGCGACGAAAAGAAGAATGTCTGCCGCCGAATTGGCCGCAATCTCGCGCCTGTTCGGGGTGCTTTCCCAGCCCAGCCGCCTGGCGCTCCTGCAGGCCCTGCATTCCAGCCCGTTGACAGTGAGCGAACTGGTGGAGGTCTGTGATATGAAACAGGCCAACGTCTCCAAGCACCTGGGCGTGCTGCACGATCATCACCTGGTCAAACGGCGGCGGGAGGGTATCTCCGTTCGTTACCAGATTGCAGACCCGATGATCTTCTCCTTATGCAACCTCGTGTGCGGCAAGATAAAGCGGGACACGCAGTGCGCGGCAGCGCTGTTCCACCCGGAAATCTAAGGCCCAGTCTTTGGGTGTGTCCTATCTCTGGACACTCCGCTCGCCTCTTCGCTCCTGCCAGCGCGATTCGCCGTCGCCACACCGGAGTCTCACCGTAGTACCTCTGATCGCCGATCAGAGGTACTACGGTGAGACTCCGGTGTGGTTACAGGGGGACTACGTTGGAAGTCTGCGCTACGAACTGCTGGTTCAGGATACGTCGCAGAGCTATTGGCCCGGAGCGCTCAGGTTAAGCAGGGCTTTGGGACTTGCCCCGGCGAGCCATGTAATAGAGCACAGGCACGGCCATACGGCTGATGAGCAGCGACGCGATCTCGCCGGCCATCAGTGAGATGGCCAAGCCTTGGAAGATCGGGTCGGCCAGGATGACGCTTGCGCCTACCACCACGGCCATCGCGGTCAGTAACATCGGGCGAAAACGCACCGCCCCTGCATCCACAACCGCCTGATCGAGCGGCATGCCTTCAGCCAGGCGCTGCTCGATGAAATCCACGAGGATGATGGAGTTGCGCACCACAATGCCCGCGCCCGCCATGAACCCGATCATCGAGGTGGCCGTGAAGAACGCGCCCAATAACCCATGCGCGGGCAGGATGCCCACCAGCGAGAACGGAATGGCAGCCATGACGACCAGCGGCGTCAGGAACGAGCGAAACCAGCCGACCATGAGGATGAAGATCAGCACCAGCACCGCGGCGAAGGCCGTGCCGAGATCGCGAAACACCTCGATGGTGATGTGCCACTCGCCATCCCACTTGATGGCCGGCTCGTCCTCAGTGAAGGGCTGCGTGGCGTTGTAGATTTTGAGCGGCGCGCCGCTGCCGCCGAATTGCTTCGTGTCAATTGCTGCCAGCGCCTTGTTCATTTGCAGGATCGCATAGACCGGGCTCTCCACCGCGCCCGCCACGTCGCCGATGACATAGCTCACCGGCATCAGGTTCTTGTGGTAGATGCTCTTGTCCACGAGGCCCCGTTCCACTTTGACCAGTTCGCGCAGCGGCACCAGCGCGCTGCCGGGATTGGCGCCGCGCACGCGCAGAGCCAGCAAATCCTCGGGTGACGTGCGCAGGGGTTGCGGCAGGCGCACCACGATTTGCACATCCTCCTTCTCGCGCGGCAGGTGCAATAAATCCACCGCAGCCCCGCCCACGACCATCTTCACTGTCTGCGCGATGCTTTCCTCGCTGATGCCGTTGAGCGCGGCCTTTTCCTTGTCCACGATGAAGCGCACCTTTGTCTGGTCGGCCTCGATATACCAATCCGTGTCCACCACGCCATCGGTGTGGTGGAAGATGTCGATCACCTTGTTGGCCAGTGCCCGGCGGCTATCCTCGTTCGGCCCATAGATTTCAGCCACAAGGGTCTGTAGAACCGGCGGCCCCGGCGGGACCTCAGCGACGGCGACGCGGGCGCCGTACTTGGCTGCGATTTGAGCGACGCGCGGGCGGACGCGCTTGGCGATATCGTGGCTTTGATATTTGCGTTCGTTCTTGGGCACCAGGTTGATCTGCAAGTCGGCGATGTGCGGACCGCGGCGCATGAAATAGTGGCGCACCAGGCCGTTGAAGTTGAAGGGGGAGGCGACGCCGGTGTAGATCTGGTAATCCGTCACCTCCGGCTCGCCGCGCACCGTGGCGGCGATCTCATGGGCAGCCTGGGCCGTAAGCTCCAGCGCGCTGCCCTCGGGCATGTTCAGGATGATCTGGAATTCGCTCTTGTTGTCGAACGGCAGCATCTTCACCTTCACCCAACCCATGCCCACTGTCGCCATGGATGCCAGCAGCAGCGCGACGATGCCGGCCAGAAAGGCAAAACGCCACCGGGCCTTCGCAATCAGCGGCGCCATGAACCAACGGTAGAACCGGGTAAAGAAATCCTCCTGGTGCTCGAAATGGGAGTGCGGCTTGCCGTCTTCGGTCCCGTCGGCAGCACCCTCTGTCAGGCGCGAATACTTTCGCCCCCAGCGCAGAATCCGAATCGCCGCCCACGGTGTGACGATGAACGCGATGGCCAGCGACCAGAACATCGCGGCGCTCGACCCGGTGGGAATCGGGCGCATGTACGGCCCCATCAGCCCGCCGACGAAGGCCATCGGCAACACCGCTGAGATGACGGCGAAGGTCGCCAGGATAGTCGGATTGCCCACTTCGTTGACCGCCTCGACCGCGATGGTGGGCCAGGGGCGGCCCTTGTTGTGGTGCAAGTGGAAGTGGCGAACGATGTTCTCGACTACGACAATGGCGTCGTCCACCAGGATGCCGATGGAGAAGATCAAGGCGAACAGCGTGATGCGATTGAGCGTGTAGCCGTGGAGGTAGAACACGAGCAACGTCAGCGCCAGCGTGCATGGGATGGCGATACCGACGATGAGCGACTCGCGCCAGCCCAGTGTCAGCAGAATCAGCACCGACACGCCGAGCACGGCGATGCCCATGTGGAGCAGCAGCTCGTTCGACTTCTCCTCCGCCGTCTTGCCATAGTGGCGCGTAATCGCCACCTGTACGCCATTAGGGATGACCCGGCCCTTGAGAGTATCCACTTTCTTCAGGACTTGTTCGGCAACCGAGATTGCGTTGGCCCCAGGCCGCTTGGCGATGGTCAGAGTCACGGCGGGCTCTTCCAGTGCTCCAGCGCCAAAGAATACATACTGACTTGGCTCCTCCGGCCCGTCCACGATCGTCGCCACATCCCGCAGATAGACGGGCCTGTCCCCGTGTACGCCTACCACGACGTTGCCGGCGTCCTTGGCGCTCGCCAGGAACGCGCCGGTTTGGAGCAGCACCTCGCGGTTGTCGGAATTGAGCGGGCCGGCGATGAGCTGGCGGTTGGCCGCCTGCAGGCGCGGGACGAGCTCCGCCGCGCTGAGCTGGCGCGAGGCGAGCCGGGCCGGGTCGAGCAGCACGTGCAATTGGCGGCGCTCGCCGCCGATGAGCGTCGTCTCGGCTACCAGCGGCACCTGCTTCACCGCGTCATCCACTTCCGCTGTGATGCGCCGCAACGCATAGTGGTCCAGCCCGCCGCCATGGAGGGTGAGCGCGAGAATGGGCACGTCGTCAATTGACTTGGGCTTGATGAGCGGGAAGGAAACACCCTGCGGAATGCGGTCAAAGTTCGCCTGCATCTTCTGGTTCAGTAGCACCAGGCTGCGCTCGATATCCTCGCCGACCTTGAAGCGGACGATGGCCAGGCTCTCACCCTCGCGCGATGTGGAGTAAATGTATTCCACGCCCGGGATTTCCCAGAGCAGCTTCTCCATCGGTCGAGTGGCGCGCTCCTCGACTTCCTTCGAGCTGAAGCCCGGCATCGCGACCAGCACGTCAATCATCGGCACCTTGATCTGCGGCTCCTCCTCGCGCGGCAGGAGCCACGTCGCCGCCGCGCCCAGCAGGATCGAGGTGATGACCAGCAGCGGCGTCAGCTTCGAGTCAATGAACGCCCGGGCGATGCGCCCCGCGATTCCCAGGCGTGCCGAGTCCGGCTTGGAAGAGTCTGTGCTCACGTGCGCGGGCTACTGAATTTGAAGCGGCTGACCGTCGCGTAAGTTCCCGGCGCCTTCCACCACGACCGCCTCGCCCGCAGTCAGGCCAGCCAGAATCTCGATGCCCTGTGCCGTCTGCTTGCCAGTGCGCACGAGCCGCATCTGCGCCTTGCCGTCAGCGGCCACAAACAGGATCTCAAGCTGGCCGCGTCGGACCAGCGCCTGGGGCGGCACAAAAAGGAACGCCGCCTCGCTGACGGGTACCGCAAGCCGGCCAAACTGTCCGGATCGCAACCCCGCCGTTTCCGGCAAGTCCACCTTCACGCGCACCGTGCGCGAGGCCGGGTCGGCCGTCGGTGAAATCTCCGCCACCGTTCCAGTAATGAGGTCTGCCTGCGTGTCCACCCGCACAGCTAATTTCGCCTCCGGCAGCACATGGCTGGCGAGCAGGTTCGGGACCTCGGCCACCAGGCGCAAGCCGGCCCGGCCTTCCAGTTCGATCAGCGGCTTGCCGGGCATGGCCAGGTCGCCCTCGTCCGCAACCTTGCGGGCCACTACGCCATCGAACGGCGCGACGATCTTTGCGTAACCGGACATTGCTTCCGCTTCGGCAACGGCGCCTTTGGCGACAGTGAAGCGTGCCTGCGCCGTGTCGAGTTCGGCCTGTGTGGCGGCGGTTTGCTTGTGCAGATTCGACACACGATTGAAGTCCAGTTCCGCCTGGCGGAACGCGGCGGTGGCCTGGTCGAGCCGGGCCTGAACCTCCTGCGTGGCGAGCTCCACCAGTAGGTCTCCCTGCTTGACGGACTGGCCGACCGTCACCGGCAGGCGCGTAATGCGGCCGCTGACCTTGGCTTCGATAACTGCCTGGAGCTTCGGTTGCACCGTGCCGACGACTTCCTCCACCGCCGGCTGCTTCACGGTCTCTATCTTCTGCACCCGCACGCTGGCAGGCGGTAGGGTCTCGCCGGTCGCCGCGATCGGTTCATGCTTCTTGCCGCAGCCCGCGAGGAGGGTGACAAGTACCGAAAGCAACAGGCTGAACAAGGCGTTTATCCCGAAGGGATAGGCGACAATAGCCCAACGCTTTAGCGTTGGGAACGGCGCGCTGTCATGACCAAGTCCCGAAGGGACGGTTGAGAACGGTTCTGTCCCCAGGTCAATCAGCCGTCCCTTCGGGACTTTGTTCTCCCGGGCGTGGAACCCAACGCTAAAGCGTTGGGCTATTCTCAGGTTGTCCCTTCGGGACAAGAACTTGGTCCAATATCGAGAAAGCGCCGGGACTAGCATACGTGGGTAGGGTCTTCTCATTTCGATTTCGCTTCGGATTCCAGTTGGGGCAAGGCCAGTGCTTTGCGCACGGCAGCGGTGGCGATTTGCCGGTCGGCCTCGGCTTCGGCGCGGCGGACGCGCGCGGCCACCAGCGCCGTCTCGGCATCAATCGTGTCCTTCGGCAGCGCCATCTCCTGCTCGAACCGGGCGCGCGTCAGGCTGGCGCTCTCCGTGGCCTGCGCCACAGCCTGATCCGTCACGCTCAAACGCTCGTTAGCGGCCTTGAGTTCAAGGCGGGCCTGCTCGACTTCGAGATCGATCGCCAGCCGCAGCTTGCGCCGTTCTTCGCGCGACGATTCCAGGTTCGCATTGGCCTCGCGGACTTTGGCCCGAGTCAGCTTGCCGTCCCAAACGTCCCACTGCATCAATGCGCCGGCGGTGTAGCTGCCGCCGCCGTTCTCGTACTTCCAGCCGTAATCATAGTCCAGACTGCCGAACGCGCTCACGCGGGGGAGGTAACTGCCTTTGGCGGCGGTAACCTGCTCCTGGGCCGCCCGCTCGCGGTGACTCGCGGCGGTCAGTTCCGGACGCCCGGAGAAATCGCCCGAGTCCGGAGCCCGGGTCGTCGGCGCGGTGTCCGCGACCTCGAACTCGCCGGTCTCGATGCCCAGCAGGTTCCGCAGCGCGCGAGTGGCCAGCGCATTCGAGTTGCGGGCGCGGACGAGATCCTCGCGCGCCTGCGCCAGGCGCACCTCGATGTCCAGCACCCCGCTCTTCAATAGCGTCCCGCCGTCGAGGCGCTTCTTCGCCACCGCCAGGTTCGCCTCGAAGGAATTGACGCCCGCTTCCGCCGCCCGGATGAACTGCCGCGACTTGAGCACCGTGTAGAAGGCCCGCGCCACCTCGTAGCCGAGCGCGTTCTGAACAGCCGCATTGTCCTGCTTGGCGGCTTCCGTGTTTGCGCTCGCCGCTTTGCGCGTCGCCGTGTTCTTGCCGCCCGCGTAAAGCGGCACCGTGACCAGGCCCCGCGCGTTCAGGTCGTCCACGGTCGGCACATCATTGAAATTGAGCGACGAGTTATATGCGCGCTGATTGAGGATGCTTCCGAAGGCCAGCATCGGGTTGTCGCTCGCACTGTAGCTGGACTGCAACTGCACGCGCGGCCAGAACGCGGCGTTGGCCTGATCCAGCCCGGCCTGCGCAGCCACGATGCGTTGCTGCGCCAGGCGTGCGTCCGGGTTGCCCGACAACGCCTGCTGCAAGGCGCGTTCGAGGGTCCACGGCTCAGCGCACAGCCCCGAGAGGGACCACAAAAGCACCAGCCCTGCAATGCCCAGCGCCCTGGTCATTTGGCGCAGCACGAGCCACCGGTCTTTTCGGACTCGCAGCAACAGCCGCCCACGCCCACTTTCTTGAGAACAATCTCCAGGGGACAGAAGTGCGTGAAGGAGGATTGGATCAGATTGAAGCCGACGAAGGCGGTGAACCAGAGCCAGTAAGGGCTGTGATAATGCGCCAAAAGCAGGCTGATGAGGATGAAGCTTCCAGCGAACCGCCGTATAATCATTTCCATTTTCATAAGGTTTCTTCCAATACGGAGCCGCGACCCGGCAGGAAGTTACAGCAAATCAGGCCCTGAGGTGGCCTTGGGGTGGCTTTGCCGGCTTTACGTCTTCACCGAACAGGGCGTCGCCATTCCTTACCGCATTAGGAAGCGAGGAAAGGCTTGAGCACAAACCCCGCAAGGACAGGAAAGCAGGACAGCGGCTGGGAAGCTTGACTGGCTCGCTCCGGGGGGCCTAACCTGCCCTCACATGAGTTCATTGAAAGGCTGCGTTCGCATCGGGCACGCTCTGTTGTTGTGCCTGCTGGCAACGCAACTCTGCCCGGGAGCGACATCGGAATGGCTGAGGACCGCCCCGTCGGGAGCCGCTTACCCGTCGGGCGAGGAGGACCGTCAATACGAGATGCTCGCGCATGATCTCCGGCAGCGCGCGCATTTCCAGCGTTTCGCGAAGGAAACCTTCCGCCCCGAGTCGCTCATCCAGGATACCGACCGCGATCCGCTCGACGTGATCCTGCGGCGGACGGCATCCCTGCTGGCCGATCTCCGCCGCAAACCCAATGCGCCCGATCTCGCGAATGCCGCGAGCAGCCTGGAATCCCTGGCTGCCGCTGCCCGCCAGGTTGCGATCAAGCACACGGCGGAACGCCGCGCCTTGTTCAATCGTGCCTGCCACCTTCGCCGGCAAATTGCGTTCGCCAACCCTTTAGTCGCTTTTGACGAACTCCTCTTCATCAAACGGCACCGCTCTATTTATAACCATTGCTGCGATCAGTATTACGGGATCACGCAGCGTCCCGGGGGCGGCTTGTTTGTCCTGGCGGATCCGTTTGGACCCCATCCAGCCGTGCGAGATCTTCTGGCCCATGCCACCCCGGCGAACGGGCGCCTCCAAGGCCAACCGCTTACCGGCGGCCCCAAACGCAACTGGAACATCTCCTATGACGGCGAGGGCAATCTCAAGGGTGAAGCCGCAGAAGGGGGCTCTTTTCTCTCGCCCGATCTCTCCTATGACGGAAAGACGGTGGTGTTTGCGTACGTCGAAGGCCAGGGCGACCGCCACCATGCCCGCCACACCGACCCTTCCCGCGGCCACTGGGCGGAAGGCCGGTCCTACCACCTGTTCCGCCTGAACCTCGATGGGTCTGACCTGCGCCAACTCAGCGACGGGACCTGGAACGATTTCGATCCCTGTTTCATGCCGAGCGGAAGAATCGCGTTCATCAGCGAGCGGCGCGGGGGCTATCTGCGCTGCGGACGGGTTTGCCCGACCTTCACAGTGTTCGATATGGCGGATGATGGCTCAGATATCCGCTGCCTCAGCTTTCACGAGACCAACGAGTGGAACCCCGGCGTGAGCAATGACGGGATGCTGATTTGGACCCGGTGGGATTATGTGGACCGCCATGGCTGCACGGCCCATCATCCCTGGGAGATGACGCCCGATGGCCGGAACCCGCGCGCCGTGCATGGTAATTTCTCCCAGCGGCCCTCCCGGGCGGATATGGAACTGGACTTGCACGCCATTCCAGGCTCCACCCGGTTTGTGGCGGTGGCCGCCCCGCACCATGGCCAGGCATTCGGCTCACTGATCCTCATTGACCCGACGTGTGCCGATGATGACGGCATGGGACCGGTCCGGCGCATCACGCCCGAGATCGGGTTTCCGGAGACCCAGGGCGGAACCGAATCGTTGGGCACTCCCTGGCCGCTGAGCGAGGACTACCACCTCTGCGCTTTTGAACCTTTGCCCGGCGCTAAGGGCCTGTATGGACTCTACCTGGTGGATAGTTTTGGCAACCGCGAGCTGATTTATCGCGATCCCGACATCTCCTGCCTCAGTCCGATCCCGGTGCGAGCCCGTCCCCGCCCGCCGGTCATACAGGAAATCGCCAGACCGGCAATCTCCACCGCACCGAATGAAGCGACGGTTGCGATCGCGAACGTGTATGACAGCCAGCGCCCCTGGCCGGAGGGCACGAAGATCGCCGCCCTGCGCGTCTATCAGGTGCTCCCGATGTCAGTCCCTTCCGGAGCGCCGCCGCACGAGACCGGCCTTCGCATCCCCCAGAGCCTCGACTCGGTCAACATCGCCCGCGCAATTCTTGGCACCGCGCCGGTGGAAGCGGACGGCAGCGCTCATTTTGCCGTCCCGGCTCAGCGCGAATTATTCTTTCAGGCGCTCGACCAAGACGGCTTGGCGATCACCTCCATGCGCTCCGCCACGCAGCTTCAACCCGGCGAACACCTCTCCTGCCAGGGCTGTCATGAACCCAGGTCGCAAGCGCCGCGCGCGCCGGCCGCCACACCGCTGGCCCTGCGCCGCCCGCCCTCCCGTTTGCAACCCGATGCGGACGGCACCAACCCGTTCAGCTATCCCCGACTGGTCCAACCCGTGCTCGAGACCCGCTGCGTTCCCTGCCATGCCAAATCCCCGGATAAGGCACCCCGACTGGACGCCGCGCCCATCCGCCAGGGCAACACCACTTTCTTCGCCTCCTATGTGAGCCTCACGCCGAAATTCGGGTTCTTCAATTACGGCGGCGGCGGATGGGAAGACGCCAGATGGTATCGCACCACGCCGGGCGCTTTCGGAGCGCGGGCTTCCCGGCTCTACGCCATGCTCCGGGAAGGACATCACGACCTGAAACTGCCGCCCGAAGACCTGCACCGCCTCACCGTCTGGCTCGACTCCTGTTCGCTCTTCTATGGAGTCTATGAAAAAGAAGGTGGGGAAGCCCAGCTCCGCGGCGAGGTTCCCCGCCCTACCCTGCAGTAGCGCACTTGCTGGGTTCCCATCAGCCTGCCCTTTCCAGGTTAAAAGCCGCTGAGGGTTTTGACGAACGCGCGGTTGGCGAAAGCATTCGCGCTGACCGGCTCGTCCGGCCGTGGGGGAGCCCGGAGGGCAATCTGCCCCGTGCCCCGATCAAGCATTCTGTCCTGGCCCCGAGAGAACCTCTTTTGCCGCCTCGTAGTCTTTGGGCGATACCTGAATGCGGACGAAACCATACGTGTTCAGGTTAAAGCCTATGTTCTGCATCAGGAATTGATCCGGAATGAAAGCCGGAATATCAGCCGCTTCAAGCTGCGCCACCAGCAGGTCGGCTTCTCCGAGCGTCCGACACCTCGCCAGGTTGACCAGGGCCATCTCCATTTCCTGCGGCGTGGGAGTCAGGAACTTCAGCGCGGTTGATGCAGACTCGGCTTCCGGTGTTACCGACTCCGCTGGCTTATCCGCTAACGGAGTCTCTTTGAACTCCTCAGTTCCACACTCGCGACAGGCAACGGCATCGTCCGTGTTCTCTTTCCCACAGTAGGCGCAA
>SESF01007600.1_pt1 | contig 14204 bp, 8 predicted proteins | sample 3171521 | NCBI WGS metagenome assembly SESF01 (sample SAMN10866945, study PRJNA518727) | freshwater metagenome | biome: subpolar coniferous forest; feature: holomictic lake; material: water; isolation source: holomictic Lake 227, 6 m and 8 m depth | place: Canada: near Kenora, Ontario | collected...
GGTCCCGCCGAGTGCCGAGTCGCGCCACTGACCCAGCGCGGTTGCGAAACCTCTTGAATTCAGGCGGCCGCCAGCTTTGCCTTTTTGCGCCAGGCGCGTTCGGCAAATCTGCGCGCTTCCTTGGCGCCGCGCAGCAGGCAGTCGGAACTGATGTCGCAATCGAGCTTCGGCCAATAAACAGAGCTGTGGGTGATCTCAAAGTCCGCGCGTTCGCGCCGCATGGCGAATTGTAACGTGGGATAAAACAACAGCGGCACGCTTACCGTCCGTCCATCTTCCAAGCCGAATGTCAGCCGTTCATCCGTGATCTGCACCGTCGTTACGTCCGGTGGCGGAGTGTTATTCAGTTTCATTCCACGCCTCAATCAATTTGGCCTCACCGGCTAGACGCCTGCCGCACTAACCCCTGCCGGTCCGGCGAAACCTTTGGAGGATGAAATCGGTCATCTCCCGGGCGGCGGGCACCTTCAGCCAAAGCGCCACCAGCCAATAGATCAGCACGGCGATGCCGCCGGGCACGAATACCATCCCGAGCTTGAACATGAGCGTGGCGTGGCCAAGCCGCTTCTCCCAGAGCCATGCGAGCGCGGCGGCGACTCCTCCCGCCAGGATGGCGTTGGGCACGAGCACCAGCAGCGTGTTGACCACGTCCGCCAGGCCCAGCCGTGAGAGCTTGCGGCGGAGGGCATACACCAGCAGCGCCAGGTTCAAAGTCGCGCTAAGGGTGTTCGCCACGCCCAAGCCGGCTTCCCGGTAGCGATGCACCAGCCAGAAGGCAAACCCCAGGTTCACCGCCAGGCAAACCAGGCTGATCTTCATCGGCGTCTTGATGTCCTCCAACGCATAGAATGCCCGCGCCAGAATGTTGTTCATCGAGAACATCAACAATCCCGGCGCCAGGCAGGCTAGCGACAGCGCCACGCGCTGGGTGGCGTCGGGGCCGAATTTGCCGTGCTCGAAGATCAGCCGCACAATCGGCACCGCCAGCGACAGCGAGATAGCCGCGGCGATCAGGTTCCCGAAGGCCAGGTAGCACAAGCCCTGGCTCAGCGTCTGGCGGAACTCAGGGAACTTCTTGGCTGCCGCCAGGCCAGCGAGGGTTGGCAGCAGGTAAGTGGCGAGCGAGACGCCAAACATGCCTTGCGGCAACTCCATCAGCCGCACCGAATAGTTGAACGTGGCCACGATCGTAGGGTCGAACCAAAACGAAAAGCACTGCGTGGCGAGCACATTGATCTGGAAGGCGGCGACCCCGATCGAGCCGGGCAGCATCTTGCGCACGACTTCGCGGACGGTGGGGTCCTGCCAGGGTGAAACCCACGCGTAGTGGTAGCCCTCGCGGGAGAGGCTTGGCAACTGGAAAAAAGCCTGGGCGACGCCCGCCACCACCACGCCAATGGCCAAGCCGAAGATTTGCTGCTCCAGCGCGAGACCCATGCGCGGCGCCAACAGCAGCACACTGGCGATCATGATCACGTTCAACAACACCGCCCCTAGCGCCGGCACGAAGAAGTGCCCCCGCGCATTGGCCATGCCGATAAACACCGCGGCCAGACACACCAGCAGCACGTAGGGAAACATCAGGCGCAACAGCCGGAGCATCAGCCGCGTCTCGTCTTCGAACTGCCCGACAGCCAGCGCCAGGGAGATGCCCAGCACCGCCAGCACCGTCACTGCCCCTGCCGCTATGACTAGCCCGGAAACCACGGCATTCGCCGAGCGCCACATTTCCGCCTCTCCCTCTTTGACCTCCTTCTGTTTGAAGATCGGGATGAAAGCCGCCGTGAGCGCCCCTTCGCCCAGCAGTCGGCGGAAGAGGTTGGGCACTTGGAACGCCAGGGTGAAGGCGCTGGCCACCCACGTGTTGCCCATGAACGCCGCATAGACCATCTCGCGCACCATGCCCAGCAACCGGCTGGTCAGGGTCGCGGCGGCCATCGCCCCGGAGGATTTCAACATCTGCGACATTGGGGGCGCAGTCTAAAGGCTGGCGGCTGAAGGCTAAAGGCTGAAGTCTAACGGGTGCGCGCCCGGTAGTGCAGAATCTTGAACTCCGGCCGAGCAAGCACCTCCTCAGCCAGCTCGAAATCATCCTCGAACGGCGGGAAGCGGATGTCACCTTCCACCACGCGCTGCACCAGCGTCAGGTAGAGATCCGAGCAAAGCGGCAGCGCCTGCTGATAGATCTGCTCGCCGCCGCAGATATACACCTCCCGCCCCGCCAACGCCGGGTCGGCACGGTCAATCTGGCCCAGATCGGCAACCGTGCGCACCCCGGGTATTGGCCCCGCCGAGCGCGTGAGCACGATAGTCGTGCGATTCGGCAGCGGCCGGCCAATGGACTCAAAGGTCTTGCGCCCCATCACGATGACTTGGCCGGTGGTCATCTGCTTGAACCACTTAAAATCCTCGGGCAGATGCCACGGGATGCGGTTGCCGGCGCCAATCACCCGATTGAGCGACATGGCGGCGATGGCTTTGAAGGGCCTCACACGGCAATCGGCGCTTTGATGCCGGGATACGGGTTGTAATCGGTCAGCTCGAAGTCGGCGTATTGGAAGTCGTGGATGTCCTTCACGGCCGGGTTGAGCTTCATCTGGGGCAGCGCGCGGGGCTGGCGGGTAAGTTGCAGCCTCGCCTGCTCGAGGTGGTTGGAATAGAGGTGCAGGTCGCCGAAGGTGTGGACGAAAGTGCCGGGCCTCAGCTTGCAGACCTGTGCGACCATCATCGTGAGCAGGGCATAGGAGGCGATGTTGAAGGGCACGCCCAGGAACAGGTCCGCGCTGCGCTGGTAGAGTTGGCAGTGGAGTTCGCCTTCCTGCACAAAGAACTGAAACATCGCATGGCAGGGCGACAGGGCCATCTGCTCCAGCTCGCCGACGTTCCAGGCGCTGACGATCAGCCGCCGGCTGTCAGGATTCGTGCGAATCTGCATAATCACTTCGTCAATCTGGTTGATGGCTCGGCCATCGGGGGCGCGCCAGTTGCACCATTGCGCGCCATAGATGCGGCCCAGGTCGCCCCCCTTGTCCGCCCACTCGTCCCAGATCGTCACGCCATGCTGATGCAGGTATTTGACATTCGTGTCGCCGCGAAGGAACCAGAGCAGCTCGTAAATGATGGACTTGAGATGGAGCTTCTTCGTCGTGAGGAGCGGGAACCCCTGCGCGAGCGGAAAACGCGCCTGGGCCCCGAACACGGCATACGTGCCCGTGCCCGTGCGGTCCTTTTTGAACTTCCCGTGCTCCAGTACATGGCGCAGCAGGTCGAGGTACTGAGTCATAGCGATGCCAAGCCTCACCCTACCGCGTCGCGGCTCCCGATGCAATCAGTGTGGCGCTGGAGCTGTAGGAGACGACGTAAGGAGTCTCTAATCAGCACGTCCCGAGCAAGCGCAGGTTTGGGCGACAGGCCAATGACTCAAGCGGACTTTGTCACTGGCCCTGGCTTTTGCCGTCTTGCGGCTGCACTTTGGCGAGGCGCCATTCCTTGGCCAGTTCGTCCAGGAACACCACCATGATGCTTTGCAGGTTGCGCTGCTGGCGGCGGATGAACCAGACAAACAGCGGCAAGGTTAACAGCAATGACCATAGCCAAGGCAGCCCGCGTCCCACCAGCCCGCAAATAAGCAGCTCCAGGCCGCAGAGCGACCAGAAAGCGACCCGAGTCCGCAGTGCCCAGCGGGCGCGCAGCCGGCAGCGGATCAGTTGTTTGCCCAGGGAATGCTCTTCGGCCACGGTGATGAGTTGCAACTTGCTCCAGCGGCTGTCGTGAACCTCGACATCGTAGTCGCTCCAGCCGATGTCGCATTTGTTCGGCCAGCCCTGTTGGTCCAGCCGGCGCAGGATAGCAGTGGCGAACGCCAGCCGGTCGAGGCGCTGCTCCGCCCAATAACTGACTTCGCGCAGCGATAGCCTGCTGGCGCGTAGCGCCATGGAATCGAGCGTTGGCTGCGGCGCCAGCGGTGCGGACCGCCGCAATAAGCGGCCCTGGTAACGCGCCCACCCGCGCACGATCGGCTGGACGAAAAACAGCAACCCCACGAGCGGACGCGACCACCAGCGCCGCTTCGTTCGGGGCAGGGGAGCCTGTGCGGCGGCCGCCACGCACGCACCGACCGAGATCAGCAGGCTGGTGATTGCCATCGGCAGCAGGAGATGGAACGTCACCGACATCACCCACAGCGGCAGGGTCACCAGCACATGATACTCCGGCGTGGTACACGCCATTAAGTTGAATGCCGGCTGCGAAGCGTAAAGGAACTGGAAACCCGCGCTGCCAAAGGGGCCCCGATAGATAATGGGCGGTCGCACCCAATCGTGAAGCTTGGAAGTGGTGTAAATCCGCCCGTGCCAGAGGCTCCCGCCAAAGGAATTAAAGCACTCCGGGTGCTTGCGCACCAGCAACGCCTCCGCCTCCCCGTAACCGCGCTGCTGCCGCACGTAAGCCCGGATCGTCGAGCGCCGGTAGTGCCAGACAAAGGCCGCCGGGCTGAAACCAATTCTCAAGCCCGCCTGCTGCAAGCGCCAGCACAGGTCCACGTCGTCGCCCGCCCGGTGGTAGATCGGATCGAACCCGCCCACCTGCGCCAGCGCCCACTTGTAGAACGCCATGTTGCAGCCGGGGATGTGCTCCGCCTGGCGGTCGGTCAGCATCACGTGCGCCGGGCCGCCCGGCGACGCCATCACCGCCGCGGCCACCAGTGAGTCCTCCGGAGGCAGGAGATTGGGACCACCGATACCTGCGAACTCGCTCTCCAACAAATCGCCCACCAGGTAATACAGCCAGTCCGCGTCCGCCCGGCAGTCGGAGTCTGTGAACGCCACAATCTCGCCCGTAGCCGCCGCGATGCCCGTATTGCGCGCCACCGACAGGCCCAGGTTCTTCTCGTGGCGAAAGTAGCGGACGTTGGGATGCGCGAAGGCGATTTCCCGCGTCGTATCACCCGATCCGTCATCCACCAGGATCACTTCATAGTCCGGGTAATTGAGCCGTTCCAGCGAGTCCAGGCAGGCCTTGAGCGTGCGCTCGCCATTGTAGCTGGCCACCACTACCGAGACCCGCGGACAGCGCGGCGGCGGGAAGTGGGGCGCCGCGCGAAACATCTTCTGCACGGCCTGAAAGGCCGGCTTCGGCTGCCGGTCCCGCGTGGTCAGACCCATCTTCCAGTCGTCGATCTGCCGCCCGCCCCGCCACCAGTCGTCCGTAAAGGTGAATACGACCATCCCGGCCAACCCGCCGCGAAACGCGCTTTCGATCTGCCACTCCAGCATCTCAGCCTGGCCAGCTTCCCCTTCCCGCAACGAGTCGAAGCCACACTCGCCCAGCAGCAGCGGTTTGCCGTCGGCCAACATCTGCAAGCGCGCGAGGTAACTCTCGAACGCCGGCTGCTGGTGCAGATAGACGTTGAAACACAGGAAGTCCACGCTTTGCGGGTGCAGGAACTCGGTGGACGGGTAGTTTGTAAACGTGCATAGGCACTCCGGGCCCGCCCGCTTGGCCTCATGCACAAGGTCATCGATAAAGTCGGTGACCGCCTGCGCGCCGCTCCAGCGCACGATATCCGTCGGTATCTCGTTGGCGACGCTGAACGCGAACACCGCCCGATGGCGCGCACAGGCGAACACCGCCCGGTGCACCGCTTCGCACGCCTCGGCCCGCTGGGCGTGCGAGTCGAGGAAACAGAGATGCTTGTTCCACGGAATGTCAATCAGCACCTTGAGCTTGTGTTCGGCAGCCAGGTCGAGGAACCACTTCGCCGGCACGTGATACACCCGGATGAGATTGGCCCCCAGCTCGCGGATTTGGGCAAAGTCCCTGACCGTCTGCTCCGGCGAGGCGAACGGTTGACCGGCGGCATTTGGCGCGAACGGCCCATACGCCAGCCCTTTGGCGTAGAACTTCTTCTCGCCGAACCGGAAGAACTTGCCGTCCACGCTGACGCGTAGCGCAATGAATGCCGTTTCTGCCATGCGCCTTAGACGGGACCTGAACCGGGTTTAATCATCGCTGCGTTGGATAGCAGAGCTACCGGCGCGGAGCAAGCGAGGAGGGGATGTTAGGGGAGAGTGCGCCGCCCCATTGGCAGCCGTTCCCGGCTTTGACACATCGCGGAACGATGCCGATCCCGGCACCCGGGGGTAGCAACCCGAGGTCGCGAAGCGCAGCGAGGCAAGGAATGTCCCTGCGCCGCCCGGGAGACCAGGCTTTGGGGTGGCTTTAAGGTCGCATGAGGGTGGCTTTGAGGTCGCATTGAGGTGGCTTTGGGGTGCCTATCCCTTGGCTATCAACAGGCTTTGATGTGGCTTTGAAGTCGCATTGGGGTGGCTTGTCCAGCCGGGGCTATCCTGAAGGGATTGTGTCATTCAGCCCAGCGTTGGACCGTCAGGGAAAAAGGGGCGGCGGCCCTACGCTGGGGAAACATCGGAAAAGGCCCCCCAACCTATTGAAAGCGGTTGCATCACTTCCCGTCCCTCAACCCTTGCCGCGCCAAAGCGAAGCGACGGCGGGTCAACCCCTTGCCGCGCAAAAGCGAAGCAACGGCGGGTCAACCTTCAACCACTTCAATGGCCCCTTTCCCGTTTGCAGGGGAGGTGGCCTGAAAAGCTGTCGGGACTGAGAATCGCTTACTATTGCGGCACCACGCAACGATAGAACCGGCACGGCGCGCCGGGCACGGTGTCGGTGAAGACGACCGTTCCGGTGGGGTTCGCCAGGTTGGTCAAGGTGCTCCACTGGACCAGATTGGTTGAGACTTGGACCGTGTAGCTTCCGCCGGGTGTGCCCACGAGCGTGAAGCGGAACTGTTCATTGCCAAGCCATTGCGTCGACCCGAAGGTTGGCCGGCTGACAGTCAGATCGGCGGCGGCAACCAGCAGCCCCACCGCGTCGATTTCCTCCCAACCAGGCTTTTGCGTGTAGATTCTGGTGGCGGCGACCTGATAGCTCGTCGCGGAGAAAGTCAGCGTGAACCAGCCGGGACAAGGCGTGGTATCGGTTCCAGTCCAAACCGTGTGATAGACTCCGTTCGTATCCACCATGTCAATCTTGTAGATGAAGCCGGAGCAGTAGGTCTCGTGGACATGCAGCCCGACGGCGCGGCGCGGCGGGCCAAACCCGACTTCGAGCCATTCAGGATCCGAACCGCTGCTGAGGGGCGCCCACGCGGTGTGCGTGTCCCTGCAATCTGTGGTATTGGGTGCGCCAATCGCCTGAGCCGCACTCCAATCGCTGGAAGAGGACTCGGAACTGGCGGCGGCGGTCACGGCCCACACCGGGCTTCCTACCGTCAGGGTCGCAGCGAGGCTGTTCGCGGAACCCACCGTATTGCTGACCGTCACGGAATAATCACCGGTGTCCCCAAGCTCGGCGTTCGAGATGGTGAGAGCGGCTGTGGTGGCCCCGCTGATCCGGCCACCGTTGACCAGGTTTGTCGCAGCGCGGTACCACTGGTAGGTCAACGGCTGACTGCCATCGGCGCTCACGGTGAAGGTGGCATTTGACCCGACCGGGATGACTTTACTGGCTGGATGTGTCGCGACCAAGGGCGGTAGTCCTGCGCTGTAGGGCGTGCCCAAACGCATCACGTTCTCGCCTCCATCGGCGATGTAGAGCCGTCCGTTCGCACTCACAGCGATGCCGGTGAGGCCACCGAACCTCGCCGCGTTGCCGGTCCCGTCCGTGTTACCACTGAATCCAGCCAGCCCACCCAGCGTTGTCACCACCCCTGCCGCGGTCACCTTCCGGATCGTGTGGTTGCCGCCGTCCGCTACGAAGACGTTGCCCGCGCTGTCCGCCGCCACGCCGAAAACATAGCTAAACTGCGCCGCGCTGCCCGTGCCATCCGCGCTGCCATAAACCCCTGCGGTGCCCGCCAGCGTTGTCACCACCCCCGCCGCAGTCACCTTCCGGATCGTGTAGCTGTCTTTGTCCGCCACGAACACGTTGCCGGCGCTGTTCACCGCTACGCCGTAAGGATTGTTAAACCGGGCCGCGCTGCCCGTGCCATTATCCCAGCCTGCAATTCCCGCCAAGCCCGCCAGCGTCGTTACTACCCCCGCCGCGGTCACCTTCCGGATCGTGGAGTTGACGGAGTCCGCCACGAACACGTTGCCCGCACTGTCCACCGCCACGCCACGAGGATAGTAAAACCGCGCCGTGCTGCCCGTGCCATCATTCGTGCCATACCCCGCGCTACCCGCCAGCGTCGTCACCACCCCAGCCGGAGTCACCTTCCGGATCGTGTTGTTTGCGGTGTCCCCCACAAACACGTTGCCTACGCTGTCCACCGCCACGCCGAAAGGATGGTAGAACCGCGCCGCGCTGCCCGTGCCATCCGCACTGCCAAAAGACCCCGCGCTACCTGCCAGCGTCGTCACCACCCCGGCCGCGGTCACCTTCCGGATCGTGTGGTTGTCTTTGTCCGCCACGAACACGTTGCCCGCGCTGTCCATTCCCACGCCGTAAGGAACGCAAAACCGCGCCGTGCTGCCCGTGCCATCCGCACTGCCACTATTCGGCGCGCTGCCCGCCAGTGTCGTCACCACACCCGCCGAAGTCACCTTCCGGATAGTGCTGGAGTCCGCCACGAACACATTGCCCGCGCCGTCCACCGCCGCACCGGTAGGACTGCCAAACCGCGCTGCACTGCCCGTGCCATCCGCACTGCTGCGATCCCCCGCCAAGCCCGCCAGCGTCGTCACCACTCCCGCCGCCGTCACCTTCCGGATCGTACCGTTGTACTCTTCCGCCACGAATACGTTGCCCGCGCTGTCCACCGCCACACCGGCAGGACCGTAAAACCGCGCCGCGCTGCCCGTGCCATCCACACTGCCAGCATTCCCCGCCAAGCCCGCCAGCGTCGTTACCACTCCCGCCGCCGTCACCTTCCGAATCGTTTTGTTTTGGAAGTCCGCCACGAACACGTTGCCTGCGTTGTCCACCGCCACGCTGGAAGGCTGGGCAAACTGCGCCGCGCTGCCGGTGCCATCCGCACTGCCAAAAGACCCCGCGCTTCCCGCCAGCGTCGTCACCACCCCAGCCGGGGACACCTTCCGGATCGTGTTGTTCCATTTGTCCGCCACGAACACGTTGCCCGCGCTGTCCACCGCTACGCCGGCAGGACCGTAAAACCGCGCCGCGCCGCCCGTGCCATCCGCACTGCCGGCACCGCCTCCAGCTTGGAATGACTTGCCCGCCAGCGTCGTCACCACCCCAGCCGGAGTCACCTTCCGGATCGTGTTGTTTGAGGTGTCCCCCACGAATACGTTGCCCGCGCTGTCCACCGCTACGCCGTGAGGATAGCAAAACCGCGCGGCACTGCCTGCGCCATCCGCCCAGCCATAATAATCCCCCGCGTTGCCCGCCAGCGTCGTCACCCCCCCCGTCGGGGTCACCTTTCGAATTGTGTGGTTGCCGGAGTCCGCCACATAGACGTTTCCCGCGCTGTCAACGGCCAAACTGGACCCACCGCTGAACCTTGCCGTGTTGCCCGTACCATCGACACTTCCTCCGCCACCAGGCAATCCGGCCAAGGTGGTGAACTGGTAAGCATGTCCCACCGTCAGCAATGCTTCCTGGCTGGTGGCGGTGCCGGCGCTGTTGCTCACAAGACAACTGAAACGACTCCCGTCATTCGTGAGTTGAACGTTGTTCAGCGTGTAACTGCTCCCGTTGGCACCCGCAATCGGGGTTCCATTCCGTCGCCAGTAGTACCCTAGCGGCAACGTGCCCGAGGCCGTCACGCTAAACGTCACATTCGTGCCCACCGGCACGGACTGGCTGATGGGCTGGACCAGGATCAAAGGTGGTATGGCCGCGATGAGCGTGAAATCGGCTCCCCAATAGTTGCCGCTGGTGGCGGCGTAGTCGCTGGACGTGCCGGTCGAGTAATTGCCGCTGGCAGAGGCGTAGCCGGACTTGGAAACGGTGATCGCGTATTGGGAAGCCGAGGGGATTTTGGCCAAGGCGTAGATTCCTTTGCCATCGGTGGTCGCCGTATAGGTCCCGCCTCCCGTGCGCGCGGCGGTCACGGTGGCGCTCGCCACGGGCATCCCGCTGTTGTCCAGCACGCGGCCCGCGATGATCTCGCCGCTGCCGGTCACAAAGACGTTATAGATGCACCCACGAACACTCGTGAACGTTCCGATCCCGGTGTCAATCGTGGGGAGCGTGTACCAGGCGTCGTCTGACCCTGACCATCCTAGATTCAAGTGGTGATATAGCGTCGAAACGGAGTAACCGTAGCCGTCGCAGACAATCTCGTGTCCACCGATGGCGCCTATGATGGTGAGCAGGACGGGATAACGAGCATGCAGGTTGGGATTGATCATGCCATTCAGGCCGTTGCCAATATTGGACCAGGCATTGAAGCCAAGGACGGCGCGGCTGAAGAGGAATGTGCCAACGAATGCGGCCTTTGCTGCGTCTTCGTAGGCACCCGATTCATGTGCCGTGTAGTCCATGTTTACTGCCACCCCGGCATCGTGCGTGAGCGCGCCGATGGCCTGACGCTCGGCGGTGGTGGGGCTGCTAGGCGCCAGCGGCATGTTCGCCCATGCATAACCACTGCCTGAACCATTACCTCCACGAAGATTGCGCCAGGTTGTCACCCCGTCCACTGTGATCGAGAAGGACGCGGTTCCCACGCCGGCTGTGGGATGCTGGTGATAGCGCATCAACTGGGCCATAGCCGTGGCCACACAACCGCAGACGTAATTGTTGGCATTCCCAGCCGCGTAGGGAGGGGTGTAGTAGTTGTAGCAGGCCGACCCGGAGACGGTGGACTGGCTCCATCTCGAGGCCACGAAGGGGGCGACTCTAACATCGGGCACGTTGGGAGTCATGGATTTAGGACTTGGACCGCCTTGGTCGGCTGCTGCGAGCCGTTGCCATTTCTGGCTGGCATTAAGCGAGGGGCCTTGCGGGGTGGCAGCACCCAGACTGCGTGCTTCGGCCACGCGCCCCGGCACGTCGTTGCTGACCAGGGCACCCAGCGGATTGTCCAAAGAAGGATCGAATTGTCCTTGGCTGGCAAATGCGACAATCGGCTCGACCAAATCATCGGCGGACACGATCACGAAACCGGCTGGGTCCAAATAGACCGCGTAGTAAACGCTCTCGCCAGCCTTGTTCTTGAATTCGTCCACTCGTTTTACTTGTCCGCTCAGAGGCACTTCCAACGGTGATGCCTCCGTCTTCAACCAGCCACTTACCGCAGCGGCGGCCTGTTTGGAAGTGACCGGCGCTGCGAGCGATGATCTGGTAGCGAGAAGGGTCAATAACGCCACGAGCACGCTGGTGGCGGCGGTCAGAAAGCGAACGACGTTGGGAGTTGGAGTGTTCATGGTGGAATTAGAGCGGTTTTGGAAGTGGTATCCAGGGCAGCCCCAAACAAATGTGAACGGCCTTGAGATGGCTCGCAGTTAATTGATATTGGCCGGGAAAGATTGCGTCGATTCCCTGGGCCCTTCGCCGCTCCCAGGCGCGGCGGGCGCGCGCGGTCTTGGCAACGTCCCCAACGATCCACGGGGATATTTAGCGCCGATTGGTGAAGAGTTGCAAGCTCTTTTTTGCGGAAAAGGATCTGCGCGCAGGCCATTTCGGGCCATTCCCGAGAGCCGCTTCCTGTCGGGATTTGGATTGGAAGCGTCGTTCGGCCCCCTTCCAGCCCGTTCCGCCTCGACCCTTTCGGACTGGGAGTGCATGCACCGATTACTGATCACTGTTCACTACCCCCGTCTGGCCCCGGCTCCGCCAGACCTCGAATGCAGCCCGCAAAGACCTCAGTTCGTAAACGCAAACGGGGTCAACCCGTAGATTTGCCCCAAGAGGGGCTGGCGGTTGTGGCTCCAGCCCTCTCCTCGTTCCTGCGTCAGGCGGAGCGAGAGAAATGCTGGCCTTCTGGGAAAGGAAATTGGAACCAGCCAAGCTACACCACCCGTAGTGGTTTACCGCTTATGGCGTACCCCACGTATAGCGCTTTCTGGAGCGTTTTTGCCGTTAACTGCCTCAGATTGTAACGGTTGGCCGCGCCGGTAGGTCTGGGACAACGGCGCGATTGGGGGACCCAGGACGAATCTGGCGTGTTCCGGTGGAATAGGGCCGAAGCAAACCAACTTCGTAGGAGTGGCATGTTTATAGCAACCGAGCCCCTTGGACGCCATCCAAGCTCCGTCAGGAGCGGCACGTTTGGCGGGCAATGAGCGGTAGTTCCGGTGTTCCAGGCCGTGCCGCACCTGCCGGAGCTTGTGTCGGCGAAAGACGGTTTGAACTATAAACATGGCGCTCCTGCCGGAGCTTTCGCTTGTTTCATTCCACCGCAGGCACAATTCGGATTGCCGTCGTCGTTCGGCCCCCTTCCAGCCCCGCTCCGTCTCGATCCGCACGGGTTTAGCTTTGGCCCCGCGGGGGCGGGAATTCGCACCACTGGCGGGAACGTCAGCCCTTGGTCGGCCTCGCCTCACAGAATTCCTGCTTTCAACTAGGCGGTCAGGAGTTGAAACCCGAATAGCTGGAAGTCAGCGGGATTGGCCGTGAGAACCTGGCGCACACCCGCCGTCCAGAAGATGGCCGCAAGCTGGGTGTCGAGGATGCGTTTGCGTCCGAGCTGATGACGTTGCATCCAGTCGAGAAACAAGACGGTAGATTCGTTGCTCGGGAAAAGGCGTCGCACCTCGGCAGCGTTCCACCAGAAGCGGGCTTTGGCCACAGCTTCGCCCGCCGCCAGCGGCTTTTGGAAGCGGCGCGGGTCGGGACAATGTGAATGAATTCAGCCAGAACCTGGGGCGCCAGAGCGAGCGGAATTTGCGGCTGAAGAATCTGGCGTTGCAGAAACGCGTGAGCCGCCTCGTGCGCGGGCAACTCCACCAATTCGAGTTGAACCAGAAAGGTGGTATCAACCCCGATCATGGCTGCGAGTCGAGCATTTCGCCAAGGGTGTCGTCTTCAGATGAGGGATAGGGGCGAAGGACCGTCCCCACAGATGTTGGGGTGAGGTTGCGAAGCGAGGTTTGGGCATTGGGCGGGGCGAGTCGGGCAACCGGCTTGTCGGCCTCGGTGATGACCAGTTCGCCCTCGCGGGCGAGGTCGCGCACCAGTTCCCTCAGGTGTTGCTGCGCTTCTGCCAGAGTGACCGTGTGCATGAAAGTATTATCTCACAGGTCAGGGCCGAAGCCAACACCCGAATTGGGCGAGGTGTGGGTTCCCATTTGCAGCCGTCGCACGGTGCGCCCCGGAGTCATCCTGCTTTCGCGCCGCAGACGCAAGGTGATTCTTACGGGCCTGCCAGAGGAGCCGCCTCCGGACAGGATTCAATTCCTCGCTGATTCCGGTTGACTAACGCCGGGTCAGAGCAACTCCGTAGGAGTGGCATGTTTATAGCAACCGAGCCCCCTGGACGCCATCCAAGCTCCGTCAGGAGCGGCATGTTAAGATCTCAACTATGTTAAGATGGTTTCCGAAATGCCCTGTTTATCGGGAGTTTTAGCATTGCATCTCAACATAGTTTCAGAGTTCTTCCAGGTAATTCAAGAGGCAATCACTGGGTTTAAAGCGGGGGCTTTGGGTTTTGGGAGAGCTCACTTTCTGAGGCACTGAGCCTTCATGGCCAGATCCAATTCGAGGTATTGATGAGTAGCGGCAGGGCTTTCATGGCCCAGCCCTTTGACGTGCCGGAGGTGTTGCTGATAAGGTATCGACCAGATGGTCGATGCCCTGAGGGGATGTAATATGTTTCATTCACCCCCATTGAGCCTGAACACGGAAGATGAAGGCAACCGCTGGAAGATCCAGTGGCGGGTCTAAACTATGTTAAGATTCAACGCAAAATACCCCAATGAACAGGGCATTTCGGATGCCGTCTTAACATAGTTGAGATCTTAACATAGTGAAGCGCCCCCGGTTGCTTTTCCTCGCTCGGTGCGGGGTTCTTGTTTTCGGAGGAACATCCTGATACCAGTATTCTCTATGAGTATGAACTCGCCAACACCCCAGAAATTCGCTCCCCCGCGCGTCGAGTGCCGGTGCAGCGGTGACCCTCGGGAGATGGGACTGACTCAAGGGACGGCGCTGAGGGAGAAAATCCTTGGGGCGCATCAAGCTCTGCGGAACCTGGAGGCGCTCCGATTGGAGCAACCCTGGTGGCTTCCATATCCGCTTTTCCTGAGCCTGGCGGAACGCAAATCAGAGAAGGCGCTGGTTCCGGC
>SESF01021327.1_pt1 | contig 14203 bp, 12 predicted proteins | sample 3171521 | NCBI WGS metagenome assembly SESF01 (sample SAMN10866945, study PRJNA518727) | freshwater metagenome | biome: subpolar coniferous forest; feature: holomictic lake; material: water; isolation source: holomictic Lake 227, 6 m and 8 m depth | place: Canada: near Kenora, Ontario | collected...
ACTTGTTTACTTTATTACGGAATCAATTATTGTGAAGCGCTTATCAGGTATTGAGGGGAGTGGCGGAGCCCAAATTGCTTGCCAATACATCAGGTTAATCCGCTTTATTTTCTGGTTTATCACAAATGAGTTGCACACAATTGCGACCGTGTTGTTTTGCCTTATAGAGCGCCTGGTCTGCACGCAAGAATAACGTATCCAGAGATTCGTCATGGTGTGTCCAGATTGTACAACCGATACTGATTGTTATTGTTGTGTATTTCTCATTAAATGGAAGAGATAAGTCAGCGATGGCAGTTCGTAATTTTTCTGCAACCGCCAAACACCCTGTATGACTGGTCTCAGGTAAAAATATGGCGAATTCATCCCCTCCCCAGCGTGCCAATATATCACCAATGCGCAAATTTTCGCTGAACACTTCCACGATTTTTTGCAGCATACTGTCACCGTTTATATGGCCGTTTTTATCGTTAAACTCTTTGAAATGGTCAAAATCGACAATCAAAAATGCCAGCGGATGCCCATATCGACGCGCTTGTTCACACGCAATTTTGCCCTTTTCAATAAAGGCACGTCGGTTATAGGTGCCGGTAAGGACATCAATCATTGCCATTTTACGCATTTCTGCTTCTGCCGTATGCAACTCATCGCGGTTCTTTTTTAAGTCAAAAAAGATATGGTTATAGGGCTGTTCGAGTGCAATGATGATAAGTGCGCGAGCAAGAATCAAGCTCGAAATGGTTTTGAATATATGCCCGATTAAATTGGAAAGGTCATACACTCCAACATAGAACGTGAATGCCAATTCCGCACCAATCGTCGCCATAAAGGAGATCGTCAGAAGTTGAAAAATAACGGGGTCAAACTTCTGGCGATTTTTGTACAGCAAGATAATGGAGGCCAGTAGAATCAGTGAAATCATGTATTCGCTGACTATTTTGAAGTGTGTCAACCCCACACCATCCAGGTAACACGTTGGGAAAACATCCCACAAGAATATCGACGCTAACAGAACGGCTGTGATTATTGTAAAGCTTGTAAACGCAATTACGGGATTGAGTTTACTGCGGAAAAATAGAGGAGCGATGAGGAGTGAGAGACTCTGAAGATAGCGGGCAGCAATCCATAGTTGCGTTGGCAGGTTTGAGTTATATTCCAGAAATACTCCCATGCCGCGATAGGCAAGTAAGTGGATGGTATCAAGCTCGCCGATGAATAAGGAGGCAATGCCGATGAAGAGCGAGTAATCATTTTGCATGTATCGGCGTGCATACCAAACGAGCAGAAAAATGCTGACGGATATGATAATACTTGATAACTCGGTCAGACTGTGGAAAAGCAAATAACTATAGAAACTTGTCAGGTAGAGTCCAGACAAGACAAGGGTTGCCCCGAGCAGGGTAGAGAGGTTTGTCTTTATTCTGTTTCGAATCATAATACGCTTCATAAATAATATGTTAGCCCCTTCGATGTAACGTTGTTTTGCTTTAGCCCGGTGATTTGCAACAGCTCACCTGCCTGTTTGCAGGGAGCGGTATCAGACACAAACATTCGTTCTGAGCATAATAATTCGTTCAACAACCGCTTTTTTCGTACAATCGAATCAGTGTAGCCTGGTTCCTTAATGTCTCTCCTTGTTTTACTTCGTCGTCAATTCTTGTGGAGCGCTTGGGAGAGTTGGTGGTCGTACTGTTCCAAAGCATTAAATTCAGCGAAAAGTGATGAAAACATCCAGATGGCATCTGCACCCAATCAGAGTATGGCTTTCCGTTCTTCTCTTTACCGCCTTGAGTCTGCCACTCCATGCCGCTGAACGTTCAGAGGGTGTAGTGAGTACCTCGCTTTTTGCTGTTCAGCCATCACATCAACTTCCGCCATTGTGGCTTGTTGTTCCGTTTGCCACTCTTTTAGTCATGATAGCCATCGGCCCCCTCTTGTTCCATCGCTTCTGGGAACGGAACTATCCGGCAATTTCGGTAGGTCTGGGTTGCATCGTGGCCGCTTACTATGGCTTTTTTCTCGATAATGGGTGGCATCTGCTGGAGCATACCCTCGAAGAGTATCTCTCTTTTATTGCCTTGATCTCATCACTCTTTGTGGTTTCCGGCGGAATACTTGTCAGGATAGAGCGGAGAGGAACGCCTCTGATCAATGCGTCGCTGCTTTTCTTTGGAGCAGCGATTTCAAATCTGGTAGGAACAACCGGAGCCTCTATGCTGCTCATACGTCCCTATATGCGTATCAACGCAGGTCGTCTTCAAGCGTTTCACATTGTCTTTTTTATTTTCATTGTCAGTAACATTGGCGGTGCGCTTACTCCTGTTGGCGATCCGCCGCTCTTTTTAGGCTTTTTGAAAGGAGTTCCTTTTTTCTGGGTGCTTCCCAAAGTGTTCTTGCCGTGGATCATTACCCTTGCCGGCCTGCTCTTCATTTTTATAATTCTTGATAAAAGGGCGGGAATTGGTGATACGAAGAGCGCTGAAGCAAAAGGGGGGATAACTATTACAGGAAGAAGAAATTTCTTGTTTCTCGCGGCAATTATTATTGCGGTTTTTCTTGATCCGGCAGTACTACAGGGGGTTCCAAGTCTACAGGAGCTTTTTCATTTGCCGTTCGGTATCCGGGAACTGATGATGTTTATGGTTGCTCTTGCGGCCTATAATTTTTCAAATCATGAGGCATTCAAGGGCAATGAATTCAACTTTGAGCCCATTAAAGAGGTTGCATTTCTCTTTATAGGCATTTTTGCAACCATGATTCCGGCTCTTGAACTCATCGGAAACTACGCTTCACAACATGCCGCTGAATTTTCTCTCTCTCGTTTCTACTGGTTGACCGGGGCTCTTTCGGGGGTACTTGATAACGCTCCAACCTATCTGAATTTTTTTGCTGGCGCTTTAGGGAAGTTTGGGCTGAATATAGCTTTCCCTGAAGATGTAAGGCACTTTGCCTCCGGTGTTGCTTCCCCGGTTCAGGAGGATGTCGCCTCAGATATGTATCTTATGGCGATCTCGGTTGCGGCGGTCTTTTTTGGGGCACTAACCTATATCGGTAATGCACCGAACTTCATGGTAAAAAACATTGCCGCGCAGGCAGATGTTGAGGTTCCTGATTTTCTGGAGTATATCTACAAGTACTCGCTACCGATACTGCTCCCGTTTTTTATTCTCTTGTGGCTTCTGTTTTTTAACTCGTGAGGGTATTCTTCGTGCTGCTGAGAAAGATGCGGATATTTTGCAGGTTGAAAATCTTTATAGCAGACATGAGATATCCCGCACAGGGCGGAATCAGGAGTTCTCTATTTGTTTATCCGGATGCGAAGGGGTCACTTGAAAACGGTTTTGGCAACAGCATTATGCATCATATCCCTGGTGGTGAAGGCTGCATGAATGAGCCCGACACGCTCCTCAAACCTGGTTTCACCCCGTTGCCGTCCGCAGATTTCGCGCAATTGATCGGCAAACCCTATACCAATAAGGCGAATGGCTTCCAGAATACCGGTTGTTGCTTCCACAAGAAAGATGGCGATGGCGTTCGTTTCCGAGTCGATCCACGCTTGGCGGGTTTCATCATCAAACCTTGAGATATCAATGGAGATATCAATGCTGAATCCCTCTCCAAAATCAAGAATCAGAAAAGGAATATCCTTCTTCTCAAAAAGGTAGGCGGTTAGTTTACCATTTTTAAAGAGTTTGCGCTCCTTTCTCGAAATCTTTTTCAGTGACATCAGCACATTGAACAACCCATCGGTCGGTAGAGCAACATTGAGCTCCCTGCCGGTACAGTATTGTTCGATGGGAAAAAGTGCTCCTACATGATATGCTTCCATAGTTCTGATGTTGTGTTCGGCAGTAGTGAGCGGACGGAATAACCGTAAGGTAAACAGTATTTCAAAAAAAACGATACCTGCTAACATCAAATGCCGGAGGGTCAGGCAAGAATCGCTCTACCATATCTGCATGGAGTGAGGTATATTAGCGGGATGGCCATAAATTCCTGTGCCTCACTTTAGAGAGAATCTGGAATTGCATCTGTTAATGGAGCACAAACAAATAACCAATTGATGGAGAGAGAACGATGAGTATGAATGTAGCCGGTTTTGCCGCCCAGTCGTCCAAAGAGGGATTGGCCCCCTCTTGTTTTGAGCGTCGCGACCCCAGACCGGACGATGTGGTTATCGAAATTTTGTACTGTGGTGTCTGCCACTCTGACTTGCATCAGGTACGTAATGACTGGGGTGGAAGTGTCTATCCTCTTGTCCCGGGCCATGAAATTATCGGCTCTGTTGTCAGCGTCGGGCCGGAGGTCACCCGTTTCAAGCGGGGCGATCATGTCGGTATCGGCTGCATGGTCGACTCCTGCCAGCACTGTACAGCTTGCGAGTCAGGGCTGGAGCAGTATTGCGAGGAGATTCCGACCTTCACCTATAATTCTGTTGATCGTCATGATCACCGCCCGACCTTCGGCGGCTACAGCGAAAAAATTGTAGTGTCGGATAAATTTGTGCTGAAAATACCCGACGGACTGGATCTGAAAGGGGCCGCTCCGCTGCTGTGCGCCGGAATCACCACCTGGTCGCCGCTGCGCCACTGGAACATTGGCAAGGGGAGCAAGGTGGCCGTTATCGGTCTGGGCGGTCTTGGTCACATGGCGTTGAAACTGGCGAAAGGGCTCGGCGCTGACGTTACGCTCTTCACCCGTTCGGCAGAAAAGGAGCAGGACGGTCGTCGTCTTGGCGCAGATGAGGTCGTGCTCTCCACCGATGCGAAGCAGATGTCGGGCGTAAAAAGAAGGTTTGAACTGATTATCGACACGGTTCCTTATGCCCATGATCTCAATGCCTATATGCCGACGCTGGCCATTGATGGTACGCTGGTGCTGGTGGGGTATCTGGGTGCTCTGGAGCCGATGCTGAACTCCGTCCCTTTGATTATGGGCCGTAAATCGGTTGCAGGTTCGGTTATTGGCGGGATTGCTGAAACCCAGGAGTTACTTGATTTCTGTGGTGAGCGTGGCATAACTTCAGATATTGAAGTCATCAAGATTCAGGATATCAACGAAGCGTATGAGCGGATGCTGAAAAGCGATGTCAAATACCGCTTTGTGATTGATATGGCGTCGCTGAAGCAGTGAGTGCCACCACCAGCCATGTTGGAAGAGTGAAGGCCATCGACCTGATGTGCTGGAGATGATGTAACCCGCCCTTTGGTGCCAACTGGTGGCGCAAGGGCGGGGGAACGGCTTTTTGTGCCGAGCTGGAGCTCGGTGCTCCCGGGGGGCCCTCCCCTCTACCATATTTACGGTATTTATCAGTAGACTGCTTGGAGATGTGGTGGGTATTGTGCTTTATTAACAATCGTTAATTTGCGCTGTACACTCCTTTTTGCAGGAAAGCGGTATGGTGAATAGAGTAACATTCCCAAATTTTTAGGAACATGGCGGAACGTGAACTTGTTGTGACGGGCGTGCTTGGCCCGGGTGTGTTGCGCCAGAAGCAGCACGATTATTACCTCTTGCGCATCAAGGCGGTTGCTGGCGATTTGAGTGCATCTCAACTTGCCTCTATTGCTGAGGTTGCTGAACTCTATGGCAGGGGAGTGGTCCATCTCTCTACCCGTCAGGGGGTTGAGATTCATCATGTGCATCATGATAATCTGGAGAGTGCTCAACTTGCCCTGAGTCAGGCGGGAGTTGAAATGGGAGCTTCCGGCCCTCGGGTGCGGGTTATTGTTGCCTGTCCGGGTGAGGCTACCTGTAAGTGGGGAGTTGTGGATACCAAGAAGATTGCAACAGAGCTTGATCGTCGCTTTTTTTATAAGGAGGCCCCGTCGAAATTCAAGATGGCGGTAACAGGTTGCGCCAATAACTGTACCAAGGCGAACGAAAATGATATCGGTGTCAGGGGTGCCATTGAGCCTGATTGGGTTGCCTCGTCCTGCTGTGATTGCCAGCTCTGTCTTTCGCTCTGTCCCGCCAAAGCGATTGTGCGTGACGAGACGGGCTCCAACGGTACATGGGAGTACCACTACAGTGTTGACAGGGAGAACTGCATCAACTGCACGGCGTGCACCCAGCATTGCCCCGGTGAGGCGTGGGTTGTTGGCCGGCAGGGCTATACGCTCTTCATTGGCGGCACGATGGGCAAGACTCCCCGTTTTGCTACGGTGCTGAAGAAGCTGGTTGAGAGCGAGGAGGAGCTGTATGAGTTGATCGAGAAAACCTTGACCTGCTACCGCACTCATGGCCGAAAAAAAGAGCGGTTTGGCCATACAATTGATCGTATCGGGATCGAAACGGTGAGAGAGGAGATTCTTGGCGGCAAGTGAGTGAGGAAGTGTTGTATGAAACAAACATCATGAAAATAGAGCTATGAGCAGGGAAGTTGTTGAACAATTGAAGAGCGAACTCTCGGGCAAAACGCCGCAGGAGATTCTGCGCTGGGCTGCCGCCTGTTTTGCGCCAGGAGAGTGTGCTCTGGCCTCAAGTTTTGGCGCTGAGGATCAGGTGATTACCGACATGCTGGAGAAAGAGCAACTTCGGATACCAATTTTCACCCTCGACACGGGGCGTCTTCCGCAGGAGAGCTATGACCTCATTGATGCAACGCGAAAGCGGTATGGCGTGGAGGTTGAGGTGCTTGTGCCTGAAAGGGCCCCGCTTCAAGCACTGCTGACGCGCTACGGGCCAAACCTTTTTTATGAGAGTGTCGAGTTGCGGCGGGAGTGCTGCCGTATACGAAAGGTTGAGCCGCTTGCCGGGAAGCTTTCGACCCTCAAGGGGTGGATTTGCGGCTTACGGCGGGAGCAGTCGGTCACCAGAACAGGAGTGGAGCTGGTGGAGTGGGATGGCTCATTTGGACTCATCAAAATCAATCCGCTGGCTGAAATGAGTGAAGCCGAGCTTTGGGACTATATCCTCCAGCATGAGGTGCCTTGCAATGCCCTTCATGCCAAGGGTTATCCGAGCATTGGCTGTGCTCCCTGCACCAGGGCCATCCAGCCGGGTGAAGATATCCGGGCTGGTCGCTGGTGGTGGGAAATGCCGGAACACAAAGAGTGCGGACTGCACCGTGAACAACACCAACCTTCTTGACAAAAGCGTGTATGGATCATCTCGACAAACTTGAGGCACAGAGCGTCTACATTCTCCGCGAAGCCTACCGTGAATTTAAAAGCCTCTGCATGCTCTGGTCGATCGGCAAAGACAGTACCGTCATGCTCTGGCTTGCCCGGAAGGCTTTTTTCGGCCACGTACCCATTCCCTTGGTGCATATCGACACGCACTACAAGATTCCTGAAATGATTGCCTATCGTGACCGCTTTGCCCTTGAGTGGAACCTCAATATGATTTATGGTCAAAACAGCGAAGCGCTGGCCGAAAAACTCACCTTTCCTGATGGCACTACCGATCGTCTTACCTGCTGCAAATATCTTAAAAGTGAAGCGCTGAAACATACGCTCTCCGGTGAGTGGCCTCGTTACAGGATGGATCACGAGCAACGGCGCTATGTGGTTGATGAGGGACGGGAGCCCTATACCGGAGTGATTGTCGGCGTCAGGGCTGATGAAGAGGGGAGCCGTTCAAAAGAGCGCTATTTTTCACCCCGCGACAAGGATAACGTCTGGGATGTTGGCGATCAGCCTCCCGAGTTCTGGAATCAGTTCAAGACCGATTTTGCCCCCGGTACCCATGTACGCATCCATCCGCTGCTTGACTGGACCGAGCAGAATATCTGGGAATATATTGAGCGTGAAAAAATACCGGTGGTCTCCCTCTATTTTAACCAGGGTCAGGGTATCCGCTACCGTTCCCTTGGCTGTTATCCCTGTACCAATCCGGTCAATTCTGATGCGCGAACGGTGCCCGAGATTATTGATGAGCTGAAGAGTGGCAAGTTTTCAAATATTGCCGAGCGTTCAGGGCGTGCCCAGGACAGTGAAGATGGCGGGCTGGAGACGCTCAGGCGCGACGGCTATATGTAATGCAATGGAAAATGGATAATGGACAATTGACAATGGCGGGTGACTGAACTTTTTTTTGCAGAGTTATGAAGAATGGACGTGCGCAGATGAATATTGTTATTGTCGGTCATGTAGATCATGGTAAAAGTACCGTGATTGGCCGACTATTGGCCGATACAGGCTCTCTTCCGCGGGGGAAGCTTGAGGCGGTCAGAGAGAGTTGCCGAAGGAATTCCAAGCCCTTTGAGTATGCCTTTTTGCTTGATGCCCTCAAGGATGAGCAGGCGCAGGGGATTACCATTGATATGGCCCGCTGTTTTTTTAATACTGCGGCGCGTGACTACATTATCATTGACGCTCCCGGTCATATCGAGTTTTTGAAAAACATGATTACCGGTGCGTCGAGGGCTGAGTCGGCTCTTCTTGTTATTGATGCCGACGAGGGGATCAAGGAGAACTCAAAGCGGCATGGGCAGATGGTTGCAATGCTTGGCGTCAAGCAGGTGACGGTACTGGCCAATAAAATGGATCTGGTGGGTTTCAGCGAAGATGTTTTTGAAAAACTGAAGGCCGACTACACAGCATTTCTTGAGGCTATCAAGGTGACGCCGGTCAGCTTTATTCCCATCAGTGCCCGCGAGGGCGACAACATTGCCTCCCATTCCGAGCGGATGGCGTGGTATAAGGGAGCGACGGTTCTGGAGCAGCTCGATCAGTTCGTCAGCGAGAAGGAGTTGCATGAAAAGCCCTTCCGTTTTCCGGTGCAGGATATCTACAAGTTTACCCGCAGCAATGACGATCGGCGCATTGTTGCCGGAACGGTTGCCGCCGGAAGAGTGCAGGTGGGTGACGAGGTGCTCTTTCTGCCTTCAAATAAAAAATCGGTCATTCAGTCGGTCGAGTCATTCAATACCGAGCCAAAAAATGGTGCCTCAGCCGGGGAATCGACCGGCTTTACCCTTGCCACGCAAATCTATGTGCGGCCCGGCGAACTCATGGTTAAACCTGGCGAATCAAGGCCGGAGGTGGGGAGTCGTTTCAGGGTCAATATTTTCTGGGTTGGCCGGGCGCCGATGATCCGCAACAAATCCTATAAGCTCAAGATCGGTTCGGCACGGGCAACGGTCAAGCTGGCAGAGATATGCAGTACCCTCGACGCCTCCGATTTGACCAGCAGCCAAAGCAAACAGCAGATCGACTGCCGCGATGTTAGTGAGTGTATTCTTGAAACCTCCCGCCCGATCGCCTTCGATACCACTGCTGTGAGCGAAGCTACCGGAAGGTTTGTGATTGTTGATAATTTTGAAATTGCCGGCGGCGGTGTTGTGGTCGAAAATCTTTCAGTTGGCGAGACGCTCTTGCAGCAGCACATCCGGGATCGTGAGAGCAACTGGGAGGCTGGGCTGGTTCGCACGGAGCAGAGAGCAATAGCCAATCGCCACAGGGCCAAGTTTATCGTCTTTACGGGAGCCAGGGGCAGCGGCAAACGGGTTGTGGCCAAAGCGCTTGAGCTGGGGCTCTTTCACAATGGCATGAACGCCTATTACCTCGGTGTAGCCACTCTTGATCGCGGACTTGATGCCGATCTTGGCTCTCATGCCGACAGTGCAGGGGAGCGGCTGCGGAGAATGGGCGAGTTGGCCCGTATCCTTACTGACGCAGGGCTTATTTTTATCACCACCATTGACGATGCGGACGATTACGATATCGAAACCCTGAAGTTGCTCAACGAGCCCAACGATATTCTCGTTGTGAACAGGGGTGAAAGCAGTTTTTCACGCTATCAGCCCGATCTTCAGTTGGCGGATGGTGGAGCTGTAGCCGATGCGGTGACTTTGGTTGCGGCTTTTCTTAAGGCAAAGGAGATTATTATCGACTATCAGATATGAGGTTTTAACGGCAGAATCGTTGACTTTGCCTCCCGCGCAATCGGGAGGCTTTTTTGTTCACTCCCTTCAGATTTCGTAATCGCCGGTAAAGACGCGGAGGCGGTTCAGGGAGACAAAGACGGGATCGCCCTTGGCAAGCTGAAGGTTCACGTAGAGCTCCCTTGGAATTTCGGCATCAATCGAGTGCTCAAACCCCTCGCACGAAAGATTCAGACCAATGAGTCCGCCCATGAGTCGTACCTCCTGGATGGTACCGGCAAGGTCGGTTTCAGCGTTGCGGATTCTGCTGATACCGATTTCATGAGGTCGTACAAAGGCCTGGCTGGCACTCTCTTCGCTATGTTTGAACTCATCGGGAGCATCAACATGGTGGGTTCCGAGCGTGACCTTGCCCTCTTTGATGCGCCCGTGGAAGACGTTGACGTTGCCAAGAAAGTTATAGACAAAGGCATTGACCGGATGATCGTAAACCTCCTGGGGCGTTCCCTGCTGCTCAATCCTCCCCTTGTTGATGACCACAATCCTGTCGGCCAGTTCAAGCGCCTCCTCCTGATCGTGGGTGACAAAGAGCGTGGTGACATGGATTTCATCATGCAGTTTTCTGAGCCAGCGGCGCAGCTCCTGACGCACCTTGGCGTCAAGGGCCGAAAAGGGCTCATCGAGCAGCAGCACCTTGGGATTGACGGCCAATGCTCTTGCAAGGGCGACTCGCTGGCGTTGTCCACCCGATAGTTGTGACGGGTAGCGTTTGACGGCCCAATCCATCTGCACCAGCTTCAGCAGCTCATCGACCCTCTCCTGAATGGCACTGCGGGATGGACGCTCCCCCATCGGCAGCACTTTGAGGCCGAAGGCGACATTCTCGAAGACCGTCAGACGGCGGAAAAGCGCATAGTGCTGAAAGACAAAGCCGACATTTTTTTTACGGGGCGGCAGATTGGTGGTGTCCTTCTGTTCCAGAATGATTTTTCCTGAATCGGGCAGTTCCAGACCGGCAATGATGCGCAAGAGGGTGGTTTTGCCGCAGCCCGAGGGCCCAAGCAGCGCAACAAGCTCCCCCGAAGCGACGTTAAGGCTGATATTGTCGAGCGCCGTGTAGTCGGAAAATTTTTTGGTAATGTTCTCAAGTTCAATGCTCATGACGGCTCCTGATTGTGAAAGCTGTTTTTCTGAAATTGTTTTTCCAGTGTCACTTTGACCCCTACGGTGAGGAGGGCCAGAAAGACAAGGATTGAAGCAACGGCAAATGATGCGGCAAAATTGTATTCGCTGTAGAGAATTTCAACATGGAGAGGTATCGTGTTCGTCTGTCCCCGGATGTGGCCAGAAACAACCGAGTCTGATCCAAGCTCTCCAGTGGGGGTGGCTCTACAGAGAATCATGCCGTAGAGCGGCCCCCAGCGAATGTTGGGCAGGGTTAGTTTGCCAAAAATCTGCCATCCTCTTGCGCCAAGGGTGAGCGCCGCCTCCTCCTCATCGCGTCCCTGTGCCTCCATCAGCGGAATCAGCTCCCGCGCAACAAAGGGAAAGGTGACAAAGAGGGTTGCAATAACAATGCCCGGGGTTGAAAAGATAATTTTAATCCCCTGCTCTCCGAGCCATGAGCCAAAAGGGGTGCGACTGCCGACAAGCAGGACAAAAATGAGGCCCGCAATAACCGGAGAGACGGCAAAGGGGAGATCGAGCAGACTCTTGAGCATCGCTTTTCCCCGGAAGTTGAACTTGGTAATAGCCCAGGCGGCGGTGACACCAAAAAATGCGTTCAGCGGCACAACAATGGCGACGGTGGTCAGCGTCAGTTTTACCGACTCAAGGGCGTAGGGCTCACGGATGGCTTCGAGGTAGTACTCCCACCCTTTCGAGAAAGCCTGTGCAAAGACCAGCGCAAGTGGCATAAAAATAAAGCTGATAAAAAAGAGGAGTGTCAGCCCTGTCAGTACAATTTGCACTGGCAAGGGGTCGGAGATTCTTTTTTTGACAATCGGAGTGCTTTGTGGCGGTTGTGGTTTCAGCATCATGAGCTTAACGGTATTCTTTTTGTTGCCACTCCTGTACTGCGTTCAGCAGCAGAAGCATGGAAAAGGAGATAATGAGAAGCACCAGCGCTACTGCCGAAGCTCCGGCGTAGTCAAACTGGTCAAGTTTTGCCATGATCATCAGTGGAGCAATCTCGGTTTTCATCGGCAGATTGCCGGCAATGAAAATCACGGAGCCATACTCACCGATACCACGCGCAAAGGCAAGAGTTGAGCCGGTGAGCAGGGCAGGAAAGAGATGAGGAAGCAGGATTTTTCGGAAGGTCTGCCAGCGGGTTGCGCCCAGGCACTGCGCCGCCTCCTCAATCTCCTGTTCCACCTCTTCGAGAACAGGCTGAATGGTGCGCACCACAAAGGGAAAGCCGATAAAAATCAGTGCAATTACAATTCCTGTAGCAGAGTTGATAACTTCAATGTTCCATTTGGCGAGGGTTTCGCCAAGCCAGCCGACAGGGGAGTAGAGGGTGGCAAAGCAGATACCCGCAACAGCAGTTGGCAGGGCAAACGGGAGGTCAACCAGCGCATCCAGCAACTGTCTGCCCGCAAAGCGGTAGCGTACCAGCACCCATGCAGTCAAAAGCCCGACGACAGCATCAAAAAGAGCCGCAAAGAGCGCGGTGGAGAAACTCAACCGGTAGGATGCAAGCACACGGGGAGCCGTTACGGCATGGATGAAGGGCTCCCACCCAATGGGAATGGTGTTGAAAAAGATCATGCTCAGCGGAACAATCACGATGGCCGAGAGGTAGAATACCGTGTAGCCCATCGAGAGGCCGAAGCCAGGCAGAATGTTGCGTCTCTTTTTTTGAAACAAGGTCATCAAGTTTTTTTGTTAATGCTCTCTACAGCCAACACGGGAGTGAAGCGCTCATCTCCCGTGTTTTGCCGGGCAAGCTGCCCTGCCCGGGTTACATGGCCATTAATTCTTCTCTTCAGGGCAGATAAATTTGATCAAAAACGCCACCGTCGTTAAAGTGGGTTTTTTGGGCGGTGCGCCAGTTGCCGAACACTTCGTTCAGGGTAAAGAGTTTGATTTTCGGGAAGTTTGCCGCATACTTTTTCAGCGTTGCAGGGTTGCGGGGCCGATAGGAGTTCTGTGCAATAATCTCCTGTGCCTGCGGGGTGTAGAGGAAGTTCAGATAGGCCTCCGCAACCTTGCGGGTGCCATGTGTTGTCACATTTTTATCGACGACAGCCACAGGCGGTTCTGCAAGGATGCTGACTGCCGGAGCAACAATTTCAAACTTGTCGGAGCCGAACTCTTTTAAAATCAGGTGAGCCTCATTTTCCCAGGCAAGAAGGACGTCGCCAAGGCCGCGCTGAGCGAAGGTCAAGGTTGAGCCACGGGCACCGGTATCAAGCACCGGGACATTTTTGTACAATGCCTTGATGAATGTTTTGGCCTGCACGGCTGAGCCAGTCTGCTTCTGTTTGTAGCCCCATGCTGCCAGATAGTTCCAGCGGGCACCGCCTGATGTTTTCGGATTCGGGGTGATGACCGAAACGCCCGGTTTTACAATATCCTCCCACCCCTTGATCTTTTTCGGATTCCCTTTCCGAACCACAAAGACAATGGTGGAGGTGTAGGGGGTGCTGTTATTGGGCAGCCTTGTTTGCCAGTTGGCTGGCAGGAGTTTGCTGTCGGAGATTGCGTCGATATCGTAGGCCAGTGCGAGTGTTACAACATCAGCATCGAGCCCGTCAATGACTGCCCGGGCCTGCTTGCCTGATCCGCCATGTGACTGGTTGATTTGCACCGTCTGACCGGTTTTTTTGAGCCAGTACTGGGCAAAAGCGGCATTTTCGCTTTGATAAAGTTCCCGGGTGGGATCGTAGGAGACATTCAGAAGTGTTACCGTTGCGGCTTCAGCAACGGCTACCGGAAGTCCGGAGGCCACAATCAGTGATGCGGCAATGGTCATTTTTTTTATCCATCCAAGATTCATGGTTTTCTCCTTTATAATTGATTTTTCAGTGTTGTTATGTAAAAATTTGTAATAAAAAAGCCGGCTCCCCCATGGTGTCAGGAACCGGCAAAGGCAAAAATGCTCTCTGGTGTTACCTGCTACACTTATCACTCCTCATCTCAGCGAGATCGCTTCTCTGACAGCAAGAGGTGCCGCAGTAGGAAGAATTATTGACAGTTAGCGTGTGCATATTTTTTCTGTTTGGTTCACGATTGTTAATAAAGCGGAATGTTCTCAAGGTTTCCAAGCATCTACCATAAATATACCGTAAAGAGGGTATGCTCGCACCGGGTGCAAAAGTTGTAATACGAGATGAGGAGTGGCTTGTCCGTCGTGTTGACAGCTCCAAT
>SESF01021145.1_pt1 | contig 14202 bp, 14 predicted proteins | sample 3171521 | NCBI WGS metagenome assembly SESF01 (sample SAMN10866945, study PRJNA518727) | freshwater metagenome | biome: subpolar coniferous forest; feature: holomictic lake; material: water; isolation source: holomictic Lake 227, 6 m and 8 m depth | place: Canada: near Kenora, Ontario | collected...
TGGGCAGACAGACCATAGTTGAACGGTTGATCAGCGAATGCCGGGGTATCAGCGTGATTGTCCTTGATACAAGAGAAGAAGATGCTGTGAAAGAACCAAAAACACCTGCGCAACTTTTTTCCGGCATTAAGGAGACGTTTTCGACTGGAAACCAGTTGCAGAATGAATGGAAAGAACCTATCCGGAATGCAAGAGTCATTTTGTGGGAGAGTGTTGTGGAAAAGGAAGAGGCTTTTCGCGAGCTTCTTCACGAATGCTGCATAGCAACTCCTGGAATTGACGAAGAAAGCGCATTTCAGAGCCTCATGGAACGGGAGAAGCAGGGCGGTACTTTTGTCGGGGAAGATATTGCGATTCCTCATGCCAGACTCGAAAATCTGAACAAGCCGGTTGTTGCCATTGGGGTCAACAGGGTTGGTATTTATGACAGGGAATCAAGCAAAACCGCCCGGATAATATTCCTGATGCTCTCTCCACTTTCAGATCCGAACAGTCATATTCGGCTTCTTGGAGCCATCAGCAAAATGGCTGCTGACAGCCAGTGGCGCAGTATGATGCTTCGAACGGGTAACAAAAAAGAGATTTTCCGAATTATAAGGAACAGGTCAGGCCAGTCTCGTTAAAACCCCCGTTTTTATTGTACTCCGGAACCGAACGGTTATTTCCTTTACGAAAAGGGCTGTATGTCCTGAAGCTTCAGTGCGAAAGAAAATGTTCTTGTTTGCATTGCAAGCGTCGGCAATTTTTTTATTTTCCATTAAAGCTTGTGATTGATCTGTTGAATTTCTGTGCTGACCATGCGTGCAACGAACTACAGTAACCTTTTTTCTGCCTTGGCCCTGCTGCTTCTTAGCATTGTGGCCCCGGAGGGAGGTGTCTTTTAGTTCGTTTGTCAGCCAGAGTGAACATTGTTAAAGCCGCCACCTTCTCAAGGGTAGGTGGCTTTTTTCGTTTAAATGATACAAAAAGAAAAAGGTGTCATGAAAAAAATGAAGTATCAAAAATATGCAGCGTACCCTGCGGTTACTCTTTCCGCAAGGAGCTGGCCTGACAAGAGCATCACAAAAGCGCCGATATGGTGCAGTGTGGATCTCCGTGATGGAAACCAGGCGCTTCCGGTGCCGATGAGTGTTGAGGAAAAGGTCTCCATGTTCCAGCTTCTTGTTTCCATAGGGTTCAAGGAGATCGAGGTTGGCTTTCCATCAGCTTCGGCGACAGAGTTTGCCTTTGTGCGCAGGCTTGTTGATGAGCATCTTGTTCCTGATGATGTTACCATTCAGGTGTTGACCCAGGCGCGGGAGCACCTTATCCGCAAGACGTTTGATGCCATAAGTGGAGCGAAACATGCCATAGTCCACCTTTACAACTCTACCTCAAGCCTGCAGCGGGATGTGGTCTTTCGCAAAAACCGGGAGGAGATCAAGGCTATTGCCATCGAGGGGACGGCGCTTGTTCGCCGTCTGAAGGATGAGAGCGGCAATGCAGGGATCCGTTTTGAGTACAGTCCGGAAAGTTTTACCGGTACGGAGCTCGACTATGCGCTTGACGTCTGCCATGCGGTTATGGATGCATGGGGAGCATCGAAGGATGAAAAAATCATTCTGAACCTGCCCTCAACGGTTGAAATGTCGTCGCCGAATATCTATGCTGACCGCATTGAGTGGTTCTGCCGCAACATCAAGTCGCGGGATGCGGTACTGATCAGCGTTCATGCCCATAATGATCGGGGTACGGCAGTGGCTACGGCTGAATTGGCATTGATGGCCGGTGCTGACCGGGTTGAGGGGGCTCTGTTCGGCAATGGCGAGCGGTGTGGTAATATGGACATGGTGACCATGGCGCTGAACCTTTTCAGCCAGGGAGTCGATCCTGAACTGGATTTTTCCGATCTTCCCCGCATTCGCGAGGTCTATCGCCGCTGTACCCGTATGGATATTCATCCTCGTCATCCCTATTCGGGGGAGTTGGTCTACACAGCGTTTTCCGGTTCGCACCAGGACGCAATCAGCAAGGGGATGAAAGCGCAGCCGCACTCACCCGGCGGCTTATGGGCGGTTCCCTATCTGCCGATCGATCCTGAGGACGTTGGTTGCAACTATGAGGCCATTGTTCGTATCAACAGTCAGTCTGGAAAGGGTGGCGTGGCCTATGTGCTTGAGAAAGAGTATGGTCTCCAGATACCGAAGTGGATGCAGCCTGATTTTGCAGAAGCGGTACAGGCTGTTGCCGATACGACCGGTGTTGAGTTGTCGGTTGAGCAGATCAATGAGCTGTTTCATGCAGAATATGTGAAACTTTGCGAGCCGGTTACCCTCAGGAAGTGCCATATCAGTTGGGATGATGAGGAACCCCGGCGTCAGGATGAAGAGGATACAACCATAAACTGTGTTGTGCAGACCAGAGAGCGGGAGCTCAGTTTTGAGGCACAGGGAAACGGCCCTCTTGATGCATTTGTGAAAGGATTTATCCGGGAGAGTGGTCTCAATTTCAGCGTTGACGAGTATGCCGAACATGCTATCGGACGCAGTGCCGGGGCTCTTGCCATAGCCTATATCAAGATTGGCTGCGCTGATGGGCGGGTTTCTTTTGGGGCCGGTATTGATTCGAATATCAGCCTTGCCTCAATAAAGGCTACGGTAAGTGCGCTGAACAGATTGCCGTGAGAGAGAGCTCTTTCCTTGACAAATAGTTCTCTCTTTATTACTGCGGCATCTTCTTTGACGCAATAGCGCAACCTTTTTTTGTATCTTCAGGGGGTGGTGCATCATAGATATGCCATCCCCGGTCATTAAAGGGTAAATGTGGATTGCATGGTGAAGATCGTGAAGGAATTCTTCTTTTTTGTTTCGTTTCTTGCCCTTCTTTTGAACGGGTGTGCCAAGCCAGCCGAAACGGGAAAGCTCCGGGTTGTTGCCTCTATTGCTCCACTGGCTTATTTTGCCGAAAGAATTGGTGGTTCTCATGTTGCCGTATCGGTGATGGTGCCACCAGGTGCCAATCCGCACAGTTATGAGCCCTCTCCCCGGCAGGTGGCCCGCCTTGGTGAGGCCGCACTTTTTGTCAAGGCAGGTTCAGGGATTGAGTTTGAGCTGGCCTGGATGGAGCGTTTTTTGTCGATTAATCCTGCCCTGAAGGTTTGTAATGGAGTTGAGGGTATTCGCCTTCTTCCTGTCAAGCATGATGGATTCGCGCATCAGGATGAGCGTTTTGATCCTCATTACTGGCTCTCTGTGGCCAATGGCATGGTTATTGCGAGAAATGTTGAACGAGCGCTTGCTGCGGCAGATCCGGCCCGGAGGGTTGAGTATGCGGCAAACCTGGCAAAGCTTCAGGCTGAGCTGCAGTTGCTTGACCGGGAGATTCAGGGAAAGCTTGCCGGGTTAAAAAACAGGCGTTTTTTGGTTTTTCATCCGGCATGGGGCTATTACGCAGACTCGTTCCGGCTGCAGCAGATTGCCGTTGAGGAGGAGGGCAAGACGCTCACACCGCGGCAGATGCAGCGGGTTATTGAACAAGCAAAGGCAAATCGTATCACCGTCATCTTTATCTCTCCACAGTTCAGCGCCTCCCAGGCTCAAACCATAGCGCGCGAAATCGGTGGCAAGAGCCGCAGTGTTGACCCTCTTGCTTCTGACTATCAGGATAACCTCCGGCGTGCGACGAGTGCGTTTATTGAAACCATGCGATGAGGCCGCCTGTCATTGCATGTGAGCAGCTTTCAGTTGATCTGGGCGGTGTGAGGGTGCTTGATGGCGTGACCTTTTCGGTTGGTGAGGGTGATTTTCTTGGCCTTGTCGGCCCGAACGGTGGGGGTAAAACGACGCTGCTCCGGGTGATTCTCGGGTTGGAGAGGGCTTCTGCAGGGAGTGTGAGGGTTTTTGGCGCGCAGCCAGGAAGCTTTCCTGGTCGTATTGGCTACGTGCCTCAGCGTCTTTTTTTTGATCGTGAGTTTCCAATCAGTGTCCGCGATCTGGTGCTGATGGGGCGGTTGTCGAAAAAAAAACTTTTTCAGCACTATAACGCTCTCGACAGAAGGCGGGTGGATGAGGCGATCCATGCGGCTGGTCTTGAGCGGTTGATTGAGCGCCGGATAGGCGACCTGTCGGGAGGGGAGTTGCAGCGGGCACTTATTGCACGGGCGCTTGCCGGAGAGCCGGAACTGCTTCTGCTTGATGAGCCTACGGCCAGTATTGATCCGCAGATGAAAACCGCCATTTATAATTTGATCGAGCAGTTGAAAGAGAGGCTTACCATTGTTCTGGTCACGCATGATACTGAGCTTATAAGCCGTTATGTGACCAAAATTGCCACACTGCATGTGACACTTGACCTGCATGAGCCGGGTCCCACTTCGGGCAAAGAGGGTTTTACAGGCACTCTTGTGCAACATCCTTTTTTTTGAAACCTTGAACAACGCCAACGGTATGCTACAGGAGATATTTGCTTTTGAGTTCATGCGCAACGCACTTCTTGCAGCGATTCTCTCCAGTGTTGCCTGCGGTATTATCGGCACCTACGTGGTGGTGAAAAAGATAGGCTTTATCAGTGGCGGTATAGCGCATACGGCGTTTGGAGGTATCGGGCTTGGCTACTACCTTGGAATCAATCCGCTTCTCGGCGTTATCCCGTTCAGTCTGGCCGCTGCCCTTGCTATCGGTTTGTTGAGCAAAAAGGCCAAGGTTGCTGAGGATACCGCCATCGGAACGTTCTGGGCAGTCGGCATGGCGTTCGGGGTGATTTGTATCGGTCTTAAACCAGGCTATGCCCCCGATCTTTTCAGCTATCTTTTTGGCAATATTCTGACGGTTCCTTCATTTGATCTCTGGATGATCATGCTGCTTGACCTGTTGATTATTGCTGTGGTATGGCTGCTCAGCAAGGAGTTTCTTGCCATCTCTTTTGATGAGGAGTATGCTGCCGTGTCGGGACTGAAAACGACGGCACTCTATCTGCTGATGCTTTGCCTGATTGCGCTGACTGTCGTCGTTATGGTGCGTGTTGTGGGTATCGTGATGGTGATTGCGCTGCTGACCATTCCGGCAGCCATTGCGCGGATGCTGAGCCACAGCCTGCCCGGCATGATGATTCGGGCCGTTGCACTCTCGGCCCTCTTCAGCATCTGCGGGTTATGGCTCTCCTGCCTGCTTGATATTGCATCAGGAGCCACCATTATTCTTGTCGCCGGTTTTTTCTTTCTTCTGGCGCATACCTGGCGTTTTGTCAGGCTTTTGCCTGGCGTCCTTCCTGGTTGATCATAAATAGTGCAAAGGCGACACCGGGCAGCCAGCCAAGCAGGGTAAGAAGTCCGGTAAGCATGACTGTTCCAACCTCCTTGTTTGTGACGGATGCGGGAGGAAGAATCACTGCAAGAGTCAATCTGCGAATATCCATTATGGGGCTCCATTTTTTTTAATAAAAAACTCACAAAATTTAATACTAAAACAGACAGGAAGCAACGTAAAACGTTATCAGGACACTCTTCCCGCATCCATTGGCAACACTATTTCTTGTATTTTGATTCAAAAATCGTAAATTAAGCTCCCTTCAGAAATAATCCTGAGTAAAAAAATGCACTCTTGATTTGTTGAACATAAACAGAAAAAACTTGCTTAATAAAGTTCATCCCGACGTGGTTTTGGATGATGTTGATGAGGTCATTGACGAACCGAATTTTAATAACCACAATACCTCTCCAGAGCCACCCAGTCCCTATGCCGACCTTGAAAAAAAGTATCGCAAAAACCGGTTTAACAAAAACAGAAGCAAAACTCCTTCGCCGCTTTTCGGTGTGAATGGTGCGGGTAATTCCGTTTCAAAAAGTGCGGATGGAAACAAAATTCAGAAAAGGAAACCAAAAAAGAAGAGTTTTTCCAAGGTATCCCGCGTTACATCCGGCAAACGCAATCCATAACAGCCCAGGAAGGAAGTCGTTTTTGCACTGCGTTACCCGCAACCTCCTTTTGCCGGTATGATTGGTTTCGTGCGTTTTTTTTGAACTTCTGTAAGCGTTCAAAAAAGGGGATTGCTCGATGCAATGCTGTTGTCTCATGGTTGCCCTACAGTGATCATTATGTCGTTTGAAATACAGGCTCATCGGGGAGGCAGATCCCTTTTCCCCGAAAATACACTGCAAGCGTTCTCTTATGCGGCTACTCTTGGCATCAGGGTTCTGGAACTTGATATTCTGGTATCGAAAGATCACCAGGTTGTCGTTTCTCATGATCCCTGGCTTTCCGCTCCTCTTTGTTCGGATACCTATGGTCGTCCACTCGACATTGAAGAGCGTGGGTGCTCTCTCCTGTATGAGATGAACTATGCCGATATCGCCTCTATTGACTGCGGCCTGCCCCATCCATCTTTTCCTGGACAGGTGCGTGTTGTTGCTTTCAAGCCGCTCCTTTCGACGGTATTTCGGGAAGTTGAGGCATTTATGGCATCGACGGCCATGAAGGGAAAAATGATCTATAATCTGGAAATAAAGTCATGGCCCGACAAGGATGCTCTTTTTCATCCACCCCCCGACTATTATGCCGAACTTGTTCTCCGTGTTGTTGAAGCTGCCGGGTTATTGCCGTTTGTCAGGATACAGTCTTTTGATTCTCGTGTGGTTCGGGAGGCGTGGAGGTTGAATCCGGGGCTCTGTTATGGCCTCTTGATTGAGGAAACGAAACATGTTGATGGAATTTTTCGGGAACTTGGCTTTGTCCCTCGCTATCTCAATCCTCATTTTTCTCTTGCAGACCGGACAATGGTGGAAACGCTCCATGCAGAGGGTATCAGAATCATCCCCTGGACGGTGAATCGTACAGAAGAGATGCTTGCCATGCAGCACATCGGTGCGGAAGGGATTATAACCGATTACCCTGAGCGTGCGATTGCGCTTTTCGGCCGGCCCTGATTGCTCGGCTCTCCTTGTTGAAAGTTTTTGCGGGGTTCAGAGCGGCGCGCCTCCTTTTTTCAAATCATGCCGCAGTGCGTTTACCTTTTTGGTCATCCAGTCAGGAATTCGACTCTCGTTTTCTCCGGTTGGGCTGTAGAGTATTTTGTCGAGCGAGTCAAGTATTGCCGGAAGCTCTGAGCGAGCTTCATCGGGGATGTTCATCTCTTGCAGTGCCTCTTGTAACTCTATCCTTGTCATGCTTCCGGGACTCTTTATACCAGACTCTGAAAGCAGGGCCAAAAGTTGTTTTTTCATGACTTTTGCCGATTTTCCGATTTCAGGTGAAAGCTCACTCACATCCTCGGATACCTTTGTTTGTGCATCGGTGAGCCGTTTTTTTCTGATCAGTACAATTATTGCGCTGCTTATCAGCGCGATGCATGCAATGGTGAGCCATGAGTAGAGAGAGGTTATCGTATTTGTATTTTCTGAAGAGCCGCTGAGAGGCACTTCTCGTTCTCCTGTTGCTTTCCGTGCTGCGGCATCGACCCTGATGGCAAGCGATTTTGAGTGCAGTGTGCTGAATTGTTGTGTTTCGGGGTTGAAGACAACAAAGGTTACTGCCGGAATCTGAAAATCACCCTCTGATTGAGGCCAGGCCAGCGTTGTCAGGGTTGTGGAACCAGAGCTGGTCTCTGACTCTTTTATAAGGGTTGTCGTTTTTTCCGGAGGGTTTTGCCGAAAGCTTTCGGGAAGTTGCATGCCGGGCAGTTCAAGGGTAAGGAGGCTTCCTGTACCGGTGAGTATAAGTTTGAGGGATAGTGGTTCTCCAATTTTAAGCCTCATCTTATCTGCCAGGAGGTTGAGTGAGAAGGTACCTACGGCACCGGAGAGTTTTTCAGGCACCGGTTCCGGAAGTGCACGGGCAGTGATAGCAATGGGGGGAGCTGTGATGCGTAATGAGTCCTCAGTGGGCTCTTTTTTGACCGCAGCACTGTTTTCTTGTGGCAGAGTGCAGAGCATGCTGTATCCTGAAACCGTAATTTTGCCACTCTGGATCGGCACCAGTTTGAATTGCTTCACAACAGCACTTCTGAAGTCCTTCCCCTTAACCGTTGCCGGGATGCTTTTGATAAAGCGCTCAGCACCGGTCTCCTTTACCCACAAACCCTGAAGCGAAGGCGTCGTTTCCCTTGATATTTTCGGTGCACTATCCCTGAAATAAAGTCGATAGGTCAGAAGTATTTCCTGGCCTACAAAGGGATGATTGTTGTTTATTGAGGAGGCAAGAAATGGTTTGTTTCCTTGCGGTTCTGATGCTCCGGCAATTGCCGGAGCGCAAAGTGCCACCATGATGGGCAGGAACAGGTGGCGGTACCAGTAACGAGCAAAGCTTGAAGCCATATTGGTTATTTCATAAGTTCCCTGGAGCGTGCCGCAGCGGCGGCAACTGTTGCAACCAGAATCTGCCGGATATTTTTTTCATCCATGATTTTCAGTCCCGCTTCTGTTGTGCCGCCAGGCGTCGTGACCTCTTGCTTGAGTTCTTCAGGATCTTTTCGCCCAGAGAGCACCATGGTTGCCGCCCCGATCATGGTTTGTGCGCCAAGGAGCAGGGCCTCCTGGCGTGAAAGGCCACATTGTACTCCCCCCTCGGCCAGAGAGTCAAGAATATGAAACATGTAGGCAGGACCGCTGCCGGAAAGGGCTGTTGCAGCATCCATCTGCAATTCATCGAGAATAGCCACCCGGCCAATGGAGCTGAAAAGCTCGGAAGCAAGAAGAATATCTTCGTCCAAAGCCATTTTTCCCCGGCAAAGGGCGGTCATGCCTTCGCCGACAAAGGCTGGAGTATTGGGCATTACCCTGATTACCCTTATGCTCTCGCCAGCGTTCTTCCTGATAAATTCTGAGGAAATTCCCGCCGCAACGCTGACAAGCAGATGATTTTCTGTAAGTGAAGGCTTCAGCGTACCGAGCACTTCCTCCATTTGCCAGGGTTTGACGGCAAGGATGATGACCTGCGCTTTAAGGGCAACCTCCTCAATTGAGAGGCAGGGAAGAAGAGGGTAATCGGCAGCAATGGAGGCAAGAGCGACTGGTTCCTTGTCAAATCCGACAAGAACGGTGTGCTCTCTCTGGCTGAGGCCAGCAATAAGCGCACGGGCAATTCTTCCTGTTCCGACAAAGCCAAGACGAAGATGGGTCATTTTGACACAAGTTTTTAGTGTATAAGCGAACTGTACTTGTAGTTACACTTTTTCAGCCGATTTTCCATCGTTAAGTCAAGTTTCCTTGATGAGTGGGGGAGTGGGTTGTTTCAGGGAGTGGCTTGCAGAAAACTGAAAAGGCGGGAGAAGAACCCGCCTTTTCAGTCGTCAAAAAAAGGAGTGGCTTATTTGCTTTTTTCAACCATGTAAGCTACGATGTCGCCGATCTGGGCATCGGTCAGAGTCGCGTCATCACCTTTTGCAGGCATTGTTCCTGCACTGCCGGAATATCCATTCACGGCATGGCTGACAAGCAGATCAACTCCCTGTGCAATGCGTGGTTCCCAGGCTTTTTTGTCGCCAAGTTTAGGGGCTCCGCTGAGACCGGTATTGTGACATGCCATACAGCTCTTGCTGTCGTAAAGGGCTTTGCCTGCAGCGGGGTCACTGGCTGAAGCAACAGTGGAGCAGATTGAACAGACAAACAATGCACAAAGTGCGGAAAAAATAAAACGGGACATAGGAGTACTCCAGTTTAACAGGTTTGGTATGAAAAATTTTTTGAGCATTTCCATGAATGCTGTGTACACTCGCAAAAAAACAGAAGAGATCACACTATTTCGCGGGAATGTTTTGTCGCCGAAAAAGCAAAATCAATCTCTATTTTGAGTTTTTGACCATGAAGGAGACTGAGTTGGTGATTTCAGCAGTTTTCAGAGTGGCAGTACCACCCTTTGCCAGCATGGTGCCTTTTTTGCCGGTAAATCCTTTTTCGGCATGGCTGACAAGTAGAGCAACGCCCTGCTTGATGCGCGGTGCCCAATCAGCCTTGTCACCAAGTTTCGGTGCGCCCATCAGGCCTGTTTTGTGGCATGTTGCACAACTGGTTTCATAAGTTTTTTTACCAGCGGCAAGGTCGGGGGCTGCTGAGGCTGCTGAAGAACAGATCGAACAGACAAAGAGTGCACAAATCGCTGTTGAAATAAAACGGGACATAGGGGTTACTCCTCTTTAACAGGTTTTGGGATGATGTGCCGGGAAGTTAATTTTTCTTGTGTTCGTGTTGCAACACAATTGTTAATACGAATAAAATATGATCTATCCTAATGAGAGGAAGAATATTTTACGTTTAACCTGATTTTCGGGATAAAAAGCGGGAACCGATTGTGTCAATTCCCGCTCAGCAAAAAGAATTCTGTGGCTTACTTTGACTTGTCTGTCATGTAGGTGACGATACTCGATATTTCCGCACTGGTAAGGGTTGCCTTGCCGCCTTTTGCCGGCATCATGCCAACCTTGCCCTTAAATCCATCGGTGGCATGGCTAAGAAGCAGAGCGTTTCCTTGAGCGATACGTGGCGCCCATGCTGCCTTGTCTCCGGGTTTCGGTGCGCCCATCATGCCTGATTCGTGACATGCGGCACAACTTGCATCATAGGCGGCCTTGCCGTCAGCCACTGCCGGAGCCGCTGCCGGGGTTGCAGCAGTGGCACCTTTTGATTTATCAGCCATGAAGGCAACAGCATTGGTTACCTCTTCATCGGTTAAACTGGCATTGCCACCTTTTGCAGGCATCATGCCTGCCTTGCCGGTGAAGCCTGCGATAGAATTTTTCGTCATAACGTCGGCGCCCTGCGCAATACGTGGTGCCCATGCGGCTACGTCTCCGGGTTTCGGCGCACCCATCATACCGGCATCGTGACATGCAGCACAGTTGGCGTCATAGACCACTTTACCTGCGGCCAGTTTCGGGTCTGAGGGAACCTCAGCCGCTGCAGCCGGAGCAGCGGTTTCAGCAACCGGTGCGGCATCTCCCTTTGCATCAGGAAATTTAAGTGAGGCCGGTGGTTTTTCAAGGCCACATGCACTGAGGAAAAAGAGAGCCACGGTCAAAAAAGGGAGAAAGGGCTTCATGGTCATTTTTGCTACAGGTTTAGATTGTTGTGCCGGGTGTGGGTTAGAATTATTGTCGTGCATTTTAAAAATTATTTGGCGTATGGCAAAATGGTTTTTTCTTTCTCTCCTGTTTCGAGCTGACAGCGCAGGTCATGGCGGGAGAGACTGTAGAGATGAGCGTAGAAGAGATTGAAGAGCATCACTGCACTTTTCGCTCTTGGAGCAGCAATGCCTCTGATGACAGCATTTTTTATACTGAACACTTGCCGGGTAAGGGTTGAGTAACTTTCGATAAAAGCATCGAGTGTCATGTTTTTTGGTTTGTACAGCATCTCCTGACCGAAGGAGTAACGGTATGCGGTGATGTCGAGGGGGTCGAAGAGCAGGCGTCCCTCTTCGCGAAGCCGCTCAAACACCTGTGTTCCCGGAGTGGGGCGCAAAATGTTAATACCGGGTACGTCGAGCCTTGTTTCGTCTATAAAATCAAGAATTGCTGCTGGCGTATCAAGCGTATCGCCGTCGAGTCCATAAATGAAACTACCGTAGAGGCTGATTCCTGCTGCTTTGATATTCTTGATCGCACCGGCAAGTTCGCCCGCCTTGTTCTGGTTTTTTTTATGGGCGCTCCGGCTTTTTGTTTCAATGCTCTCTATGCCAACCAGAAGCGCCTGACATCCGGATCGGGCAAAGGTTTCAAGCAAAGTAGGTTGCTGGCCGAGGGTTGTTGTGGCCTGTCCGAACCAGCGAATATTCAGGGGAGTGAGGAGACGGAAGAGTTCCTCGGCATAGAGCGGGTTTGCATTGATGGAGTCATCGACAAAAAAGAAGATTCTTTTGTCATGCTGCTGAAACCGCCGAACTTCGCTGACCACGTCGGCAATTGCCCTTCTGCGCAGGTTGCGGCCGTTCAGGAGATGCACATTGCAGAAGTCACAGTTGTATTGGCAGCCTCTTCCCGTCTGAATCAGGTTTGTGGTAAAGTAGCGGCTTTTGATCAGTGAGCGTTTACTGACAGGCCTCGATAATCCGAGATCGGGAAAGCTGCTGGATTGATAGCGTGGCTTGAGGCTGTTTGCTGCCAGGTCGGCAAGCACCTCCTTCCAAAGGTCGTCAGCCTCTCCAAGTACAAGGACGTCGGCGTGGGGCTTGCAGGAATCGGCGAAGAGTGTCACATGTGCTCCTCCCAGTACAACGGTGATTCCCGCGGAACGAAGCTTGTCGGCAAGGGCAAAGGCCTGTTTTGCCATTCCTGTCTGGACGCTGATGCCAACCAGATCCCAGGTTTGATGAAAGGGAAAGGGGTCAAAACGCATGTCGCAGATAGACTGCTCAACTCCCGGTACATCAAGAGAGCTGAGGATCATGAGCGAGAGCGGTGGAATGGCAAACTGGCTTTGCTTGATTATGGTTCTGATCGAACGGTTGAAGTAGTTGAACAAAGGGTTGGTCTCCTTCGCGCCGTAGAGTGAACGAGCTCCATCAACACCGCTTTCTGATGGAAGAAAAACCAGCACAACCTTTTTTGGTGAATGCATTCTGCCTTACCAGTCCTGATTGTTTTTGCCGCCTCGCGCAGCAGCGGGTCCTCGTCGGGGGAGGCGCTGCATTAGTGCGGACTCATCCTGTTGGGCGTTCTTAAGCAACCGTTCTGCCGTATTCTGGCTGAGGCTGGAAGGTGGGGGAGTTGCGCGCTGTTTTTCGGATTTTGACGAAGAAGCATGTTCGGGTCTTTCAAGTTCATCAAGGTAACGGCGAACAATTTCATAATTGATTTTTGCATCATTATCACCCGGGTCGGCCAGGAGTACCGTCTTGAAGCTATTGAGTGCCTGGCGGAAGATGATCAGTTTATCAGTTTTTCGGCTGCTTCCGACAGCTCTCATGGCAAGTGCATTGCCTTCATTGAAGATCGCTTTCACTTTCACCTCCTGTTGTTTGATGCCAGGCTTTGTGCTGAAAGCAAAGAGTGCTGCCGATTCAGGATATTTTCCCTGCATGTAGAGGGAGCAGGCGAGATTAAAGCTGGCAGACGGACTGCCTTTTTGTTCAGGCAGTGCTGCAATCTGGCGAAACGCTGTTTCCGCTTCGCCGTATGCACGATGCTCATAGAGTGCGTCGGCTTTGAGTTGCAAACGATACTCGCTGAGCATCTCCTGCATTGAAGGTGCGAGTGCAAAAACAAGCAGGAGAGTGTGCAAAAGGATCATGGCGAAAGCACTCCCGTGGCTCAGTTGCCGAGAAATGCTTTCTGTACAGCGCTGACACCAGCACCAATTTCAAAAGGAAAGTGAATCTCCTTCAAAGCCCGTTCAATACCGCCGATGACGGTCAGCATGTCGAGCTCATCATAAAAGCCGAGATGAGAGATCCGGAATATTTTGTCTTTATAGTCATCCTGGCCTGCGGCAACCGTTATGCCGTTGCTGTTTTTCAGTGCCTTGTTGAATGCTGACCACTTTACTCCTTCGGGGAGCCATACCGGAGTAACCGCAAAAGAGGGTGAGTTGCTGAAGAGCTTCATACCAAGTGCATGACAACCCTGACGGCAGGCATCGGCGAGGCTTTCGTGCCGTTTCCAGATATGCTCAATGCCTTCTGCCTTGATCATCTGCAATGCTTCGTCAAGGCCGATAACGAGCGAAACGGCAGGAGTGAAGGGGGTATCATCGCTGGCATGAGCCTTGAGTGCGTGTTTCAGGCTCAGGTAGTATTGCGCCATGCTTTGCCCCTTGATGATGTCCTGCGCCCGTTCTGAAACGGCGACCAGCGCGAGGCCCGGCGGCATCATGAGTCCTTTCTGTGAACCGGTGATGCAGATATCGACACCCCAGTCGTCAAAATGAAACTCGTGAGCCCCGACTGCTGTAATGCCGTCAACCAGTACAAGCGCATCGGACTGTTCGCGTATCAGGGCGCTGAGCGTCTGAATATCGGCTGCCGTACCGGTTGATGTTTCTGAATGGGTCAGGCAGACACCTTTGGCATCCGGATGCTCTTTGAGCAGCTCGGCAAGTCGTTCAGGCTGAATGGCCGAACCCCATGCAATCTTTTCCTCAATGCAATTGCCGGTGAAGATGCGTACCAGCTCTCCCCACCGTTCGCCAAATTTGCCGGCATTGACGGTGATGACCTTGTCGCCCTGTTTGAAAAGGCTTGAAATTGTCGCCTCCATGCCGCCAGTGCCCGAACAACTGAGCACAACGACGGGCTGGGTTGT
>SESF01003220.1_pt1 | contig 14201 bp, 23 predicted proteins | sample 3171521 | NCBI WGS metagenome assembly SESF01 (sample SAMN10866945, study PRJNA518727) | freshwater metagenome | biome: subpolar coniferous forest; feature: holomictic lake; material: water; isolation source: holomictic Lake 227, 6 m and 8 m depth | place: Canada: near Kenora, Ontario | collected...
GGGCGCACCTGTCATCAGGATAGACTGATCTGTACCTACAGTCATCGCCGTAGTCCCGTTGGTCTGGAGCGCCAACACACCCGATGAATCTGCGCTCGATTTCAAGCCAGCGGAGCCGCTGGATACGCCATTGTCTGCGTTGATCGTGGTGGTCATTTATGCTACCTTCACAATAATTTTTGCACGACCGTCTTGCTCAATTGCAATGACTTTGCCGACTGCTTGTTGATACTGTTCAAAAGTTGGATTACTGACCGCTTCGCCTTTGATTGCACCGTTGTCGTTGACGGGGATAATGTACTGCCCTGCTGTTGCGCCCATGACATTGACAGGCACTTGCCCACAGAAAGCAATACGGTCTACTTTTGCGCGAGCTTCTTCCATTCGTGCAAACCAAGCATCGTACTCAGGCGTTCCTGTAAAAACTTCAGCGCCATTTACTCCCAATGGTCGAGGTTCCGTGAACCACGAATCGCCACCAACCAAACCGGGGTCAGTTGACTTTACACAGAAAGACACGGCATCTGCAAAGACGTTTGTCAACTTGCCTTCAGCGTTGATACCGCACAAATCACCCTTGGCAATCGTGAAGTCACCTGCTTTGACCATGTATTCAGCGTAGTCAGCACCGTTTTGGTTGACCGTACCTTGTGCGCTGATAGACCTGCCGTTGCCCGTTTGCTTTGCAATACGCATTACGCTACTGATGCCAACAGGGTCGTTGTTTCCAGCCTCAAAAATAACATCAACACCGGCAGCATTGCTAATTTGAAGCATGTTATTAGTTGAGTTTTTTGTGGCTAAAGATGTAATTGTCCAAAAGCCCTGCGTTGAATTGGTGTATTGAAAATATGCTCGTGGATTTCCATCCCCATCAGACAGCACGATGTAGTTGCTTGCTGTGCGAATGTCTAAGCCGCCTTGGTTGCCGTTGTAGCCACCGAGGCTGGTGTTTTTAGAGCCTGTGGTAACGTAGTAACCTGCGTTAGAAGATGCGGGGCCAACAAATGTATTATTTGTTCCAGTTGTGAGGCTATAACCAGCTTGGGTTCCAATACACGTATTACCAACAGCAGTAATGGCTGTGTAGTTAGATGTAAAACCAGCTTGATAACCAATAAAAACATTATATTGTCCCGCTACGTTTGTGTATCCTGCTTGATAACCAACCACAATGTTATTTCCACCTGTGCTTCCGCTATACCCCGCCTGATAACCTACAGCAGTGTTGTTAGATGCTGTGGTGTTGTTAAACAAAGCAGAATCACCAACCGACACATTGTTTGTACCAGATGAATTGTTGTAACTTGCTAATCTGCCAACTGCGGTATTGTTATCACCTGTTGTTTTTGAAAGTGCGGCATACCCTATTGCTGTAATATTGTTAATTGCGCCTGTAGTAGCACTACCCGATCCTGCTACTGCGTAACCAAAACCTGTATTGCTTGTGCCTGTGGTGTTGTTGGACATAGCCAAATAACCCACAGCAGTGTTGTTTGAGGCTGTGGTGTTGTTTAGAAGAGCAGAATTGCCAATGGCTACTCCTGATGCACCACTTGTATTAGCCGCCAAAGCACTTGTGCCATAGGCGGTGTTGGTCGAAACAGAGCCGCCGCCAGTTGCCGTAGGTGGATTGGCAAATGTCACAACTTGAGCTGAACTCAAAGTCATTGCCGTAGTCGGCGTAGCACCTGTCTGAAGAACAAGTGTGCCCGTGGTATCTGCCGTGACCTTATAGGCCGTGGTGCTTGTGGTTGAACTTGAAATCGTGCTCATATGATTACGTGCCTTTGCCCAGAAGCAACCGTGATAGTCACACCGCTGTTGATTGTCAGTGGGCCAACTGTAAACCCGTTCTGCCCTGTGGAGATTGTCCCGCTAACTGTGGCAGTATCTGCATTAAGAAGCACCGCGCCAATACCGCCGCCAATAGCATTAGCCGTGAATTCCGCCGGGTACGTGACAAACACATCTTTTGTGCCCGCACTAAAGTTGACCAGTGAACCCGCGTTGCTAGATGAAATAACTGTGGTTCTGGCAAGCGTTGTGCCAGATGCAGTGTATGTGCCAATACCCACCTCCCACTCAGAACTGCTTTGACCCGCAATTGTGTAGTAAGTGGTGTTAGTGTTACCGATGGCTGAAAAAGATTGGAACCCCGTAGACGCTCCAAGAAGCGTCACTGTTCCCGTACCAGTCGTCGTGGTGGTTTCTTTTACCCGATCTGCAAGTACGAAAGCCATTTCTTATCCTTAATCCGTTTCAACCAGCGCCCAGTTGGCTGTTTCTGCGTTGTTCACCAACGTCCACGACGCTGTTTCTGCGTTGTTCACATTTTGCCAGTTTGAGGTCTCGCTGTCATCTACCAACTTCCAGTAGACAGCAACCACAGTCCCAACTGCACCTGTAGCCTGAACACCTGACAGGGCAATAGAAAGAGATTGAACAACCGTCCCAACAGCCCCAGCCGCTTGAACCCCAGACAGCGCAACTTCTTTGCCGTGAGTTACCGTCCCTGCAAACCCTGAAGCCACTACTCCCGTCAGGGCAACCGAAATAGCAGGAGTTACCGTGCCAACTGATCCTACAGCCACATCGCCAGTTGTTACATCTGACTCGTTGTAGATGACCGTACCCACAGCCCCGGTGGCCGCCACGCCCGTAAGAGCGACTGTCCTACTAGGAACTACTGTACCCACAGCCCCGGTGGCCGCCACGCCCGTAAGCGCCTTAGTTCTACTAGGAACTACTGTACCCACCGACCCTGTAGCTGATACCCCTGTAAGCGCCTTAGTTCTACTAGGAACTACTGTACCAACCGCACCTGCTGCCGCCACACCCGTTAGGGCTTTTGCTATGTCTGGGGTTACGGTACCCACCGACCCTGTAGCTGATACCCCTGTTATAGCAACGGTACAACTAGGAATAACCGTGCCAACCGCGCCTGCTGCCGCCACGCCAGTAAGAGCAACGGTACAACTAGGAACAACCGTGCCAACCGCACCAGACGCAACAACGCCCGTTAGGGCAACAACAACTGTGTTCTCCCCTAACGATGCGTACGGAGCCTGTGCGTATGCGGATATACCAAACATGGCTTACGGCCTACGCCGCCTCCGCATTAAGTTGTGGACAAACGCAACAGTGCGGCTGATGTGCTGTTAGTAGGCATTGTCAAGGTAAAAGTACCTGCCGTGATCGTCTGGGAACCAAAGGTGTGGACACTGATTGCCTTGAGAGACTGCGTAAAGTTGTACAACAATACGGTATCAAACGCCGTTGCCAATGTCACTGTTGTATAGACAATTGAAGCTGAAGGAGTCCAATACGCAACACCCGCAGTTGAGGAACTGTTGGTTGACGTTGGAGCCGTTGCGTTTGTGACTGTTACGCCACCTGCGGTGTACCCCGTACCAGAAACTTCACCAGTTGTGTTGTAGACAGTAGTGCTCGCATCTTTTGTGGCTGACACCAAATACAACGCCGCTTTAACGGTGTCGGTCGTTGGAGCCGTCAAACTAGTGCGTGAAACAAGCGTTGCAGTGCCAAGCTGGTGCTGACCGAGCATCAACTCGCCCATGAAGGAGGTGCACATTGATTGGGTATTTGCCATGATATTTCCTTATGTAAAAGAAGCGGTTTCGCCGCCCGCAAAAGTTGGCATTTTCTTCAAGGTCACATGGGCAGAACGGTGAACCAATTCGCCCTCCAACCAATACTCAACCCAAGTGGTCAGTTCGTTGTCATTGTCCACGGTTCCTTCTCGCTTTTCAAGCAAAGAATCGTCCATGTCGCCTTTGGTTGTGGTTACTAGCATGGTTGTTCCTTAAACAAGTCGAATGAGTGCCGATGTGCTGGTGTTCGCAGGCATCGTCACGGTGAAAGTTGCACTGGATGTCTTGTCATTGCCAAAGTCTAAGACGCACACAGCACCGTTGGCCCCGGCCTTGTAGATCAAAGCACCCCTGGCAGTTATAACCCCCGTCCAAGCGGGAGATGAGAAATTGATGTATGTGATGCTACCAGATGCGGTTGTGTCCGTGCTGACGGTAGCTGTTACCACCAGACCTGTAGCAGCATAGTTGCCCCCAGACGCCTCACCCGTAGCGGTATACGCCGTGGTAGTTTCATCAAGAGTAGCGGCGTTGGTGTACAACGCCAGACGAAAAACATCCGTCGAGAAGTTGAACGACCCACTTGCCAGCCCAGAACGAAGGGTGTTGCAACTGAAGTTGCCTGTGAATGCCATTACACAACCCCAGTATTCTGTGGCAGTGCGGGTGTGCGGTACTGACCACTGCGATACGCATCGCTCCGCTCCAGACCATCACCTAGACGTTTAGCCAATGCAAGTGCTTCCATGTACTTCTGGTTGTAGCCAGTGATGATGTCCACTTCACCCTTCATAAAGGTGTATGCCTCAACCAAAGACCCGTACAACAGCACAGTGTCAAAGTTGTCGCCCAGCCAAGTTGTAGTTGCTGTAGTGATGGACTCAGGGTAATAGTAGTAGTGCAACTCTACGTAGTATGTTGCATCCGGTGTAGGGCCAAGAATAAGAGACAACTCGTTTGTGATCGCTGAACTGACAATTGTTGGGCCAAACAAGGCGTAGTATTTTGGTGCGCCCGTGTCATTTGGACTTGGGTATGCCTGACGGATGAAGTTCACATCCTTGTTCAACAGATACTCAAACGTGCCAGTATCCAAGTTAGCACTTGTAACACCTGTTACCAACGCCAAAGAATACACAGACAAGAAGTCGCTGGGTAAAGATATGTACTTGTTGTTTGCAGTAATCGGGGTATATTGGTTTTTGCGAATAGATGGAAACTGAACCGAGTTGTATATACGTTGTTCAGCCTGCGTTATGAAAGTATTGATCTGTGTCGTTGCAGACACAGTACTTCCACTCGCCAGATATACATCCGGGAATTGATTCTCGGTGTACGACTGAATTGTGTTGTACAACTCGGTGTAGTTCATGCCATTGGGCCTCTGGCCATCAAGCCTTTGGTAGCCGCACCAGTACCACGGATTTTGATGCCGCTGGTTTTAACGTCTTCGCGAGCAGGATTACCCATAGAAACACGCCTTGCAGGCATACCACCGGGGGTGGACTCAATTGCACTCATGCTATTGGGGTCAGTTTGGTATTTACCAGCGCTGTTAATGCTGGCCGCTTTGCCGTCCATAGTGTGCGGTGCAGCGTAAACGCTGGCATTACCAACTTCTTTGCCCATCATTTTTTTGCTAAATGTAGCCATTACTTGCTCCCTTGATTCATTGCGCGGGACATATTACGTCCTTGCCGCATACGATCTTCGGACGTAGGGCCGCCTTTTTTAAGCTTGAGCGAAGTGCCCTTGCCGCCCTTGTGCTCTTGACTGTCATGTTGTTTGAAAGCCTTCTTGATGAGGGCTTTGTCTTGTGCCAAATCTTTTTTGTCCATTTCAACTCCTACGTTGTTGATACCGATACTGTACCCAATTGCACGCCCAAAACCAAGTTATTTGGTGTGAGTGCTGCGTCAAAAAATGATGACCCCCCCACAGGGCTCCACCCCCACTGGAAAATTCGGCTACCCGATTCCACAGTCCCCGTGCCCGTTGGCCCAGTACCACCATTCACATCGGTCTGCAACCCGCTTGTTCCCGACAGCACATAGCTCCGGTCTGGACGGGGGTTACGCAGACCCTGTGGGTCGTCTACTGGAAACTCGCCCAAGTGCAATTGTGGCTGATCTGGGTCCCAACACTCCGGGCAAACCAAGAGGTCGTAGTTACGCCCCTTGACGACTTCACGCTTTAAAAGCGTCAGCTTAAAGCGCTGGTCACAGCGATCACACTGGGAGATCGCGTTTTTGCCAGAGGCGAACCTATTTCCCATTAACTTCCACCAATAAACTGCTGACGAGGCACAAAACGAACAGACGCTTTCTCTTGGTCTTCACCAGCCGCTGTCTGCCATGCTTCATCGTACTGAGATTTCAACATGGGGAGACGCTCAAACCCAGAAGGAATCTTGCCAGCAATGTAGTACGACAAGCCAGCCGCCATACAGGGGATGAACCTAAACGGCACGTCCATGACGTTGACACCGCCACCACCGTCTTGGGTACGGCGCAGTCTCCAATACACAAACTGATACGTCTGGGCGTTGTCGGGAGTTGGCCAAACCGTGACCGCTGGGACTTGTTGCCAATACACGGTTGCACCAGAAGTATGAGCCGCCGCAGTAGTGTTTTGCTGGGCACGGAAGCAGTTATACAGGGTATTGCCTGTTATGTACCCGTAGTTGATGATCTCGCTGTCGAGCTTGATGAAGCCAGATGCAGGCAAATTGACCACGTTGGATAGGACAATCTCAGTGGAAGACGAGGTAATTGTGGTGCTCAAAGTTGCGCTTACGGGCGAACTTTGACCGTTGTACCTCTGTACCCACAATTGAATTGGGCGGGCTTGTTGAATTTTGTTGGGAATCGTAGCGTAGGTAGAAACACTGATACGGGTGATGGTCAAGTCGGCTTGCGTTGCCGCCACGTTCCCACCCGTGCGGATTACGTGTTCCAACAGATCAACGGTGTCATCTGGTAAGGCGTAAGTGTTTTGCCCTTGAACCAAGTTGATGATGCCCGGCTCAATCGTCCACATGTTGATGCCGCGATTGGCCCAATCTGCAAACATGATGTTGAGGCTGCGCCGCGCTGTACGCAAGTCGTAACCCGTTCGCATCTCCGAGCCAGCACGCTCGTAGGCTTCCTCGACCAACTCTGTTAGGTCAAGGTTAAATGTTGTTGCGCCAGAGGTGACTGCCATTTCACTTCATCTTTTTTAAAGTCTCGGCCAAACGCGCACGTTGGCCCAGCTTACCAGGAGCTTTTGCCGCTTTAGCCAAAGTTTTGGGCGGAATAGGGTTCTTAGGGTTAATACCTAATTGCTTCTTCAACGCACCGGGCTTTTTGATTGCCTTTTGAATCCATTTTTCAGCCATTATCTGTACCCCGCTGTTTTCTTTGCAATGTTCTTTGGTTGAGCTACAAACTGTTTACCTGCTGCCTTGCCTTTTCGTTTGGCCTTGGTGGTTGCAGCGTACTCCGCAGAGCTAAGACTTTTGATCGCAGCTTCTGGGAGATACCGCTCACCCGTTTTTGACGAAGGCTTTCCCGACTTGGTGCGCCACTTCTGATCGCCCCAGTTTTTTAGGGAAGTCTGCGGCGGTTTCAATCTCTGTATCCCCCACCTGCGGCTTTATAGCGTTTAGCCATTACTTGCGCTTTTCTCGCGCTCCATTGCCCTGCACCTGTACCTACAATTGCCGCAGCTTTGACGCTGTTAAAAATCCGTTTGCGTAAATTAGGCTTGGTGTAGTTACCCGCTGCATTTACTTTGGATTTTGTTTTGCCGCCCTCTTTGTATACCTCGACATCATTCGGGTTGTCCTTGCGAACAACCTTCTTGCCTTTGGGCATTTTGGATGGGCTGATGTTGCCCATCCCACGGCTTGCCATCATTGGATAATCGTCCCACGGGTTTTGCCACGCTGGGCACAGCCATCGGCGCGGCTGGAAGCAGAACCAACGCTACCACCTTTTTTGTAGGCATCACCCATCTCATTAAGCCTTGGGGCTTTTCTGTTTTTACCTTCTTCGCGAAGGGCTTTAACAGTGTCATACGCGGCTATTCCAGGGGCAGTGGCAGGATTGGCATAAAGCGTTGTTCTTGCGGCTTCCTTAACATCAAAGTTTTTAGCAGCGGATTCCATTTCGTCTTTTTTATTGGACGCAAACTTTTTTAGCTTGCCAAAAGTTGTGTCAGGTTCAGGCATGGCTTTGTCATAAGCCTTACCAGATTTGCTGGACAACTCTTCTTCGCTCATGTCTTCAATTTTTTTAGCCATGATTCACCTCAATAGATTTTGTACTTGGTCTTGCCGCGAGTGGCAATACCGTCAGCACGTTTAGAAGCCGAAGACATGCCACCACTGGCCATCTTTTTGGTTTTGACTTTACCGCCCTTTTTCTTCAGGGTGAAGTCTTTACCACCGAGGCTGCTACGAACAGCGGCGGCTTGAGCGGCAAATGCGGGGTCGGAGGGATCAAGGTTGTAACGGGCTGCGTTCTCTTCCAACATACCCTTCTCACGAGCGGCGGCGCGAGCAGCGCGGTCACGAGCAACCAAATCAGCTTTGGACGGCCCTGTAATTTGACGGGTTGGGTTGTTAGCCAGAGCCTTCTGCTCTGCCATCTCCAACGCTTTGCGCTCAGACATTCCCAACGCTTTAGGCCCAGCAAACTTGGCCAGTGCCGTACCCGCAGAGCCAGCAGCTTTGAGTGCTCTGCCCATTGGAATAAAGTCGCCTGTCATATTCTCGGCAGCTTGGCCTTCAATTTGTTGTGCGCGTTGTGCCTTAGCTTCCGGAGTTGCAGCTTGCCGTTGTGCGTCTTCGTATTGCTGCTGTCGATATGCCGCAGCTTCACCAAAACCTGCGCCTGATCGGGTATTGGCTGCGCCACCCATAGCGGGAGCAGAAGGACGAGCAGGGGCACGAGTTGGAGCGCGGACGGGCGCAGGAGCGCCTTCTGGATAATACAAATCACTTGTCTCTGGATTGACTTGGGCACGAGAGCCGCGAGGCCCCATGTCGGCCATTCTTTCGGTTTGGTCTACAGGGTCCCCAAACTCACGGGCGTTAAGTGCGCTAATGGATGGACTACCCATAGCCGCATCGGGGTCAGCCCCCGTATTCTGCGTTTCCGTTTTTAAATTTTTTCCGGGGCGCAAGTGGTATGCCAATGCGCCAAGCGCAGCTAGTCCGGCTAAATCTTGTGCTCGTGCCATGTCAGACTCCTTTTAGGCTTTGCCGCCCTTTTTCAACATCTTACCTTTGGTCTTGCCTTTGACAGCAATACCATCAGCCCTTGAGGATGCGGAACCGCCATCAGCCATTTTCTTTACGCCGCCCTTTTTCATGCCCATCATTTGTTTTTTGTCAGACATCATGTCAGCTTTAGAGCCTTCTTGCATACCCTTTTTCTTGGCCATCATTGCCATAAAACCAGGGTTCATTTTGCTTGCCATAGTATCACCACCTTTTTTAAAAAGACTTGAATCACCATGATCGGTTTTTGGTTTGTTGATGCCTTGCCGATCTACTCTTGTTCTGTCGCCTTTGCCAAACGACATACCTTTGCTCTTGCCGCTAAATTCTTGAGCGACGCTCTGTGGTACGCCAACCTTTTTAGCAAAGCTTGGGTTGTGTGCAGCGGCATCCATGAACCGCTTTTGCTTTTCACTTGTTGCTGGCATCGTCTTTTTCTTTACGGTTAGCCCAACCTTGGACAGTTTTGGTTTCCCAAATGCGGATAACAGTCCAGATGATCGTGAACACTGCGGCTACAGAAGGCAACATATCAATGAGAGTTCCCACAACCGTAACGAACGACAGCGCGTCAATGACGTGTTTTGCGGTCTCGTGTGTGGTGTCTGTCATGTCAGTACATCTTTCCACGGGTCTTACCCCGTTGGGCCATACCATCTGCCGAATTAACATACCCACCCTCGGCACAATTCCAAGCCCGTAGGCTCTTGTTAATCCGGCTGTTTGGGTCGTTGGCTGTCTTCTCGGACGTAAGTTTCTTCTTCATCCCAGTCATCCTTGCACAGAAAGAGTCTCGCCTGCTGCCGCCCTCGGGTTGAGGGGGCTTCAGGTTCATACCTTGCTTTTTCGCAGAGGCTCGGCCCTTGGCGTTGAGTCCGCCTTTGGGGTTCTTGCCTTCCTTGCGTGTCCATGCAGGAGACTTAGCCATAGAACACCGTAATACCTGTAACAGAGCCAACGCTAAGCGTAAGGTATAGCCCTGTAGAAGCTAAAACACCTTCGGCGGGAACCAAAACATAAAAAGTATTTGGTGTTGCAAGGCTTGCAATATCCATCGTATAGAGAACGGCGGCTGTAGCGCTTCCGTCTCTGACTTCAAATGTTGCGGCTGTGCTGGCTTTTGGGCTAACAACAAACCCTTTAAGGCGTGTTCGCCCGGCGTAATAAGAACCTGCTGCACTCAAATGAGCACTTTTAACGTCTGTTTGCATTCCCATAATCAATCTCCTGAAAAGCGGGGGCCGAAGCCCCCTAGATCAATTAAGCAGACGCTGGTGATTGAGTGCCATCAGAGTTTGCTACGGTGTAAACAACGGTGTACTGCACAGTACCAACAGTCACATCTGCAATGGTGGGGCGCAGAGTGGCGATGATGGTCACATCGGTAGTACCCACGCCAATGCCGTTGGGGGAAGCAGTGGACGTAGCGCCAGCCCAGTTGCCCAGCTTGGCGGCAGCGCCAGTGTTAGCCAGACGGCCTTGCGTGGTAATGTCAGTAGAGGCCCAATACAAAGCGGTTGAGCCTGTGATGCCCAGAGACATATTCGCAGCGGTAGAGCCAGTGAAGGCCACCAACGTGTCAATAAAGATACTGACGATCTGCGAGCCTGCGGGGATGGTAAACAGTGTAGTGGTGGTATCAGCCGTGTAAACAACGCCGTTGTAAACCACTTTTTTAGTCTGTGTAACAGATGTTGATCCAGTGTTCTGGATAGTTCCAGCAGTCGTGCCAGTGGTGTTTTTAACAGTGCCCAACAACCAGGGGCCAAGGTGAGTAGCGAAACCCATAATCAATTCTCCATGCGTTAAGGCGTATCAATCTTGCATGACAGTCAGCCGGGACTGTTTGATACACCGGTTTTCCCGGAATGAATGCAATATACACCAAAAGAAAGGGGGGCACAAGGCCCCCCATTTCATCAGGCCGAGCCCGGAGAGCCGAAGACTCCCAAGGGATCAGACCAGCCGAAGCTATAACGCTCACGGGCCTTGTAACGGACGTTGCCCGTGTCAAAGTCGCCGTCCATGCTATTAGCAAGGGGTGAACGAACAAAGTGCTTCAGACCATTGGGCACATCAGTCGTCAAATACCAGCCGTTCGTATCGGTCAGGTAGTGGTTGACGCAGTAACCTTCAGGGATGGAGCCGTTGTTCTTCAGTGCGTTGATATCGTTGTCAGTGGTTCCAACGCGGAGGCTGGTTTCCAACAAACGGGTAGCAACGAACATCAGTGCCGGGGGCACGATCAACTTGCGAGGCTTGGCAGCGATCAACAATCCACGCTCGTCAGTCCAAGCAGCGATCTGAATAACGGCGGCTTCCAAAGAAGTCTCGTTTAAATCGGCTGCGGTAGAAGGACGGTTGGAGTTGGTTCCGCCAGAGACCAAGGGGTGAGCGGTGCTGAACAGAGCAACACCGTCACCACCAGCATAAGCCGCTGAGAAACCGTTGTTGATGACAGCAGCACCTTTTACCTGCTTGGTGTACGACATAGCACGAGCCAGACCTTTGGTGTAGCGAGCAGACAAGCTGTCGTACAAGTTATCTTCAATCGCTTCTTCAGTGATTGAGAAACCCAAGGCGATGGTTTCGTGGTTGTAACGAGTCGTCCATGCTTCTTGTGCATTGTCATAAGCGATGGCAGAACCTTCGTTTTTAACAGGAGCAGCAGAGAAACCAGACAGTTTCGTTTCTTCTTCAAAAGAACGCTCAGAGGTTTCGGTTTCATAAATTTCTTTATGTTCCTCACCATAACGGGCGTACTCCATACCAAACAAAGCGTTCAGGCCGGGAAGAAGTTCTTTAAGTAGTTGTGCACGTGAAATAGCCATTTTATGTTACTCCTTATGCAACAGCGGTACCAGCATAGTATTTGTGCAGACCAAAATTGATCTTTACAAGTACTTCTGGATATTGGTTAAAGACAAGTGTTGCAGCCGATGCAAACGCTACTAGCGGCGCTGCATTGAGCACAACCGTTGTAGAGTTTGTTACAGACGCAACATACGAACCGCTGGCAATGTACTGACCATTCGCTGCAATGGAGCCAACGTCAGAGCCAACCACTGGCGTAAACGTAAGAGCCGAAGCAAGCGTAACGGTAGCAGTAGAGATACTGGAGTAAACACCCGTACCTTGTGCCACCACAGAGTCAGGAACCAACCCAATAACACGAATCGGCAGAGCCGCAGTAAGTGCTAGGGAAGTATCTGCCAAAACAGCGTTAGCGGAATTACCAGTAGCAGTGCTGCCAGTGTTGTTAACTGCTGCCAAGTTTTGACCGATCATGGCGCGAGCGCCAGAAGTCACAACTGTGGTACCAGAAACCATCACAGCTTGAAACACTGTATCAGGGTCATCACAAACAATAGCCACTGCATCACCAGCAAGCGTAGACGCAGGCCAGTATTGCGAGAAGGTCAGTTGTTTGGTTAATGGGTTGGTGTAACGACATCCGAGGAAAACCCCCATCAGCGTACCAACAACACCCGTTGTAACGCTTATGCGTTCCAAATTCCCACGAACTAGCGTTACAAAATCACCATAAAAGATGTTTGTAGCGTAGCCGTAGGTGATAGGCAGTTCACGGGTTGATCCCGCAAATACCTGACCACCAATCAAGTTGATTGGTTTTAGCCCGTAAGGGGCTGAGACCACTGGATAAGCCATTTAAGACTCCTTTTAAAAGTTAAGTTCCAGAACCAAAAGTCACTTGAGATTTTCTCTCAGCAAACTTTCGCATCCGAGGATCATTTTCCTGCATGTACGTGTTGTCCACAGAGTCCATCTGAGCTTTGTTTTGTTTAGCAAAATGGGTATCTCGCTGAACCATAAACTCGGCTGGCGCTCTACAAAGCAACAGTCCACCTACTTCGATACCACCTTTAAAGCGGCCTTCAGTAGTAGCGTGCATCATCATTTCAGGATATTCGTCCGCTTTCACGGGTTCAAATCCCTCTCGCAACTTTGAAGAGATATTGCTTGGATCACTAGCACCTAATGTTGAAATACGTATCCAACGATGCGCCCACCCTGGCCGTTCATCAGGAGACGGTAAAGCCTCCGGGGGTCTCCAAGCAGCGGGTCGTTGGACTGCTGCACGGGTTTCCAATTCACGAGCAAGACGGTTTTGTGCTTTATCAGCACTCTTAGTTTCATCCATCATTCACCTCTATTAAGTAAAGCAACCTGTTTAGCATACTGTTCTGGAGTAATCCCGAGCTTGCGAGCCAACGCAACTTGAGACTGCTTCAGTTTAATACGATTAGGCGGTGTGCTCCGAGTGGCGGGTGCCACAGGCGAAGCAGCGATTTTTGTTGCACGGCGTGGGCTTTCGTCCTCGTCCGGTTCTGAAGTCTTTCGTGGAGGCTCTTCAAATTCCTCGTCGCTCTGGGCATCAAAATGCTCAGGAAATCTTTTCCGCATGGTATGGTCAACTGTTTTGAAATAGTCTTCCGAACCAATATAGTCCGCACCATACTCTCGTTGTAATCGTTTGTCAAGGCCCATAGCAGACATTGTCATTTCATCATCAACACCAAACCAGTCGTTGTTTTTATCCAACCACTTTTGGGTGCGAGGACTGACCTTGGGTTTCTGAGGCTGTTGTTGGGATGGGGGCAAAAATTGGCGGTCTTCATCCACCTCAATTGGCTTCATCCCAGAAGCCTTATCAATCTTCAAAGTTGCCTTGGACATGGCCTCTTGTGCAGCCACCAACTCGTCAGAATTGCCAGCATCATAAGCGTCTTTGTAACGCTTTTTAGCTGATTCCATTTCAATTTCAGCGGCACTTTTGGAAGTTTCGATATAGGCTTTGCTGCCGTGTGAAAGTTGTTGTTGGAGCTTTTTGTTCTCCTCAAACACCTGTCGGGCAAAATCTTCTGCGGCTTCCCGCTCGCGCAAGGCTTGTTCTTTGGCCCGGCGCTCGTCGTGATACCCACGGGTAAACTTCTTGATGCGTGCCTGTACCTTCTCATCGTATGTGGCAAGCTCATCATCGGTGGGGTCTTCAGGCGGCGTGGCCATAGGCTTTCGCCCACGGTCTGCTGGAGGGGTATCGTCCTCAATTTCCAATTGGAAATCGTCTTCTTTGGCCGTTGCTTTTGCGCTGGCCTTGGCTTCTTTCTCGTCCGGAAACTCGAAATCTTCACCTTTAAATTCAGGCAATGTTGCCATGTGTAACTCCTTTATGCAGCGCGGGTGATGCCACGCGGGTCTTCAACAACGGCTTCGACCGAATCATCATTGATGATGCGGAACTCTCGGCCATGAATCTTCAAGCGGGTGCCTGAATTAGGGCGGACGATGACAAAATCACC
>SESF01002261.1_pt1 | contig 14187 bp, 4 predicted proteins | sample 3171521 | NCBI WGS metagenome assembly SESF01 (sample SAMN10866945, study PRJNA518727) | freshwater metagenome | biome: subpolar coniferous forest; feature: holomictic lake; material: water; isolation source: holomictic Lake 227, 6 m and 8 m depth | place: Canada: near Kenora, Ontario | collected...
CGGGTGACTGGCGGATTGCCAAGGGTTTCATGTAACGGAAAGTGCAAACTTCGGCTTAAGGTTTCCAAAAAAGTCATCCATACCATCCCGGGGGGCTGCCATGACCATTGACAGTTCGACGCCGACGTCGGCGATTGCAGCGCTGACCACGACCCAGGTCAGGGCGCTGACGAACAGCGATCTTGGCAGTCTCACCTCAAGTCAGCTTCGGGCGATGTCGGTCTTGCAACTGAGCGCGCTGACCAGCTCGCAGTTCATGGCGATCAGTCCGGAGGCGCTTCAGGGCCTGAGCCCTGAGCAGATGGGGTTCTTTCCCTTTGGTGGCATCACGCCCGATCAGACCTCGAACCTGACGCCGGGCCAGATCGGCGCGCTGACCAGTTCGCAGATCAGGAACCTCAGCACGGCAAATCTGAATGTGCTTTCCAGCACCCAGGTACGGTTTTTGACCTCCGATCAGATGGGGGCACTGTCCAGCAGCCAGATCGGCGGCTTCTCTCCCGAGCAGATCGCGGCCTTCAAGAACGATCAGATCGCCGGGCTGGCCTCGAACCAGCTGGCAGCGCTGACCACGGCGCAGCTCAGCGGCCTGACCTCGAAGCATTTCGGCATGCTGAGCGCGACCCAGGAGGCGGGGCTGACGACGGCGCAGGTGGCGGCGCTGACCAGCGATCAGTTCCCCGGCTTCAGCCCGCTCCAGATCGGCGCCCTCAGCGTGACCCAGATCCGGGCGCTGACCTCGGACGGGATCGGGGCGCTGTCGACCAGACAGACCGCGGCCCTGACCACCACCCAGATCGCGGCGCTGGCGACCGCCCAGATCGGCGCGCTGACCTCGACGCAGTTGGGCAAGCTCGACAGCGGCCAGATCGACGCGCTGACCGCGACCCAGGCGGCGGTGCTGGGCACCGACCAGATTCCGGCCCTGACCTCGGGCCAGATACACTATATCGATTTCAGCCGCTGGGCCTCGGACCAGATCGGGGCGATCACGGTAACCCAGCTGAAGGGCCTGACCTCGGGCGATCTCGGCGTTTTGACCCGGTCCCAGATCGCTGGCGTGACCACCGATCAGATTGCGCGGCTGAACACCTCGCAGGTTCGGGGCCTGACCTCGACCGCGATCGGGGCGCTCAGTTCGGAGCAGATCGCCGGCTTCGCCTCCAGCCATATCGCGTCTCTGACCACCACCCAGCTGGGTTCGCTGAGCCTTGACGGTCTGGAAGCGCTGACCTCGACCCAGGCCCGGGGCCTGACCACGGCCAGCGTTGCGGCGCTGGCGGCGACCCAGCTCAACCGGCTGTCCACCGAAGTCATCGGCGGCTTCTCGACCGGGCAGATCCGGGGCCTGACGGTGACCCAGCTCGGCGCTCTCGGCTCCGACCAGTTCTCGGCGATCACGCCGACCGCGATCCGGGCCCTGACGACGGCGCTGATCGCCGGCCTGTCGACGGTCCAGCTGAGCGCCCTGACCACGACCCAGGTGCAGGGCCTGGCGGCGACCCAGCTCGGGGCGCTGACCATCACCCAGCTTCGGGGCCTGACCTCGGACGAGATGCAGGTGCTGACCGCGACCCAGCTCCGGGGGCTGGCCGGGCCGCAGTTCGGCTCGCTGTCGAGCGAGCAGATCTCGATGCTGACCTCGACCCTGGTCGGCGGTCTGGCGTTGGCGCAGATCGCAGCGCTGAGTTCGACCCAGATCGAGGCGCTATCGAGCGAGCACATTTCGGCGCTGACCGCGACCCAGGCCAAGGCGCTGACCCCGACCGCGATCCGGGCGCTGACCAGCGACCAGCTGCCCGGCCTGACCGCGACCCAGCTGCGGGCGCTCGGCACGGCGCAGGTGCTCGGGCTGTCCTCGGACGCCCTCAATGCCCTGACCACCGATCAGGTCGCGGGTCTGACCGCGGCCAATCTCGGCGTTCTCAGCGCGACCCAGGTCGACGGCCTCGGCCCGATCCTGATCGGCGTGCTGTCGGTCACCCAGATCCGCGGCCTGACCTCGGCCCAGCTCGCCTCGTTCTCGACTGACCAGAGTCTAAGTCTGACCTCGACCCAGGTCGCGGCGCTGACCGGCAAGCAGGTTATCGGCCTGACCACGGACGCGATCGCCGGTCTGACCACCAGCCAGAGCGCGGGGCTGAGCGCGACCAGCATCGGCGTGCTGACGATTACCCAGATCCGGGCGCTCGGCACCGAGGCGGTTTCGGCGCTGACGATCTCGCAGATGCGCGGCCTCGGCTCGGCCCAGCTCGGCGCGCTGACCACCGATCAGTTCATTGCCCTGACCTCGACCGAACTGAACGGCCTGGCTGTGACCCAGCTCGGGGCCATGACCTCGACCCAGTTCGCCAACCTGTCGTTCAGCCAGATCGGTGGCTTTACCCCGACCCTGGTCCGCTCCCTGACGCCGACCCTGATCCGGGCGCTCGGCAGCGACGAGATCGGCGCGCTGACCACCACCCAGCTTTCGGGTCTGACCTCGGTGCAGATCGGCATCCTGTCGACCGATCAGGTGATCAGCCTCACCTCCGATCAGATTTCCGGGCTGACCGCGACCCAGCTCAAGAGTCTGACCGTGACCCAGTTCGGCGCCTTTACCGGCACCCAGCTGGGCGGCCTGCAGGCAAACGACATCGGCGCGTTGTCGACGCTGCAGATTCGCGGCCTCTCCACCGACTTCCTCGCGGCGCTCTCGCTGACCCAGGTCGGCGGCCTGACCGCAACCCAGCTCGCCGCCCTGGCCACCACCCAGGTTGCCAGCCTGACCCCGGATACCATCGCCGGCCTGTCGACGGCGCAGATCCGGGGCCTCGGCCCGACCCAGATCCGAGCCCTGACCAGCGATGAGATCATGGCCCTGACCACCACCCTGGTCAAAGGGCTGGCCACCAGTCAGATCGTCGGCCTGAGCACCGACCAGATCGTCGCGCTCAGCTCGGACCAGTGCGGTGTGTTGTCGGTGAGCCAGATCAAGGGGCTGGCCTCGACCCAGATCGGAGCGCTCACCACCCTCCAGATCTTCGGCTTGACCTCGACCCAGATCGGCGGCTTCTCGGTGCAGCAGATTCGCAGCCTCGCCTCTGATTTCATCGGCCTGCTGACCGCCACCCAGTTCGACGGCGTGACCTCCACCCAGATGGGCGCGCTCAGCACGGATCAGATTGCCAGTCTCAGCACCGACAACGTCCTCGGCCTGTCGACTTCGCAGATCAGCGCACTGACGCCGACGCAAGTGAGGGCGCTGACCAGCCAGGAGTTCATGCTCCTGACCACCACCCAGGTCAGGGGGTTGAGCCTGGCCCAGATTGCCGGCCTCAGCACCGACCAGACCTCAATCCTGACCTCCGATCAGATTGAAGTGTTGTCGACGACCCAGATCCAGGGCCTGGGAGCCGACGATTTGGGCAATTTCACCAGCAACCAGATTGCCGGGCTGCTGTCGTCCCAGATCAACGCCCTGTCGGTCATTCAGGTGCGCGGGCTGACCAGCGATGCCCTTCATGCCCTGACCACGACCCAGGTTGGCGGGCTGTCGGCGACCGCGATCGGCGTGCTGTCCACCGAGCAGTTCAGCGCCCTGACCTCCGATCTGATCAGCGCCCTGACGGCGACCCAGATGAAGGGGATGACCGTTACCCAGTACGAGGCCCTGACACCGGCCCAGATCGGCGGCCTGGCCGGGGACGACATCGGCCGGCTGGGCACGGCGGTGATTCGCGCCCTCTCCACCGAATTCATCCATTCGCTGACCACCACCCAGGCGGCCGGGCTGACCCAGACCCAGATCAACGCCCTGACCACCGATCAGGTGGCCGGGCTGACCACGGCGGCGATCGTCGAGCTGTCGACGACCCAGCTCGCCGGGCTGACCACGCTGCAGATCGGAGCGCTGACCAGTGACGCCATTCCGTTGCTGTCGACGACCCAGATTTCCGGGCTGAGTTCCTCACAGATCAAGGGCATGACCAGCGACGAGCTGCTGCTGCTGCTGTCGGATCAGGTTGGGGCGCTGAGCACGACCCAGCTCGGCGGCTTCGGCGCCGATGACATCGCCCGGCTGACTACGGAGCAGTTCGGCGCTCTGACCAGAACCACCATCCATGGCCTGTCGGTGACCCAGATCAGCGGCCTGTCCTCGGAGGTCATCCGCTCGATGTCGACGACCCAGCTGCGCGGGCTGACCGGCACCGACGTCAACGCCCTCTCCTCGGATCAGATTGCCGGCCTGACCGCCGAACTCTTCACGGCGTTGTCGACCACCCAGATCCATGGGCTGACCGGAACCAATATCGGCCTGCTCGCCAACGACCTGATTATGGCGATGACGACAACCGAAATCCAGGCGCTCTCCTCGACCCAGCTCCGGGGCATCTCAAGCGATGCGATCCCGATGCTCTCCTCGGACCAGATCGAGGCCCTGACCGCGACCCAGTTCGGGTCCATTCGCAGATCGCAGTTCGTCATGCTGACGACGGCGCAGCTTGTTCAGTTGACCACCGATCAGGTGAGGGCGCTGTCGACCACTCATGTCGCCTCGATTTCGCTCGAACAGCTGGGGGCTCTGACCACCACGCAGGTGTTCAGTCTGGCCACCAGCCAGGTTCTGGCCCTGACCACCGACAGCATCAGCGCCCTGAGCACTGACCAGATCGCCAGTTTGACCTCGACCCAGATCGGCACGTTTACCCTGTTCCATGACCGCAGCCTGACCTCGGCACAGATTGCGGCGATGAGCACGACCCAGCTGCGCGGCCTGAGCCCCGAAGACCTCGGAGCCTTGTCGATCGAGCAAATGGTGGGCCTGACCTCGACCCAGATCACCAGCCTGACCACGACCCAGCTGCACGGCGGTCACTCAACTCAGCTTGCCGCCCTGACCTCCGATCAGATCGCCGGCCTGACCACGACCCAGATCGGCAGCGGGTGGTTCAATATCAGGGAGTTCGAACCCCAGCAGATCGCGTTCCTCAGCACGACCCAGGTCAGTGGCCTGACCTCAAGCCAGCTCGGAATGCTGACCACCGATCAGATCCTGGGCCTTAACTCGACCAGCATCGGGGTGCTGACGACGACCCAGATCCAGGGCTTCACCCCGCTCGGCGTGCAGCTGTTCTCGCCCGAGCAGCTGGGCGGCCTGAGCGTGACCCAGATCGCCGCGCTGACGACGCAGCAGGCCGGCAGCCTGTCCTCGGATGTCATCGGCCTGCTGACCTCGACCCAGCTCCAGGGCCTGAGTTCGACCCAGCTCGGCATGATGCTGAATGCCCAGTTCCACGGCCTGACCTCGGATCAACTCGCGGCGCTGACCACCACCCAGTTGAGGGGGCTCCGCTTCGATGCCCTTGGCGGCCTCGCGCCCGAACAGTTTGCGGGCCTGACCACGACCCAGATCGCCAACCTCACCACCTCCCAGTTTGCCGGCCTGAAGTCGGAGGCGTTCGGGGCGCTGACCACGACCCAGATGCAGGGCATGACTTCGACCCAGCTCGCCGCCTTCGGCACCGCCCAGTTCCACGCCCTGACCTCGCAGCAGTTCGCCGCCCTGAACTCGACCCAGCTCGCCGGGCTCGGCTCGGGCGCCTTCGGCCTGTTCTCACCCGAGCAGTTCGGCGGTCTGACCTCGACCCAGATTGCCAACCTGAGTTCGACCCAGTTGAGCGGCGGCTCGACGCTGATGTTCGCGACGCTGACCCCGGACCAGATCGCCGGCCTGAGTTCGACCCAGATCGGCGCCCTCGGCTTCAACATCCGGGTCTTCAATCCCGGCCAGCTGATGGCCCTGAACACCACCCAGATCGGCGGTCTGACCTCGACCCAGGTCGTGGCCCTGAACACCGAACAGGTGGCCAGTCTGCCCACGACCACGATCACGGTGCTGACGACGACGCAGATTTTGGGTCTGACCCCGTTCGATCTCAACGTCTTCTCGCCCGAGCAGATTCACGGCCTGACCTCGACCCAGCTCGCCGCCCTGACCACGATCCAGGTTGCCGGGCTGTGGTCGGACACCATCGGCCAGCTGACCACCACTCAGCTCCAGGGCCTGACTTCGACCCAGATCGTCGCCATGGGTCCGTCGCAGTTCATGGGTCTGACCTCAGGGCAGTTCGGGGCGCTGACGACCACCCAGTTCAAGGGCTTCGCCGGGGATGACCTCCGCAGCCTGCCCGTCGATGAGTTTAATGGCCTGACTTCAACCCAGCTTTTGAGCATGACCACCAGCCAACTGGCCGGCCTGACCTCGGACGCGATCGCCACGCTGGTCCCGACCCAGCTGGCCGGTCTCAGCTCGACCCTGGTCGGCGCCCTCACCGTCCTGCAGATGCGGGCGCTGTCGGCCGAGCAACTCGCCGCGCTGACCGTCACCCAGATCGGCGGCCTCAACAGCATCGGGATTCAGGCGCTGCTCGTCGAGCAGATCGGCGGCCTGACCTCAACCCAGGTCGCCGGCCTGACCTCGACCCAGGCGCTGTACCTGACCACCGAGCAGATCGATACCCTGAACACGAGCCAGGTCGCGGCGCTGACCAGAACCGATCTCGCGGCCCTGCAGACCGGGCAGTTCCGCGCGCTCGACCTCTCGGCCCTGACCACCACTCAGATCACGGCCCTGACCTCGACCCAGATCGCCGTCCTGACCTCGGTCCAGACCGCCAACCTGACCACGACCCAGATCACCGCCCTGACCACCTCCCAGGTTCTCGGTCTGACCAGCTCCGATATCGCCATCTTCACCACCCTTCAGGTTGAGGCGCTGACCACGACCCAGATCGCCAGCCTGACCACCCTCTCTCTCAGCGCCTTCGAGCCCGTCCAGATCGGCTCGCTGACCACGACCCAGATCGGTGGCCTGACCTCGACCGAGGTTGGCGCCCTGACCACCACCCAGTTCGGCGGCCTGACCACCACCGAGATCGCGGCCCTGACCACGACCCAGTTCGGCGGCTTGACCTCGACCGAGATCGGCGGTCTGCAGGGGAGTCAACTCGGGGGGCTGACCACGAGCGAGATCAGTGCCCTGACCGCGACCCAGGCCTATGGGTTGACGATCACCAATCTTGCCGCCCTCAGCGTCACGCAGATCGACGCGCTCGGGATCACGGCGATCGATGCCCTGCCGACCGGTGGCGGCGGTCAGCTGAGCACCACCCAGATCAGCACCCTGAACTCGGCACCGTGGTTTGCCACCGCGAACAACAGCGTCACCTACCTGACTGTTACCCAGGCGAGCCATTGGACCGCAGTCGGTCTGACCATCACCTGAGCGGTCCCGGTCGGAGCGGAGAACGCGCCGCCCGAGAGAAAAATGCCGCCGGGCCTGATCGCCCGGCGGCATTTTCGGTCCTGGTCGGTCAACGGCCGCGGCATCCGCCGTGTTGCGTCGCTATGGCCGAAGAGCCGCCACGCTCACTTTCCCTTGGTCGGCTTTGCCGGAGCGGCGCCCTTTTGCGAGGGGGCTGCGGCGATCTCCTTCGGTTTTTCCTTCTTCGGCTTTTTCGGCTCTTTGCCACCCTTTGCCATCGTCCCGTCCTCCCACGATCTGCTCACGATGTGGCGTCTCCTGGCCCGGCTGTGCGGCGAATCCGCACCGGGCGCCCCTGGCGATGCCACCCGGCCAGTCTATGCCGGGACCCTGTGTCTGGGAAGGGCGCCGACCCTTGCCAGCCGTCAGCAGATCGGCCGGGTCGGATGGCCGCCTCTGGACTCTGGCGACGCCTGCTTGTATTTTTCCCGTGTGGATCACGCCCTTGATGGCGGGGAGATAACCAATGACGCGAGGCGCCGGGGTTGATGTTGAAGAAATTGCGGCAATTGAAATACTGATCCAGGCTTTGGACGCCCAGGCAAAGCAAGGTGGCTTTGAAATCGGCCACGCAAAGAAAAAACTCAGGGCGTACCTGGAAACACATTCCGCCAATGACTACAAGCAGGCCGTCGCGGCCTTTGAACAGATTGGTGTCGATATTCGGCTCTACATCAGGGATTCCGCTGATTTTATTGCCAAAGCATCAAAAGCCCAATAGGGCGCGACGGCGCCGCAGTCACCGTCGCACTCTCTGCGCCCCTGACCTTTCGCCAAACGATATCATGACCGGCGGTCAGGTGATGTTGAAGCCAAGGCTGTTCCAGTGGGCCGCCTGTGTCGCCGAGAGGCCGAGCGCGCTGTGCGAGACGCCGCTCGTGTACCAGTTGGTGCTGATCGCCTGCACCTGGGTCGCGGTCAGGCCGAGGCCGGTCAGCGCATCGATCTGGGTCGCGGTGAGCTGATCGATCTGAGCCGAGGTCAGGCCGGCGATTTCCGTCCCCTTGACGCCATGGAGCTGGGTTACCGTCAAGCCGCCGACCTCGCTGGTGGTCAGGGCGGAAAACGCGGTCATGGTCAGTCCGCCGATGTTGGTGATCGTTAGACCGCCAATCGACGATGCGGTCAGATGCGTGATCTCGGTCGTGGTCAGGCCATGGATCTGGACCGAGGTCAGCGCCGCGATCTCCGATGAACTCAGGCCGGTCACCGCCGAGGTGCTGAGGGCGCCGATCTGGGTCGAGTTGAGGGCGCCGATCTGGGTCGTCGTCAGCGCCGCCACCTGATTGGCCGTCATGCTGCGGATCTGGGTCGTCGTCAGCATCGCCAGTTGGGCCGTGCTCAGGCACTGGATCTGCCCGGTGCCGAAGGCGGCGATCTGGCCGGTGTTGAAGCCCTTGATATGTTCGTTGGTCATGCAGCCGAAATGCGCCGAGGTAAAGCCGGTGACCGCCGAGGTGGTCAGGGCGCCGATCTGGGACGACGACAGTGCCGCGATCTGACTGGTGCTGAACACCGCGATATGGAAATCGCAAAAGCCGGTGATCTGGAGCGCGTTGAGCACGCTGAACAGGGCGGCGTTGAGGGCGCGAATCTGATTGGTGCTGAAGACGGAGAAATGGCCCCAGCCGAAGCCGCAAATCTGGATCGTGGTCAGCGACCCGATCTCGAGGTCGCCGAGACCTCTGATCTGGGTGGTGGTGAGGGCGCTGATCTGGGTTGCCGTCAGGCCGGATTCGGCCGTCGTGGTCAGGGCGTCCAACTGGTCCGAACTCATGCCCGCCAACTGGACGGTGGTCATCGCCCGCACCTGGGTCGAACTGAGCGCGGCGACCTGGGTGGAACTCAGGGCGCTGATCTCGGAGGCGGTCAGGCCGCCGAACTGGGTGACCGAAAGCGCCTTGACCTGGGCCGCGGTGAAGGCTTTGACCTGCGTCGTCGTCAGCTGGCTGATCTGCGTCGTCATCAGGCCACCGACCTGACTGGTGGTGAGCGCCGCGATCTGGGTCGAATTCAGCCCGCCCATCGCCGCCACGGTCAGCGCCCCAAGCTCCGCCGGGGTGAAGCCCTGCAACTGGCTCGCGGTCACGGCGCCGAGCGCGGTCGAGGTCAGCCCGCCCACCGCCGCCACCGACAAGCCGGCGATCAGGGTCGCGGTCAGCCCGACGATCTGATCGGTACTCAGCGCCGCCAGATCGCCCGCGGTGAGGGCGCCGATCTGACTCGTCGTCAGCGCCCGGAACTCGGTCGTGGTCAGGGCGCGGACCTGGGTCGTGGTTAGCGCCGCAACCTGGGTCGAGGTCATGCCCCGGATCTGAGCCGTCGACAACGCGGCGATCTCGCTGGCGGTCAACCCCAGCAGCTGGCTGGTGGTCAAAAGGCCGATCGCGGCCGACCCCAGACCCTGGAGCTGGGTCGTCGTCAGCACCCCAAGCTGGCTCGAGGTCAGGCCAGCCAACTGGCCCGAGGTCAGCGCGGCCAGCGTCGTCGCCGGCAGGCCGGTGATCACGGTCGAGGTCAGCGTGCCGACATCGGTCGAACTCAGCCCGAGCAGTTGGCTGGTGGTCAGCGCGCCGATCCGGGCGCCGCCGAGGGCAATCACCTGATCGGTGCTGAGAGCCGCGATCTGGACCGAGGTCAGGCCCGGCAGCTGCGAGGCCACTCTCAATTCGCGCAGCTGGGTCGTGGCCAGGCCCTGGATCTGGGTCGTGCTCAGCCCCCCGATCTGGCTCGTGGTCATCGCCTGAATCAGCGCGACCGACAGGATGGCGATCTGGCTTGAACCGAAGCCGCCGACCTGACTGGTGGTCAGACTGCCCATCAAGGTTGTGGTCAGTCCCTGGAGCTGGTCGCCGGTCAGGACCGTGATCTGCGCCGTCGTCAGGCCGCGGACCTGAGTTGTCGTCAAGGCGCCGATGTCGCTGGTGCTCAGCCCGCCGACCTGGGTGGTGCTGAACGCCCCCAGCTGGGCCGATGAGAGGCCGCCAACCTGAGTGGTGCTCAGCGCCCCGATGTCGTCGGAGGTCAGCGCGCCGATTTGCGCGGTCGTCAGCGCGCCGATCTGGGCCGTGGACAGGCTGCCGAGCTGCCCGGTGGTCAGCGCCTCGATCTGATCGGTGGTCAGGGCGCCGACCTGGGAGGTGGTCAGGCTGCCCAGCTGAGTGGTGGCCAGGGCGCCGATCTGCTCGGTGGTCAGGGCGCCGACCTGGGAAGTGGTCATGCTGCGGACCTGGGTCGTCGCCAGGGCGCCGAGCTGCTCGGTGGTCAGCGCCTCGATCTGATCGCTGGTCAGCGCCCCGAGCTGGCTCGTGGTCAATTCGTCAATCTGGGTGGTGGCCAGGGCGCCGATTTGTTCGGTGGTCAGGGCGCCGACCTGGGTCGTGGTCAGGCTGCCGAGCTGGGTGGTGGCCAGGGCGACGATCTGCTCGGTGGTCAGGGCACCGACCTGGGTCGTGGTCAGGCTACCCACCTGAGTGGTGGCCAGGGCGCCGATCTGCTCGGTGGTCAGGGCGCCGACCTGGGTCGTGGTCAGGCTGCCGAGCTGGGTGGTGGCCAGGGCGCCGACCTGGGTGGTGGTCAGGCCGCTCACCTGAGAGGTGGCCAGGGCGCCGATCTGCTCGGTGGTGAGGGCGCCGACCTGGGTGGTGGTCAGGGTCCCGAGCTGGGTGGTGGCCAGGGCGGCAATTTGATCGGTGGTCAGGCTGCCGAGCTGGGTGGTGGCCAGGGCGGCGATCTGGTCGGTGGTGAGGGCGCCGACCTGGGTGGAGGTCAGGCTGCCGATCTGAGTGGTGGTCATGCCACCGACCTGGCTGGTCGGCAACCCGCCGATCTGCTCGGTGGTCAGGCCGCCGACCTGGGTCGTGGTCAGGCCGGCCACCGGCGTCCGGTTCAGCCCCAGCATCTGGGTTGCGGTCAGCGCCGCGATCTGGGCCGAGGTCAACCCTTTGAGCTGGGCCGCGGAAAAGGCCACGATCTCGGTGGAGGTCAGGCCGGTCAGCTGGCCGGTGGTCAGCAGGCTGATTTCCGCCGGGGTCAGGCCCGCCACCTGGGTGAGCGACAGGCCCTGGATCTGTGCCGAGGTCAGCCCCAGCACCTGAAGCGTCGACAGCGCGCCCAGCTGCCCCGCGGTCAGGCCCAGCATCTGAGCCGCGGACAGCCCCTGGACCTGATCGACGGTCAGCGCCCGAACCTGGGTGCTGGTGAGGACGCCAAGCTGCGTTGGCGAGATGGCCGTGAACTGGGCCGAACTCAGCGCGCCGATCTGGAGCGATTTGAGGCCGGTCAGGGCCGTGGCGACCAGGGCGGCGATATCCGCGATGCTCAGCGCGCCGATCTGCTCGAGGCTCAGCACGCCGATCTGGGCCGAGGTCAGCCCGCGCACCTGACCGGTGGCCAGAGCGCGCAGCGTATCCAGGGTCAACGCCGCGATCTGCGGCGTGGTCAGGGCGCCGATCTGGGTTGCGGTCAGGCCCGCAGCCTGTGCCGCCGACAGGCCGGCGATCTCGTCTGCCGTCAGAACCTTGATCTGGGTTGCGGACAGCGACCCGAGGTCGGTTCCGGTCAGGGCGCCGAACTGGTCCGGGTTGAGGGCCTTGATCTGGGCGGTGGTCAGGCTGGCCACGACCCGGGCGGCCAGGGCGCCGATCTGGGCGGCACTCAGGGCCGCCAGCTGATTGGTCGTCAGCAGTGGCGCCTGGGTTGCGGTCAGGCCCGCGGTCTGGGTGACGCTGAGACCGGCGAAGACGTCTGTGCTCAGAACCTTGATTTGCGCCGCGATCAGACTGCCGATTTCGCTCGCGGTCAGGCCGTTGATCTGGTCGGGGGTCAGAACCTTGACCTGGGCCGCGGACAGCTTGGACACCGCCGAAGAGGCCAGCGCCGCGATCTGGTCCGAGGTCAGCGCCGATACCTGGCTGGTGGTCAGCGCCGTGATCTGGGTCAGGGCCAGGGCTGCGACCTGAACGGTGCTGAGACCGGTGATCACCGCGGCATCGAGGACCTTGATCTGGGCCGAGGTCAGGGCGGCAATTTCCGCCGCGGTCAGACCGCTGATCTGATCCGGATTGAGGGCCTTGATCTGGGCCGTGGTCAGCTTGGCCACCGCGGTCGAGGTCAGCGCGCCCAACTGGCTCGAGGTCAGGGCCGAGACCTGGGCGGTGGTCAGGATCGCAACCTGAGGCTGGCTTAGCGCCATGATCTGGGACAGGGCCAGCGAGGTGACTCCATCCGCGGACAGTCCCTTGATCTGGGTCGGGCTGAGGGCCTTGATCTGGCTGGTGCTGAAGCCGGCGATCTGGTCGACCGACAGCAGGCCGATCTGGGTCGAGACCAGCCCCTTGACCTGATTGGTCGTCAGGGCCGCGATCGTCGAGGCGGCGAGGCCCCGGGTCTGATCCTGGGTCAGGGCGCCGATCTGCGCCGGACTCAGCCCCAGAATCTGGGTTGTCGTCAGGCTGATGACCTGTTCGGCGCTGAGCACCCGGATCTGCACCGAGGACAGCGCCCCGAGCTGGGTCGGGCTGAGCGTGGCGAGTTGATCCAGCGACAAGGCGCTGAGCTGGGTCGAGGCCAGCCCCTTGATCTGTGAAACGGCCAGGGCGCCGATCTGGCCCGGCGCCAGACTGTTGATCTGGTCCGCGGTCAGCACGCCGATCGCGTTTGCGGTCAGGCCCCGGATCTGGGTCGAGGTCAGGATGGCGAGGTCGGCCGCGCTGAGGCCGACGATCTGGCTGGTGGTCAGCCCCCTCAGCCGGTCTGCGGTGAAGGTCTGTATCTGATCGGTGGTCAGCGCCCCGACCTGACCCGAGGACAGACCGCCGACCTGACCCGTGGTCAGCGCCCGGATCACCGTGGTGGTCAGATTGCTGATCTGGTCGGTAGTCAGCGCCTTCATCAAGGTTGGCGTCAGGGTCTTGACCTGGGCCGTCGACAGGGCGGCAATCCCCGCCGCCGACACCGCCTGAAGCTGCGTGGTGTTGAGGGCGCCGAGGGCGTCCTTGTTGAGACTGCGGATCTGATCCGAGGACAGCGCCCCAATCGCCTCGACGGCCAGACCGGCGACCTGGGGCACGGCAAGAGAGCCGATCTGCGAGGTTGCCAGTGCCGACACCTGATCGCCGGTCAGGCCGCCGACCGCCGCCGCGGACAGGCCGCGGATCTGCTTGGTGCTGATGGTGGCCAGGCCATCCGGGGTCAGCGCGCTGATCTGGGTGGATTTCAGGAAACCGAACTGGGGCGCGCTCAGCGCCCTGACCTGAGTCACGGTCAGCCCGGAAATCTGGTTGCCGCTCAGCGCGCCCACCAGAGTCTGGGTCAGCGCCTTGACGTTATCGGCCGACAGCGTGGCGATCTGCTCGGCGGTCAGGGCCTTGATCTGGGTCGCAACCAGCGTGGCCAGCTGAGCCGTGGTCAGGAAATTGACGGTGTCGCTGGCCATGCCCCGCAACTGGGTGGTGCTAAGGCCGGTGATCCCGGTTGCGCTCAGGCTGTGAATCTGGTTGGCGCTCAGCGCATTGACGGCACCGACATTCAGGGACCGAACCTGCCCGGTTCCCATGCCGGCGATCGAGTCGGGCGACAGCCCGCGCAGCTGGACCGAGGTCAGCGCGGCCAGCTGCGCCGTGGTGAGAGCCGCGACCTGGGCGGTGGTCAAGGTGCTGAACTGAGTGGAACTTAAGCCCTGCAGCTGGGTCGCGGTAAAGATCGACATCATGACCGGGGTCAGAGTCGCGAGTTCTGCGGCGGACAGACTGCTGATCTGGTCCGCCGTCAACGCATACGCGCTCAATGTTCTCGATCCGGATACCATCGCGAATCACCAGGGCAAAAATCTGTTTATTGTCAGTGAACAAACACCCTGCGGCGTAAGAGGGGCAAAAGTC
>SESF01021578.1_pt1 | contig 14187 bp, 11 predicted proteins | sample 3171521 | NCBI WGS metagenome assembly SESF01 (sample SAMN10866945, study PRJNA518727) | freshwater metagenome | biome: subpolar coniferous forest; feature: holomictic lake; material: water; isolation source: holomictic Lake 227, 6 m and 8 m depth | place: Canada: near Kenora, Ontario | collected...
GAACAACGGCGGCTACCTCGCCATCCAGGCCACGGAATCCTCCTACGGCAAGATCGACAAGCGCATGTACACCGACCTCTCGACCGATCACCCGATCGACCTCACCCGCTACCAGGTTGCCAATTGCTACATGGGTCGCATCGGCCTCATCAACTCCGGCGGCCCTTCGGGCAATAACGACTTCGCCGAAGCCGTCAAGACCGCCGTCATCAACAAGCGCGCGGGTGGCCAGGGTCTCATCTCGGGTCGTAAGGCCTTCCAGCGTCCGATCGAAGAAGGCGCGAAGCTCCTGCACACCATTCAGGACGTCTACCTCACGAAGGAAGTCACGATCGCCTAAGGCGACCGTCATCTCCCGACCAAAGCCCCGGCATCCGCCGGGGCTTTTTGTTGGGTGACGACGCGAGGTAGGGACAGCAACACGTGCTGTCCTCTTTCGCCGCAAGGCGAACGCCCTAGCAAACACATTGAGACACGCTCAAAGGGAAACCGGAGACCGGATGATTGGCTAGGGCAGCATAATATCCGCAGCATCCTTCCCGGTTTCCGGTCTCCATTTACTGCCTGCACTATCCGCCAACCGCTATCCGCTATCCGCTTACACCCATCCTTCTCCCTCGCCCCCAGCCACCCTACCCCTCATCCTGCCACCATGCCCCTCCCCCAAGGCTTACGTGAATGGCTGGCGAAGGAATCCCAGCTCTGGCAAGAAGAAGGCGTCCTGCAGCCCGGCCAACGGGAGCAAATTCTCGCCCGCTATCCAGAGGAAGAAAGCGGCACGGGCCGCATGGCCTTCGTGCTGCGCACCTTTGGCGTGCTGCTCCTCGGCGCGGCGCTCCTCCTCGTCATCGGCCACAACTGGGATGACCTATCCCGCACCGGTCGCCTGCTCACGGTCATCGGCGGCCTCTGCGGCCTGCATGGCGTCGGCCTCTGGTATCTCCATCGCGTCTCTCGCCAAGGCTCGGTGCTCGGTGCATTGGCCGGCTGCATCATGTTCGGCGCGGCGATCGCCCTGACGGGCCAAATCTACCACCTTGACGCGCATCAGCCTGACGCCTTCCTGGCCTGGTGCGTCGGCTCCCTGCCCTTTGCCATCCTGCTCGATTCAAGCCTACTCTACGTGGGCGGCCTGCTCCTCGCGGGCTGTTGGCTCGGTGCGGAGACCGCCCATGGCTTCGGGAATTCCTGGCGTGACTTCGCCTCCGACCCACGCCCGCTGTTCTTCCTGCTGATCGCACCGGCCGCCCTCGCGGCCTACCGTCGCTACCGACCGCTTCTCGCCGGGGCCGTCGCTTGGTCGCTGGTCGTCGCTTGGATTTGGCGTTGGGACTTAAGCGCGCAATACATGATGCTACCGCTCATCATCGCCTCCTTGCACGCGATCGGAGATGCCCGCGCCCGCGGCTGGCGATTCATCGGCGGCGTCGGTGCCACGATTGCCACGATCGCGATCGGCCAGATCCGCGACCCGATGACGAGCCACCTCTTCCGCACTGACAGCCTCGCCTGCTGGCTCATCCTCGGTGGCGCGGCCGTGGCGCTCGGCTTGGCCATCCGCTCCCGCCAATTCCTCCGCATCTGGCCCGCCGGTATCGCGCTGACGATCTTACTGATCGGCCTCGGCTATGAGCTGGCCGGCAAAGGTCATGACGTCTTCCAGGTGTTGATGATCGCCACGGGCAATATCGCCACGCTCATCCTTTCGGTCTGGCTCATTCGCCTCGGACTCACCGAGGGTCGCCTGCGCCCCTACGTCTACGGCTCGCTGGTCTTCCTGACCTGGCTGATTGTCCGCTACGTCGACATCAGTAAGGACCTCGGGATGCTCACGATGGCGGGTTTCTTCGCCCTGCTCGGCGTCATCCTCTTCGTGCTGGCCCGCGTCTGGAAGACGCAACGCGAAGCGCATCAGCCCGAAGTGAGCCCGGACTACCGCCCGGCTTGGCTCGAATCGGCCATCGCTTTCGTCACCCCTCACCGACGCTCCCTGCTCTGGATCGCGGTCGTGCTGCAGGTCGCGACCATCGGCTGGATGGTCTGGCATCATCAGCAGCCAGGCGAGTCCGGCGTACGGGTCGTGCTGCGCTGCCGCCCGGTCGATCCGCGCGACCTGCTGAAAGGCGAATACGTCATCCTAAGTTACGACTTCAGCAACGCCACCGAGGCGCAACATCGGACGTTGTTGGCGGAATTCAAGTCGCTCCATCCCGTCCCCAAGGATTCTGGCTCAGGCGAAGCGCAGTTATGGAATCTTCCGGCGGATAGCGCCGTCTTCGTTCCTCTCACGCGCACGACGGATGGCACGATCACAGCTGGCGATCCGACGCTCATCCGGCCGAGCCAAGGACTTTACCTCCAGGGCCTTACCCGCTACACCGAGCTTCGCTTCGGCATCGAGGCCTACTATGTGAAGGAAGGTGACGGTAAGAAATGGGAAGACCTGGCCCGCAAAGGCGAACTCGCGGCCGAGATCGGCGTGCTACCCGACGGGCGAGCCGGACTTGTCTCCCTCAAGGCCATGCCGAAGGTCGCACTGACGACGGTAGATTTCCGGACGCTTGAGCGCTTCTCCCTCGCCGGTAACCGGGCTCAGTCCAAGTCGGTTAAGCTCGCCAGCAACCGCACCCAGTCACTGGTAATCAGCGACGCCAAGGCTTTTGCGCAGGACTTCCAACCCGCACCGCTCAACGGGCAGAATGCCATCCCTCCTGACTTCACGAAGGAACTCGTGCTGTCCTATGCGGTCACCGAGAAGTTCAACGTGATGGGGGTGAACTTCGTGGCAGTGAATCGCGCCGGCCCGCTCCTGATCGCGACGGTGAAAACGCACTACGACAAACCGAAGACCCTAGGCAGCATCCCGCAGGCCGCCATCATCGTCCGCCGTGAAGGCATCGAAACGGTAGAATTCCGCGAGCCGAACGGCCAACTGGTCCATCGTAAAGAGGTGAAGTGATCAGCGGAAGTCCCTGCAACAAAAAGGCCCGGTCCTCTCACGAAGACCGGGCCTTGGTTTTAATCCGGGCCGCTTACTTGGCCGGGACGAGATCGGCTTCGGTCAGCACGGGCTTGCCGACTTCACCGCGCAGGGCCTTGACCTGCTCGGGCGTGACGGCCGGAGCGGAATTGCCGAAGCTATTGCGGACGTAGCTCAGCACGGCCGCGATCTGCTCGTCGGTCTGCTGCGCCTGCGCCGGCATGGGCACGGGTGTCGTGTAAGCCTTGCCTGAAACCTGGATCGTGCCCTGCAACCCGCGCAGCTGGATGCGGATTAGGTTCTCGATCGGACCATTGACCCAATTGGACTTGGCGAGCGGAGGTGCGATCACAGTGCCCTCGGCGTTCGGACCGTGGCAGGCCATGCACAACATGAAGCCCTGCTTGCCCGCAGCCATGACAGCGACGTCCACACCGGCGACCGCCGCCGCCGGCTTGATCGTCGAGATATCGAGCATCTTAGGCTCCGCCAGCACCGCCGGCTTGGCCGCCTTGCCACCTTTCGCCGCCTTGGGCACCTTGTCCAAGGTCGACAGCCAGGCGACGAGGTCGCGGACTTCGTTGAGCGAAAGCACTGCATCCAGCGCCGGCATCCCGGAGACCGGCGCGGTCATGGACTTGATATCCTTGCGGGCGATTCGCCAGGCGTTGCCGGCGACATCCACGTCGACATGCTCCGGTGCATCCTTGATGAGGGCGCCGACCAAGGCGCCACCGTTGGCGAGTTCGATGTTCACCGAGCCGTAGCCCGAGACGACGACGGCGTTGGAATAGACAATGGATTCGAGCAGGTAACGTCGGTCGCCGCGCTTGGCCACACCCGAGAGATTAGGCCCCGCTTCCCCGCCCGCCGCATGCGAATCATCGGACGCTCGGTGACAACGGAGACACTGTCCGGCCGGCAGGGCTTGGAAGAGCGCGAAGCCGTTCTTAGCGTCGCCCCCTTCGAGTGCCGGCATCCATTTGGAGAGTTTGTCTTCGCCGCCGGCCAGAGATTTCTGAACCGATGCCAGCGCGGCCTTCACGCCGGGCTCCGCACGGGCCGCCGCTGCTTCGAGCAATTCAATCGCGGCAGGCGAGACGCCCTTGGCCTTCTCTAAGGTTTGCAGATTCGTGACGAACACGGCTTCGACACCGGTCGCCGGCAACTTAGCGAGAGCCTTCCAAGCGCCCTGACGGCGGGCCGCGGAACCTGCCTGCACTGACTTAGAAAGTTCGAGGAGACCCTGGGCCGGATTCAGATGGGCCAACGCCCCGATGGCGACCATGGCTACTTCATCCTGCTTGTCCTTCGAATATTGATCGGCGACGGCGGCCAAATCGGCTGGCTTACGCTCCAGCCAAAGCTCCAGAGCCTTGGCTCGGGCCGCGCCGCTTAGCTTCTGGTTGGAGACGAGACCAGCCAGTAACTCATTCGAGAGCGAAGCGACCTCGAGCCTATACTGCTCCACGAGTTCGAGGGCGGACCGAAGGGTTTCTGAATCCCCTTTCAGCAACGCGGGCAACGCAGCACTGAGGCTCGGAGCCAGCTCCTTCAGGTCGCGGGCAGGCAGCGGCGACCAATGGGCCGTGGATTGATCGACCGGATAAGGATTGGTCCACTGCGCCAGCAGACGCAGGGCTTCGGCACGGGCCTCGGCCGGCAGCTTGGCATTGGTCGCGATACCAACCACGCGGGCGGCGTTCTTCTCGCCGCCGAGACGAAAGGCACTATGAGTAAGGCGGCGCAGCATGAAGGTGGTCCACTCACGCGAACCAAGGTCATCGATGAGCGCAGCTACCGCCGGCCGGCCGGCTTCGAGGCCGAGATCATGCACGGCCCGGATGGCTTCGTCAGCTACGGTGGTCGACTTGTCCTTCACGAATCGCGCGGCCGTCGGATCCAGGCGGCGGCGGAGCGCGATCACGGCAGCCAGACGCACGGAGGCATTGTCATCCTTGGCGACAGCGTCGAACGACTCCGCGGTCCTGCAAAGATGATCGATGGCGAAGGAACCGGCGTGACGCAGGACGGGGTCCTTGTCGGCGTTCTCTCTCACCATGGCAAGAACCTCGGGGAGATACTTGTCGGCGCCGAGGCGGGCCGCGGCGATGGCGGCAAAGGAACGGACGCGAAGCGACGGATCGAGGATCAGCTTACCCAGCGGCAGATCATTGCCCTTCAGCGGGGCTTCCTCGAGGACGCGCACAGCCTGGGCGCGGACTTCGGCGTCGCCATGAGAGAGCAGCGGTACGAGGCGGGCCGCGGCGGCGATACGCTCCGCCAGCGGAGCGACCAGCGTATGCTTGCCGCTGAAAGCCTCGCCCGGGGCGATGGCGGCTCCACGGCGAGCCAGGATGCCAAGACCCCAGACGCCGTGCAGGCGCTCAAGGGCGTTCTCCGATTTCGTGGCGGCCTCGAAACGGTCCGCGGCGTCCGGACGGCGGGTCAGTTCGATCTGGGCGCGCAGACGGACCCGCTGGTCACCATGGGCGAGCAGCTTGGCGAGTTCGGCGGAAGAAGACTTGGTGAAGCCGCCCTTAATCAGGTCGGCAACCGTCGCGGCCACCTCTGGCTTCATCATCTTCTCAGCCTCAAGCGTGATGATGCGGCCGGCATCATGCGATTCCCAGCCGGTGATGAAATCAGAAATCACCAAGCGACCCTTCCAGTCATATTCGATATCCGTCGCGGCCACACCCCACAGGAGCTGGTGCGACTCGGTCATCCTCATCCCAGCTCCCGCGGGCTCCATCTTGAACGACCAGATACCGGAAGCACCAGCAGATCCGCGGTAATCGCAAATATGGAAATGCTGAGCCTCGGCCTCGACGAAACCCGCCCCAGGGTTGTAAGTCAGGCCGCAAGGCCCGGAGGTGATGTAAGCGGAGGGCGGGATGATAAAGGCTGGCTGGACCGGGTTCTGCAGTTCCCAGGTCTTCTCCGTCATCCAGCGGGACAGCGGACGTTGTTCGAGGCCGATTTCACGGTGGAAGGTGTGCATCGCCTGATGCTCCATCTCCCAACCCGAATCAGCGCCCTCAACCACGTAGACGACGCGGGCGGCATCGCCCATGTCGGCATTATTGTCGACGGAGAAGCCGTTGCCGAACTCGTCGAACGCGATCTCCTTCGGATTGCGCAGACCGAAGTGAACGACTTCGAAGTTGGTGCCATCGGGCTCGAAGCGAAAGATTGCGCCCCGGTTATGGGAGTCATATTTCCGACCTTCCTTGGTGGTGAAATTGAAGCCACGGTCACCGATAGTGCCCCAGACCCGACCGTCGGGGCCGATGGCGAAGCCGTTCATGTCGTGACCCGAAAGAGAGACGCGCACGCCGAAGTCATCCTGGATCACCTTGCGCTGGGCCTCGGTACCGTCGTTCTTCGCGTCCTGCAGCATCCAGAGCTTAGGAATACAAGCGAAGTAGATATTATCATCCCAGGCGAGAACACCGCCGGAGGTACCATCAAGGACGTCATTGAATTTCTCGGCGAAGACTTTGTTCTGCTTGAAGCTGCCGTCCGCCTGATCCACGCCGAGATAGCGGATGACTTCGGACTTGGCGGTCATCCATTCGATGGACTTCTTGGCCTTCCACTTCTCGTGCATCGCGCGCCGATCGTCGGTCGTGGTCGAAGCAAGGTCGTCGTGATACCAGAAGAGGTTGTTACGGTCATCCTCGACGCCGAAACGGAAGCGATGGGTCTCGGCGACATAAAGACTGCCGTCATTACCGAAAGAAATCGCCGTCGGGGAATAGACACCGGTGACCGCATGGTCTCCGGTGATCTTGAAGGTCGCCCCGGGGATCAAGGCTGCGGTTCCCTCGCCGGCGACGCGCACGAGATTATTGGCGGCCTTGGGCTTGGGGCGGCCGCCTTTGTCGAAGGCCGGCTTAGGGTCGGTGGAGAAAACAAACTGATCGGCGGCGATGATGCCCCAAGGGCCGGTCTCGTTATCGACGATACGGATGGTGCCTTTCTTGCCCTTGAACTCGGAGATATCCCAGACGACCTCGGCAAGGGTCAAACTGTTCTTACCGACGGCTTCGCGGACGATCTTGCCGTCAACGAGCAACTGCACCGCAGTCTTGCCGGGATGATTACCCCCGGCGACGAGAAAGCCCAGGTAGGCGTGGGTGAGCTTGAGCTCGGGCGAAGTCAGCGTGCCCGTGGCAGCATCGCCGCCGTGGCCGGAGCAGACGAGCGCGTTGCCGCCGTAATTGCGGAACTCGCCGTTCACGCCGTCGACCTTGCCGGCAATCGGGGCCAACCCGAAACCCGTGCCGGTGGTCTGCCAGCTATCGAAGCCGTCGCCTTCGAAGGCCTGGATGACCTTGGTCTCCGCCTGCAGGGCGATGGCTCCAAGGCAAAGGGTGAACGAAGCAAACAGGGATGACTTCATGGCGAAACTAGGGGTACCCCCCAGAAAAGGAGTTGTTCCCGCGAGGTCGAGCGTGGCTTCCAGAAACTTCCTTTTAACCGCGAAGTCCGTACAAGACTTGGAACTTCGCCCCGAAATGAGCCGGGTGCGTCAAGGCCCGCAGGCGGCCCGTGGCCTCGTGGTCACCCGAAGTCGCGATCCGCTCCATCTCCGCGGCCGCGTGCTTGACGAAAAAGGCTTCCTGACGGTCTAAGCGGACGCCTCTGAACCCCGCCGCGATGAGAACGGGCTCAATCCGGTCCCAGAGGACGTGGCACGTGAGGTCTTGCGAACCAAGGTGGTCCAAGATGGCTCCCGAAAGCTGGTGGCTGCGATACGCCCGTGCCGTGCCAGCCGGCGAAGACTCGAGGCACTGTGCGACGGTCTTGCCATAGTCGAGCAGGACGACGGCTCCCGACCATGCACCCGACAATAATTTCGAGAGTAATTCCTCCGCCGCCAAGGGTGCATCGATGATCCAACCTTCTTCGGCGTCGGGCAGCGAGCGCGCAAACTCCGCGGCGAGCGGCGTGGAATAGTCGCTCAACGGTTCGACGGTCAGCTCAGTGCCGTCGACCCGCACGCCGAGTTCACGCCACGCGCCGCCTTGGCGGACAAACCGATGAAAAGGCTGTGCGTCGAGGAGTTCGTTCGCGACGAGCACGCTGCGGGCTGGAAAATCAGGCGTCGATCCGAATCGGAACGTGCGCAGCTCGGCAAACTGCGCAGCGACGGCGGCGTAATGCGCCTGACCCGGCTCGGCGCCGACTTCGACGAGCGCATACGACTTCAAGTCGCCGACGAGTGAATTGGCCGAGGCAGCGATCAACTGACCGAACATCGGCCCGAGCGCCGCGGCAGTGGTGAAATCGGTCCCGGCGGCCTGGCCGACGCGCACGCGATCCGAGGAATAATAACCGAGCCCCGGAGCGTAGAGCGCCGCCTCGACCAGCCGGGCAAACGAGACCACGCCGCCGCGGGCCGCGCGACGAAGCAAGGCGACGATGGCGTCATGTCGGGCGGCAGGCTCCACAGTCTTCACCGTTAAGCGGTCTTTTCCCCTCCGCCAGACGAATCGGGGTTGAGCCGTCGGAGTAATTCACCTGTATCCATACCAGATGATCCTCGCGATCGAAAGTTCCTGCGATGAATCGGCCCTGGCGCTCTTCGACCCGGCCCGAGGACTCGTGCGCGAACTAGTCAGCTCGCAGGCGGCGGAACATGAGAAATACGGCGGCGTGGTACCGGAGCTAGCCAGCCGCATGCACCTCTCCGCCCTTCCGCTCCTGCTCGCGGATTTTCGCAACGAGCTATCGCAGACGAAGACGATCGCCGTGACCCGCGGCCCGGGACTGCTCCCCTGCCTGTCGATGGGCGTGACCCTCGCGCGTTCGCTCGCGCTGGCGCGCAGCCTTCCGATCGTCGGCGTGAACCACCTCCGCGCCCATGTGCATTCGTCCTTCATCGCCGTGCACGCGAAGGATCCGGCCAGCTTCCCCGCGACCCGGGCTGCGCTGCTCCCGCACCTCGGCATCGTGATCTCGGGTGGCAACACGCTACTGGTGAAGCTCGACGAGCAGCTCCGCATCACGATCGTCGCCCGCACGGTCGATGACGCCGCCGGCGAAGCTTTTGATAAAGGCGCGAAGCTCCTCGGCCTGCCCTACCCGGGCGGCGCTCTCATCGAACAGCACGCCCTGCGCGGGGACCCAAAGAAGTTTCCGTTCCCGCGCGGCATCCCGGAGAAAGCCGACCTGCGCCTAAGCTTCTCGGGCCTGAAGACCGCCCTGCGCTACCAGCTCGAAAAGATGTCTGACGCCGAACTCGCCGCCGCCCTGCCCGACCTCTGCGCCAGCTACCAGGAAGCCATCATCAGCCAGCTCGCCGCCAAGACGGCCGCGGCGCTGGACTTATCTTCTTATAAATCGGTGGGGCTCTCCGGCGGCGTGGCCAATAACCGCACGCTGCGCACCCGCCTGACCGCCGTCGCCCAGCCCCGCGGCCTGCCGATGCTCATCGCCGAACCGAAGCACTGCGGCGACAACGCCGGCATGATCGCCTTCGCAGCCTGGGCGGACATCGGCCTTCCCGTGGGCCCGGCGGCCGTGCCAGCGGCGAGCCTGACGGTCGATCAGGCCTGAGCGGCCTGCTTGACCAGTGCGGTATAAGCGCGAAACTGAGGATGGGCGGCGGCGCCGAGCATGGCATAGAAGACCGTCTCGGTTGGCAGGATATGGACGCCGGCCGCCCGGAGAGCTTCGAAACAGGTACAGGAATCTTCCGGCCGGCGAGCCTCCACGGCGTCGGCCAAAATCGTGATACCCATGCCTTCGCGGAGGCCATCCATGGCGGTCTGGTAGACGCAGACGGGCACCTCCAAGCCGCAGACAAGCAATTGGCTGACTTGCATCTTGCCGAGCGCCTCGACCAGCCCGGGAGCCCCGAACGCGGAGAAAGCCGTCTTACCGAACACCGCCCGCCCTGCCCCCGCGGCGTGCAACAAATCCGGGTGAGTAGGGCCAAGCTTATCCGGGACTTGCTCGGTGAAGAACACCGGCACCCCCAGCAACTGGGCGGCCGACACGGCCAAGCGGCAACGGCGCAGGCATCCCTCTCCGTCCTGCATGGCCTTCAGGAAGGTCGGCTGGACGTCGACCACGAGCAAAGCAACGCCGACAGCAGGGATTTCGGGCATGCCCGGGAGACTGCCCGGGACAGCCAATAAGTCAGTCGCAAACCATCTTGAATGGGGTTGCCCGCCCCGCCCCGCCCGACTTCTCTTATCGGTCATGGACTGGCAGGTTAAACCCATCGCGCGCATCTGCGCCGCATCCGGCAAGGAACTCCGCGTCGGTGATATCGTGACGTGCGTCGTCTACAAGCCCCTCGGCGGCAACATCGAGCGCTGCGACGTGCTCAAGGAACACGCGGCGACCTTCAAGCCCGACGGCATCCTGCTCGGCCGCTGGACCCGCGAGGTCAAGGAACGCGGCGAAGAAGAACAGGCGCAGCGCGCCCAGCTGCTCGCCTCTCGTGAAGAATTCTTCCTGTCTCTCTACGACGATAATGACGACCCGTCCGGCGACAAAGGCGTGCTCAAGCACATCCTCGCCATGCTCCTCGAACGCAAGCGCATCATCAAAGCCGTCGGGCCGGCCGAGAAAGGCCTGATTACCTACGTGCACGCTTCGAGCAAGCAGACCTATCAGGTGCCGGCGCTTGACCTGCAGCCCTCGCACATCCTCCAGGTCGGCGCGACCCTCGACCTTCTGGTCGGTTAATCTTTCATGTCCCCTGCTCGCCTCCTCGCCGGCTTCGCCGCACTACTCCTCGCCGGCTGTAATTCGCCAGATATTCCTAGCGAGATCGCCTCGATCTTCGTGGAAGCCAGCCCATCGGCGAGCAGCTCGATGCGGCAGGACGTCAAACTTCCTGTCAGCGAAATCGTCATCCCCGTCATGGGTCGCCCCTTGGTGCCCGCTGAGCAGATCTTGGGCACTCAGCCGATCACCAGCGGCGATGCCGACCTGCGCCAGGATTTCCTGCTCGTGCAGCTCGACCGCAAGGCGGCGATCGATGTCATGAACTACAGCAAGGAAGCCATCGGCCGTCATTTCGTGCTCATCGTCAACGATACCGCCGTGGGCCTCATGCCGATCGACCAGCAGATCACCGACGGAAACCTGATCTTCCACGTGGAGAAGAAAGGCCTCTCCAACTCTGAAGCGGTCATGGACCTGAGCCGGCGGCTGAACATCTCCGCACTCAAGTTGCGCAAGATTCAGGAAGCCGAACGTCGGTGAGCCCGCGGACGCTGCCCAGCCTTCTTCTGCTCGGCTGCCTCGCGGTCGGCGACCTGTCGGCGACCGAAATCACCTGGCCGACCTCTCTAGATCGCTCGACGATCCGTTCACCGGAAGACTACCTCCAGCCCACCATCTCCGGCAAAACGGAATCCGCCACCTTTGGCATGGTGCGCGAGGACGGCCAGCGCTTCCATGAGGGCGTCGACATCAAACCCGTAGGCCGTAATGCCGCCGGCGAGCCGCTCGACTTGATCTTCTCCGCGATGGACGGGCAAGTCGCCTACCTGAATCCGAACGCCAACGGGCCTTACGGCAAGTATGTCGTACTTTATCACCCTCGCGCGGAAATCCCCGCCTATACGCTCTACGCGCACCTCGCCAAACTAGACCCCGGCCTCAAAGTCAACGACCCCATCGCCCGCGGCAAAGTCATCGGCCTGATGGGTCACACCTCCGCCGGCGTGGACGCCATCACCAAGGACCGATCCCATCTGCATTTCGAAGTCGGCGTAATCCTGTCCAAAAACTTCAACACCTGGTATGCCGCCCAAGCGGAGAACCGCGGATCACCCAATCTTCACGGCCTCTGGAATGGCCAAAACCTGATGGGCATGGACCCGATGCCCGTCCTCCAGCACACGCAGGCCAACCTGCTCGAGGTCTTACGTAGCCAGAAGACCGCGCTCACGGTAACGATGCGCACTTCCCAGAAACCCTACTTCGTCGAACTCTACCCGATGCTTGTCCAAGGCGACGCCGCCCACGCCGCCGGCTGGTATGTTGAATTCTCCTGGCAAGGCATGCCGATACGCTGGACGGCCCTGGACGCATCGAGCCCCAAGCTTCCCGGCAATCGCTGGCGTCTCTTCGAGGTCGATCAAAGCCTGCGAAAAATCCTCGTCCAGCGTAAGATGCTGGCGGCCGACACGAAACGACCCGGCGAGCTGCTCACGCAGAACGTCGAGGTGCTCCTCTCCGGCGTGCGTTAATTCAGGCCGGGGTTTTCCGGCGAGTCCGCCTCGAGCCGTAAGTCCGGCCGATGCCGCTCCAACAGCTTCTTCCAAAGCTCGATGCCCTCGAAGGCAGCGAACTCTCGTTCAAAGGGACATAGCACCCAGGCGTTCTGGCTGAGCTCACCTTCCAACTGGCCGGGCGACCAGCCCGCATAGCCGATGAAGCCGAAAAGCTGAAATCCTCCCGCCGTGACCAGCGCCACCGCATGCTCCTGGTCGAGGCCGTAGCGCAGTTCCGCCGGCCCGGCGGCCGGAAAGGACCAGCCCCCGAAAGCCAGGCGATCTGACCCCACCGGGCCGCCTTGATGCAAGGCAATCGAGGCCAAGGGCGAATCACTAAACTCTGACTGTGTCTGCCCCAATAATCGGCCCAACGGACGGTTCAGCACGACCCCCATCGCCCCTTCGGACGCCAGATAGCTGTGCAACAGAATCACCGTCTCGCAGAAATTCTCGTCCCGCAGCTGCGGATGCGAGACCAGCAACTGCCCCGCGAGCGATTGCGGAGCGCGCGGCATCAGCGTTCGAGACGGGTCACCTTGACCCCGGCCTGCGTGAAGAGTTCGGCCACGAGCGGCTCGTTCTTATAATCGTGGCGGTAGCGGACCTCAGTGATGCCAGCGGCCGCGAGGATCTTCGCGCAGTTGACGCACGGGAAATGGGTGACGTAACAAATCGTGCCTTGGAGCGAAACCCCGCGTTTGGCGGCGTCGGCTACGGCATTCTGTTCGGCATGCACAGTGGCGAGCTCATGGCCGTCGCGGATATGCGAATCATGTGGCGCGCCTGGCAGGAAGCCATTGTAGCCCGCGGCGACGAGCCGGTTCGGATGCTTGCCGGTCGAGACGATGATGCAGCCGACATGCAGGCGCTCGCAGCTGGAGCGCGAGCTCACCAGCACGGCCGTGGCCATGAAGTATTCATCCCAGGACGGACGGCCACTCGCCGAGACCATTGCCTCGAGTTGCTCAGCAAGTGATTTGGGCTGACTCATCGCGTCCACAGGGTGCCAGCCGGGGCCCGCCCAAGGCAAGTGGCAGTTACGCACAGAATTCCCGCTAAGAGCAATAAAATCGCCGATTGCCCCAAGAAAGGCACGAATTCAGCCGGCTGACGGGCGCGCCGAAAAGCCCGATGCTGCCGGATGGCCAATGGCAGCAAGAGCATCGGCGACCAACCGAAGACCGCCGTCAGCGCCCCTAAGCCAACGAGGCAGTTGAAGGCATGCAGCCGGCAAGCGAACCCGCGGCCGAAGCGTACGACCGTAGTCCGCTTGCCGGCCGCCTGATCGGTTTCCAAGTCCCGGGCGTTGTTCGCGAGTAAAATGTTATCAGCCAAGAGGCCGAGGCCCAGCCCGGCCAGTAAGGCAGCGGACCAAGGCATAGCCGTGCTCGTGCTCACCGAGAGCGCATAGACGGTCAGCGCCGTGGCCTGCACTCCGAAGCAACCCACCACAAAGACATCGCCCAGCCCGAGATAGGCGAGCGGCCAGGGCCCGAGCGTATAGCCCAATGCAAGCACGAGCGCGAGAATGCCTGCGGCGAACAAGACTGGATCACTGAGCCCGACAGGCAGGCCGGCCAGAAAAGCCGCGAGAACTGCGGCGGCCACGGCGAAACCCATCGCGCGGACGGAGATCAAGCCGTTGGCCACGGAGCGGCGTGGCCCCACCCGCTCCGGCGTGTCGGCCCCGCGCAGCGAATCTCCGAGGTCGTTGGCGAAATTACTGACGATCTGCGCCAGCAACGCGAACCCAAGGCAAGAGAGCACGACTGGGTAAATTGCGGCGACGTGTAAGGAGCCACCCACCTTCCCGAAAACCGCGGTGCCGACGGCCACGGGAACGACCGCCGCCACCAAGGTCTTGGGCCGGCAGGCGTCGATCCATGTGCGCATCGTCGTCATGCGGGCTCACACTTGCCGACCCAGCGGACGACGGAAACAAAAAAGCCCCGGCGTACC
>SESF01027810.1_pt1 | contig 14185 bp, 9 predicted proteins | sample 3171521 | NCBI WGS metagenome assembly SESF01 (sample SAMN10866945, study PRJNA518727) | freshwater metagenome | biome: subpolar coniferous forest; feature: holomictic lake; material: water; isolation source: holomictic Lake 227, 6 m and 8 m depth | place: Canada: near Kenora, Ontario | collected...
CGGCAGCACCTCGTAGAACTTCGTGCCGCGCAAGCGATGCCGGCGCCGGCAGGAAAGGCACTCGTATTCGATGACGGGCGGCTCCTGCGACTCGGACTCCGGCGGCTTCACCAGGAGCCAGCCATCTTCGGAGCGGGTTGGCCAATTGCCGGAGGGAGACTGCCGGCAGTGGCAAGGGGGAAGAAGCCGGGTGGCGACTTCGCGCGTGGCCGGAAGGGGAGCATCGGTCGTTTTCATAGTCATACGGTGTATTGCCTGTACCGAGTAACACTGCGCCGAAGAGCCGGGATTTCAAGCTCCAATTTCATGCGCAACGAATTAGTGCAACGAATTTGTGTTGGCTTTGTCTAACCTGGGTGTATGGTCGAGGTACGGGACAGGTTCGCAAGATGAAAGACCAGGACTTCAGGAAACGAGCGGCGGAAATGGCGAGCACAGCCTTGCTGGTTGTCGGGCTGTTGGGGCTGGTTCCTGGTGCCGTCCGGTCAGCCTGCGCGCAGGCAGCGCCTGGGGTGACCAATTCGACGGCTGGGCAAGTCGTGAACGCTTACCTCGATTACCGGGAGGACAATTACAGTTTTGACACTTGGTCCCTGCCGATAACTACAAGGTCGTCAGGTTTCACGAAGGAGCCGGCCTTGAGCCGGAGTCAGGTGACCCGGGGCTTGCTGAAGTTGGGCGGCGGTGGGAGCAATGAGATGGCGTTTGCGTGGGACCGGGCCGCCGGAAAGCTCTACTTGGATCTGAACCGGAACCTTGATCTGGCAGATGACTCTGCGGGGGTGTTTTCGAGTCTGGGGGGCGCCAGGGAATCGTATCAGGCGTTCACCAATATTCCTCTGCCTTTCCAAACGCCTACCGGCAGCCATCAGGCAGTGGTGGACCTCAGTTTCTTCGATTACGGGCGGCTGAATTGCAGTGCGGCCATGCGGTCCTTCTGGCAGGGCAAGGTGACCCTGGAAGGCCAGGAATGGCAGGTGGGCCTGCTGGGAACCCCGGACGAGCAGCGCTCTTCCCTGGAAACCGGCAATCTGTTGCTCCGGCCCTGGAACGAGCGCAGCCAGCCTTTCAGCCTCCACAGCGGAGCGCTCGAGGCTTTTCCGTTCTCGCGGAAGCTGTTTTTTGGCAGCCAGGCCTACCAGGTGCAATGCACCAACGAAGGGCAGGGGGATGCCGCCAAAGTCCGGGTTCAGTTCACCGAACAGAAGCCCAGCCTCGGCGAAGTGAAGATCACCGGGGTCAATGTGCAGCGGGTGATGTTGGAAGGCGGACCTTACATGGTTGTCATCGACAGACCGGGGGCCACTGTAAGGGTCCCGGTGGGCAGCTACAAGTCATCCAAAGTCTATTTGAGGCAGGGGGGTGCTGAGGCGTACCTGGACCAGCGCACCCAGTTCTCGGTGGCAGGGCGGATCACCGTCAACGACACAAAGCCGGCCGTGCTAACGGCGGGCGGCCCGCTTACGAACTCAGTATCCGTCATCCGCCAGGGCAGGAAACTGTCGCTGAACTACCAGTTGGTCGGCGCGGGCGGGGCGTACCAACTGGTGAACCAGGACCGCTCGCATCCGCCGGAGTTTACGGTCTATCAGGGCGACCAGAAGGTGGCGTCGGGCAAGTTCGAGTTTGGCTGAGGCGGTACTTGTTCGTACTCATGGCGAGTACCTCTCACGACCGCCGGTAAACTGAAAGTAATGGCCTATGCCGATTTGGGCGGCTTGGGAGCGAAGCCGGGGGTGCCAGTCAGTTATGACTGGGTGCAACCGAGCCTGATGCCACAGGTGCTGCCGTGGCTGGCGATTCTGGCACTGCTCATGTTGAAGCCCAACCGCTGCGCGTCGGCCTGGTGGATTCTGGTCCCGCTCGCCTGTGTGGGAGGGGTAGCGATCCTGCCCGAGCCGGTGCGGCAGCTTCTGCCCGCTTCTCAATTTGAGATATTCCTGGAGTTGATCGGTGCCTTGGGATTCGGGCTGGCCGCGGTTTGGTTGTTGTCGAGTTACCTGGCGTGGAAGCATCGCATGTTGGCGTTCCTCGGGACCCTGCTGGTGCCGGGGGTATTCGGCACGTTCGCTTGCCTGGTCAGACAAGGAGCGGAAGGTCTTGGGGCCGAGACGTTACAAATCGGAGTGTTCCTGGCGGCTAGTGTATTGGTCATCGCCGTGGCCCTGGCTCTATCCGGGCTGGTGTGCCGGGGGCGGTATTGCTGGCTGAGGCTTAGCCTGTGGCTAATGGCCGCGCTGGTGGTGGTTTGGCTCTTGGTAATCGGGCCCTTCTTTATGATTGCCGTGATTTCGAGCGGGGGGAGCGTCCCGGTGCTGGCGCTTTTCGGTTTCGTGGGTGGGGCGGCTGGGATCACTTTTGGCGTCCTGCTGCCGTTTCTGGTGCTCTCGTTTGTCAACGGGTTCTACCGGGAGCGACTGAAGGGGCTATTGCACCTCGGCGATGTGGCGCAGCCGCCGATAATCGCCCCGCCGATGCCAGCCGTTCCTGAGGTGGCGGGAGGCTGAACGGCGGTCGGGAATAACCTCCGAAACGATTGCCGGGCAGCGGGGTTAATAATGTTGGGCAGAGTATTGAACACAATAAGACGAGCGCTCGTCAGATGATGAAGGACAGACTCTGAAAGCAGGTGAGTAGGCCCTCGGTGAATTGGCGTGGAGATCCGGTCCTGCAACTCCGGCTTTAGTTTTGGCGGAAAGCCTGATATAGCTGCGGCCATGAAATCAACAGTGCTAACACGGGAATGAACCGGCGCGGCGCCATGCAGGCAGTGGGTAAGGTCCTGGCGGGGGCCACCGTCCTCGGGTCGTTCCCCCGACTCGCAAAAGGCGCGGCATCCAACCCCGCGCCGGATCGCGGCACGCAGCCAGGAGCGACACTCCGAATTGCCACCTGCCAGTTTCCTGTCAGTGGCAACCCGGTCGAGAACGCGAACTACATCCGCGGCTTCCTGCGTCAGGCGGCTGAGGCGGGGGCGCACCTGCTGCACACGTCGGAAGCGTGCCTGTCGGGATATGCCGGCATAGATTTCCGGTCATTTGCTGACTACGATTGGGCCAGGTTGCGCGAGGTGACGGCCGGCCTGCGCGAGCTGGCTAAGGAGCTGAAACTGTGGCTGGTCCTCGGCTCCGCCCACTTCCTCGACCAGACGACCAAGCCGAGCAATTGCCTCTACCTCATTGACTCCGAGGGCCGGATCGCCGACCGCTACGACAAGTGCTTCTGCACCGGGGGCGACCAGAAACACTACTCGGTCGGCGACCGCCTCGTGACGCACGACATCCGGGGTGTGAGGATTGGCCTGGCCATCTGCTACGACATTTGCTGGCCGCAGCTTTACATCGCGTATCGGGAACTCGGCGCTACGGTCATGGTCCATTCCTTCCACAATGCCAGGTCGAAAGGCCCGAACTGCCTGGATACGCTCAACGTGCGCCAGGTTCCTACCCGTTGCGCCGACAATCGATTGTGGGCGGTCTGCAACAACTCCTCGCAACCTTATTCCCATTGGGGATCGTTCATTGCCCGGCCCGACGCCACTATCCCCCAGCAATTGGAAATTAACCAACCGGGCATGTTGGTTCATGACTTCCCCGACGGTCTGTCCAAGGGCGGCTGGTTTCACAATCAGAAGCCGATGCGCAAACGCGAGGATGAAATCATGAGTTGGGGAACCCCCGCCAGGCACGCCCGCCAGGCGGATGGCCAGGCCGAGCCGTAGGGTCTCTGCCTTGAGTCTTATGGAGTGCGGCGGCAGGTCCTCCGCGACGCCGCTTTCCCAGGCAGCAGTGGTTCGCAGGGGCAGCAGATGTGCCACCCTGATCCAAAGCGGCGTCGCGGAGGACCTTGCCGCCGCACTCCAAAGTGCGCAATATCGTGCGCAATATCGTTGACCCGGCCGGGAATGGGGACCATGATCGGAAGGCAGCAATGAAACACCCTCTTGAGGTGAATCGGGTTGGGGCTGGCTCTGCTGATCGTAGGCGGAGCTCATGGATGGCGTTTACCCTGATTGAATTGCTGGTCGTAATTGCCATTATCGCGATCCTGGCCGCACTGCTCTTGCCCGCTTTGGCCAAGGCAAAGTCCAAAGCCCATCTCACTACTTGCATCTCGAACCTGAAGCAGCTCGGCCTTACCAGCATCATGTATCACGGCGATAACGCCGACCAATTCCCGTACTCCGGCCGCTACTGGCCGCAGATGCCGTTTGTGGATCTCCTGAAGCTTTACAATCCCTACATCAGCACCAATAACCGCGGCTTCTTCCGTTGCCCCGCCGACCGCGGCCGCGGCTGGAACTTCGAATGGACCATTATTAATGGCGCCGCCTGTGGCATCTCCACCAACGACCTCCTGTTCCCGTGCTCCTATTACCACTATTACCAGTTTTACATGGCCGACGACGCCTCGCGCTTGGCCATGCGCAAGGCCTCCGAGGTACGCTACCCGACCCGGAAAGCCCAAATGGCATGTTTCGCTGCCAGCGCGGACAGTGCGGTGGTGGTTGGTCACGGCACCGAGGGCCTTTCGCTCATGTTTGTCGATGGTCATGCGCAGTTCGCCCGCTACAAGCAGTTGAATCCCGGTACTAGCAGCGGCTATAACCTGGACTGGACCGAGGGCGGGTTAAGCGGTGCTGACTTGCGCTAAGCCACACTGATCCCTTATGAACAGCAACCTCCTTGCGGCATTCCTCGCCGCCATCGCCGTAGGCGTTTCAGCGGGCGCCGAGCCATTGCTCACCCACACGGATGTCTTCACCTCCGGAGCCGATGGCTACCATACCTATCGCATCCCAACAATCGAGACGGCTCCCGATGGCTCGCTGATCGCCTTCGCGGAAGCCCGCAAGTACAACGCCGACGACCCCGGCTACGGCAAGCAGGAGATTGACCTGGTGTACAAGCGCAGCACCAACAACGGTGCCACGTGGTCCCCTATGGTCCTGCTGGAGCACGCGGGCGAGCTCTGGTCCGCCGCCAACGCGTCCACAATAGTGGATCGAACTAACGGGCGGCTGTGGGTCGTTTACATCCGCTCGCGCCCCGGCCGCAGCACCGACACTGCCCGGCCCGGCACCGACGACATGCAGACCATCGCACGGTGGAGCGATAACAGCGGTCAGACCTGGTCCGAGCCGGTTGATCTGACCGCGGTAGGCCGCGACATGAACGACAAGAGTTGGCGTGCCAGCGTGCCCGGCCCCGGCGGCGCCATTCAAACCTCCAAGGGCCGCCTCATCGTGCCGATGTGGAAGATGCCTCCCGCCAACTTTGCCATTTACTCGGACGACCACGGGCGCACCTGGCAGCGCAGTCAAGCCGTCCCGCAGAAGGGTGGCGGCGACGAGAATCAGATTGTGGAACTGGCTGACGGGCGCCTGCTCATGGACCTCCGCCAGAACGTGGGCGCGCACCGCTGGCTGTCAGAAAGCACCGACGGCGGCCAGACCTGGGCCGAACCCCGGCCCGGACTCACCGTAACGCCCGTCATGTGCGCGATTGAGCGCCTCTCACTCAAGGCTGCCGGCGGTGACCGCGACTGCATCGTTTGGACTGGTCCCAGGGGTCCCGAGCGCCGCAGGCTCGTGATCCGCTGGAGCGAGGACGAAGGCAAAACCTTCCCGAACGAGCGACTCATCTCCGATAACTACGCGGCCTACTCGGACCTCGCGATCCTCAAGGACCATACAATCGGCGTCTTGTGGGAGCGCGGCGTGGAGCAAGGCTACAAGTTCATCACCTTCACCCGCCTGAACCGCGAGTGGCTCGATCAGGGCAACCACCACCTGGTCATCTCGCGAGGCGAGGCCGCGGGCACTTATCAGGCCTTCACCGACATCTGCCGGCTTACGAATGGCGACCTCTTCTGCGTCTTCTATGGGGGCTATGGACATGTCTCGTTGCCTCGCGCTGACTGGCCCAAGGGCGGGCGCATTTGCAGCGTGCGCTCCAAGGACGAGGGCCGCACGTGGAGTCCGCCACGTGTGCTCTTCGACGGCCCTTACGACGATCGTGATCCACACCTCGCGCAGATGCGGGACGGCTCCGTGGTCTGTAGCTTCTTCACCTACCGCCCCCAGCCGGGCGGCAAGACCCTTTGCGACACCTGCCTCGTTACTTCCCGCGACGGCGGCGAAACCTGGGAGACGGAGCCGCAGGTGGTGGCCGCCGACTGGCCAAGCTCCGCTCCAGTGCGCGAGTTGCCGGACGGGACACGCATCCTTGGCGTGTACACCGAGGAAGGCAACACGGCCTATGGCGGCATCATCCGGTCCACCGACGCTGGCAAGACCTGGTGCGCCCCTATCCCGATTGGCAAAGGCAGTGGCGTGCGTCTCGATGCCGAGACCGACTTTGTGCGGCTCAAGGACGGCACGCTTTACGCCGCCCTCCGCGGCGACCGTGTGAACATGCACTTCGCCACCAGTCCCGACGGCGGTCTGACGTGGTCACACGTAAAGGACATCGGCTTCCCGGCGCATTGCCCGCACCTCACGCGTGTCAGCACCGGTGAAATTCTGCTCACCCACCGGCTCCCGCAGACATCGCTTCATGTCAGCCGCGACGAGGGCAAGACCTGGCAGGGTCCTTACCAGATTGACAGTGTGGGAGGTGCGTATGCTTCAACGGTCGAGCTAAAGGACGGTTCCGTGCTGGTGGTGTATTACGAGGAGGGCCCAGGCAGTGCCATCCGCGCCCGCCGTTTCAAGCTAACGGAGAGCGGCATTGAATTCCTGTCCCTGTAAGGCAGCCTCTCCAGCCTGCCGGTGCGCGGGACGCGACCCCAACATCGAACATCCAACATCCAATGGGGAAGGGGCCGGAGGGGCGCGGGGCTTTCCAGCCCCTTCACTTGCCACCGTGCCCGGTCCTTCGGATTTCGGATTTCGGCCTTCCTTCGGTTTTCGGTTTTCGGGCTTCGGATTTAACTTCCTCCTCCCCCAGCCAACCGCCCCTTGACACCCCCGCTCAAATCCGCAGCCGTCCCAGTTCAGCGCTCTTGTCTGGCCCGGAAGAAGGCTTGCGGTGCGGTCGTCGAAAAGGGGAAGTAGTAGTAAATATAAGGGGTGGTGTTGGTCTCGACCGCCTGCCAGGTGTTAAGATCGATCGACCGCTCCAGGTAATTGGTGCGTCCAGGGGGAAAGGTCGCCGCGGCAAACGCGTAATCCCCGTCCTCGAGATAGACGCGGATCAAGTCACAATCGCTCTGGGGCAGAAGTCGAGCTAGATTCTTTTGCCCGGCAGCGGTGTCAATCCTCGGGAATAGGCCTCCTATCAAGAGGCACCCGTCGGGTTGCATGGCAATGGCTCGGACAGGAACGGGCCGATCCCAATAGGTCCCCAGCCCGAGTCCTGGATCGAAACAGCCATCCACGTGGCCCTCGGCGTTGAACCGGACAATGTGCCGGCGCCAGTAGCCACCCACATCAAAAAAGTATCCGCCTGCAATGATCTTGCCATCCGGTTGGCGCAGCAGGGCGGAGATGGACGGGCCCCCAGGGCCGGTTGCCCCAAAAGCATCTGGCTTGAAGCCGTCATCCCATTGGAGATCGGTATTCAGCCGGAGCAGAGGAACCCCGTTGGAGGCGCCCGTGCGGTTGAGCAAGCCGCCTACGAGGATCTGCCCGTTGGGCTGTCTGACCAAACTAAAAACAGAGGACCGGTCCAATCCGGCTTCAAAGGCGTCATCAAGCCGGCCATCCGGCTTGAGTCGAAATAGGCCGGCAAAGTTTCCGCCGCAAAGCACGGTGTCGTCTGATTGGAGCAGGTAGGTCAGAATATAGCCATCAAACTGGTTCGTACAGACGAATGTGGGGTCCGGCGTGCCGTTGGTATTGACCCTCACGATTCGGGACACATCATCAATCCAGCTATAATAGCCAACCAGGAGCCGACCGTCGTCTTGCTGGGCCATGGAATAAACAGTTGTATTCGTGCTTAACGCGGCGCTGGCATCAAAAGAAGCATCCACTGATCCGTCCTCCAGCAGACGCGCCAGGGCCGTCTGGGTCTGGCCCAGCAGACGTCCGAAGGCACCGCCGACCAGGACCTTCCGATCCGGTTGCTGCAGCAAGCATTGGACGGTTCCGTCCGTCTGCCCGGACGGGTTAAACGACGGGTCAACGGAGCCATCCGAGTTGAGGCGGGCCAGAAAGGAATTGGAGCAGCCACCAATGGTCGTGAATTCTCCCCCCACCAGGATACGGCGGTCGGCCTGCACCACCAGGGCGTCAACGGTGTCGCTGGCTCCCGGGCCAATTCTGAAGGAAGGATCGAACAGGCTGACCTGGCCAGAAGCTTGCGTCCAAGCCGCGAGCAAGAGCAGTCGCGCGAGACTTAGCCACCACCGGGCGGAGCGCCAACCTCCAAACTGCTGCACACTCTGCACCGCCTGCTTGTTTCTCGTTCGGGAGAACATGACTGAACTTGTATTGACGGCGGAAGAAGTAAGCAAGCAGGAAGGAGAATCCAGGCAGGGGAATCCTCCTGCGACGCCAAACGGCGCGGGTTGTGCCATTCGTCATGGAGCCCCTGGCTGCCTGGCTGCGCTTCAGCCAATGTCCCCCTTGACACCCCTGCCCAAGCCCGTAGCCTTGCCTCTGTGCTCAACTCCATGAAACCTAGATCCGTATTCACCCTGGCGTTCCTGCCTCTATTCATGCTGGCACCCTTGGCTAAGCCCGCATCCGCTGCGCCCCAACCGTTGCTCAGCAAGCAGCGGATGTTGCTTGTGCAGGGACAGCCGCGTTTCATCCTTGGTCTCTACGAGAACCCCCGCGACGACGCCCAGCTTAAAGAAGCGGTCGAGGCGGGCTTTAACCTTTTCCAATGCGGGCCATCGTCAGCGGAACTGGACCGGGTGCAGAGCGCTGGCGCAATGGCCTGGGTGAACGTGGGCGGCGCGCTGGATCTGAGCAGCGACACCGCTGCCCACGAGCAGAAGCTGGTCGAAACCGCCCGGCGCTTGTCGGGCCACCCGGCTCTGCTGGTCTGGGAAGGGCCGGACGAACTGCTCTGGAACAACTGGTGGGTCACGATGGAGCAGATCCGACCCGAGCTCGATGCCATGCGCACGGCGGGGCAGGGGACTGCCGAACTAGAAGTTTTAGGCCGACGTGCCCGGGATTTGTTCGACCGTGGCCGCTATGCGGAGTTCGAGAAAGTGCGGGCTGATTTTTGGCGCAGGGCTGGACGCCCGGCTCCGGCCGGCCAGTATCACGTTGACGATGCGTCCGCCCGCGTCCGCAAGAGTGCGGACGGCATGACCGCCGGGATACGTGCGTTGCGCAAGGCTGACCCCAACCACGTGATTTGGCTCAACCATGCCCCGCGCAACTCCCTGGCTGACCTGCAGCGCTACAATGTCGCCGCGGATATGGCTGGCTGCGACATCTACCCGGTCCCGGCGAACCTCGCGGTCGGCCACAGCGACCTGCCCGATAAGGGCCTGACTTCCGTAGGCGCTTTCACGGAGAGAATGCGTCAGGCGGCCCCCGGGAAGGCTTGTGCGATGGTCCTTCAAGGCTTTGGCTGGCGCGACCTGAGAGCCAAGGTCAATGAACACGAAACGGCGGTCGGTATCGGCCGACGTCCGACCTGGGCCGAATCGCGTTTCATGGCCTATGACGCGGTTGTCCACGGCGCCAATGCGATCCTCTACTGGGGCACCGCCTACATGAAACCGGCAGAGGGGGATGGCGCCGGGGCGAAGGTGCGACCCCCGCTCTGGTACGACTTGCTGCGCGTCGCCAGGGAACTGCGGGCGCTCGAACCAGCCCTTGTGGCTGCACCGCTCAAGACCCCGCATCTCCAGCAGGCAGAAACATACGGCTCGATTGACGGACGAGGGATCATCTGCACCGTGCGCCGCGTGGGGGAGGACTTCGTCCTGCTTGTGGTAAACGAGTCGGAGAATGGGTTGGCCTTCTCGCTGCAGCAATTGCCCGCGAAACTGAATGGCCGCACGCTTTACCGGCTCTACTCGCACGAGGAGCACCCGATCGAGGGTGGCCGATTGACAGATGGGATAAAAGCCTGCGACGTGCATGTGTACGCGACTTCCCGCCGCTTCGAAGACCCGCAGGCCTGGCAAGGGGAGGTCAAATGAGTAGAGACTGCTTGCTAATCCAGAAACTGAAGTTTGCGGCCGCCGCTTGCGGAATCGCCGCGCTTGCCGGTGTCACCAGCCAGGGCCAGGTGCAAACCAACAAAGACGGTGCCATCATCTGGCCTGAGCCAATCCGCATCGTCTTCGAAAACACCCAGCCGCTCAAGCACCCTCGCGCCACGCGCCTGCCGCTCTTTCTCTGGCCGGCCATGAACCCCGGACGGCTCTCTGATGAACAGGCGCTGACGTTAGCGAAACAATTGGATGAGCGGGGTGTGGGGTTGGTCTGCCGATGGGACCACGCGCGGTTCCAGGATTCTCTGGCCGATGCACTGCCCGTGGCGCGGGCGCAGAAGAAACTCGGGCTGCCGATCGCCATTGATGCGACCTCGCTGCTCTATGCCTTCTTCAACGGTGACAAAGCCACCGCCCACATTGACGACAAAGGCGAGACGTTCTGGGATACATCCTTCGCAGGCAAGGCCGACATGGGCTGTCCGTTCGCGCTCGATGGCCGCCGGGCGGAGATCCGCGGGCGCGTCGACCGCTTCGCCGAGGCCTATCGCGAGGCGGGGCTGACGCCGGGCTTCGTATGGGCGGACTGGGAGGTTGATGGCCCGATTGAGTGGAACGACGCCTGGGCCGCATCAAAGCGCTGCAAGCGATGCCGGGAGCATATACCTGACATCGCGAACTTCCTCCAGTTCCAGCACGAGCTGCGCGCCATCCGCTCGGACCTGCAGCGCACCTGCTACAGCGAACCGCTATTGCGGCGATTCCCGGGTTGTCTGGTGGGGAACTATGGCACTAATCCGCATGACGGTTTCCGTTATTGGTACGATTACTTCGAGACCGAGCAGGCATCCTGCCCGGGGCTGCATGAAGGACGCGCCCTCTACCGCCATTGGGCGAACGAGTTCGAGACCACCGGCTACACCTTCGCCATGCCCGTCCTGTACCCCTGGTCGCGGATGTGGCGCTGGTACGACTTCGAGGACCCGGACTACCGCTGGTTTCGTCCGATGCTGCTGGAAGGCTCAAGCTGTGCCCGCAGCACACCGACCGGCATGCCCATCGTAACTTTCGTGCACTGGCACACCACCGTGCCCCCAACCCCGCCCGATCCGGCAATGAAGCAGTTCACCGTCGAGGGCTACCAGGAATTCCTCTGGCACATGCTGCTGCGCGGCGTCAGCACCTTCTATCTGTGGTGCCCCGCACCCGAATACGCCGAAGAGGTCAAAGCCCTGTACCCGGTGTGGGCCGCGGCGCAGGAATATGGGGAGTTTCTCAGTAAAGGGCGCCCGGTCGCATTCGACGTCCCGGAGCGGCCCGGCACAGTGATCTCGGGCCTGAAGCTGAACAATCGGGTGCTGGTTCGCCGCACAGACTTTGGCTCCGCATCGGGCGAAGCGGTGTTGACCGTGAACGGTCAGGAACTGCGTGTGCCGGTAGCCAAGGGGCGCTGTCAGATCCTTGAACTCAAGTAGCCGCCGACGTCAGTCGGCGCCAACTTGGGAGCGCTCAGAATGCGCCGACTGACTTGGGTAAGTTCCAGCTCGCGGGCGCGTAAACCACGCGCAACTCACCCGGAATGCCTGCGGCGTAAGGCTGTAAATAGTCCTTTTCGCTCCAATGCGGTTCGGCCCACTCCGGATGCGGCTCGAAGCGCCACCAATCGAAGCGCGCCAGGAGCGCCTTGCCCAGCCGGACAGATGAAGTGATTTACCGCGTGTGTGTGCTCTTTACGCAAGTATCTTCGGAGCACACACGGTCTTAACGCGGTCTTGCCCGTGCCGAATTGTCTATCGGCGCGGGCTTCTACTTTCGTGAGACGGTGTAGCCGAGAAACCACCCTCCACGAGCACCTCGCCAGTTCAAAAAGCTGGCGGGTCTTTCGTCTCCGGCAAGGGCAGGGCAGGCGATTGGCGCTCTAACCATCCCCGTCCTACTGCCCCGGGTCAAAGTGGCCTATAACTCAAATGGCGAAGCCAAGCATCACGGCGAGCGGATGCGGTAGAGACGGGTGGGATGATTCGTCCAGTCGGGGTCCCTGAAATAGATCGACCCGTTGGTGAGCGTGCAGGTTTGCAGCGCGGTCCAGCTTTCACACTCCAGGTTCGTGCATGCTTCTACCACCATCGGGATATCGATTGTGCCAGTGATATTGAAGCCGAACTGGTTTGCCTGCATAACCGGGCCCTGCGGTCGCGGGTTCCAGAGCACGGCTGGTGGAGGAGCGATCCACTGGTCCCAACCTGTGGTGCCGGGCAGGTAATAGGCTATCGCGTTCGTAGCCATCGCGAAGGTATAGGCAGCGACAACCGGGGCGTTTCCTCTACAGTACAAACCCGTCAGTTGCGAGCACCAGTGGAACGCATAGTCTCCGAGGTTCGTCACCCCAACGCCGACCGTAACGTTAGTCAGTCCGCTGCAACCCTCAAAAGCGAATTGCCCAATACTAGTGACGTTGTCAGGGATGATGACCCTGACCAGGCTCGTGCAAAGACTAAAGGCTTGTTGTCCGATGGTTTTAACGCCGTTAGGAATCCGAATGTCTAGCAGCGCGGTACATTGGTAAAACGCATCGCCCATGATATTGGTGACGCCAGCGGGAATCGTAATGCTGGTAAGGCTGGAGCACTGTTGGAACAACCCGACTGGGATCGAGGTGAGACTAGCCGGACAAGTGACATTGGTCAGACTAGAGCAATATTTGAATGCACCGGCCCCGAGGGAGACAACGCTGGTGGGCAGCGTGACATCGGTCAGGCTGGAGTTGAAAGTGAACGCGCTGATCCCGATATTAGTAACGCTGCCTGGGATCGTTAAGTTAGGAAGCATTGAGCAGTTGCCGAAGGCGGTGGTTCCAATGCTGGTAATGTTACTCCCCAGGATAACGTTTGTAAGGCTTCCGCAGTAGCGGAACGTGCTATCTCGGAGACTGGTGACGGTGTTTGGGATCATTACGGCTGTGAGACCCGAGCTTAGGAAGGCGCTGTCTCCAATATTAGTCACGCCTTCTGGAATCGTAATATTCTGCAGGCCGGAGCAGTGCTGAAAGGCGGAATGCTCGATGGAGGTGATGCTCGCGGGAAGTGTGACGCTGCTCACCGTGAGCTTCGCTGCGAACGCGGTGGCCCCAATGATGGTGACGGGGTAACCGTTAGTCGTGCCGGGTACGGTCACATCGCCACCTGGACCTGTATACCTCGTGATGGTGATGTTGGTGTAGGTGGCGTTATCGGTGTTGGTCGTGAAATTGAATTGGGCTTGAACCACGGCGGGCAGCGTCAAAAGCAGGATGAGAGGCAGAAGATTCTTTTGTACTTTCATGTTTTCCTTCCATTTCATACGCACTACTGATCGCGACTATGCGCCTCTACCGGAGGATTACAAGTCATAAACTGATTTGACGAAGCGCAGCAACCGAGCCTGATGGCACCTTCCCGGCATCGGTCACCCGGGCTGATTGGCTGGACTTTCCCGGGCATCCTGACGGCAGGGCAGGCCGGGAGCGAACGCGCTGGCGGTCTCCCGGGCACCGGGGGAAGCGGCTCGCGGGACGCGAGGGCACCGGTTCCCGGGAAGGCCGGAATTCATCCCGGGAGCGGCTCCGGATTCAGGGCAGGGCAGGGGTGCGGCTCCGGCTCCCGGGAAGGCTCCCGGAACGGCTCGAAACCGGGAGGCACACGCAAATTATTTTCGGCAGCGGAGACCCGGGAAGGGCCGAAAAGCACGGTTCAGGATACGGGCACTGGCTCCCGACACGTCCGGGACGATTAAGCAAAATCGGTGTTGACCTGCCAAATGCCATTGGCGCCGTAAGTGTGGCCGCCGGCCCCGTTGAGAATATCGGACCAGAACATCAGGCGCTGCACCTCTTCACGGCTCGCCTCTAATATGCCCTCATAGCAAACCTCCGCATTGACCACCGGCATCTTCGGCGTGCGCGCGAGCGAGCCCACGACCTGCCGCACCGTGCCGGGCAGGCTGGTGCGATCTCCGTGGCCGGTCTGCAGCATGTCACAGTCCAGCACAGTCGGGTCTTCAACGGAAGTTCCATATTCTG
>SESF01021900.1_pt1 | contig 14182 bp, 12 predicted proteins | sample 3171521 | NCBI WGS metagenome assembly SESF01 (sample SAMN10866945, study PRJNA518727) | freshwater metagenome | biome: subpolar coniferous forest; feature: holomictic lake; material: water; isolation source: holomictic Lake 227, 6 m and 8 m depth | place: Canada: near Kenora, Ontario | collected...
CCCAATAATCTTGATGAAGAAGGAACTATTTGAAGAGTTGAAGCAGAGCCTGCGCGAGGCAAACCTCATCAAGCGCGGACAGATGAAGCCCGGGCGTGTGTTGCACGTGAACCCGGAGTCCAACATTGTGCTTGTGCGCGGAAAGCTCGGTATGTCGCAATCGAAGTTTGCCGCCATTCTGGGAATTAGCGCCGATACGTTGCAGAACTGGGAGCAGGGGCGGCGGAAGCCCACCGGGCCGGCGAAGGTGTTGCTCAAGATTGCGGCGACGCATCCTGAGGTTTTGTTGGAGGTGGCGTAGCCGAGTGACACGGACGGCTAACGACGCCAATTCCTGACACGGAGCCAGGCAAGAACGAGCGGCTGCCAACAGGGGAGACGGAGGTCGGAAGGCAGGCGAAGAATCGCATCCCTCACTTGCTATTCACCACGGCGGCTCTCTCTCCTCCAAAGGCCATTTGTCGGTCAGCACTGAACTCGCGCGTCCGGCTGCAGAGGCGCGCGTGTCATTGATCGTCGTCAAGCCTGGTAGTTGAGGCTTAAACACGGTTGGCGGAGTGCCCTTTGACCACTTTGTAAGAGCCACCAGGTAATGGGTGTAAGGCCGCAGTTCCTGTTTGCCTTGCACCCAGATCAGGTTGTAGGTGTCCACCTCGCCTGTGGCCGGCACCGTTACGCCACCGAATTCCCTGGTAGCAGTGACCCGAAAGACAGCGTTGGTGAACCCGGCCTCTAAAGGCGGGTCCCGCTTCGCATTCTGGAAAGGCGGTTCGGTTTTGGTTTCGCCGTCATCCAAATAGACAACCCGGAGCGGCAGGTACGGGAAAGCCTCCTGCAGTTCCCACCTCGCGGGAATCAGAAAGGGTCTTGGATAGTAATCCGCGTTCTCGAACAAACCCAGAGTCAGAGCAGGCTCAACCAGTCCATTCGTTACCGCCCTAAAATAGTCACCCGAGGCGAGCATCAGCCAAACGGGCCCCATATCACGAGCGAACACGCTATGAACAACGCGCTGATGGCCATACAGCCAGGCGTTGGCGACGTTTAACTTCGCACCAGCAGGAGGCGTGCCCTGCACCTCGGCCAAATTGAGCGTGCTGACGAAATACAACGTCTGCCCGTCGAAGGCGGCTTCCTGGTATAAGTAAGCGCCAGCCTTGGAAGGGATCATGCGCAACAAATAACACGAGTTACTAACGGTCAGGCTGAAATTCAACGAGTTGCTGACCGTTGGCGTGTAGGGCAGCCCGGGGTCTTTCAGATGTTCGGCGGCCCAGTGGCTGTAATAATGGACACAGCCTTCAGCCTGGAACAGCACGCCGTCGTTAGAGCGTGTTTGGGAAATGCCGCGCCTGGTAGGAGCCGACGTAAGGAGGCTCAAACTCCGTTCGGAACCAGGCGCTGTGCTGTTGATCAGAGCCGCCTCACGTCGGCGGCTACCTTTTCCAGTCGGACTTGGATAGTCCGGATCCCCCTTCGAGCGCATGCTTGCCAGCGCCGCGGTGGCCGCCTGGCGGACAGGCTCTTTCTCATCCGACAGCAACGCCCGAACGGCACTCGCGATGGGCTGGGCCGCCCTGCCCATGCGCGTCACCGCCTTCAGCGCGGCAAGGCGCACTGAGGCGAGCTTGTGCCCCAAAGCCTCCGCCAGCACCGGCAGGACCTCGGCGGCGGGGGATCCCAATTGCCACAGCGTCTCGGCCGCTGCAATACGGACTAATGCGGGTGAATTCCTGAGCGCTGGTCGCAGAAGCGATCGAAGCTGAGGGTCATCCGGGGCCGCGCCAGCCAAAGCGCGAGCCGCACCCGCCCGGACAACCGGCCACTCCTCGGGATCCTGAAAGATCTGCTTCAATATGGCGACGCCACCGTCTCCTGCGGACCCAACAGAACAGATGACTTCCGCCGCCTTAACCCGTATTTCGTTGTCTTCCTCCTTCGATTTCAGAATCTCCAGCATCATTCCGAGTTGTGACCTCGCACCTGGCCCCATGGCAGTCAGACACGTGAGAGCAAAACACCGGACATCCTGCCTGTGCCGCCGGCCGGACTCATCGGGGCCCGTCAGCAGAAAGCCAAATACGTCCGCTGGCCTTTCCTGGTTCCTCAGGCAGAGTATCAGCCGCTCAAACTCAGGAGCCTGGTCGGCTTTAATTCGGCCGAGCATCACGGCTGCCGTGTAACGAATTTCGAGGTTTCTACTCTGCAGTGCTTTGAGCAGCGCCGGTATCGCCGCCCAGGCATTGGTCCCCATTCCACAGAGTTCGTAACCTGCTCGCCCCCTCCGATCTGAAAGGCGCTCGGCCTCTGCATAGGCTCGCTTGACCAACCGGTCGGGCAGCCAGGTTGCTTTCCTAGTCGAGTATAGCTTGATGATCCACGCGTAATAAGCCGGCACATCGGCCCGGAGATCATGGACCCGCTTCCTGAGGCGCGGCTCCAGCGGAGCCGGGGAACGCTCGCAAAAATAGACTGCGGCGATGAGCACAGCCACCAACGCAGGCGCGATCCCAATCGTGATGGCGAGCAGCCGCCACCGGTTGCGTTGCGTACTGTTCTCGCTCCGTTGACTCATCTTCTTCCGGCATCCCTCGCAGTTTGGGGCTGGGGCGCTGGCGGCGATGCCAGCGCATTGGTAGCTGCGACTGCCCCGGTGGCGCTGAAAGACGCAGACCAGGCATTGACCGGCCACGGCCCGGACCTCGCCACATAGGTCCTTGCCTTCTCCTTCATGTTGCGCCGCCCGGTGATGAAGCCGTCCCACGAGCTATCGGCCCGCGTGGGCTCCTGCTTCCAGCGCAGAAACTCGTCGCGACCGCCTTGATCATACCCACGAGCGAATCCCCGGTGGTATCCGAACGACCAGATGCCCCAAAGGGCAACGATCGCCACCCACAGGCTGGCAGCGGTGCAAAGAATTATCTGCGGTTTAGCTCTCATATCATTAGCACCCCGAAGAGGGTGTGATTACGCAAGGGTCTAACGCCGAACTGAGCCGCAGCCGCCGGAGGCTGATCCCCGACGAAACAGGGAGCAGCAAATCTCCCAGTGCCTCCGTTGACAGAAGGCGCGGCGGCTGTCGGCTCAAGTGAAAAGTTAGGCCATTCAATCACACCTTGTCACTCTTCGTCTCGGGCCGACTCTCCAAACGCGCGAGTCGCTCCCGAATCTCGTGCAGATAATCGAGCATACGTCCCAGCGCAAAGAAAACTCCGGCGATAGCCAAACCGAACAATCCCGTTACAAAGCCAGAGCCGCCAGAGAAGAACGCAAAGAACGAGGCGATGGTCGAGATTACGCCAAGCACGACCATGAACGAACACAGGAAGGTTCCGTCCTGCTTGGAGCCACGCTGGTCTGATGTTTTGCTCATAAATTCAGGGGGTAAAGTAGTCTAACTTTGCTTGTACTCCTGTATCGCCGGCATCAGGAAATGGCAAGTGCGATAATTGGGAATGGGAGAGGCGGCACGGACATTCTTGTCCAATGCCACTAGCTTTTGATACGCCTCATCGGAGGGATGAACGAGAATAGTTGAGCGTTTCAACGCTGGGACCGTGGCCAGGGTGCCAAGCCCCTTAAAGCCGTAACCAGGCAGTTGAACCGAGCTCCATTAAACCGCAGAGACGCGAAGAGCAGTGCAGAGAAAAGACCAACCGGAGTCACCGGAAGATCTGTCACCGCAAAGTCATGGGTTCGAGCACGCGCTCCCGCTGCTTCTTCACTGCACTGCAATAGTCTGAGTTGTTCGCAAGCTGCGGAGAAATCTCGGGCGGGGAACTTAACCGCAGAGACGCGAAGAGCGCAGAGAAAAGATGCTGGGGAAGGTTTCCTTCTCTGCGCTCTTCGCGTCTCTGCGGTTAAATGGGCCGCTCGAAAGGAATCGCCGCCTGCCAAAATAACTCCGTGCCATCCCCTGCGGTCTTCGGATTTCCGGCTACGCCGGGCTGCGCTTTGCGCGTCTCTGCGGTTCCTTTGCGCTCGCCACCGTTGCGTAGATACGGCTTAGGGACGGCGGATGACCGCCGCCTCAGCCGTCGCCGGACAGGGGCTGAACCGCGCCTTGCCACTGGAACATATCGCTCAAATCCTAGTGGCCTCGGACATTCTTGTCCGCTTCGGGGTGGACTGAGTTCCGGGAGCGGACAAGAATGTCCAAGGCCTTTCGGATATTCCGTGCGCGGCCATTGCCGTACGGAACGACGGAAAGACCGGGGCGGAATCCCTTTGGAATTCTCGGGCATTCCCGAAAGGCATTGGCTCAGTTCCTAGTAATTCTCTTTCACCGGCGCGCCATCGAGGATCTGGGGGCCGGATCCGACTCCCAGACGATGCACGCCCATTTCGGCAAACATGACCGCGCGGGACCAATCGCGAATGCCACCCGATGGCTTCACCCTGGCCCTCCCCTTGACCGTATCCAACATGATTTTGACGGCCTCAACCGAGGCGCCGTCACCATTAAACCCAGTTGACGTTTTGACAAAGTCGGCACCGGCAGCAATGGCCAATTCGCAAGCTTGCGCGATCTGGCCGGGGGTAAGCAGGCAGGTCTCGAGAATGACTTTCACCAGCACCTGCTTCGGCTTGGCGACAGCCACCACCGCCGCGATGTCATTCTTGACGCAGTCAAGATCGCCGGAGAGCAGTTTCCCGACATTCATCACCATATCGATTTCGTCGGCACCGTCTTCGATCGCAAGACGGGTTTCCAACGCCTTGGTTTCCGATCTTGACGCGCCATGCGGAAAGCCGACCACGCAGGCCACCGTGACCGGTGATCCCTGGAGGAGTCCTTTCGCGTAGGCCACATCGGTCGGTCGCACACACAGATTGCCAATCCCATGCGCCCTGCAGGCCTCGGCGTTCTTGCGGATGTCTTCGTCAGTGCAGTTGGGTTTCAGGACCGCATGGTCCATCATTCGGCCAATCATTTCCTTGGTGAATTTCATAGAGGTAGTGTCGTTAGATCCTGGCTCAATGCATTTCGCGACCGCCGGTGATGTTGATCGCTTGTCCGGTCATGTAATCCGCCCCGGAGGAGCAGAGGAATACGGTCACATCAACCACATCCTCAATGTCAGCGAGGCGCCCGAGTGGAACTTTGGAGGTGAACTGTTTGACAACCTGCGCACGCTCTTGCTGCAAATTCTCGATGTAATTGGCAGACATGAAGGACCACACGCCGGTGTGATCCGTGATGCCGGGACAGACGCAATTGACGTTGATGCCCTGTTTGGCAAATTCAAAGGCCAGCGACTGGGTGAGGGTGATGATGGCGCCCTTGGCGGCAGAATAGTGGCTGCACAGCGCCGAGCCGGTCTTGCCGGATTTGGAGGCATAATTGACGATCTTGCCATAGTTGCGGGCTTTCATCAGGGGCACGACATGCTTGATGAAGAAGAATGTGCCTTTGCAATTTACCGCAAACACAAAGTCCCATTCCTGTTCGGTGATGGCTTCAATCGGATTCTGGCCGGCGACACCGGCGACATTCACCAGAATATCGATCTGATGGTTGAAGCGCTCCGCCGCCGCACTCACCACGGCTTTGACCTGATCCTCGATGGTGATATCGGCGGCTAGTCCGGCCACCTCAAAGCCGGCTTCTTTGAGCTCGGCAATCGTGGCAGCGACCCCCTGCGGGTGCAGGTCCGTGACAAACACCCGCGCGCCGCACTGGGCCAGGCCGCGAGCCACGTTCTTGCCAATTGCGCCGGCAGCGCCGGTTACCAGGGCGGTCTTGCCCGAAAAGTCCAGAAAGTTGTTCATGTGGGGGAAGGATAAAACGGTGATGGGATTGGGTTCAATGGTTGAGATTAATGACCGACATGGTCTGGTAGTCATCGGCTGTGTTCGGGCCAAAGGTCAGATCAATGTTGGAAATATATACCTTGTTGCCGCGGCGGATGCATTCCGACGGAGCATCGAGGGCGCCTGCCTTGCCATCGCCGGGGGCGTTCTTTGCGATGATCTCCGCCTTGCCGTTGGCCGTTGAGATCCGGGCGATGGCATTGCCGATGAAGTCAGCGACCCAGATAAACCCCTGGCCGTCAAACTGGGCGCCGTCGAGACTTTCAATGCCCGCCGCCTTCGCGTCGCAGAAGGGCTTGAATTCGCTCACCTTGCCTGCTGAGTCGAACACCGCCCGCCACAGCACACTGTCGCCGAAATTGCAGACGTAAAGGTTGCCGGCGGCGTCGAAGGTCAACCCATTCGCGCCGACCGGCCATTTGCCGGTGGTCGTCATGGTCAGGATGCAGTGAGGGTCATCCTTGCCGGCCTGGATAGACACTGGCTTGTCCGCGGCAAGCTCTGCCAACGCGAACCGGTACACGCCGCTTGTATGAGGGTTCTTGGTGTCGAACGAAGTGTCACACACATAGAGATTATCGCCTTTGACGGCCAAGCCGTTGGCCTGGTTCATGCCCTGGGCGACGGTCTCGACGCGGACCGCCTTGCCGTGGTCAAAGACCACCCGCAGCAATCTCGATAACCCCATCGCTTTGCCGGCGAAGCTCTGATTGTCGTTCACGTAGAGATTGCCGTCGGGACCGAACCCGATGCCAAGCGGGCTGACCACGCCGGTTTGAGGATGCACCGGAAGCTCGATCACATCCTCGAGCTTGTCGTCTTTGGTGATGCGCATGATGTGCGCTGGCTTGTTGGCTGACAGGTTGTTCATAGCGAGGAAGATGTCGCCATCCTTCAGCGTCATGCCATCCGGATTGGTGGACTTGCCGGTGAGGTTAAAGAGCAGCGCCGGGACCTTGGTCGATGGCGCCGGCGTTGGCGGCTTGGTTGAGTCGCAGCCAGACAGGCCCAGCAACGCCACGGTGGAAAATGCAACCGCGATTGACTTCATCATAGGGTTCATTGGGTTACTTGCTTGGTGGTTGGAAAAATGGTCCGAGCGCTGCCACGGCGGCGCTGTATTTTTGGTAGCGGGCGGCATACACCGCCGCCAGGGATCGGTTGGGTTCCTGGCGGCGCGCGACGCGGGTCATGGCCGCGACCGCGTGTTCATAGGATTGCTGGGCACCGCAGGCCACTGCGGCGGCAAGCGCCGCGCCGAGCGCGCCGAGTTCGGAGCCCGCTGGCACTTCCACCGGCAGTTGCAAAATGTCGGAAAACATCTGCACCCACACTTCGCTTTTCGAGGCCCCTCCGGTCAGGCACACCGCTTCGGGCCGTGGGCGGAACTTGCAGAGGCGGTCCAGATGCCAGTTGTGGGAGAAGACGCAGCCCTCATAGACCGCACGCATCACCCGGTCCCGGCCATGACGGCTTTCCATGCCGAGCAAGCAGGCCTTGTATCCCGCGCCGACATTCGAGCCATAAAGGAACGGCAGGAACAGCGGATCATCCTCCAGCGGCGCCAAACCGGCCACCACGGCATCGGCCCATTTCCAGACCGAGCCGCCGCGGTCCTGAGCGAGCAGTTGCTTCTTCTCAGCGAGGAACTCCGCCACAAACCATTCCAGGTTGCCCGCGCCGGTCGGGCTGCCTTCCAACATGAGATACCACCCAGGCATGCTGTAGCAGGTGGTCATGAACAACTCCCGGTCAATCAGCGGTTGCCGCGCAATGTACTGGTTGTTACCCCAGGTGCCGGCCACCATGACCAGGCGCGATTCGTCCACACAGCCTGCTGCCAGGCCGCAGGCATCGATGTCGAACATTCCGCCGGCCACCGGGGTGCCGGCAGGAAGCCCCGTGAGGGCCGCGGCTTGCGGCGTTACACCGCCGCAGAGGTCGGCGGTTCTAACCAGCGGGGGTAACAGGCGCCGCATCTCCGCGATGCCGAAGAGTTCAAGGACCGTGTCGTCATAGCGATCCTCAACCACATTCATGAGGCTGGTCGCGCTCAGGTCGGTGAGTTCCATGGCGACGTTGCCGGTGAGTTTGAAGCGGATGAAATCCTTGGCCATCAACACCGCCGAAGCGCGGGTGATGCTGGCGGGCTCATGGTCCCGCAGCCAGGCCAGCAAGGCGTTGGGTTGCCCAGGCCAGAGGCATTGCGTGGTCTTGGGGAGCGCCGCGGCATCCACCCCGCGGGCTTTCCAGTCAGCGACAATTGCCGCAGCCCGACGGTCAGAGGAATAGATTCCGTTGCGGACCGGCGCTCCTTGCGCGTCAATCAGATAGAGCCCGTTGCCATGGCCGGTGCAGGCCACGCCCGCGATATTGGCCGGGTCAACCCCGGACTTTTCCAGCGCTTCGCGGATGGCGTCGGCCGTCCCGCGCCACAGCGCGTGCATGTCCCGCTCGCTCCAGCCGGGATGCGGACTGAGGCTTTGCACGGGGCGTCCGGCCACCGCCAGTTCCCGGCCGTCAGTCGTGAAGACCGCGGCCTTGGACATGGTCCCGCCGTTATCAATGCCGAGAAAGTATCGGGCCGTGGCAGTCATGGTAATGATCCATCAGCGCATCATCACGCCGCCGGTGAGATCCAAGGTGGTGCCTGTCAGGTAGGACGCAGCATCCGATGCCAGGAATACCACCGCGTTGGCGATATCCTCGGGTTCCGCAATCCGTTCCAATGGGATGCGCGAAAGATAATGATCCAAATTCGCCGCCAGCTTGGCGGCGACCATCTCGGTTTTCACCATTCCCGGCGCGACGGCGTTGACGTTGATGCCTTCGCGCGCCACTTCGCGCGCCAGGGCGCGGGTCATGGAGACCACCGCGCCTTTGCTGGAGTCATAGGGCAGATGGCCGGAGGTGGATCCGAGAAAGGCGGCCTGAGAGACGAGGTTGACGATCTTGCCCTTTTTGCGTGCCGCGCGCAGTCGTTTGATGTGTTCGCGACTGGCGACAAAACACCCGGTCACGTTGACACGAAAGGTCTTTTCCCAAGTCTCGATGGTGTAGCTCTCCAGCGGACCGCCCGGGCAAAAGGCGGCGTTGTTCACCAGAATGTCCACGGTGCCCCAGCGCTGCTCCAACAAATCAAAGAGCGCGACGATCGCGGCCGGGTCCTCGAGGTTGCCTGGCAGGGCCACCGCCTCGGTGGCGAAGTCACGGTTGATCCCGGCCACCACTGCGGTGGCAGCCTCGTGCGCGGTGGAATAATTCACGCCGACCTTGACGCCCTCGGCCGCCAAGCCCCGGCAAATGGCCGCACCAATCCCGCGGGAGCCGCCGGTGACCAAAGCCACTTTGTCTTTCAGGTTCAGTTGCATCGCTAGAATGATTAAGGTTCAAGCACCACCCGCAGAGCCACCCCGGCTTGCATCAACTCGATGGACTGGTGAAAGCCGTTGATCGGCAAGTGGTGTGTCACGAGCCGCCCGGCTGGGAATGCCGGATCATTGAGGATCGCCACCGCCTTGCGAACGTGTTCCGGCGTGGAGTCGCTGGTGCCAATGACGCGCAATTCGCCGTAATGCAGCAAGCGACTATCGATGGTGATCATGCGCTTGTCATGCGGCAGCGAAGCGAACAGGCAGACGGTGCCGTGCTTGCGGACCAAGGCCAGCGCCTGCTCCTGAGGTGCCGCGGCAGGAGCCGCCACAATCACCACATCCGCACCGTAGCCGCCCGTTAGACTCGCGACGATCGCGGCAAGGTCTTCCTGCACGGGATTGACCAAGCGGTCAAAGCCGAAGCCGGCGGCTTGCTCGAGCCGCGCGGGGTTGATTTCAGACAGCAGCACCTGGGTGGCGCCGTAATGGCGAGCCACCAAGGCATTGAGGATGCCCATGGGACCGGCGCCCATCACCAACACCGTGTCGCCCGGCTTCACGCCGCTGTTCTCGCAGGAGTTCACCGCGCAACTGACCGGCTCGGCCAGGCACGCGGAGTTGGGATCCAACGCGGGCGGCACTTTGATCACATGACCATTCGTCACCGCTGGCGCGGGAATCAGCACATACTCTGCCATCCCGCCGTCATAGCCAAACCCCATGGCCCGCAGATTGACGCAGAGATTGCGCCAGCCCTGCGCACAGTAGGCACATTCCCCGCAGGAAACACTCGTCGCCATGACCACCCGCTCACCCACCGCAAAGCCGGAATCGCGTGTCTCGACGACAACTCCGGCAAACTCGTGTCCCATCACAATCGGCGGTCTCATGCGGGGATTGCCGGAAAGATAGGCCTTCATGTCCGATCCACACACCGCGCAGGCATCCACTCTTACCAACAGGGAACCGTCAGTACACACCGGCCGCGCAACCTGCTCCACGCGGACGTCCATCGGGCCATGATATACGACCGCTTGCATTGCTGTTTGTGCCATATTCGTGCGTTAGTGGGTCCTCGCGGCGTGCGCTCAAGCCCCTGTCCGCCACTCCGCCAGGGCGTGGTTGGCGGGGCGCAGGGCGGGCGCGAGCGAGCGGTAGATCTCGAACAGCGGCGCGTAACGCGCCGTGACGGCGGCGTTGGGATGATAGCTGCGCGTGGAACCTTTGACTCGCGCGGCGGCTTCGTCCAGATCGCGCCAGACGCCGAGGGCCACACCCGCCAGCATGGCCGCGCCGAGCGGCGAGGTGTCCTGGATTTCCGAAACCTCCACCTCCATGCCGGAAACGTCGGCTTTGTTCTGGAGCCAGAAGGCATTGCGGGTGGCGCCGCCGGAAGCGACGATCCGTTGGAATCGCGTCTCCATGCATTCCTCCATGGTTCTGAGGATATGCAGAAACTGATAGTTAAGGCCTTCGATGACGGCCCGGAACAAATCGGTTTTGCGCGTCGTGTTGAGCAGTCCGACAAAGGCCCCGGCCGCCTGGCCGTCGTTGACCGGACACGGGGCGGAAGAAAGATAGGGCAGGAAAATCACGCCCCCCGCGCCCGGTTTTGATTCGCGTTCGACTTCGGTGATCGCTTCCTCCCATGGCCGGTGCGCATCGCCGGTGACCTCGCGGAACCACGACAGCGCGGAGGCCGAGGGCGAACCACCCCAGGCGGCGTATCGCCCGGGGGCGACATGCGCCTGCACGCAGACACCCGCACGGCCCATGGTCCAACGGCAGTCCGCTTGCGTGACGGTGGCGATCAGGCTCTCCCAGCTTCCCATGATATTGGCGACCACGCCCGGGCGGTGCGCGCCGATCGGCAGGGTGCCGCAGAGATGGTCCTGCCCGCCCAGCACCACCGGAGTGCCCTGCGGAAATCCGGTCAGGCGCGCGGCCTCGTCTGACATTTGGCCCAGCACCGTGCCCGAAAGTCGCACCGCGGGCAGCAGCCGGCGCGGAATGCCGGAGCCTTCGATCAGCTCATCCGACCAGTCGCGCTGCTGTTGATCGAACAGCAGCATGCAGCTTGCCATGCTCGGGTCGGTCGCCCGCACGCCGCATAACTTGAAGTTGATATAGTCTTCAATCAGCAACCACGACTCCGCCTGTTTGATGATCTCCGGTTCATGCTCCATCATCCAGCGCACGCGCATCACACCGGTCATCGCCCACGGCGGAAATCCGGCGATGCCGAAGGTCTTCTCCGCACCGATGGTCTGCTCCCACCAAGCCGCCTGGGGAGCGGTGCGACCGCAGTGCCAACTGATGAACGGATAGAGCGCGCGGCCGTCGCTCGAGACGGGCACGCCGTCCATGCCCATGCCGGTCACCGCCACCCCGGTCACGCGGGCGGGGACATCGATGGCCGCCATCACTTCGCGGCACGCTTCCCCCACCCCGCTCCAGAGGGCATCGGGGTTCCAGAAAACCCACTCGGGATGCTGCGCGGCATATGGATTGTAGCGCTCGGTCGGACGCGCGGCGGATGCCACGCAGCAACCGTCGGGCGCGTAAAGACCGACCTTGGTCGAGGTCGATCCCAGATCAATGGCGGCTACCAACTTGCGCTCGGATGTCATGGCGTGGGGCTCATAGCGTGTTGGCATAGGCCAGGAGGCAGACTCCCGCCACCAAAATCACCAGGGCGATACGGATGCCGATCACGGCGCGTGGGGCGGCCCCGCGCCATTCGCCGGTTAGAAAGCCGTTGAGCGTGCCGGTGAAGATCGCCAGCGACATGAAGATGGCGTAGCCGACCGATATGCCGAGCGTTCCTAACTTCGGACAACCGACACCGAAGCACGCGATGGCACCGTCGTGCAGCAGGGCCATGACCAGCGCGATCGCATAGACCGGCAGTATCCCCCGACCGGCCAGCGTGTGCCAGGTCTTGTTAGCCGTGAGCTTGAAGGCGCAATAGCCGCATGCCGAGAACGATCCGCCCCACAGCGCGAGGGCGGTGACCGCGAAACTCGCGCGCCAAGCCGGATTGGCGAAAGGAGCGGCGGCGGCCTGCTTCAAGACCTCGCCGCCGGACCCGAACGCCAGCGCATAACAGGCGCAGAGCACACCGGAGATGACGGCCACGGCAATCCCCTTGGATAAATTGCGCGGGGCGACACCGGTGCCGCCGCCTTGTTCCTTGAGCCATGCGGCCTTGCCGGAGACCACCACGCCCAGAATGCAGACCGCCGCGCCGCCCAGCATCACCACACCTTTGGCGGTGCCGAAAACGCCCGGTGTGAAAATCAGCGCCGGAGCGATCATGCCGAATGCGATCTGCACCCCATAGTTGATCGCATAGGCCAGCGACAGGCCGACAAAGGCGAAGCTCAGACCTAACGTCATCGACCCCAATCCCCACAGGAAACCGAATGCCACCGGGCCGATCCACTGCATCGGTGTGAGCGACCCGCAGACCCCGAAGAGATCCTTCACCAGCGCGGGTCCCACCAGTAGCGGCAGGAAAACCGTCGCGAAGCAAAAGAACGGACCCCACAGGGTTTCCCAGGGCGTATTCTTCGGTACGAACTTGCTGGGCAGGCCGAACGAGCCGCCGCACAACGCGCCGATCACAATCAGCAGGAGTCCTGTGGCCATGGTTTCTCGCTTAGGTTTTGAGGGTTTGTGGAGCCGCCCCGAACGTCCGCACTGCGTCCAGCATCGCGCGGTAGTTCGCGGGTTTCACGCCGCGGTGGATCGTGTTGCTGGAGGAGAGGATCAAACCGCCCGGCCCGCCGTCGGTGATGCAGCGGCGCACTTCGTCGCGCACTTCGTCGGGCGTGCCGATGCACAGGGTGTCCACACAATCGATGTTGCCCTTGAGCGCGATGCGCGTGCCATACGTGGCTTTCATGTGGGCCATGGTGAGCCCGGCGCCCGGATCGATCGGGTCGAGGCAGTCGATGCCGGCCTCGATCCAATCATCCAGCAGCGGCAGGATGTTGCCGTCGCAGTGCTTGATGGTTAGACAGCCCAAGGCCTTGAACCCCTGAATCGCACGGCGGAACGACGGCAATATCCGCTCCCGGTAGGTGGCGGGAGGAAAGAGCGTTCGTTTCGCCATGGCGACATCGTCGGTGGTGGCAATGATCCGGATGCCGAAGGTGCGCACCGCCTGTTCGGCCAGCGCGAGATTGTAGCTGACGATCCGATCCAGAAACTCGTCGCAGGCATCGGGTTCGGCCAGCGGGGCCATCAGCGCCTCCTCGTAACCTAGCAGATCTCGCAGATCGGAAAATCCGTCCCGCAGGTTGAGCACAGCCGCCCGTGTGTCGCCGAAGCGCTCGACGGCGCGGCGCAACGTGGCAAAGCGGTGATCCGCCTGCGGGTCCGGAAACGTGTATGCCTGATGGCGTGTGATGTCCTCGATGGGATGCTTGATGACGGCGGGCACGCTGTCACCGGTCAATTGGCGGCGGGCACCCCATTCATCCTCGAAGACTTGAGGGTCGATGAAGCGCTTGAAGTAATCGGGCCGGATGTTGATGCCGTCCAGGTCCAAACGTTCGACCACCTCGAGCAGATTATCGGAACCGGTCAGCGATTTCCCGATTGCTTCGTCGATAAACCATTCAAATGTCGGGATCCGGTCGGGAGTCTCCCGCCGGATTGCGGCGCAGATGCGTTCGGTTCCGTTCATAGGTCGGCCGCCAGCGAAGCCTCGGTACAAATCGAGCCGCTGTAGCCAGCGCCGCCGGTGACCGGGATGTTCATGAGTGCCAAGTTAGTCGCGGCTGAAAGGTGACTCAACAGAAAAAGCGATTTCTGCACTGCGTCGGCTGATCACAGGACGAGCTCATTAACGGCCCCCTGCTTGGATCCGCCTGCAGATGCCCCACTCGCATGGCCCGCAGAGCGTCGCGCTTCCCCTCCCACGTCACGACCCAAACACATCCCCGGTCCAACTCAGCTCGGCCCATCAAGAGGAGGAAATCTACGGC
>SESF01010644.1_pt1 | contig 14170 bp, 5 predicted proteins | sample 3171521 | NCBI WGS metagenome assembly SESF01 (sample SAMN10866945, study PRJNA518727) | freshwater metagenome | biome: subpolar coniferous forest; feature: holomictic lake; material: water; isolation source: holomictic Lake 227, 6 m and 8 m depth | place: Canada: near Kenora, Ontario | collected...
CAAGCCGATAGGCATGGAACATTTTTTCAGGGAAGAGTCACTTATGGAACGAACCCACTATCATGATAAGACTAAGCACTATGCTGAACACGCAAAACTGATAGACACACTTTCGGGAATAATTTTGCATTTTGAACTGCACCAGAAGGAAATCAGTACAGAGGCGCTTGAGTTTATGAAGTATTGGCTTCAAGATCACACCACAACCCTTGATGTTGAGCTTGGAAAATACTTGGCTGATTATTCGAAATTGAGACGGCTTAAGCAATAGATAAATATATTTAATAATCGAACTGACCTTGTCCTCGTGCGGCTTCTCCCATAGTCGGGTACTGGAATTATGCCACGTCGCGCGGGTGAATATTAGGCATCCTTGGCCGGATAGGTACTCATAATTAGGCTTATTTTAAAATATCAAGCCCGAGAAGCCCGGTTGCACGCAAGAGAGTAAATGCAGCAACTGCCACATCAGCTTCAGCTGAAACCGCATCGCTTTGTGAATTAATTAAAGAGGTTTCTCCCGAGAGCACGTCGATTAAAGAGCGTCTGCCTTGCATTCGTTCCTCGCGAGCCAAGCGAAGAAATTCGGCTGCGATGGCGGCTTGATTTCGAAGATGGCCGGCATTTTCCTTAGCGCTTTCATAATTTTGCCAAGCATTGCGCACTTGTTCTTCAATAAGAGTTTGCTGATCCTGATACCGACTTTCAGCGGAAACCAGTCCCTTTTGAGCGCCACTGATGCTATAAAACGAGCCAAGTCCGGTATTAAATCGATAAGTCATTTCGATTTTTACAATATGCTGAAGGCGATCGGCAGCTAATCCATCGGGATTCCGCTCGTACTTCCGTTGTGCGACAGCATGTATGTCCGGCGCCAACTCGGCAGCGCGAACACGCTCAACCTCTTTTTTAGCTACTTCAGTTGCAAGTTGGGCAGATTCAAGTTGCCTATTACGTTTTCGCCCCAAATTAACGGCTTCTTCAATTGAATGAGGTAGCAAATCAATCGGAATAACAATATGTTGATCTCGATCATCAACCAAAGGGTCGCGAGCAAAGACTGCTCTAAATCTGTTAGTTGCGTTAGAAACAAGTCCTCTACCGCGTGCTTCCCGGGCCTGTCCACCGGCCAATTGGCTCTTAGCCTGGAGAACATCGGAGGTAAAACCGCCCCCCATTTCGACTTTGCTTACTTCCATGCCAGTTTGCTTACGGATATTTTCAACCGACTGTTCGGCATAAGTTAAAGAACGATACGCACGTTCTAAGTTTATATACGCGGAAATTCCTTCAAATAAAAGATCTTGCTTGGCCATTTCAAAAGTTGAGTCAGATTGTTTAACTCCAATATCTGCTTTATCAATTGAGGCATTGATTGCGCCGAAATCCCACAAAGGTTGACGCAGCCCCAGTGTCAGCTCTCGGGTATGCATAGCGCTCGATGCATCTCCATTATTTTTCTCAATCCATTGATTGCCGGTGGAACCGGTTATGTTCAGATCGGGATACCAAGCTGAACGAGCCTTCGAGGCGCCATCCTTGGCGCCTTCCAGATCGGCCCTGCTACCGGCAATTCGCGCATGCTCACTTAACAAGCGTTCAAGTGAACGAAGATAGCTCTCGGCAAAAGTCTGAGATGGCGCAAACACGATAAATGCATAAATCGCTAATCGTATCAGGCTAATAATTAGCATTTCTTCTTTACCGATCATTGAACTATCTTTCTTGGAAAGCAAATCGTAATGACCGGAACCATGGGCTGAGCAAATATTCGAAGACGGTTCTTGTCCCGATCTTTATGCTGCATAGGACTTGCATCCCCGGGTAAAGTTGATAGTCACGATTTCCGATATTAAAGTGATTTTCTTTTGTTTCGATCCTCACCTTATAGAATGAGCGGGCTCCTCCGGCTGAATTTCCGGGCGAGGTGACAATGGCATCGGGACTTAACCGGATTACCGTGCCGTCAAGATGGCCAAATACGGCTGCGTCAGGACCCTCCAGCGTAACCCGAACTTCTTGCCCACGATGAACATAACCAATATCCTGTATTGGAAGCTGTGCATCAATAATCAATCGATCTTCTATTGGGACAACTTCTACAACAACTTGACCAGCCTGAATAACTCCGCCTTCTGTTGCAACGCCTATAGTTTTTATAATACCATCTACTGGAGACCGTAATGTAGTTCTTTCCAATGTATTTTCAAATTTGTTTGCGCGCTGCGATAATTCTTCGACTTGCTGCCGCGATGAGGCCAATTCGATACGCGCTTTTTCAAGAAATGTTTCGCGCACCGACCCTAAGCGTTCGCGAGCCTCTCGCAGTGCGGCCTGGGCTCTTGGTAATGAGTTACTATCACCATCAATCAACGTACGCATAGCTTGCTGCTGACGCAACAATTCAAGGTGAGCCATACGGCTGGTCAAATCTCTTTTAAGCATATTTTCACTGATACTAACTTGGCTGGACAACAAGTCGAATGTCTTCCGGTTGTTGGCGATACGCAGTCCAAGCTCACGGAGATCGCTTTCTCGCTGGTTGATCAAGTTTTCTTGAGTTTTCATATCATGGTTGAAACGTCTCAATCTGGTATCAAAAGTGTCACGAGCATGAGCGACAAGATCAGGAGCGCTCCGCTCCAATTCTTCAGGAAACCGAATTACGCCATTTCCCTCTACCTCCGCAGCCAGTCTCGCCACCTCGATACGCAGGCCGATCAATCTGGTGCGTAACTCGTCGGTATCAGAATCCGCTCGGATCGGGTCAAGTCGAATTAAGGCATCTCCCTTGTGAACGATCGCGCCCTCCTCGACTAAAATTTCCTTAACAATACCACCTTCAAAGTGCTGAATTGCTTTTAACTTGGTCGCTGGCGCCACCTCACCTTTGGCATTACTGATTACATCAAGGGGAGCTAGCGAAGACCATAAGCCAAACGTGATAGCCAATGCAAGACTGCCGATCAAGAACTGTCGGCGAGAAGGTTGATGCCTTAATGAAGCTGTCATCATGATGCCAACTCCGTCGCATTCATCGACACCGGTTCCCCGCCGTCGAATCGCAGTACTCGCCGGGCACCCCGCAATATTGCCGGGTCGTGACTAACCACTACCAAAGTTTTATTGCGTCGAACCAGATCAATTAGCAAAGCGTATACCGCTTCGGCACCTTGACGATCAAGCCCTTCGGACGGCTCATCGAGCAAAAAAAGCGGTCCGTCGACCAGTATTGCTCTGGCTAAAGCTAAACGGCGGCGCAGACCGGGCGCCAATGTTCGTCCCTCGGCAGTTAGTACTTGATCGAGGCCGGCTGGATGATGATTAATAAACGGAAGCAAACCCGCTATGGCAAGACAACGTTCCAGTTCGGAAACGTCAGCATCCGGCCGAGCCGCCAATAAATTCTCGCGGATGGTATCGTCTAGAAAAACCGGTTCCTGGGGTAAATAAGAAACATTCTGCCGCCACCACTCTAATGAAATTTGGCGCAGGTCAACGCCATCAACAAGTATCCGACCATGAGATGGTTCAATCAAACCAGCGATAAGGCGTAAGAAACTAGATTTACCGGTGCCGTTGCGTCCTGTCACCAATAATACATCGCCAGCGACAAGACTTATATCCAGCGCTTTGTATAGAGGTTCCGAAGTGCCGGAGTGTTGAAATCCAACCCCGCGCAATTCAAGTCCGCCCTTCCAACCCGGTAGTGTTTTATACCCTTCCACCGTACCGGCGGTCTGAGCAAACCGACGCGCGGCGGCAAGGGCCAATTCGGCACTCTTCAATGCCCCACCCATCTGCACCAAACGTGCCAGCGGAGCCAGCGCTCTGGCTGCAATCAGATTGGCGCCAATCAAAGCACCAACGTCAAGTTGTCCCGATACGACCAGCACCGCGCCGGCACAAATTACGGCCGCTCCCATAAAAGCTTGCAGTGCTTGTCCGATAGAGGCGCTATCGGCATGAGCGAAATTCAAACGATTGCGCAAGGTGCGCGCTTCGGTTGCCGTGGCCGCCCACCGCGTCATCAGCAATGTTGCGCCGTTAAATTGACGGACGGTTTCGGCTCCGGCGGTGCCGATGTTAACCAGCGATCCGATCCGTTCGGCGAGTATGGATAAGCTTCGCGTCGGCTCCGCTAGGCGCCTGCGGGTTTCAAGGGCTAGAAATAATGAACCTAAGCAAAAAACCGTCGCTATCATTGCTAGTGGCGGAGACAGCAAGGCTAATGCCCCGAGAAAAAGTAATGAAAAGGGCACATCGGCCAGCGCAGCTAAAGCAGGTGGTCCCAGAGCGGCCTCCGTGCGTTCGATGCCGCGCACCAGTTCAATCCGCTCGGCTGGAGAATAGGGCTCCAAAGTGGTGAGCGGTGTAGTCAACAGTAAGCCGAAAACGCCGGTCGCCAGTCTAGAATCCGCGTCGCCGACAATCTCTTCCGCTAACCGAAGCCGTAACCGCCTGAATAGATACTCCGCTCCGATCGCGATTACTACACCGGACGTCATCGTGACCAAAGTGGCGGTAACGCCGTAGCTGACATATCGATTTAAGACTTGGATCACATAAAGCGAAGACGAGAACCCAAGCATATTGATCAGCAAAGACGCTATCAATAAATAGGCGGTTGAAACAGGTGCTTTACGGAATCTTGCAATTAATTCGTTCACATCAGCCCCTGCCGCTCCATTGCCACGTATAAACCGAAGATCGATTCATAAGTCATACCGGATGGATTTCGACGTGATGCGCGATCATGTGGGCATTCGCATTCGTGACGTTAACGGTAAAACTATCATCGGTTGAAATATGACCTGAATTCGGCGTATAGGTGAAAGCATTGCCGGAAAACTCCACGGAACCATGTGAGGCGGCTCCGTCATTAGCCAGGGCATAACTTAAACTGTGGTCACCCGGATCAAAACCCAAGATCATTCCTTTATACACGCTTGCGTTTAGCGGCGCCTCAACGGTATCACCGGGGGAAAAATGCTTGGCGGTCCCTACAATAGTACCATCCGGCCCGGCCGGGTGCGAGTTTTGAGCTATATTTCCTGACTGTTCATCAAATCTCCAATAACCGGCCAAACCGCTTTCATTTCCATTTAGGCTATGCGTCTTATCAGACGCAATTTGTTCTTGGCTGCGTGCCGCCGACCAGATACTGACTTCGTTGATTGCTCCGGTTAATCCGCGCCCTATGAGCAAACTTGTATCCGAAGAAGCGGCAAGGGCATTGGTGTCAATGCCGGATAGCGTCGCGACGCGGCTATCATCAACTATAAGAGATATCGATGAACCATTATAGTTCGCCGCCAAATGATGCCACCCTCCATCTTTAATGGATGCGCTGTCGGAAAGCAAAGATTTCATGTCTGAACCATTGCCGATATCAAATTCTAGATTGCCACTTTCGCTATTAAACCACAAGCGATAGCCGGAGTTTCCGGAAAAATTGCTAATAATCTCACCACCATCCGCCGCTCCGGTGATTTGGACCCATGTTTCAAGGGTGAGCGCCGTAACGGGCTTCAACGCAGTTGTGTCCGCGATCTCGACATGGTTGGTACCATTAAGGCCCAGCGCCCGGTCGTAGCCGACTTCCGGAACGGCAAAGACGCTTGAAAATAGTGAGATTGTGTCGGCGCTGAACTGACTATGGCCGCCCACCGCATCGTGAACGCTCAAATCAAGCATGCTTCCGGTGACCGGTCGGGTGTCGCCGGATTCGATCAATCGAATCGTTAAGTCACCAGGCGTTCCTTCGTAGTGCAAGCTTGGCAAGAAGCGCAACTCGTCAGATGAAGTCAGGATAAGAGCGGAATTATCCGCAAGTCCGTCTTTAAGATTAGTCCAACTGAACCCATGATCGGCACTGTATTGCCATACGCCCTGATCATGATTGGCGTGATTGCCGACAATAGCAATGCCGGCCAACGTGTCGGCATTACTTCCGCCCACGACCGCATCGACCGCATCGCTAAAGCTTTGTGTAAATAAATCCGCAACCGTGGTACCGACCGGGTTTGTCGAGTTGTCGGCAATCGGTGCAAGCGTAACGTCACCATGAGCAATCGGGGCGTCGTTAACGGCAAGCACGGAGGTAGACACGGATTCCAATTGCATCGGGGATCCGCTTGACGCATTAACAATTCCAACCAACAAGCTGCCGGGCACCCCATTCCAGTTTTGATGTGGAAGAAAACGCAGCATGTCTTCCGGTGCAAGAGCTATTGACTCTGCATCACCAAAGGCAATCGAATTCCAATCGATGCCATGGTTAGTGCTATACTGCCACAGTCCTTCGTTTGCTGTGGCATATCCGGCTTCAATTAGAACCTGCGATTGACTAAATTCAGAGAACAACGTGGCGACTGTTTCTCCATGAGGATTAGAACAGTTTTCAACAACGGGCGGAAGTGGCGGGTCTGAAATCAATGTTACCGACAGCTTGTATCCGCTTCCACTGGTTTGGTCAGCATAAGCGGATACGTAAATATAGTAATCGCCACCGGCAGACGAAGAGTATTGAAATCTGGAATTCAGTGTACCGTAAGCATCGTCGTTCATTGCAACTAATGGAGCCGGCTTGCTTCTCATGGTAGATCTGGACATGGTATCTACGAATGCCGTTCCCAGTCCTAACATCGGGTCTGCCAAAGCAGTGTGGCCGGCATTTGCAAATGATACAAGGTCAAATTGATACATGCCGCCGGCTTTTAGAGTAATCTTATAGGGAACCGGATATAATGATAATAAATATCCTTCAGATGAAGTGGCTCCAGCGGCTCCCACAGCTGTTGGCGCTACCTGAATGCCCGGTGTAGATCCCGGTCCGCCTGTTGGCACCGATGATCCGGTGACGGCAACCTGAACTTGAACCGGGGTGACCGATGATGCTGCACCATCGAAAGCCACAATCGTAAAAGCGTCGAGGGTACCCGTGGCGTCCGTTCCCGGCGTCCAGACCAGGGATTCGCCTGTCCCGAGCAGTGTCGACCCTCCCGTTACCGCGGTGCCACCTTTAGTCAACGAGCCTGAGGTTACCGCCTCAATACGGAAACTCAGGGTGTCGCCATCGATATCGGCCTCATTGGCCGCCGCCGCCAAAGTTGCATAGCTGATGGTGTAGGCAACGTTTTTTGTCGCCCCGGACAAGCTGTTTACCGTGGTCATCGTCGGCGCATCGTTTACGCCGTTGATGGTGAAGCTGACCAGCTTGGTCGTCCCGTCGGCCGATGTCACCGTGAAGGAATCGACATGGTTGGCGCCTGCCGCCAAATACTGCGTTACGGCGTTGCTTACTGAATAAGTATAGCTGCCATCGGTCGCAAGAGTAAGGGTGCCGAGCGCACCGGCGGAATTGGAAACCGTGGTCAAGAAACTGCCTTCGCCGGTATCAACGTCCGCAATAGAAATCGTGCCGGTCGCAGTCAGGGCCCCGTCACTTACGGCGGTATCTTCCGTCACCGTAGACACTGTTGGAGTCCCGATCACGGCGGCGTCATTGGCGCCGGTGATATTGAAGCTGGCACTCGCCACTTGAGTAAGCACCCCGTCCGTGACCCGTACTGTAAAGGTATCGACGACACTTTGACCACCTGTAAGCGGGTCGGTGCTTGAACTCGACAGCGTGTAGCCAATCGTGTCCGTGGCAACAGTCAAGATAGCTACACCATAGGTGCCGGTTTTACTATAGGTGACGCCGCCATTGGCGGTGCTCCAGCCATTACTTGTCAGCCATGCGGTATCATAGATCGCGACACCCTCACTGTCACTTTTGGTTAGTACGATGCTGGACGAGGCAATCCCGGCACCGGCGTTGGCCACTCCGCCGGACTCGATCAGATATGCCGAAGCACTTCCAACACTTACAACCGGTGTATCATTTACGCCGGTAATATTAACAGTCATTATGCGGCTTCCGATCAACTCACCATCAGAGACACTTATGGTAAAGTTATCGCTGACGGTTGTGGCGGGCAGCGCGTTGATTGCCCCGTTGTTCGGGACATAAGTGTACGCGCCACTTGCCTTAGTGACTGTCAGCGTGCCGTAAGTACCGGTTAAGGATATCGTTGTACCGTTATCGGTTCCGCCCGTAATACTATAAGACAAGGTCGCGTTATCGGCATCGGTGGCGATGAAGGTGCCGGTTTGAGTGGCGAAACTATCGCTTGCAACCGTGTCGGTCAGAGCAATCGGCGTCGGTTGGGTAACGATCGGAGCATCATTGACCGGCGTGATCGTGATTGTCGATGCGAGCTGAAGCACTGTGGTGTCTTGGCCGCCTTGCTCCGTGCCGCCACTATCCTGAATCAGCGCGAGTGTAACCGTGCGCGTCGTAGCATGCCCGGTCGGGTTATCACTGGCATTGGCATAGGTCATGCTGTTGACCATATCCGCGATATTGCCCGCAGAAATACCGCCCGCGCCGCTGAGTGTAACCGTTGCGCGATCGCCTGTCACGGAGACCGTCGTGCTATAGCCGTTGGTGGTCGTAACTGATGTCCCATTGACAAGAGCAACCGCAGTGCCATCCAAAGTTATGACTTCGTCCGCTCCGTTGCCAATGTGCGCTACAGTCAAAACAAGGTTGAGAATATTTTGTCCCGTATCCACCGTGTCTACAGATGCCGCGCTGAATAGCGTGACCGGCACCGCTTGCTCGGTATAAGTCGGATTGCTGACTGAAGCGGTCAATGTCGGCTGGTCGTTGATGCCGGTGATGGTAACGGACACCGTTCCTGTCGAGGTTTGGCCGGAGCCATTGTCAACAACATAGCCGAAGCTGTCGACCTTGCTCTTGCCGTATCCAAGATAAGCGAACATTCCGTGCGGATCGTAATGAATAGTGCCATCACCATTAATACTAAATGAGCCTGCTGAATTGCGATGCTGAAGATTAACTAAGTACAGTGTTCCGCCATTCGGATCTATATCATTCCCTAGAACTGAAATATTAATGGAAGTGTTTTGATCAGTCGCGATTTTATCGTTGACCACACTCGGCGCTAACTTCGGCACTGTTGGGGTTGCGTTTTCGAGTATCGAGACTGAAGCACTGTCAATTTTATTATTGAGATTGTCACCGGTATAATATCCCGTAACATAATGCAGACTATTTTGAAGATTCTCATTGGCGACTTCCAAGGTCGCCGCATTGCTGCCGGCTTTTGCCACCGATCCTTGAAAACCGCCGGCTTCCGCCAGCGCGTCATCTGCCGACCCCTGTGCGATCGTGGCAACGGCGCCACCGGCCTTCAAAAGAGTATCGGAGCCTTGCTGACTTGCTGTGGAAATCCGCGTATTGACGTCACTGACAACCTGCACGATCGTCTTATAAAAGGAGTCGGTCAGCACCGCGCCGTGCTCGGCAACGGATTGAACCGATTGAGCTTGGCTGAGACTAAATTTCGCCACTTGCTTAGCCAGCGTGGTTGCGCCCGCATCGTTTAATACTTCACGAGCGGCGGTGGTTTGCGCGGTCGCGACAACATTCGCAAGGATGGTTGAATCCGAGAGTTCCAATGCGACTCCCTGGTTTGCCGTCACTCGAGACGCCATGGAATCAACCACGGCGTTAACGGCGGCGTGGTAAGATGATGCCGCGCCGGTACCGTTGATGGCGGCGGCGATCAACGAGATCGTGTTCTGTACCGTCAGCGCCGCCGCTAAGGTTTTGGTTCCAGCCTCACTTCCCGCGGATGTACTGGCGAACGGATCATGTGTGGTCAGGTTAATCTCAGCAGGCAGATCAAAAGCAGTCGCCACCATTTGAGCGGCTTTTGATACGGTAACGCTACCCTTACCCTTCTCAACGATAGCGGCAATCAGGGTGGTAAGGGGAGTTAAAAGTGTAGAGCCGGCCGGTGCCGTCATCTCACCGTTGAAACTCAGATTACTGGTCGTATCAACCCCGCCGACAGACCGGAGCGGGGCATTACCGATCTTGCCGGCCGAAATACTAAAAAAACCGTTCTTGTCGGAAATTACGCTGTACTCACCATTATCGAATACACCATTACGGTTTGCATCGACATAGATTCTCGCCCCCTTGATCGGGCCATCGATGACCCGTCCCGTGAGATCGGCTGAAGTCGGAACGGAAGCGGCCACCACGATATTCGGCGTGATTACCGGACCCGCAGCCTCCTTTACGGTCTGTATAATTGTCGGACCCGGTGTGACCGACAGGTTTTGTGAAATTATCAGGCTTGGTAGTGTCGGTGGACTTGGCGAATTGAGCGCGACCGGGGATAGGGCGGGCGGTACGGAAGTGCTGCCAAGGCCGGCATTGCTCAATATTTGTGAAAGCGACGGCAACGCGGCGCTGACCGGTGTGGACAGGATAGCCGGCCCCGGCCCGGGGTTCGCACCGGGAGATAAAGCCGGCCCGGGGTTCGCACCGGGAGATAAAGCCGGCCCGGGGTTCGCACCGGGAGATAAAGCAGATAAGGACGACGCGATTTGCGCTCCCGGCTGGCCCGGCATTTGCCCGCCGGCTTCTCTTGCCGGGTCGGTCGAGGCCAAACCTCCCGCCGGTGTTGGAGCGCTCTCCAAGCCTCCGGCCATGGCCAGCGCCTCGCGCATTTCCGCCGATATCGGCACCGATCCCGCGGCTAGTTGCGTTGCCGCGGCCGCCGCGGCGCCGCCCGCGCTCTGGACAGCCGCTTGCAGCGAAGTTCCCGACGCCAACGCTTGTGACAAGGCTGCGGCAAAAGCTTGAGCGGCGGCGGAACCGGGCGCGCCGGACTGGGCCCCGATGACGCTCTCCGCGTTGTGTCCGTTCGCCAGTGCCGCAAGCAAGGGATCACCGTGGGCGGCCGCGGCTTCAGCGGCCGTGGCTTGGCTGGCGCTTGCTTCTGCGTTCTGTAAGGCGGCGTCAATCTTAGCTCCGGAAGCCAAGGCTTCGCTAAGGGCGTGCATAAACGCCTCCCGTCCACCCCCACTACCTCCGCTTCCGCCAAGACTGGCCAGTATAGCGGTTGCCTCAGCGCCGCCACTGGCCAATGCCGCGGCGATCGGTGAGCCCGTTACGCCGGCGGAACTCGCGGTCAGCATGTGATCCGCTGCCTGCCGCGCATCGTTCGCGGCTCCGACCGCGGCTTCGGTGCCGACGCTGTTCGCCAGGGATTGCATCAGGGAATCGATCATGACCCCGGTGAATCCGGCGGCAACAAGCGCTCCGTGTACATCACCTCCGTTGGCCAGAGCTGCGACCAGATGATCCGCCGCTGAAATCGGTTTGTCTTGAGCAAGACCGATCTCACGCGTCGAGCGGACGGCATCGAGTGCGCCATGCATGGCATTGGCGGGACTGCCGCCTCCGGCCAAAGTATGTGACAGGCTGCTAACGAGCGCGGCGGCCTGTTCAGCAGGCAAACCCTTGGTTAGTGACTGAAGGGCACTCTGCGCTTCGGGACCGCCGCCGGCAAGATGCGCGGCCAGCGCATCACCGGGGTTTAAAACAACCGCGGATTCTTTCCCGAGAGTTTCAGCCGCTCCGGCATGCGCCATCGCTTGCTCACGCGCGCTCGCCATGTCCGCGCCACCGCTCAGAGCGGATTGCCAAGCGGTTAACGCGGCCTTTGCCGCCTCGGGTGACAACCCGTCCAACCCGAGTGTGCGAGCAACCAGTTCAGGCGTATAATGATCACCTCCGGCCAACGCCTGCTCAAGGGGGTGATGTGTTTCCAGTGCAGCCATTTTGGTGAGATGATCGATCACCCCGGCCATTTCTTCACCGGCCGCCTTCACGGCGGTTTCCGGGGCGTTGCCATGAGCCAAAGCATCAATAATTCGAAGCATTAAAGCATCGGAAGCTGCCGAAGCGACGCTTGACTGTATACCCCCTTGAATAAGAAAGCTCTCAAAAGAACTTTTTGTGGCGGCAACCGCTGAATCAGCTCCCGTCCCATTAGATAAGCCCTGAATTAGAATATCCGGAGCCACCCACTCGTGGAGAGTAATAGGCATGAGGCACCTCCACAACTTTTAAATATTAGAAACCCAAAAACTTAACTGCGTGACTCAGGGTTTATCATAGCTGAAAAAAAAATTCACGCCACTTCGTCGTTGGGCCACAACGTCAAAGTGGTTGTTGTATAAGGGTCGGATAGGGCGTTGGTGCGCCAATCGGCCTATTAGCGGACTCCGGCCATTTTCTGCGCGTTGCTGCGACCCTGCTGGATGCCGCCGGCCTTCCGAGGGCGGTCATACGGTTGAGGGTCCGGAACTTCACCGTGTATTTGGATCAATCGCCAAGTGCAATTTGCGCCTTGTTCGCCGATCACGGCCGCCGTGCGTGGCTGTTCAGCCACTCACCGGCGGCACGCCAATGTACGACCGATTAAACCTTCAGCGCGGGATAATCCGTATAACCGTTCGGGCCGGAACCAAAGAACAATTCCGGCTTCGGGTCATTCCACGGTCCATTCACTGCAAAACGGTGCGGTAAGTCAGGGTTGGCAATGAACAATTTTCCGAAAGCGACCGCATCCGCGGCACCGGACTTAAGCACGGCATCAGCAGTCTCTTGCTCAAACCCTTCGTTCGCAATCAGTATACCGCCAAACTGAGCCTTTAGCTGTGAACTGATGCTGTCACTACCCAAGAACTCTCTTGTGAATATAAATGCAATGCCCCGTTTTCCGACTTCACGAGCCACGTAACCGAATGTCGCCGAGGGGTTGGAATCACCCATACTATGCGAGTCCCCTCTGGGTGCAAGGTGTAATCCGACCCGATCGGCACCCCATACCGCAATGGCTTCATCAATTACTTCGAGCATCAGTCGTGCGCGGTTCTCTATTGAACCACCGTACTGGTCGGTCCGAAGGTTTGTACGATCCTGCAAGAATTGATCGAGCAGATAACCATTGGCTCCATGCACCTCCACACCATCAAAATTAGCAAGTTCGGCATTTTCCGCAGCCTTACGGTAGGCGGCGACAATACCGGGTATCTCATCCGTATTCAGGGCACGAGGCGTAACAAAAGGCCTTTCCGGGCGCACGAGCCTGACATGCCCTTCGGCGGCGACAGCTGAGGGCGCTACAGGAACAGCTCCATCAAGAAAAATTGGATCGGATATTCTTCCAACATGCCAAAGCTGCAAAAAAATCTTTCCGCCGGCTGCATGAATAGCGGATGTTACAGTTCTCCATCCTTCAACCTGTTCTTCCGACCATATGCCGGGTGTATTTGCGTAGCCAACCCCCATTGGAGTAACTGAAGTTGCTTCGCTGATAATCAGTCCGGCTGATGCCCTTTGAACATAATAATCGGCCATTAGTTGGTTGGGGACACGCGATACATCGGCTCTGCTGCGTGTTAACGGAGCCATAATGATGCGATTGGGAAGATGTAACGCGCCAATGGTGATCGGATCAAAAAGCGATGGCATTGAAATATCCTCAACTCGGTATGATTCGCAGCTATTTATAGACAAGTGCTCGCCGTATGGAAACGATCAAGTTTGATGTCAGACCGACCGCTCTGACAACCCCGGCCCCGGCAGCTATTTTGCGAGCAAGTGTTGGGAGCGCAAGCGCGCATGAGCTTCCCGGAGTGCCGAGCCGGTACGACATGGGTATTTTATTAATAGATTTTAACTGTGCTAGACAATAAATCGGTTTGCATACAATACATATTTTATGAACGTGCTTTTGCAAAAACTATCTGAGTATTATTCGGTCTGAGTACCGCATGATACTTGCTCTCCTTGTTAAACCGGGTTAGGTTTCCCCACGGTCCGGCCATCAATATACCGGCATTGAATCATATGTGCAGATTCACTTTCGTCGTGAAGAGCAGATGCTTTCCGGCTGAGCGCTAATAAGTTAGCGCACAATCATTTCCTTAATAAGAACATCGTTTACCTTCAGTGGCGCCGCGATTGTTGAAGCCCTCAACAATAATTCTTCATGTAATCTGTACGTTCCAATAGATCCCTTTAGAAAATCCTCACTAATATCACGCAGAAACCCTGAAAATCCATCGAGTATTCGTGGGCTTATATACTTAAACTCTTTCCTGTCCCCTTCCTGATTCATTTGTATAACTAATTTAATGCTTATGTAAACTGGAGTTCCTCTGGTCGGCTTTAAATTAACGACAATTTTCGGAAGGTCGAAATACATTCCAATAGGAGGGTCTTCGGTAGAGA
>SESF01033314.1_pt1 | contig 14170 bp, 9 predicted proteins | sample 3171521 | NCBI WGS metagenome assembly SESF01 (sample SAMN10866945, study PRJNA518727) | freshwater metagenome | biome: subpolar coniferous forest; feature: holomictic lake; material: water; isolation source: holomictic Lake 227, 6 m and 8 m depth | place: Canada: near Kenora, Ontario | collected...
CAACTTTGCCTACATCTCCGGCTCGCCGTTTGTCTTCATCGAACTTCACGGGGTTTCCGCGCAGCATTTTGGGGTCTTTTTTGGCGCCAACGCCTTCGGGCTCATCGCGGCTTCGCAGTTGAACCGTGTCCTGCTTCGGCGGTTCGCGCCGGAAGCGATTCTCCCTTGGGCGCTCTCGGTCACCATGGGAGCCGGGCTGGCCCTGGCCATTTGCGGAGCGACGGGTTGGGGTGGCTTTCCGGCGATTCCCATCCTGCTTTTCGTCTGCCTTTCCAGTGTCGGCATGGCGTTCCCCAATCTCGCAGCCGCGGGGCTGGCTCCCTATGCGCGGGCGGCCGGAAGCGCGTCCGCGTTGCTCGGATCGTCCCACTTCATCCTGGGCGGGCTGGCCGGCGCGCTCGTCGGGCTCTTGCACAATGGCACCGCCATTCCCATGACCGCCACCGTGGCGGTCTACGCCGCGTGCGCCCTTCTCTCCCTCAAAACGCTGTGCGTTCACGCCCGCCGCGCACCCGCCGAAGAAGAAGAGGAACTGCTGCTGGTTTCTGAAACGGAGTGACAATACCCAACCCCCGATTCGCGGCTCGGGCAATTTCCGAACGCGCTTGAAAAGGGGGCCGTTCCTCTATACGATGAGCGGTCCATTTCAACCTATGAGCACGCAGGCATCCAATCCGTCCCAAACTGACCCAACGAAACCGTCGCCCGAACAAGGCGAAGTCATGACGGGTGCCGAGATTCTCGTAAGATGCCTGGAGCGCGAAGGGGTGGACACGATTTTCGCCTATCCGGGCGGGGCCAGCATGCCGATTCACCAGGCGCTGACCCGGTCGAAGATTCGCACGATCCTGCCGCGCCACGAACAAGGCGGCGCGTTTGCGGCCGAAGGGTATGCCCGCGTGACCGGACGCGCCGGGGTGGTCATGGCCACTTCCGGACCGGGCGCAACGAACCTGATCACGGGAATCGCTGACGCGTATCTCGACTCGGTGCCGCTGGTGGCCATCAGCGGACAGGTCGCCAGCCATCTGATCGGCAAAGGCGCCTTCCAGGAAACCGACATGTTCGGGATGACGCTGCCGGTGGTGAAGCACAATTACCTGGTGCTCGATATCAACGACATTCCGCGCGTGATCAAAGAGGCGTTCTACATCGCCCAGAGCGGCCGGCCCGGCCCGGTTTTGATCGATATGCCGAAGAACGTGCAGGAGGCGAAGGCGGCGCCCGTGTTTCCAACGGAAATCAATCTGCCCGGCTACGATCCGATGCCGAAAGCCCAGGACGCCTCGCTCGCGGAGGTAATCAAGCTGATCGCCGCCGCCAAACAGCCGATGATCTATTGCGGCGGCGGGATTATTTCCGGCCACGCCTCGGCTGAACTGATGGAATTTGTGGAACGGACCGGCATCCCGGTTGCCACCACGCTCATGGGGATCGGCTGCTTCCCCGAGGATCACCCGATGGCGCTCAAATGGCTGGGGATGCACGGGACGGTCTATGCCAATAACGCGGTGAACGAGGCCGACCTGCTCCTGGCCATCGGCGTGCGATTCGACGACCGGGTGACCGGCCGCATCGACAAGTTCTGCGAGCACGGCACGATCGTCCACATCGACATCGACAACTCCGAGATCAACAAAAACAAGGTGGTCCGGCTGCCGATCCAGAGCGACATAAAGTTCGCCCTCAAGCGGCTGAATGAATTGCTGGAAGCCGCCGGAAAAGCGCGGATCGCCGGAAGGCACACCGCGTTTCCGGACTGGTATTGCAAGATCGACGCCTGGAAAGAAAAATTCCCGCTTTGCTTCAAAGACACCCCGGATGTCATCCAGCCGCAATATGTCATCGCTCTTCTGGACGAGATGACCAAGGGCGATGCCATCATCACGACCGGCGTGGGCCAGCATCAGATGTGGGCGGGCCAGCATTATACCTTCCGGGAGCCGCGCTCTTTCCTGACTTCCGCGGGCCTCGGGACCATGGGCTTCGGCTATCCGGCCGCCATCGGCGCAAAGGTGGCCCGGCCCGACATGCAGGTGATCGACATCGACGGCGACGGTTCCTTCCTGATGAACGTTCAGGAACTTGCCATGGCCCACATCGAAGGGATCGCCGCCAAGGCAATCATCTTGAACAACCAGCACCTCGGCATGGTGGTGCAATGGGAAGATCTCAAGTACGGCAGCAATCGCGCCCACACCTTCCTGGGCGATCCCAAGGACCTCGACCGGATTTATCCCAACTACGTGGACATCTGCAAGGGCTTCGGCGTGAAGTGCGAGCGAGTGCTTTTCAAGGGCGACCTGCGGCCGGCCATCCAGCGGCTGCTCGATTCCAAGGACGCCTACGTTCTCGACGTGATGGTCCCTTACACCGAGCATGTGCTCCCGATGATCCCCGGCGGAATGAGCTACAAGGAAGTCATCACCGACTCCGTCAACTCCAAGCTCAGCGCCCAAGAGGGAGCCAAGCTGCCGAGCGCGCTGTAACCGCACCGGCTCTGCCGCATGCGCTCTTCCGAGGCGGCGATGTGGACCTGACGCTCCCCGCTGTTCCGATGCGCCCCCCCGGCGGCGACAGAGCGCCGCAGCTACAACCCCCCTCGCTGAAAGCGTGACCGCAGTTCCGAGGGATCGAACGGCTTGAGCAGGTAATCCTTAAAGCCCGCTTCGGTCGCTCGGAGTTCGTCCGCCTCCATGCGGTAGCCGCTCATCGCGATCAGCAGGAGCTCAGGGAGTTCCGGGAGCCGGGAAAGTTGGCGCCCCACTTCGTACCCGTTGAGATCGGGCAGCCCGATATCGACCATGACGATGTCGGGCTTGAACTTGATGGCCTTCGCAATGGCATCGCTCCCGGTGCTTGAAACCTCCACTGTGTGGCCCCAGGCGGTGAGCAACCGGCAGAGTGTGCCCGAAAGATCGGCGTTGTCTTCCACCACCAGAATCCGATGACGGGCGGGCTCCGGGTGGGGAAGACAAGTTTCAAGGGTGTTGCCGTTCTTTTTTTTGGGAGAAGTTGCCAGTGGGAGCCTCACGACAAATTCGGAGCCTCGCCCCAAGCCTGCGCTGTGGGCCGTGACCGTCCCGTGGTGGATTTCGACGAGTTGCCGCACCAGCGGTAGTCCCAGGCCGAGTCCTCCGCGGGCTCGCTCCAGGGATTCACTGATCTGCACAAACGGCTCGAAAATTCGCTCCAGCATTTCCGGAGGAACTCCCAAGCCTTCGTCTTGCACGCGCAAGACCGCCTCTTCCCCCTCGCGCTGAACCGATAGGCGGATTGATTTTCCAGCCTCCGTGTACTTGATCGCATTGTTCAGCAGATTGCCGATGATCTGCTCGATCCGGACCGGATCGGCTTCGATCCAAAGCGGCTCCGAACAAAGGTCCAGAATGAAAACATGCTCCTTTTCGCAACACGAACTTCGGGCGGCGAGGCGGGCGGATTCAACCAGGTCGATCCTGCTCTGGTGCAAAATGATCTTCCCCTGGGTGATGCGTGAGAGATCCAGCAGATCTTCCAGCAACCGCGCGATGTGCTTGACCTGGCGCTCAATGATTTCCACGGCGTCTCCCGGTTCCGGTGAGCGCAGCAGTTCCACGGCGTTGAGGATCGGCGCCAGCGGGTTGCGCAACTCGTGCGCAAGGATGGCCAGGAATTGATCTTTAATCTGGTTAACCCGGATGAGTTCCGCGTCCTGCTCGCGCAAACGCTCAAGTTCGTCGTGGGCCGGGTTCGCGGGCAACATCGCTTCCGATCCCTCTGGAACGGGCGACGAGGGAGCCGTCTGGACATCTTCAGATGAAAAGGGTGCAGCCATTAGCTTCCTCGAACTGTGCGCGCTCTTGAAATACCGGAAGAGGCCCGAAAATCCCCAAGCCCAACGACCCGCGGCAATCGCAAGCGCCTGAGAAAATCCCCACCCTTGGTTTGCCCGTTGATCCCCATAAACGAAAACATCGTCCCCCCCGTGCAAACAAATCGGACCGGGGATGAAGGACGCGGGCGGAAGGTTATTCCGTCTGGATTACCACGCTAGCCGGTTGGGCCGCCCCGCTCAGTCGGGGCGGCGATGTGGAACCGACGCGCTCCCCCCGGCGGCGACAGAGCACCGCAGCTACAGGGCGGCGGCATGAGACTTCGCGCCCCGCTCGATCGCACCCGTCTAGCTCAATCAGGGGCTCTTCTGTCGTTGAGCGGCTTTGTTCGGTTCCGACTGCCCACGACCACTCGGCGCGTTCCGCTGGCCGGGATCAATGTAGCGGCGCCGGAGAAATTCAAAGAGATCGACGGAGGGCAACGGCCCTTTTGCTTCAGTGGGTTGGGAGGATGCGTTCATTTTGTGCCGCCCTTATATCGTTCGGTGTGCTTTCCCCGGTTCTCTCCCGCTGATAAGTTTGCAGTTTAAATTGGAGTGGGCTCAACCGCCTTATGGTAGGGGCGGCAGTCCGTGCGCGATCTCGCGACAGGATCAACGCCGAATGGTGATCAGTGCGCCCACGGACGGCACGGAGTGCCATCCCTACCGTAGGAACCCAACTGCCGCCATCGACAGACTTCCGATTGACCTCGCCAACCGTCCCGAATACATAAGACGAACTTCTATGAGCGATACCGTCAAATTCCTGCTTCCCGAGGAAGAGATTCCCCGCACTTGGTACAACATCGTTGCCGATCTAAAGAACGCCCCCGCGCCGGTGTTGCACCCCGGCACGTACCAGCCGATCAGTCCCGCCGACCTCTCGCCGCTCTTTCCAGACGCCATCATCGCCCAGGAAGTTTCAGCCGAACGCGACATCGAGATTCCGGAGCCGGTCCGCGAAATTTACAAGCAATGGCGGCCCTCTCCGCTCTTCCGGGCCCGACGCCTGGAGCGCGCGCTCGATACCCCCGCCCGCATCTATTACAAATACGAGGGAGTCAGCCCGGCCGGCTCCCACAAGCCCAACTCCGCCATCGCGCAGGCCTATTACAACAAAGCCGAAGGGGTGAAGCTGCTCGTGACCGAAACCGGTGCCGGCCAATGGGGATCCTCCCTGGCGATGGCCTGTAATTTCTTCGGGCTCGCCTGCAAGATTTACATGGTAGGCGTAAGCTACCGCCAAAAGCCGTACCGCCGCGCTTTGATGGAAACCTTTGGCGCGACCGTGACCTCCAGTCCCAGTCTGGAAACCGCAGCCGGGGCCGCGATTTTAGCCAAAGACCCAACCTGCACAGGCTCGCTCGGCATGGCGATCTCGGAAGCCGTCGAGGTGGCGGCCCAAAATCCGGAAGCGAAATACGCGCTCGGGAGTGTTCTCAATCACGTTCTGCTGCATCAGACGGTCATCGGGCTCGAAGCCGCCAAACAAATGGAAATGGCCGGCGATGAAGCGGAGGTGATCGTCGCCTGCACCGGCGGCGGATCGAATTTCGCCGGCCTCGCTTTTCCCTTTATCGGCCAGATCTTGCGGGGCGAACGCAAGCCGGCCCGGGTGATCGCCGTTGAACCGGAAGCCTGCCCGAGCATCACGCGCGGCCATTACGCCTACGACTACGGCGACACTTCCCACCTCACGCCATTGGTGAAAATGCACACGCTCGGCAGCACTTTCGTCCCGCCCGGATTCCACGCCGGCGGGCTGCGCTACCACGGCATGGCGCCGCTGGTCAGCCAGGTTGTGGCAGAGGGGTTGGCGGAGTCCGCAACCGTCTCCCAACTCGAAGCCTTCACCGCCGGAATCCAGTTTGCCCGCGCCGAGGGAATCGTCCCCGCCCCCGAGGCGAACCATGCCGTCGCGGGTGCAATCCGCGAGGCGCTGCGCTGCAAGGAAGAAGGCGTCAGCCGGGCGATCCTGGTCAATGTGTCCGGCCACGGCCATTTCGATATGCAGGCCTACACCGATTTCATGGCGGGCAAGCTCGTCAATTACGAATACCCAGCCGAAGAGATCGCCATGGCATTGGCCGGGCTTCCGAATGTCTAACCTCCTGACTGCTTCTGATTTGATGGCTAGCTGTGATGGCGCTGGGCGCTGACCGAGGCGGTTATCCGTCCATCCAGTCCATTTCGTCCATAAATTGTCGCACACAGCGGAAGCCGTCGTGAACACTAGGTATTTATCTTTATCGATTAATCTAGCACCGATTGTGCTCTAAAAGCGACTGCATGAAAACTCCACTCCTCCCGCGGTTCACCCCGCGCTCGCTCAGTGCCGTTGCCATCGGTTCAATGCTCTGCCTCTCGGCGGGGGCATGGGCCGCTCCGGCGAACCCTCGTGTCATCGGAACGGAATCTGTACACCAAGAAGCCAGCCTCACCTCGCCCACGGCAGTTGCCGGGCTGGGCGGCGAAGTCACGCTGGTGGCCATGGATAAGCTATACAACGTGCCCAATGTGATCACCAGCCATGGACATATCGAAGTTGACCCCGAGGGCCTTGCAGAAGGAACTTACACCGTCAGCGCCTCGATGTTGTCCGGCAGCAATCAGGTCCTCCTGGGCACTTTAACAATCCCGGTCCCTGTCACTTCATCGACTAGCACGGTTGTGGAAGATCCGGGTGATGTCGATACCTCCGCCGTGGAATTCGGCGGCGATGGAACTCCCCTTCCGGCAGGCATCGACCTGCTCGATGTTGGCGGGGTTCTGGTGTCGGATTCCAACAACAACGTGGTCTTAAGCGCCGATCTCACCAGCGCCGGAATCAGCAAAACCTTCCATGTCGAATCCGCGATCGTCGCGGGCCCGGCTGCACCAGCCGCTAAGGGACACCTCAGCATTCTTTCCAAAGTCCGCGCGAATTCGAAGGGGCTGAACCTGTTTGCCCTTGCCGCCAAAGGGTTGCCGAAGAATATCACTGCGACACTAGCCATCGACGGCCAGGATGTGGCGACCATCCAGACCGGACGCCGTGGCGCAATGGCGATTCTTCGCCATGTCGGCAAGGCGCATCCCAAAGGCAAACGCTACATAAACGAACTCCCGCCGACCGTGGACCTCCAAAGCATCCAGACCATCTCCGTTCACGACGCAACCGCCGCGGAACTGTTCCACATCAACCTGTGACCTGACAACGGGCTTCGCGCCCATCCTCAAAGCCGACCCTTGTCGGCCCAAAGCGAACGCAGCCTCCAACCGGGGCTGCGTTCGGCTTTGGATGCAGGACCGGAAAGTTACGGGAGTGAGGAGTCCCTCTGACATGCAGAGTCTTTGTCATCAAGCAGGCCAAGGTAGCCCTCGACGCCAAGAAGAACTGAGAAATCCCTCTGACATGCAGGGTCTTTGTCATGTATAGGAACTGATACAAATAAGGGATCGTATGGTGAGCTTCTCAGCGCCAACGGCGCGGCCCCATATCAGCCTGGGGCGGAGGCTTTGCGCAGCCCCAGGAACCCATGAGTTAAGAGACAAGGACTGAAAGCCCGCCCCATCTCCGGGAAATGGCACAGGCCTTCAGCCCTAGGTCTTTGGGGCACTAAAACCTGGGGCGCTGCCCCAGCAGCTGGTATGGCGCCGCGCCGTTGGCGCTCAGGAAGCAGCAAAAACTTTCGCGATAACTTTCCTGTCCTGCGCCCTTCGGCTTTTTCAGGAAAGTTCCACTTGCGCGCGTGCAGGTTCAAAGGCACGCTAAGCGGCGATGCGCCGCCCGCCTTTATTTCTGCTCCCGCTGCTCTGCCTGGGAGTTCGCGCTTTCGCGTTGAACGACTGGACGCTGATCAAGCACGAGGGGCGCGATTACGTAACATTGGATAATGTCGCGAAGTTCTATCAGTTCGGCGCAACCCAGCGGGCAGGGAACAGCTTCGTCCTTCGCACCGGCGCAAGAAGTTTGCGGGGCCAGGCCGGGTCCCCGGAATTCTACATCAATGGGCTGAAGTTCAACCTCAGCTATCCGCTGGCTGAGTCCGGAGGCCATGCGATCATCTCACGGATGGATCTTACCAAGCTGCTCGAACCGGTGCTGCGACCCAGCCGCATTCCGAGCGCGGGGAAGATCGACACGGTGGTCCTGGACCCCGGCCACGGCGGGCATGACAACGGCGCGGCGAGTATTTACGGGAACGAAAAGAACTTTGCCCTCGATGTCTCCCTCCGCGCTCGCGACCTGCTCCGCGCGGCCGGATACAAGGTTTATATGACTCGCTCCACCGACCTGTTCATCCCTTTGGAGGAACGCACGCGGTTCGCCAGCCGATTTCAAAACGCGCTTTTCATCGCGGTCCATTTCAATTCCAGCGGCAACGCGGCCACGGGCGTCGAAACCTACACGCTCGCCCCCCGCGGCGTCCCTTCCATGGCCTCGGACGGCCCCGCCCTCTCCGACTTTGTCCCTTGCCCCGGCAATACCCGCGACGCGGAAAACATCGCCCTCGCTTGCGCCACCCACGCCTCGCTAGTGCATAGTTCCGGCATGTATGACCGGGGGATCAAGAGGGCGCGATTTGTGGTGATCCGCGACATCACCATTCCCGGCGTCCTCATAGAGGGCGGATTTTTGAGCAATACGCTGGACGCCTGCCGCATCGCCACCGCCGCCTACCGGCAACAGATGGCCACCTCCATTCTTCAGGCAGTGCAGAACTACCGCAATGCCGTCGGACCGCGCCCCCCTTCCCCGGTGGTCGCCAACGCACCAGATGCCATCCAGACCACGCCAGTGGTGATGACCCCGACCACGGCAAGGGAATAGGCTCCATCGGACTGATAGGACAGATGGGACGGATGAGACTTATAGATCTGTCCCATAGGTCCCATCCGTCCCATTCCCCGCGGCCTAGCTCTCCGCCTTTCCTCCCCTCACCTTCCGCAGCCAAATCTCCACCAAAGCCAGGTCCGCTGGCGTGATCCCGCTGATCCGTCCGGCCTGCCCAAACGTCGCGGGCCGAATGGCGGTCAGCTTCTGTCTCGCCTCGGCCCTCAGGTCGTGGATGCCCATGAAATCAAGGTCTGCGGGGATCGATCGCTCTTCGTTGGAGCGCGACCGCTGCACTTGGGACTCCTGCCGACGGATGTACCCCTCGTATTTGAGGTCGGTTTCCAAGAGGCTCCAGATTGACTCCGAAAACCGGTCGCGCAGGCTCACAGGAAGCCCGCTGGCGCTCACTTCGGGCCGCCGCAGCCATGTGGCCACCCGGGTTCCTTCCATCCGTTCCTGCTCGGCAAGAGCTCGGGCATCGGCCAGTTGCCTCTGTTTCTCCTCGGTGGCCGCCCAGCGTTGGTCGTCCACCAGCCCCAGCTCCCGGCCTTTGAGCGTCAGACGCAGGTCGGCGTTGTCTTGCCGCAGCAGAAGCCGATATTCCGCGCGGCTGGTAAACAAGCGGTACGGCTCCGTTACACCTTTGGTAACAAGATCGTCAATCATCACCCCGATATACCCCTCCGCGCGCCCGATCAAGAGCGGTCCCCGGCCCAAGGCCTTCAAAGCGGCGTTGGCGCCCGCCACGAGTCCCTGCGCGGCGGCCTCCTCGTAGCCCGAGGTGCCATTGACCTGGCCGGCGAAATAGAGCGACTCGATCCGCTTGGTCTCCAGGGTCGCGTAGAGCTGCGTGGGCGGGCAGAAATCGTATTCGACTGCATAACCGGGCCGGAGAATCTCCGCCTCCTCCAATCCTTCTATGGAGCGGATAAACTCGTATTGTACCTCATACGGGAGGCTCGTGGAGATCCCGTTCACGTAAATCTCCTCCGTATGGCGGCCCTCGGGCTCCAAAAAGAGCTGATGACGGTCTTTTTCGGGAAATCGGACCACCTTGTCCTCAATGGAAGGGCAGTATCGGGGTCCCACCCCCTCGATCCGACCGCAATACATGGGCGATTTATCGAGATTGGCCCGGATCACCTCATGGGTGCGCGCGTTCGTGTGGGTGATCCAGCACGGCACTTGTTCCACGTGGAACACGCCGTCCCGGTAGGAGTTGAGCGTGAAAAGGTCGCTTTTCCCTTTGGAAAGGAGTTCCGGGAGGTAACTGAAGGCCGGGGCAGGGGTATCCCCACCCTGCGGCTGGCATTTGCCGAAATCGATGGTCCTGCCGTTAAGCCGGCACGGGGTCCCGGTCTTGAATCGGCCCACTTCAAACCCGAGCGCCCTCAGGCTATCGCTTAAGGTGGAGAGAGCGTCCCCCATCCGCCCCCCGGGGGCGTTGCGCAGCCCCACGTGCAGCAGCCCCCGCATGAAGGTGCCCGCCGTGACCACGACCGAGCGGCAGCGGACCTCCAGCCCGAAATCGGTGCGCACCCCCACCGCCCTGCCCCCTTCCTCCAGAATCTCCACCACGTTGCCTTGTTTGAGCGCGATTCCCGGATGCCTCTCGCACGCCGCCTTGGCCCGCAACTGATAGGCCTTCTTGTCGCACTGGGCCCGCGGCGCCTGGACGCTCGGCCCCTTGTTCCGGTTCAAAAGCCGGCATTGGATCGCCGTGGCATCGGTATTGACCCCCATGAACCCACCCAGGGCGTCAATTTCGCGGACCACATGGCCCTTGGCGAGCCCCCCGATGGCAGGGTTGCACGACATCTGGCCAATGGTGTCGAGATTTTGGGTAAAAAGCGCCACCTGGCAACCAAGGCGAGCCCCGGCCATGGCGGCCTCGATGCCGGCATGGCCCGCACCCACCACCACCACATCAAAGATTTTGGGATAAACAAACATTGTTCTACGTGGAACATTCGCCCCGCCGGAAACCATCCCCGGCGGGCGGAAGCCGCCACACGCGCGCCTGAGAATCCCCTAAAACAGCTCCCGACGCAACTAAAGCCGCCAAAACCCGTGAAAATGTCCCCCGTATCCCCATACCCCCCCGGTTTTGGCGAAATCCGGAGAAAATAGACACCAATCGATCGGAATGAAGGGCGCCGCGCGGAGAAAAGAAGATGGATCGTCGCCGAGCCGAGCTCTGCGGTTCACCGGTTAAAAAGCCCGTTTGAAAGTTCGCGGCATCGATCCGATGTTTTCCAGCTTCTTATCCCTGCGTCCTTTTCGCGCATTCACGCCCTCGATTTCGCCGACAGCTATACATAGACCGGTCAAAACTGTCTATTCGCCACACGACCCGACTTTACCCTTGGAATATCTCAACCGGATCCCCGATTGAACGTCCAGCCCTCAAAATCTCTCGAAGCCGGCCTCGATCTGGGCTCTTCCGGGGGAGAATCGAGGGCGTGTGCACATTGTATCAACGCTCGTTACACGGCGTTATCGTGGACGCCACAGAAGAGATAAGGAAAAGTCCTCCAAAGTTCGAGATTGTGAACGCAAACCGCACTCCTCAAGGGGGGCAATGCGCCTTTTGAACCAGACATTTGCTCGGGCACCGGAAACATAAGTCCCATTCGTCCCATCTGTCCCATTCTCCCGGATGACAACTCAAAGCCAGGCATCCATTCCGGCAAAAGCTTCCGTAAACTTCTTAAACATTGCGTCCATCGCACGGATACACCGACGAGAGATCGGGCGTTCCCACATTACGCGAAGCCGCAAGCAACCATCGATACTATGAAAAGATCCGTTTTCGCAATTCTCAATAGCCGCCAGCAGGCTGAGGACGTAATAGATAGACTGAAACGAGCTGGATTCTCAAACAACGATATCTCCGTGCTGCTCCCCGATACCACGGGAACCCGCGACTTCGCCCATGAACACGCAACCAAAGCTCCCGAAGGCGCCACAACCGGCGGCACGACTGGATTTGTCATTGGCGGCGTCCTCGGCTGGCTTGCTGGAATTGGCTCGCTGGCCATACCGGGCCTTGGGCCATTTATCGCTGCAGGACCCATCATGGCTGCCCTGAGCGGAGCAGCGGTTGGAACGGCCGTAGGCGGCATTGCAGGGGCTCTTATCGGCATGGGAATACCCGAGTATGAGGCGCGCCGCTACGAGTCGAAGGTGAAGGAAGGCAACGTGCTGATCTCGATACATACCGAAGACAGCGAACACGCTGATCGGGCCAAGGAGATCCTGAAAGCGGTCAATGCGGAAGATGTGGCCACCAGTGGGGAAGCATCCGTCCCAAGCGAAGGCAGGCCCGGCGTTGAGTCCCAGCGCACAAGCAGCACCGGCTCTACCGGCACCACGAGCGGAGAGGCCGGCTATCGCCCCTCCGGACCGACCGGACCGGGCTCAATATAAGCTTTGGTGGATCAGCCGCGAACGGCAGAAATGTCACTGTGCGCCTTCCGTGGGCGATTGCAACGCCGCTTTTTTGCGTGAGGTGTCCCAAGATAGGCGGCATGGAGCGCCATCCTTACCGTTCCAATGGGCTCGGCTGCTCAAACCTTCCAAATGCCGGGCTTGTTCGCATGCTCTTTAAGAATTAAGTAATTTTTCAAAATAATCTCTTAATCTTAATCTTGTGAATATCTTCACAAGAATGCGTTCCACATTGAATCGACGGGGGTTCCACGGGGATATTTCCTTGTGAAGAACTTCTCAATGGGATTCCAACAGCGGGGTCAAACTCGGGGGAGGCAGCACTTACTGGTAGTTATTGGCGCTTTCTGGCGGGTTATCCGCATTTTCATTCGCACCCCGCGGGAGTTCCCAACGTCGGGCTTGGAGGGCATCAATTGCCGCTTCGACTTCGGCTTCCTTTTTGCTTTTCCCTTTGCCACGACCGAGCTCGGAATCCAGCCAGATCACTACTGATTCAAAGTTCTTCTGATGCTCGGGCCCGGATTGTTTAACGATCGTATAGATTGGGCTGCGCGGTGAAAGCGATTGTAGAAGCTCCTGAAGGCGTCCCTTGGGATTTACACTGACCGGTTCGTGAATGAGATTCTGGATATCTGGCTCGGCTTCCCTCAGGACGAACATCTGAACGGTAGCCAGATCGCTGTCGAGATACATGGCGCCAATGAGGGCTTCAAAGGCATCGGCCAGAGCGGAAGCACGGAGTCGGCCACCGCTGGATTCTTCGCCCCGGCCCATCATCAAGTATTCGCCGAGGCCTATCGAGACCGCATGCACCTTGAGCCCTTCGCGGGAGACCAACCGGGAGCGCATCTTGGTGAGTTGGCCTTCGGAGAACGTGGGGAAGCGCTGAAAGAGATGCTCGGTGAAAATGACTTGAAGGACAGCGTCCCCCAGGAACTCCAGCCGTTGATTATCGAAATGGTGGCGCTGTGTCTCATGCCCCAGGCTTGGGTGGGTAAGGGCTTCGGCGAGGAACAGGGAATTGCGGAACTTGTATTGAATCCGCTTTTCCAGCGGGTTCATGAAGCTGGGCGGTGGGAGATCTGGCGGCGGGGGGGCGGGCTGCTCGGTCATGATTGTGGAGCTTCTTCGGGGAGGCCTGAGCGTTTTGCATACTCCTGAACCGCACCCAGCATGGAAGTGATAAGGAGCGAGAGCGTTGTGAAAATAGCCGCATGTTCCGGTCGGGAAAGCGTCACCTTTTCGCCGGTTTTCCAGGAGCGTTCGAAATCGCCAAAGCGCGGCTGAGTTTCACCCTCGGCCGGGGGGCAGATCATCTTCAGCTTTAAGTTTAGCGATGGAGCAGCCACCGTTCCGTTGTTCTCAAAGAGGCACTGCGTCATGTTCACGAGGCTGATCAGTTCGGCTTCGACGGGAAGTATAACGTTGTAACGCTCTTTGAGCTGTTTTATCCGCATCGGGAGATCCATTCGCCCTGGGATTGCGTTGAGTTCGGCTGCCAGGGAAGCAAGATTTCCGGACGCCTTGGCCTTGGCCGCGTTAAACTCCACCAAACCGCAGAGCTTGCGAATGTCTTCGAGAAGCATCAGGCAAAGCCCGAGCCCCTCGTTGAGGCTTTGTTTGAGCATCCAGCGTTCCGATTCCTCGCGCGCGGCTCCAAAGGCAAGCCGAAACTGGGTGGAAGGAAGACCGGATATCGAGCGGGCGACTTCATCGTAGGCCTGCTCATTGGTGGTGCGCGACCCCGCCCACGAGAATACGGCAAGATCGGAGAGCCTTTGGAGGGCTTGCATATATTTCACGCCGATGTCGTTGAGGCTGACAGTCTGGGAATTTTGGGCGATCATAAAGAAATCTGAAGAGATGTGGCGCAACACGTTCCGTTGCGAAAAGAGGGGCTGCCCTTAAGCGATAAGATAATGGGCCGGAGAGGTCAAGCGACCATCGGGGCAGGGCAAACGCATCAACATTCGATTTGGGACATCATTCCGAAGCGCCAACGGCGCGGCCCATACCAGTTGCTGGGCAGCGCCCCAGGTTTG
>SESF01007056.1_pt1 | contig 14147 bp, 13 predicted proteins | sample 3171521 | NCBI WGS metagenome assembly SESF01 (sample SAMN10866945, study PRJNA518727) | freshwater metagenome | biome: subpolar coniferous forest; feature: holomictic lake; material: water; isolation source: holomictic Lake 227, 6 m and 8 m depth | place: Canada: near Kenora, Ontario | collected...
AATTTTATAATTTAAAAGTTACAATTTGCTTAGTAACGCCTTATAAATCAAAGCCTTTGTTATATTATTGACCCAATAAAAAAGTATCATTGGCAAAATAAAATAGTAGACCGCCCCCCTAACAACCCAATCTTGGCTAAATGACGGCGAATAATTAAATACCCGTAATACCGCCAATTATATAAATATAACCACAAACTAACAAAACCAAGGCCTTGCCAGTAAAAGCATTTCCGCGTTCCAGTGGAACATGCCAAGCCGCCTTATTTTACTGTCATTGCAATTTGTTGTTGGCATTATGCTTACAAAGTTTCTTGATCACGAATACCATGAATCAATCGAGCCCTGACACTATTGATATCTTTGATATTGCCACAGTGCAACTTTAACAACTGAGTTACTTAACAAGGAGACTTAACCATGAATAAGCATAAAATATTTTTTTTGAGCCTTGCATCAGTTTTTTGCTTGGCTAACAAACCGGTTATGGCGTTAACGTTACCCTGCGAAAGCAAACTTGCACAAGCTGCAATACCACAAAGTGCTTATTACCTGCCTGAAAATAATGCATCCTCGCTACAACAAGCACTCAATACCTACAGCATTGTTCGATTAAAACCCGGTGGTGACTATACAAAATCACTCTCAATCCAATTAAAATCTAATCAAGAGCTTTATGGATTGGCGGGTACAAAACTGCCTCAAGTGACTATCCCTGCCGACACCAGCAATGCCCTGCTCAGCGGAGTCAGCCCTGTCAAGATAAGCTTTGAAGGCTTTACCCAGCCCATTCAGAGTAACTGCTTTAATCGAATCAGCAATTCAAAAATTGTCGCAAATAATGTCCTGCTGGAAAACAATCTGTTCATCGACTTAAGCAATGTTGCTTTTACCAGTGATACCTCTCGAATAGGCTATTTAAAAACCAATCGTTTCATTCGCACTATGGTACATGGTGCGTCCCCGGCAATAAATATTGCCGGGGATATTACCAAGCAATCGCAAGGCAATGAGTTTATCTGGACTAACATATTAACCCCGCAGGGCGACGGCATTATTATCAATAATCAAAAAAATATTCGCTTTATTGGACTTGATTCAGAATCCTGGAACTGGAGACAAGTAGCCTTATATCCCGGCATGATGAACGTAGCCAATACAGATTTTTTATCGGTATTCATGGCAAACGGCGGCGATAATTACCATAATACCGGCCAGTATTTTAATCTGGATGCCACCAACATCGTATTGCAGGGCATGAGAATAGGTGCCACCCGAAACCCCGGCATTATTTTAGGCAATGCTGTTAAAAACATGTTAACTATTGATGGCCAGGATATAGGGCTTAATCAGTCAAACACATCAACACAACTAATTGATATATTTAAAAATTACAGCCCATCAATCAGTATAAACGCACAAAATATCCAACCGGAAAACCTCACGGATCAGGATAAAAATACCATTACTGATTTACTGCAAATCGATAAAAATAATTACGCTACCTGGCAGAAACCGGTATTTAGACGAATCCCTGATCCGGCTGGCGCAAATTGGCAAACCAGTCTCGCTTCAAAACCTGATTCTGCTGATACCATCCAGGCTTTAATTGATACCAATGGTATTGCCGAGCTTAATGCCGGTATTTATTACATAAGTAAACCACTATTGCTTAAAGCGGGACAAGGCATTATCGGTGCCGGTGCTGACAAAACGGTTATTATTGCAAAATCACCGACTATTGACCTGATTGCCGGCGCAAATCATTTAGATGTCAAAGCAACAACAATCTCTTTTATACTGGCAGACTTAACCCTGCAAGGCGGTCTTAACGGCATTAATCACAGCGCAGAAGGTTCCGGCCAAGGTGCAGATTATGTTTTAACTACACTGTCCCATGTCACCATTCGCAATATGGCCAATGCCGGCATTTTAATCAATAATATTTATGCTTGGGATAATAATTTTATTGATCATAGCAACTTTTACCGCTGCACAACCGGCATCAAGCAAAGACCTGATCCGGCTTATGTCGGTGGCGATCAAATAGGCATCACATTTCTCGATAAAAATGTTTTTTACCAAACCCAGTTTATTGAAAACGATGTAGCGATTGACTGGGAGGCAAAGCGTGGAAACAACCTCAATGCCTTCATCAACTGTCGGTTCAAAAACAATCAACAAGCCATTAACTTAATAAACTCTACCTCCACCTTCTTTGCCAATAGCGTTTTTGAAACGGCATCCAAACAACCGCTATTACTTGGCGGCAGCCTGGCCGGTTTCGTTAACAGCTCTTTTGTCAGCAAACAACCTTATAGTCCACTGTTTAATAGTGGGGCTTATTGTAATAATTGCAGCATTAACAACAGCATGGCAAATACTGACATGATTGTTGCGCCAACCAGCAAATACAGTTATTTTATCAACAGCACTCTAAGCAATCCAAGCCCTCAAACCTTGGACATCGGTTTAATTGTTAATAGTAATTTTACCAATAACGCAACTCCCCCCGTTATCAACCGCTTGTTTAACAATAAAATTGCCCACCCTTTTTAACATAATGATAATTATCAGCCACCCAACCGGCAACCAAAACTCAAGAAATGCAGCCGAAGCTTTTTATAAAACCGGCCAACTTGAGCGGTTTTACACCACTATCGCCTGGAACAGCCAATCGAACTTGGCAAAATATCTCCCTGCCGGCGTGGCTGCACTCTTAAAACGCCGGGAATTTAACACTATCCCGGCTGAGCTAATCGCTACCCAAGGTACGCTGGAAGCGTGTCGATTGTTGGCAAGTAAATTAAAACTTAATTTCCTGACCGAGCACGAAACGGGCTTGTTGTCTGTTGATACGATTTACCAAGCCTTCGATAATTACGTTGCCAGGCAACTGCCAAAACAACAGGGCGTTAGCCAAATGTATGCTTACGAAGACGGGGCGCTGGGAACCTTTAAAGTTGCAAAACAGCACAACATACAAACCCTGTACGAACTCCCGATCGGTTATTGGCGGGCGGCACAACAGATTATGGGCGAAGAAGCACAATTAAAACCGGACTGGGCCCATACCATCCTGTCCACACGCGACAGCGCCCAAAAACTGGAACGTAAAGATCAGGAACTGGCCTTGGCTGATAAAATCATCGTAGCCAGTCAATTTACCGCCGATACCCTAAAATTATCAGCCGTCTATGACAAAGAAATCAGTATTATTCCTTATGGAAGTCCACAACCCGTAGAGCAACCTGATTTTAGCCACCATAAAAAACTCAAAGTGTTATTTGTCGGTGGACTCAGCCAAAGAAAAGGCCTGTCTTATCTTCTTGATGCCGCACGTTTATTAAACGACAAGATAGAGTTGACCCTCATAGGTACTCGCGTTGCCAAATGCGTACCACTGGATACCGCCCTGCAACAATACCGGTACATTCCCAGTTTGCCACATCAGGAAATCCTTAAAGAAATGGATCAGCATGATGTCTTTGTGTTCCCTTCCCTGTTTGAAGGCTTTGGCTTGGTCATATTGGAAGCCATGGCTCGTGGCATACCGGTAATTACCACGCCCAATACCGCCGGGCCTGACATCATCACTGATGGCGAAGACGGTTATATTATACCTATCCGCTCGGCTCAAGCCATTGCTGTAAAACTGGAATTACTGGCTAATGACAGGGACTTGCTTGATCAATTAAAAACAGCCGCATTAGCCAAAGCCAGGCTTTTTTCCTGGGCTAAATACCAAAGTCAATTAACGACGTTACTCCATGAATAAGCAAGAAATTGCCAGAAAAAAAATAGTTAACTATGTCCTGGTTATTTACTGGATGCTGATATTTGAAGGAGCATTCCGTAAATGGTTTTTTCCGGAATACAATCAGATCATTTTCTTTCTGCGAGACCCAATTGTTTTGCTCGTTTATATCATCGCCTTGCGTAACCGTATTGTTGAACGTGACGGGCTTTTAACGGCAGGCATAATTATTTCCCTAGCCTTTATTCCCTTGATTTTTCTTCAGGTTTTAATCGCAAAAATAAATGTATTAACATTGATTTACGGTTGGCGCATGTATTTCTTTTACTTGCCGCTGGCTTTTGTCATCAAGGATACTTTTCATCATGAAGATATACACAAGTTAATCAGACAAACACTTTATGTTTCCATCCCGCTTTCCGTATTGGCCTATGTTCAGTTTATTTCGCCAACCACCAGCTTTATTAACCAGGGCTATAACAGTTTTGAAGTTTTTACAGTAGCCGTCGGCATAGTAAGAACGACCGGCACCTTTACCTTTACGTCAGGACAAACCATGTATGCAGCCAGTCTGATAGCCATGCTGGTGTTTGCCTGGTTATATCGTAAACGCTACCCGTTGCTTAGCCTGCCTTGGTTAATGGTGACTACGGGAACCGCCATGACAACATTGCTGTTAACAGGAAGCCGTACCGCTTTTTTTATGACCGGACTAATTATAGTCGCTACTTTGATTGGCTTGATGTTCACTAATGAAAAAAAACTCAAAGCTAACGGCACATTTTTATTGATTTTCCTGATTTTGGTAGGCACCTTGATGTCTTTGGGACCACTAAAAAAATCGATTGATGCAATAGGCAGTCGTTTTGAAGCGTCACAGAAATCGGAAGGAAATCCAATATTTCGCGCAATAGGGCCTTTGATAATCTTTACAAGACACATGACAACGGCACCCATACTAGGTCACGGCTTGGGTCTTACCAGCGGGGGAGGCTCAACACTGGCAACCGGTAAAGCAAGTTGGTTGCTGGCAGAAGATGACTGGTCAAGAATTATTGTGGAATCAGGTCCTGGATTCGGTATCCTTTATATTTTTTATCGCATGGTTTTTACAGTTATTTTGGCACGTCGCTGTATTAAAGCGGCCGCTAAAGACAACAATGTGCTGCCTATGATTTTATTTGGTTTTATAGGTTATTACCTGCTGGCAGGTCAAATCGCAAGCGTAGGTGTATTTCAGGGCTACACTTGGATCTTTGTCGGCCTGGTAATGGCAGCAACAAAAAAACAGCAAAATAAAAGCGCCCAACCAGTATCTGTACCCTCGTATCCCAACATCATCGACTATGATCGCTCCCTGAAACCTAGAAATACCCAATCAAACCCTATCACCTTGGGTTAATGACATGTTGATTCAATTAACCCGCTTTTTCTTTGGCTCCAAAGTCGCACAAGGGCTTGGTGCGCTCAGTATCGCCCTAAAAAACAGGCCCAATTTAATGACGGATACTTCGTCCGTTGCTAGCGGGAAACCGGGCTATTTCGAAATTGATTGCAGAGTTTTGAGAATTATTTTTACACAGAAGTCCTTCTACCGCGTGTTCCGTGATGCGTAGAAAAAAAATCAGTCGCAAACAGCCCTCCAAAACAAAACAATGGCACTCCAAAACAAGCTTACCTGACACAAAGAAATCACAGGGCCGTTGGGGGCAATGGGCAAAATTAATAGCTATTACCGGTTCCGCGCAAGTTATCGTTCAGGCTATCGGTTTTCTCAGCGGTATACTGGTCATCCGTTTGTTGCCCACTCATGAATACGCCCTCTATACCCTTGCCAATACCATGCTGGGTACTATGACCCTGCTTGCTGATGGCGGTATAGCCTCGGGTGTAATGTCCCAAGGTGGAAAAGTCTGGCAAGACCAACAAAAACTGGGGGCGGTACTGGTTACCGGCATGCAGCTACGCAAAAAATTTGCTGTGTTCAGCCTGATTGTGGCTACTCCCGTGTTGTTTTACCTGTTACGCAAGCACGATGCAAGTTGGCTAATGTCTGGCTTGATCGTCCTGTCGCTGATCCCCGCTTTTTTTACCAGCCTTTCCGGCACCCTGCTGGAAGTTGCCCCCAAACTCCAACAGGATATTGGTTCACTGCAAAAAATCCAGGTGCTTGCCAATATCGGTCGTCTTACTTTGCTTGGCTTGACTCTATTTGTTTATCCCTTTACTGCCGTAACTATTGCTTGCGCCGGTTGCAGCCAGCTATGGAGCAACTGGCGCTTGCGCAAGACATCCCTGCTCTATGCCGACCTCAGCCAACCCGTTGATCCTATAGTCCGTAAAGACATATTGAACATCGTTAAACGCATTATGCCGGGCGCTGTGTATTACTGCATTTCAGGACAAATTACCATTTGGCTTATTTCAATTTTTGGTTCAACCGAGGCCGTTGCACAAGTTGGCGCACTGGGGCGACTGGCAATGTTACTCAACATCGTTGGCGTTATCTTAGGCACGCTTATTGTGCCACGATTTGCCCGTCTTCCTGATAATCGCAGACTCCTTATTATTCGTTTCCTTCAAATTGAGTCGGCTCTTATCATTTTAAGTGCCGGGATTGTTAGCGCCGTCTGGGTATTCCCTGTGCAAACTTTATGGGTTCTGGGTAAAAATTATTCAGGCCTAACCGTTGAAGTGATATTGATGGCGGCGGGAAGTTGTATGGCACTTCTTTACGGTATTGCCTTCTCACTCTGCTCGCACAGAGGACATGTAATGCACCCATCACTTAATATTGGTATATCACTAGTGTCACAAATATTACTAATTTATCTTTTTGGCTATTCTTCAGTGCAAGATATTCTTGCCTACTCAATCGGCAATGGCGTCATTCAATTTATAATGTGGTCTTCATATTTTTTGATTGTGGTGCTTAGAAAGGTATGAAGAGTAAATCATATTTTCATTATTTTAATGACATGCTTGAGAAAAAGCGTATCCCATCTATTAAATTTCCCCATTAATTAAGAGTACACTGACCCATGAAACCTTGGCCCTGGAAAAAATCATTTATTCAATGCTGGCAAAATAAACTACCGTTAAAGGAATATCCTAAACTCACTATTATTACACCCAGCTATAACCAGGGACGTTTTCTGGAAGAAACAATTCTTTCTGTACTCAACCAAGATTATCCCAATCTTGAATATATTATTATAGATGGTGGCAGTACCGATAACTCGGTAGAGATCATCAAGAAATATGAACATCGCCTTAGCTATTGGGTTAGCGAGAAAGATAACGGCCAAACACACGCCATCAACAAAGGCCTGGAAAAAGCAACAGGAGAAATTATTGGCTGGCTTAACAGTGATGACGTCTATCTACCGTGGACTTTTCGCAATGCAATTAAAACATTTAATCAAAACCCAGATGTTAGTCTTGTTTGGGGTAGTCGAATTTTACTGGGTGCCCATTCTGAAGTGCTCGGCTTTTCCTTTGCTAATGAATTTAAGCCAGAAACAATGAGTTTTTGCATTAATTCAGAAACGGCTTTTTGGCGGGCATCCGTCCATGAAAAAATTGGTCGATTGAATGAAGAATTGCGGTTTGCAATGGATATGGATTTTTTTACCCGTATATTCAAAAATTTTCAATCTGTTCCTATGCCTCAGTTTCAAGGCTGCTTCCGCTGCTATGCTGACAATAAAAGCTCAACAATGCAGGATGTTTGTCTCGAAGAAGCAATAATTCTTTGGAGAAAACACTTCGGAATTGATTACTGCCCACCTAAACCACAAGTTAACAAAGGAATAAAACTTTCTGCTCTTAGACTGCTACTCTATCCATTTACCGCAGTTTTTCCCTATTTAAAGACGCGATTATCAAGAAATAAAGCGCAGTGAATATGAAAGCCTATCGTTTTGATGCCTTGTTATATCTCTGCAACATTATTGTTGCTGTATTTCCAAGTGCTAGAGTGCGCCATTTATTTTATAAAAGAGTCATGAAAATTAATATGGCAAAATCTGCTCATATTTTATCGGGTACTTGGCTGGATACCCGAGGCAATCTAACTGTTGGCGAAAATACCGTTATTAACCAACGATGTCGTCTGGATAATCGCGGTGGCATAGAAATTGGCGCAAACGTCAGTATTTCTCCTGAAGTGCATATCATCAGTGCGGATCATGATATCCAGGATCCCATATTTATTGGGAGAACAGCCAAAGTGGTCATTGAGGATTATGTTTTTATTGGATCACGTGCCACTATCCTGCCAGGGATAATCATTGGAAAAGGCGCGGTTGTTGCAGCCTGTGCCTGTGTTACCAAAGACGTACCTCCCTATACCGTTGTTGGAGGAGTACCTGCTCAAATACTTAAAACACGTAACCCCAACCTTGACTATCAAACCCATTATGGCAGACACTTTTTTTAACTTATTCACATTACTACCCCGTGTTATTTTCAAACTAAGACATCGTGTTTTTGATAGGGGAGCGTTAAGAACTATCTATTGTCGCTTGCTTGGAATGAAAATTGGGCGAAAAACCAGAATGCCAAAAATATTTGTCACCTGGCCACATCAAGTTTCGATTGGCCAGAATTGCCGATTGGAACATCATCTCTATTTTCATTTTGATGGCGTCTATCAACCCGGCCCCTCCATAAAAATTGGCGATGACACTTTTATCGGCAGTGATTGTGAATTTAATATTCGACGCTCCGTGTTAATAGGCAATAATTGTCTAATCGCATCAGGATGTAAATTTATTGACCATGACCATAACATTTCAGGCACCGGTGCTTTTCCACAAACAGATGGACTTGAAGAAGAAATCATCCTTCAAAATCATGTGTGGCTTGGTGCTAACGTAATCGTATTAAAAGGCGTCACGATTGGTGAAGGTGCTGTTGTGGCGGCAGGAGCTGTCGTTACCAAATCAATTCCAGCGAATGAAATTTGGGCAGGTATCCCTGCAAAAAAAGTAGGTCAGCGAGTTTAAAGACCCTATATATTTTATAACAACACACTTAGAAATTTTATGAATATAACCCTCATTACACCACCCGGCCAAGGCGGTGTCAAAGATTATACTGATAAATTAGTTGAATGCTTGGCTACTGAACAAACCGCTACCGCTATTGCTTGGCAACAAGATTCGGCAAATGCTGCTACAAAACAAGCATTATCCAACGAGTGTTTGTATTTGCAGTATTCGGGTTATGGTTACGCCAAGCGCGGTGCGCCGCTCTGGTTATTACAGCAGCTGCAAAGCCATCATCCACAGATTAAAACTCTGGGGGTGTGTTTTCACGAACTTTATGCCTTCGGCCCGCCTTGGGGATCTGCCTTTTGGCTGTCGCCTGCTCAACGCCATATTGCCAGGCGCTTGGCAGAACTATCGGATTTTTGGATCACTAATCGCGAAGAATCTGCACAATGGCTACGCCGCTTTGCCGGTGACAAGCCACACGCAGTGCTGCCGGTATTTTCCAATATTGGAGAGATGCCGGTTTATTTTCCCCAACGTTTACCTAAGGTCGTTGTGTTTGGCGGGGCAGCACTAAGGTTAAAAACTTATCGAGCCGCAGGCGATAAGTTTTTTGTCTGGGCAAAGCAAGAGGGACTGGAGATACATGACATAGGTCCAGCCATCAACGATCCCCTCTGGTCTAAAAGGTTAACTGCTGAGGGTGTCGTCGTCCACGGACGCTTGCCCGAAACGGAAATTAGCCGTTTACTGGCTGATGCAATGTTTGGACTGGTGGTTTATCCATTGGAATATGTCGCCAAGAGTGGTGTATTTGCCGCCTATTGTGCACACGGCATTTGTCCGGTATTAATTGCCCGGCAGTATCCATCTGCAGATGGATTACTACAAAACCGGCATTATCTGGCGGGCATACCGGAAACCGTTTGCACTCCTGCTGTTGCCGCAGATATTGGGCTAACAGCATGGAACTGGTATCAACCTCATCGCTTGGCCAGTCATGCGGCTACGTTAAGCAACTTATTAGGTAGGGTGGTGAGCAATGTTTCGTGATTTCATCTATTTATGGGAGCATCGGGAGCGACCGCAAGAACTTAAACGTTGGTTAACTGTTTGGCTTAAACGTTTTCTTAATCTGATTAATGTGTTTCGTTTACTGTTAGCGCCGGTTCGATTGCGTAGCAAAGGCGCGCTAGTGGGACGATTAGTTGTATTAGGTTCATCACGTATAGAGGGCTCTTTCACAAATCTGACGATTGGAAATGAAACGTCATTAGGCCGATGTCATATCGCTTTACATGACAAGCTAACTATCGGCAATCGGGTTGTCCTAAACGATGGCGTGGAAATATTGACCGCCAGCCATTCTTTGAGTGATCCTCAATGGCGGCATAAAAAAGCACCCATTATAATTGGTGATTACGCTTGGATTGCGACTAATGCAATACTGCTACCCGGTGTAACGATAGGACGTGGTGCAGTTGTTGGCGCGGGTGCTATTGTCCGCAATGATGTTGCTGATTATGCCGTTGTGACAGGAAATCCTGCACAAATAACAAATTCCAAACGATCAACATTATTGAACTATTCACCTGTATTGCTCAATACACCATTTGAGGCATGGATTGGTAGAAATATATCGCAAATAAATTCAATCCCGGATCACCAATGAAAATCCTACTTGTCGGAAATTATTTACCAGATAATCAACAAAGCATGGGGCGCTATGCTGAATTGCTCCGTGACAAATTACTTGAGAAAAACATCAAGGTATCATTGATAACACCTTGCAATGTATTGTTGCGACTGCCTTTCTTAACGGGTAGCCTAAAAAAATGGTTAGCTTATATTGATAAGTATATTTTGTTTCCGGTTTTATTGATATGGAAAGCAAAGGCCTTTGATGTTGTACATATTTGCGACCATTCAAACTCACCTTATGCCCGCTTTACCGGTAAAAAACCCACCTTAATAACCTGTCATGATATGCTTGCTATCAGGGGAGCAATGAACGACTTTGATTCTTGCCCCGCAACGACAACCGGTCGACTCTTACAAAAATGGATATTAAGTTCATTTGCTTATGCTGATTTACTGGTTTGCGTTTCGCAATTTACCATGGATGATGTTCTTAAGCTGACTGGTCGTGATAAAAGCGCAGTGACCGTTAATCATTTGGGGCTGAATTTTAATTACCGGATAATTAGTGCAGAGGCTGCTACTGAAATTTTGGCTACAATTCCAGAGGTTCGCCAAGATATTCCTTATTTACTCAACGTGGGTTCAAGTATCGCCCGCAAAAACAGGGAAGCGGTTATTCGGATTTTTGCCGGTTATCAACAACGCATCAATGCTGTTCTGGTTTTTGCTGGAGCTCCGTTAACCACCGAACAAAAAAAACTGGTAGAGCAATTGGGCATCAAAGATAAAGTCATTGAAATGCTTGGACCCAGCAATGATCAATTAATGGCGCTTTATAATAGAGCTCAGGCTTTATTGTTCCCATCAATAGGCGAAGGCTTTGGCTGGCCAGCCATTGAAGCCCAAGCTTGTGGTTGTCCGGTTGTTTCCAGTAGTTCCGGCTCTTTAGCCGAAGTCACTGGAGAAGGCGGTGTTGTACTTGAATACACCGATGAGCAAGGCATGCTGGATGCACTGATAAAAATCAGTATCGATGATCATTTCAGAAATAAGCTTATCCATCGTGGACTAGAAAATATGTCACGATTTAATATCGATCGAATGATTAATCGCTATATTAGCCTGTATCAACAACTTGCATCCACTGTATGAAAAAAATACTTAGCCTGCTAATCATCCCCTTGCCATGGTTTTTAAAGAGACTATTTTATAAACTGTTTTTTAAATATGAGTTGCATCCAGCCAGCCGCATTGGTTTGTCGTGGATTTTGGTTGATAACCTGTCATTAGCTCAGGGTGCCAAGATAGGTCATCTTAACGTAATAAAAGGACTAAACAATCTTCAACTTGAGGCGTGCTCAAGCATTGGTAGCTTAAACTGGATTTCAGCTTTCCCTCTCAATACCAACAGTCCTCATTTTCAGCATGAAATTGGTCAAAGAATGCCGGAACTTGTTTTGGGCGAACACGCTGCCATTACTAATAGACATTTTTTTGATTGCACCAACCGAATTGAAATTAAAAAATTTACCACTTTCGCCGGCTTTAAATCGACAGTGTTAACACATAGTATTGATCTTAAAACATGTAGGCAATCTTCCAAACCCATTACTATTGGCGAATATTGCTTTATCGGTACGGGTTGTATTTTATTGGGGGGAACCATCATCCCTGATTATAGTGTTTTGGCAGCAGGTTCTACTATACATAAATCAATGGATAGTACTTATGGTTTATATGGCGGAACACCTGCAAAATTTATCAAAAGCCTTGAAAATGAAAATTTACAATATTTCAAGCGTACAACTGGATTCGTAATTTAAACCATACAAATTCCTCAAACGTTCCGGTCGGGGTTGTTCCGCCCAACGACATCCTAAATGATTTTATAGACAAAAACCAATTATTTTAAAAAATGAAAATCCTGCACATTATCCGCTCAGTCAATCCCGAGGGCGGCGGCCCCATTGAGGGTGTTATACAACTTTCTAGAATCAAGAAAGCACAAGGTCATAGCGTTGAGGTTCTTAGTCTGGATTCACCTGATTGTGAATCCGTCAGCGCTTGTGAATTAACCGTTCATGCCATGGGGCCGGGGCTGGGACTGTATGGCTACAGCAATAAGTTTAAACCCTGGCTGGACGCGCATGCCCAAAATTACGATGTATTTGTTATCAATGGCATCTGGCAGTACCACAGCTTTGCAGCGCATAGCGTTCTTACAAGCCTAAACAAACCTTATTACCTGTTTACTCATGGCATGTTAGACCCCTGGTTTAAAAAAGCATACCCGCTTAAACATTTAAAAAAATTGCTCTACTGGCCTTGGGGTGAATACCCGGTACTGCGTGATGCCAAAAAAGTACTGTTTACTTGTGAAGATGAGAAAATGTTGGCGAGACAGTCGTTTTGGTTGTACCGCTGTAACGAACAAGTGGTCAATTATGGCACCAAAGGGCATATCGGTAATGCCGAAGAACAACGCCGCTTGTTTTTAGACCGTTACCCTCATCTGCAAGGCAAACAGTTTTTACTGTTTTTAAGCCGGATTCACCCGAAAAAAGGGGTCGATTTGTTGATTGAAGCCTTTGCCAAAATGCACAAAGATCAGCCTGATCTTGAACTGGTCATTGCAGGCCCCGATCAAGTCGGCTTACAACCTGGGTTGCAAGACCTCGCAGAAAAACTGGGCATTGGCGATAAAATTACTTGGACAGGCATGTTAAAAGGCGATCTTAAATGGGGCGCGTATCTTAATGCCGAGGCATTTATCTTGCCTTCGCATCAGGAAAATTTTGGCATCGTGGTTGCTGAAGCGTTATCTTGCTCCTTGCCGGTTTTAATCAGTAACAAGGTTAATATCTGGCAGGAAATTGCTGAAGATAAGGCGGGCCTGGTTGTAGAAGACACCATCGCAGGCTGTGTGGCTTTGCTATACCAGTGGCAGCAGATGGATGATAACAATAAAGCCAAAATGCGTAGTAATGCGCTTAACTGCTTTAATACCCGTTTTGAAATTACCCAAGCGGCAATGGGTTTGCTTAATTTATTTAAAAATGAAATGTAATCAAAAGCACGAAGTTGTAGGTCGGGTTAGGCGCTAGCCGTAACCCGACACAGATACTTCGATTTGTCGGGTTACGCTTTCGCTAACCCGCGACTTCTATTCATTAATCTAATAAAAAATATACCGTGATACAAAATTTAGAAAAGTTTGTCCTGCCTAAAGATTTTCGGGCGAAAAATGCCGTCACAGTACAACTTTGGTGGATTATTCAATCGACTATTTTTGCCGGATCTCCCCAGTTTTTATACGGCTGGAGACGGTTTTTACTGCGTTTGTTTGGTGCAAAAATTGGCAAAAATGTCATCATTAGGCCGTCTGCCAAAATCACTTATCCCTGGAAATTAACGATTGGTGATTATTCTTGGATTGGTGATAATGTTGATCTTTATACCTTGGGTGAAATTAAAATAGGCAAAAATACGGTAATCTCGCAAAAGTCATATTTGTGTGCGGCTTCACATGACTACACAAAAGACACTTTCGATATTTATGATCAAAAAATTATCATCGAAGATGAAGTCTGGATAGCAACCGATGTCTTTATTGCCCCCGGCACGACCATCGGCAAGGGTGCTGTCATTGGCGCCAGAAGTACCGTACTGGGCGATATGCCAGCCGGAATGATTTGTGTGGGGTATCCGGCCAAGCCCGTTAAACCGCGTATTACTAAATAAAAGTCCGGCTT
>SESF01014854.1_pt1 | contig 14146 bp, 12 predicted proteins | sample 3171521 | NCBI WGS metagenome assembly SESF01 (sample SAMN10866945, study PRJNA518727) | freshwater metagenome | biome: subpolar coniferous forest; feature: holomictic lake; material: water; isolation source: holomictic Lake 227, 6 m and 8 m depth | place: Canada: near Kenora, Ontario | collected...
CGGTGGGCGCGGAATGTCGCGGTGACGTTGCAACCCTGCGCGTTGGTCGAGAGGTAGAACACGTTGCCGTAGCCGCCCGTGCAGACCACGACGACATCGGAGGCCCATGACTCGACGGCACCCGTGACGAGGTCGCGGGTGACGATGCCCTTCGCTTTGCCGTCGACCAGCACGAGGTCGAGCATCTCGTGGCGGGTATACATCTTCACCGTGCCGAGGCCGATCTGGCGGGAGAGCGCGGAGTAGGCACCGATGAGCAACTGCTGGCCGGTCTGGCCACGGGCATAGAAAGTACGCGAGACCTGCGCGCCGCCGAAGGAGCGATTAGCGAGCAAACCTCCGTATTCACGGGCAAAAGGCACACCCTGCGCGACGCATTGGTCGATGATGTTGGTCGAGACCTGCGCGAGGCGGTAGACGTTGGCTTCGCGGGCGCGGTAATCGCCGCCCTTGATCGTGTCCTGGAAAAGGCGGCGCACGCTGTCGCCGTCGTTCTGGTAATTCTTCGCGGCGTTGATGCCACCCTGGGCGGCGATCGAGTGAGCGCGGCGCGGGCTGTCCTGATAGCAGAAGCAGGAGACCTCGTAGCCCATCTCGGCGAACGAAGCGGCGGCGGCGGAACCGGCGAGGCCGGAGCCGACCACGATGACGTGGTATTTGCGGCGATTGGCAGGATTCACCAAGCGGAGCTTTGCCTTATGGTTGTTCCACTTATCGACCAGCGGGCCGGCGGGGATCTTGGAGTCGAGATTCATGATCGCGTATGCTTACTTGAGGCAGCCCGTGAGGACGGCGAGAGGGAGGGAGATGAAGCCGAGGGCGATGATCCAGCCATAGGCCAGCGCGAGTCCGTCCAGACGAGAGCGCCAGCGCTCATTGCGGAGGCCCAGGGTCTGGAAGACGCTGCTCACACCGTGGCTGAGGTGCAGGCAGAGGAGCAGCATGCTCACGATATAGAAGACCGCGACTGGCTTGGAGCTGAAGCCGGCGACTACCATCGCGTGGACATCATCGCCGAAGGTCATGCCGCCGAGGGCCACGGTGCGGAAAGTGAAGTGCAGCAGGTGGAAAACGATGAAGGCCAGAATCACCACGCCGGAATAAGGCATGGTCCGGGAGGCCGTCGAAGCGCGGCGGGTCGCCTCATCGGCGGGACCTCCGGCGCGGGCGGCGCGATTTTCCAGAGTAAGCTGGATGCCGACCCAGATATGGGCGACGACGCTCAAGATTAAGGTCAGGCGGGCGACCCAGAGCAGGCCGGCATGATCATGCAGCCACTTGGCGTACTCATTGATCGCGGCCGGACCCTTGAACATCAGCAAGTTGCCCGACATGTGGCCGAGGACGAATCCGGCCAGGACGAGACCAGTGAGAGCCATCACGACCTTCTTCCCGATGGAAGAGGGTCGGCAGCTGGAGCAACAAGGACTTGCGGACATAGCGAGGGTGCGGGGACGGGATGCAAAAAGCATCAAATAGGTCGGGCCCACCCTTCCCACCCCGGACCTCTCTTAATGGGGAGGTATTAGCGAAAGCCCCCCCGGGGTGTGAAAAAGGCTCATAAGCCGAAGGCCCCCGCGCCGGCCGACTGGAGGCGGGAAGCCGGAAAAACCGCTTGCCACAGTTTTTTTCGGCCGTGCAATTCGAAAGTCCAGACCGGCTCTCCGTCACAGGACCTGCCGGTCTTATCTTTTTTATAAAATCCCCGCCCCTCCGACCCCCTTTCCATGAAGTATATTTTTGTCACCGGCGGCGTCATCTCCTCCCTGGGCAAAGGCCTCACCGCCGCCGCCCTCGGCGCGCTCCTCGAATGCCGCGGCCTGAAGGTGCGCATCCAGAAATTCGATCCGTATCTCAACGTCGATCCAGGCACCATGAGCCCTTATCAGCACGGCGAAGTCTACGTGCTCAACGACGGCGCCGAGACCGACCTTGACCTGGGTCACTACGAACGCTTCACCTCCGGGGAACTCTCCCGCCTGAACAGCCTCAGCTCCGGCCAGGTCTACGAGACGGTCATCCAGAAAGAACGGCGCGGCGACTACCTCGGCAAGACCGTGCAGGTCATCCCGCACATCACGAACGAAATCAAGGAACGCATCCTTAAGGGTGGCGAGGGGGTCGATGTGCTCATCACTGAAATCGGTGGCACCACCGGCGACATCGAAGGCCTGCCCTTCCTCGAGGCGCTCCGCCAGTTCCAGCATGACGCCGGGCGCGAGAATGTCGCCTTCCTGCACTGCACACTGGTTCCCTTCATCAAGGCCGCGGGCGAACTCAAGACGAAGCCCTCGCAGCAATCCGTCGCCAAACTCCGTGAAATCGGCATCCAGCCCGATATTCTGGTCTGCCGCACCGACCGCCCGATCGGCGAAGAAAACCGCCAGAAACTTTCGCTCTACTGCAACGTCGGCGTCGAATCCGTCATCGAATGCCGCGACGTCGCGCACTCGATCTACGAGCTCCCGCTGATGCTAGCCGAGCAGCGCATCGACGACATCGTCGTCAAGCGTCTCGGCATCACGTGCAAGCCCATCGACATCTCGCCCTGGCGCGAAATCGTCCGCCGCCTGCTCGAACCGAAATACCGCGTCCGCATCGGTGTCGTGGGCAAATACATCGAGCTGCAGGACGCTTATAAATCCGTCTACGAGTCCATCACGCACGGCGGCATCGCGAACGAAGCCGGCGTCGAGATCGTGCGTATCGACGCAGAAGACCTCGAGGCCAAGGGCACCGCACAACTCGAAGGCCTCGACGGTATCCTCGTCCCCGGCGGTTTCGGTAACCGCGGCATCGAAGGCAAGATCATCGCCGCCCGATTCGCCCGCGAACGGAAGGTTCCTTTCTACGGACTGTGCCTCGGCATGCAGATCACCGTGATTGAATTCGCCCGCCATGTGCTCGGCCTCAAGGACGCCCATTCGACGGAGTTCGCCCCGGAGACCAAGAACCCGGTCATCCACCTCATGGAGTCGCAAAAGAGCGTCGTCACCAAGGGTGGCACGATGCGCCTGGGCTCCTTTGACTGTGCCCTGACCCCGGGCAGCCGCTCCCGCGAGGCCTACGGGACCGACAATATCAAGGAACGCCACCGCCACCGCTTTGAATACAACGACGCCTACCGGACCCAGCTCGAGGCGGCCGGCCTCCGGGTCGGCGGGGTCAACCCCCAGAGCGGTCTGGTCGAAATCGTCGAGGTCAAGGACCACCCCTGGATGGTCGGGGTCCAATACCACCCGGAATTCAAGTCCCGCCCGGACCGCGCCCACCCCCTCTTCGCTGCTTTTGTGAAGGCAGCGGTTGAGAAGTCCCGGGCATCCTGCTAATTCAGAGACGAAACCGGCTCAGCCGGACGCTGCTTAGTGGGCGGAGAACCGCCGAACGCGCACCCCTGCGCGAAATTTCCCCACCCCCATGTCCACCAACATCAACGCCGCCGGCACTTGGGTGCCGCGCCTCCGCGAGCAGGTCGCCCGTGTCGTCGTCGGCCAGCAATACCTCGTCGACCGACTGCTGATCGGCCTCCTCGCTAACGGGCACGTGCTGCTCGAAGGCGTTCCGGGCCTGGCGAAGACACTCTCGGTGCGCACGCTCGCCCAGACCGTGCACGCGGATTTCTCGCGCATCCAGTTCACCCCCGACCTGCTGCCCGCCGACATCGTCGGCACGCTCATCTACGACCCGAAGTCCGGCGAGTATAACGTCAAGCGCGGCCCGATCTTCGCCAACTTCGTGCTCGCCGATGAAATCAACCGCGCGCCGGCCAAGGTGCAGTCCGCCCTCCTTGAGGCGATGCAGGAACGCCAGGTGACGCTCGGCGGCGAAACCCATAAGCTCCCCTCGCCGTTCCTCGTGCTGGCCACGCAGAACCCGATTGACCAAGAAGGCACCTACCCGCTGCCCGAAGCCCAGGTCGATCGCTTCATGCTCAAGCTCAACATCGGCTACCCAACGCGCGAGGAAGAGCGCCGGATTCTCGACGCCATGGCGACCACTTCGCCGAAGCTCGATGTCGAGGCGGTCATCTCACAGCAGGAGATCCTCGACGCCCGCAAGGCCGTCGACGCCATCCACGTCGCCGACCCGATTCGCGATTACATCGTCTCGCTCGTGCTGGCCACGCGCGGACAACACCCGGGCGGCCCCGACCTCGCCAAGTTCCTCCAGTTCGGCGCCTCGCCGCGCGCGACGATCAACCTCACCCTCGCCGCCAAGGCCTGGGCTTTCCTGCAGGGCCGCGATCACGTGACGCCGCAGGACATCAAGGATATCGCGCCGGACGTGCTCCGCCACCGCTTGATCCTCACCTACGAAGCCGACGCCGAAGGGGTCGACGCCGACGCCATCGTGCGCCGGGTGCTCGACGCCGTCAGCGTTCCCTAAACCGACCGGAGCGCCCGTGGACCGCCCCGTCCAGACCAACCCGCAGGAGACCCTCCGACGCGCCCAGCGTGTCGAGATTGTCGCCACGCGGATGGTCAACGACGCCATGGTCGGCGCCTACCTTTCACGCTTCAAGGGCCGCGGCACCGACTTCGAGGAACTCCGCGAATACGTGCCGGGCGACGATGTGCGGGCGATGGATTGGAACGTCACCGCGCGCATGGGCAAGCCATTCATCCGCCTCCACCGCGAAGAGCGCGAGCTCACCATGGTGATCGCGCTCGACGTCTCGGGTTCAGCCTCTTTCGGCTCCGGCGAAGCCACGCTCCGTGAACGCGCGGCCGAAGTCGCCGCGTGTCTTGCCGTCTCCGCGCTCAAGGCCGGCGACAAAGTCGGCCTGCTTCTCTTCAGTGATCGAGAGGAGCTCTGGGTGAGTCCGAAGAAAGGCCGCCGTCACGTCCTGCGTATCATCCGAGATGCACTCGAGTTCACCGCCGCCTCCCGCCGCACTTCTTTCACCCGCCCCATGCGCCGGCTCGGCCGCGCGCTGCGCCGCCGCTCGATGGTGTTCGTCGTCTCCGACTTCCTGCCGGGGGCGGAAGGCGGCGAAGCCATGGCCGCCGCCCTGGGCGAACTCAACGCGCGCCACGACACCGCATGCGTCCAGCTCGTCGACGAACGTGAGCGCATTCTGCCCGACGTCGGCGTCATCGCCTTGGAGGACGCCGAAACCGGCGAAATCCGCGAAGTCGACACCGGCTCCGCGGTGACCCGTCAGCGTTTCGCCGACACCGCCGAAGCCCGGCTTGCCGAAACCGCCGCCGGACTAGCGCGCGCCGGTATGGACGTCGCCCGGCTCGAAGCCGCCGCCGCGGTGGCGCCCGCCCTCTCCCGCTTCTTCGAACGCCGCCGGCGCCGCCGCTGATGTTTCTCGCGATCGACGAAGTTCCGGTGGTCCTGCTCGGCCCCAAGCCGCCGATCGCCCCGAGCGGATGGGAAGCCCACTGGCCGTTCGCTTTACTGGCACTCATCGTCATCGGCGGACTCACCATCGCCTCGCGGCAGTGGCGCCGCCGCCGCCCTTCTCTCCCGGCCATCATCGAACTCGAGAAGGCCCTGCTGCAGGCAGAAGCCCGCCCGGGCGAAGGGGCCACCCGCGAAGTCACCTCCGCATTGCGGACCTATCTCGCGGCGATCGACACACGCGTCGCCGCCTCGCTTTCCACCGAAGAACTCACCGTGCGCATCAGCGGACTCGCGGTCTTCCTGCCCGCCCGCCAGCCGCTGCTGGCGGCCCTGCGCAGCGCCGACGCCGCGAAGTTCGCCGGCACTCCGGTGGAGCTTCCCCTGTTGCTCGCCGGCGTGCGCGAAGCCGCGCAGCGCATCGAGGACGCCCGCCGAACCTTCGGCCAACTCCGCCGCTGACATGGAAACCGGCTTCGAATTCCAGTATCCGTGGGTGCTCCTGTTGCTGGCGCTGCTGCCGCTTTACGCGTGGTTGCGCGGGCGCATCGGAAAATCCGCCGCCCTGCTCTTCCCCGACACCACCCTGCTCGCCGGCATCTCGCGCCCTGTCCGCGAGCAAGCCGGTCGCCTGCGCGCGTTCGTCCGCCTGCTGACTGCCTCGGCACTCCTCATCGCGATCGCCGGGCCCCGGACCGCCAACAAGGAGATCGAACGGGAGACCGAAGGCCTCGACATCATGCTGGTCGTGGATCTTTCCTGGTCGATGATGGCGTTGGACATGAGCACCAAGCGCGAGGAAGTCACGCGCTGGCAGGCCAGTCAGAACGTCATCTACGACTTCCTCGGCAAGCGGCCCGATGACCGCATCGGCGCCGTGGTCTTCTCTGGCAAGCCCTACCTGCTGAGCCCGCTCACCATTAATAAGATCTGGGTCGAGAAAGGCATCGACCGGATGCACATCGGCATCATCCAGGAAACCGGCACCGCAATCGGCGAAGCCGTGGCCATGGCCGTCGACCGGATGAAGAACGTGAAGGGCAAGAACTCCAAGGTCATCATCCTGCTCACGGATGGCGACGACAACATGAGCAAGGCCATCCTCCCCGTGCCGGCCGCGGAGCTGGCCGCCGCGATGGGCATCCGCCTCTACTGCATCGGACTCGGCAAGGACGAACCCACGATGCTTCCGCAGTTCGATCGCCGAACGGGCAAGCTTTACCGCGATGTCTTCGGCAAGACGCTGCCGATGCAGACAATCAACCCCGCCAATTACCTCATGCTCGGCAAGATGGCCAAGGTCACCGGCGGACGTTTCTACCGCGCACTGGACCAGAACCAGCTCAGTCGAGTCTACGAGGAAATCAATCGACTCGAACGGACCGAGGTGAAGATCCGCGAGTCGACGACCTACGAAAGCTACCGGCTCATCTGGGCCGCCATCGCGGGACTACTCCTGCTATGGGAACTCATCGCAGCCCTCGTGTGGCCGCGCTCCCCCTGAGGCATGGACTCCGCCGACTTCCATTTCGAGCAACCCTGGCTGCTGGCCGTCGCCATCGTCGGCGGTATCGCCGCGTTCGCCGCCCTGCGCTGGACTGAACGCCGGCGCCGCCTAGGGCTCGCTGATTTCGCCGCCTCGCGATTGCTGAGCCAACTCACCGCCGGCTATTCCGCCGCCCGCCGCACCACCAAAGACATCGCCCTATCGGCCGCCGTGATCCTGCTCGGGGCCGCCTTCGCCGGCCCCCGCTGGGGCATCGAGGTCAGCCAACAGCGCGGCGCCACCGAAGACGTCGTCTTCGCGCTCGACGTCTCCAAGTCGATGCTCGTGGCGGACATGTCCCCGACCCGGCTGGCCCGGGCGAAGGCGGCGATTGCCAATTTCGTGAAGCGCAAGGGCACGGGCAACGTCGGCTTGGTCGCCTTTGCGGGTCAGGCCTTCCTGCAATGCCCACTGACACGCGACTACGATGCGTTCTTCCGCTCGCTCGAAGAAACGGATACCACGAGCATCCAGGTTCCTGGCACCGACATCGGGCGCGCGCTGGAAGAAGCCGAGCTCGCCTTTTACTCCAACCGCAACCGCAAGCTCCTGATCCTCCTCACCGACGGCGAGGACCTCGAGGCCGGCGGCATCGAGAGCGCCAAGAAACTCAAACGCCGCGGCCTCGTCGTGCACGCCGTCGGCGTCGGCACGCCCGCCGGTGGCCCGATTCGGGTTCTCAGCGCCATGGGCGCCGTCGACACCCTGAAGGATTCTGCGGGCGAGGAAATCCGCAGCCGACTGGATGAAAAGACCCTCGGTGAACTCGCCGGCAGCACCGGCGGGCGCTTCATCCGCCTCGGCCAGGCCGGCGAGGGCATGGAAGCCCTGCGCCTCGCCATTCAAGCCGGCACCGACGAGAACGGCAGCGGCCGCCGCGGTATCCCGCGCGAGGAATGGCTCATCGCTGCCGCCCTGCTCCTGCTCATCATCGAATCACTCACTTCCACCCGCCGCGCCGCCGCCCGCCCATGAGAGCCTCGCTCTGCTTCCTCTTCCTCGCGGCCGGCCTCTTCGCCGCCGACAAGCCGCCCGGCGACCTTTCTGGCATGAACGCCCGAGAGCTGCATAACCGCGGCACCGAGCGACTCAAGGAAGGCGATCTGACCAGCGCCGAGGAAGCCTTGCGCGCGTCGCTCGCGATGGATGTGGATGAACTCCGCCCTCCCGCCCTTCATAATCTCGGCCATGTGCGCTTCGGCCGTGGCCGCGCCACCCTTGGCGGGAAAACCTCCGCCGATATCAGCGAGCTGACCATCGCGCGCTCTTACCTGGAAGCAGCGGACGCCGATATCTCGGACATGAAGGACCAGATCGAGCTGCTCGACAAAGCCAAAGCCGAGAAGCGCGAGCCCGACTACGTACCCGCCACCGCCGCGCTCGGCGGAGGTATCAGCACTTACCGCACCATCAAGAAACTCATCCCGAAGGAGGAGGCCATGGTCGCCAAGCGCAACGGCATCATCGCCAGCTGGACACGCTCGGTCGGCGACTTCCGCGGCGCCTTGGAACTCGACGCCGCCGATGCCCAGGCCAAGGCCAACGCCGAGACGATCGAAGAACTGCTCCGGGCTCTGCGCCTCGAGACCCAGGCCTTGGAAGAGACGATCGAGGCCCAACGGAAGAAACTCGAGGAATTGCGCGAGGTCATCAAGGAGCTCGCCAAACGCATCCCCGACGAACACCTGCCGCAGTCGGCCCAAGGCGACGATGATGACGATGAGAATTTCCTCCCCCCCGAACGCCAGAAGCCGAATGACGGCAAGGGCAGCCAGAAGAAACCGCGCGAAGGCGATGAGCAGAAGATGACCGAGCAGGAAGCCCGGGGGTCGCTCGAGGGCCTGAAGAATGAATTCGGCCGCAAGATGCCCGCCGGCCAGAAGGACGGCCCGAACGGCACTGGCGGCAAGGGCGGCAAACCCACCGACAAGAAAGGCAAGGATTACTAAGATGCGCCGCTTGCTCTCCCTCCTGACGGTTGGCCTGTTCGTGTGCGTCGCACGAGCGGAAGATCGTGTCAGTTGGGAGATCACGCCGCGCGTCACCGCCCCTGGACAGCCCTTTCGCCTGCAGATCCAGGTCGAGTCCGACGTCGTGCTCGGTGGCGCCCAGAACGTTGGCAAGGAAATCAAGCCGCCGCGCGGCATGGCCCTCCGCCTTTCGGGGCAGATCATCCGGCCGGACTCCACCGAGGCCACCCTGAACTTCTCCGGCGTCGCTCCAGATCAAGAAGGTGAATACGTCATCCCGAGCTTCAACCTGCGCTTTGCGCGCAAGATCATCGTCGCCCCCGAGGTCAAGCTGATCGTCAGCAAGACCGTGAACTTCCACCGCTCCGAACAGGCCCGAGCGGAGCTGGAAATCCCGCGCCGCACCTTCTTCGTCGGCGAGCTCATCCACGGCGCCATCAACATGTACGGCGGAGAGTCCGAGGGTGTCGTCGCTTCCTTCGGACTCGAATCAGTCGCCGAAGGCTTCACGTTCCAGATTTCGGCCGACCGCCAGCCACTCCCCGTCGACAAAGGCCAGGGACTCCAGACGACCTTCGACCTGACGCCCATTCGCGAAGGCGAGAACGAGATCGCGATCAACGGTATCATGCTCATCCAAGCGGGCGAAGTTAATGCCTTCAGCACGGCCGGGCGCGACCGACCCTTCGCCTTCCGCCGCCGGATCAGCGTAGAGCACGTGCCGGAAAAAGGCCGCCCCGCGGATTGGTCCGGGGCGATCGGAAAGTTCACCGTCGAGACCGTGCAGGTCTCAAATGAAAAGCCCGAGGTCGGCGAGCCCATCCGCCTGCGCGCCGTGCTCACCGGCGCCGGCAATCTCGACCGCATCGTCCCGCCCGAGCTCGCCAGCAGTGAAATCTGGGATGTGCTCCCCGCCGTGGAGCGCCGCCGCCACGCGGAAGAGCAGCGCTTCTTCGTCTACACACTCGTACCCCGACTGCCCGGCAAACACGCCACTCCCGCGATTCACTTCTCCGTCTTCAACCCCGAGACACGCACTTATAGCAGGCTCGATTTCCCCGCCCAGGAGGTAACCGTCACCGGCAATGCGCCTGCGAAAGTCGACCTCGTGAACGCCGATCCGGCGGCACCCGTCGGCGGGCCGGGCAAGATTTCCGGTTTGGCGACGCCGCAGCCCCGCCAGGGTGCGACCTTCCTGCGCACCCAAGGCCCCGTGGCGCCGCTCGCCGCCTCGCGCGGATTCTGGTCTGGCAACCTCCTGGCCCTCCTCGCCACGACGCTCACCGTGGCTATCCTACTATACGCCGGCTACCTCGCGGCTCATCCCGAGATTCTCATCCGCCGCCGCGCCCGCGCCATCGTGAAGACGGCCCAGACAGCGACGTCTGAGGCCCAACGCCGAGACGACGCGCACGCCGCGGCCATCGCCGCCGTCGGCGGACTCCAGGCCGGCTGTGCCGCCCTGCTCGGAGCGGAACCCGAAGCCATGACCCAGAGCGACGTGCAACGCGTCTTCCCTGGCGCCAACCGCGAGGATCTCGATATTCTGTTCGCCCACGCCCACGCCGGACGTTTCGGCGCTCAATCCGGTAACGAATCCGCCACCGCCCGAGAAGTCGCCCTCTCTCTCCTGCGCCAACTCCATAAAATGCTATGAGGACTCCTTTCCTCGCCATCACTTGCTGGCTGACGGCTTGTTTTGCCGCCGAAACCACCGGCCCCTCGGCCGCGGAACGCAGTTACGCCAAGGGTGATTACGCCGCGGCCGTCGAACAATGGCAGCAGGAGATTCACTCCCAGGGCGTGACCGCCGGCCTCCTCGGGGCCGTGGGCAATGCAGAATGGAAACTCGGCCGCAAAGGCCGGGCGATGATCTGCTGGGAAAGGGCACTGCTATTGGACCCTCGTGACACCGTAGCCCTGGCGGGTATCCGCCACGCTCAGAATGCCGGCGGCACGGAACGTCCGGCGATGACCTGGGCGGAAACTTTTTCGACAGCCGTAGGGGCAGATACCTGGCTGATCGTCGCGGCCGCCTCGTTCTGGGTGGCGCTGCTCACCGTCATCATCCCGAAGATGCGCCGCAAGCCGGCCAACGACTGGACCCAGCGCGCGCGCCTCAGCGCCGTCACGCTACTCGCCTTGTGCATTCCCGGACTATGGGGAGCGCGTTCGTACGCTTCACGTGCCGTCGTCCGCAAGACCGAGGTATCCCTGCGACTCACGCCCACCTTGCTCGGAGAGCCCCTGCACGGGGTGGCGGAAGGCGATGTCGTGCGCACGGGCCGCCCCTTCAACGGACACATCCGCGTCACCACCGCCGATGGCAAGACCGGCTGGGTGCGGGCCGGTGAGATTGAGAGCGTCTGGGGCGGTGGCCTGCCGGCCGACCTCGACCAGAAGGCCGCGCCCTAATCCTTTCGCCTTGGAGAAGTCGGCCCGCTGGGCTTGGATGTCCCCGTGCGCATCCTTGACCGCCACGTCCTGATCGAAACCGCCATTGCTGGCGGAGCCGCGACGGGTGCGTTCGTCTTCGTGATGGTAGCCAGCAACATCCTCCAGCAGGTGGCGGGAGCCATCGCCTCCGGGCGAGTCAGCGGCTGGGAAGGCCTCGAGCTGGTCGGGCTGCTTTTCCCGGGCGTCATTCCTTACGCACTGCCAATGGGCATGCTCACCGGCGTGCTCATGGCCGTCGGCCGCATGAGCTCGCAACATGAGATCACGGCTATGAAAGCCAGCGGGAGCAGCCTCAGCCGGATTGCCCGACCGATTTTCGTGCTCGCGGCGTGCCTCGCCGTGATCTCCGCCTGGCTCAATCTCGAGATCGCCCCGATTTCCAACACCGAATACCGCCGACTCCTCGTCGGGTCCGCAAAAGATAATCCGGCCTCGGTGATCGCCCCTGGTAAACTCAACCGCCAGTTCCCGGGCATGGTCATCCGTGCCGCCGAGCGGGATGGAGAAGTCCTCCGCGACTTCTGGCTCTGGCGGCTCGACGCCCAAGGGCGACTGGTTCAGACCATCCACGCCAGCGAGGCACGCCTGAGTCGGGGCGAGAACAAAGCGGGGGAAGGCATCCTGCGCGTGGCACTCACCGACGCCCGCATGGAGTCGCGGCAAACCGGCGACCAGAGCTTCCTGCAGCCCGCCTCTTATGCGTCGGCCAAGACTTCCACCCTGGAGTTCCCCGCCTCGGGCGTCTTCAAAGATGGCGCGAATTTTGATCGCAAACTGCGATGGCTGACGACCTCCGAACTTTTTGATGCGATGGACAAAGGCTGGCAGGTGCCGCCCAAGGCCACGCCCGCGCAAATTGAACTGAGCAAAATGCTTCCCCGCACGCAGTTCATGTCACACCTCGCCGGCGCCTTTTCCGTCTTCTCCCTGGCCCTGCTCGCGGTACCGCTCGCCGTGCGCGTGGGACGCGCCGAGACCTTCGTCAACGCCTCCATCGCCCTCGGCGTGGCGCTGTCTTACTACATGCTGACCTCGGCGGCGGCCTACGTGAAGAATCCAGCCTGGCATCCCGACCTCCTGATCTGGATACCCAATGTCGTGGTCGTGGTCGTGGCCCTGACGCTGCTCCGGCGCGCCTCGCGCCACTAAGCGCTCAACGGTCGCGCCGATACCAAGCGAAAAAGGCGGAGCCCATGCAGAGCAAGGCGAAGATTTCGTTAAAGCCCTTCATCACCACCGCCCCCATGATCATATCAGATGAAGCGGTGAGGCCGCTGATGCGCGGCGCCAGCCGGTAGGAGTCGTAGATTGGGTGTTCGCCGAAGATGAGCGCGGCCCAGAGCGGCAAGTCGGCGATCATGAGCGCAAACGAATAGAACATCGCCGCCCCGAAACTGATGCGCGGCAACACGCGCGAATGGGAGAGCAGCGGCCAGACCATCAGCACCGCGGGCAGGAACATCGACCAATGCTCAATCACGTGCAGGGGGCGGCTCCGCAAGGCAGCCTCGTAGAGCTCGGGGAAATGCCAGATTGAGAAAAACAGCGTGAAGAGCACGCCGCCGCCGAGGGGGTGCACAAGGACCCGCAGGATCTTTGTCAGGCGTGGTCGCGGAGCCAGAAACCCATCCGTCAACTCGGGGGGTAGGCCCGTCACCAGCAACGGCGCGGCCACGTAAATGAGCAGCATGTGCTGCAACATATGCGCGGAGAATAAGAACCCCTCCCCGAGCTGATCCAGGGGCGAGCCCACGGCGAGGTAACCCACCAGGACCCCGAGGTGAAAGCGGACCGCATAGCCGACCGGATACGCCTCGCGACCGGGGAGGCAGCGCTGGCGAAACGGGCCGCAGGCGAGCGAGTAGGCCCAAGAGGCGCCGACCACCAGCAGCAGGAGGAGCGGCTCGGTGTGCCAGTGGAGCGGGATGCGCATTCACCTTCTAATTAAAGCAACCGCCTGCCTCCGCAAGCGTAGGCACAAAAAAGCCCCTCACGGGGCTACGGCCGACAGGAGCGGCTAGCGCTCAACTAAACCACTTCGGGTCGATGTGGTCGGGCGACAGCAAAGCGAGTAGTCCCGTAAAGGTCGCGAACGCCAACATGAGCGCTCCCACGAAGATCCAGAAGAGCAGGCGCTTGTCGTAGATCAGGTGCATGAACCACAGGATGACGGCGAAGAACTTGCCGGCGGACATGAGGCTGAGCACCGTCAGGACGACGGGCATCGGCACGGGCAGGAAGATCAGGACGATCTCCGCGCCGGTGACGACGGCCAGCCACAGGGCCAGCGTGATGAAGTGGTGATAGCGGCGAGTCTCCTCGGCGAGGAAGGCCGGGCTGGGAGCGGCTTCGGTAGAATGGGACATGGTCGGAAAGGTGGTTTATTTGGTGACGGCGGGAAGTCCAGTGCCCCAGAAGCCGTTGGGCCCGAGATACTCGACGAGATAGACCGCCGTGAAGATGATGATCCAGACGATGTCGACGAAGTGCCAGTAAAGGCCCGCGACTTCGACATCGAGCGCGCCGACGTGGCCGCCCAGCTTGCCGGTAAAGCTGTAGAAATACATCAGGATGAGCCAGAGCACGCCGATGGCGACGTGCGTGCCGTGCGTGCCAGTGAGGACGTAGAACGTCGAGCCCAGCACGCTGTTCTGGATCGTCAGGCCCTGGTGATAGAAGTGTGTGAACTCGAAGACCTGGCAGCCCAGGAAGATCAGGCCGAAGAAGATCACGCCGAGGACATTGCGGCGAAAGGACTTGATCTGCCCCTTGTGCATCGCGGAAACCGCGAGCGCCATCAGGAACGAGGACATCAGCAGGATAA
>SESF01032932.1_pt1 | contig 14143 bp, 11 predicted proteins | sample 3171521 | NCBI WGS metagenome assembly SESF01 (sample SAMN10866945, study PRJNA518727) | freshwater metagenome | biome: subpolar coniferous forest; feature: holomictic lake; material: water; isolation source: holomictic Lake 227, 6 m and 8 m depth | place: Canada: near Kenora, Ontario | collected...
GCGTTGGCCGGAGCCGTTGTCGGCTCTATCGGCGGGCTATTTGCCATCGGGGTGGTCCGCGCCATTCTTGGCCGAAACATCGCCCTGCTGCTCGCGATGCCGATTCTCGGCTTGGTGAGCTGGCTCGTGTGCGGGATTGTCGGGTGGCTGGTGGGCGGCCAGATCGGCCCCCGCTTGGGTGAGAAGTATTACTTCCAACGCGTGGAGATGCTCGGCGGCGCTGTGGGTGGTGTGATCCCGGTGCTGCTGGTCGCCGCGTGGGCGTTGTACATGAGTCTTCACTGAACGGCAGCCGCATGATCCCCGCTAGACACATCGCATGACCTCATCTCTGAAGAATAAATGGATCCTCATCACCGGCGCGTCGAGTGGGTTCGGCGCGGCTGCGGCCCGTGCGTTCGCCGCAGAAGGCGCGAGACTTTTGCTCGGCGCTCGACGCGTGGATCGACTGGAACAAGTCGCGGCTGAATCACGCCAGGCCGGCGCAGCCGAAGCGCATTGCCGCGGGCTGGATGTCTGCCAGACCGCCAGCGTGGATGCGTTCCTCGCCTGGGCGCGCCAGACCATCACGCCGCGCCAGCCATCCGACGCCCGCCTCGACGTGCTCATCAACAACGCCGGCGGCGCCCTCGGGCTGGACACGGTCGCCCAGGGCAAGGATGAGGACTGGGAAGGGATGCTGCAAAGCAACGTGCTGGGCGTCCTGCGGATGACGCGGGCTGCGCTGCCGCTCATGGTGAACAACCCCGGCAGCTCGATCCTCAATATCGGCTCCGTTGCGGGCCGGGTTGCCTATGAAGGCGGCGCGGCGTATTGCGCTGCTAAGGCAGGGGAGCTGATGATTACCCGCGCGCTGCGCCTCGAACTTAACGGCACCGGCGTCCGCGTCAGCACAATTGACCCCGGGATGGCGGAGACCGAGTTCTCCCTGGTGCGTTTCAAGGGCGACGCCGACCGCGCCCATAAGGTTTATGAGGGCACCCAGCCGCTCCTGGCCCAGGACGTCGCGGATATCCTCGTGTGGGTCGCCAGCCGTCCGCCGCATGTGAACATTGACGAGCTGCTGGTCAAATCGGTGGACCAGGCGGCGATACATAAGGTCTTCCGGCGGAAGCCGAAGACGGAGTAGTGGGGGGGGCGGAAAATCCGAAGGCCGAAACCCGAAATCCGAAGGAAGGCCGAAATCCGAGGGCCGAGGGTCGAGGGCGCTGGGCCATAAGAGAACCGAATACATCTACCCCCCTTAAGGCTACCGGGGGTGGTCTGGTAGCACCATGGTACAACCATGGTACCGTGCTATACCCATAGACGCCTCCCAAGGGGGCATTTTAAATGAGTGTAGCTTATATTGGCTGCTGGTCTGACTGCCCGGCTTCGGGTTTGACCACCGCTATTACCAAAGCGTCCGACTTAAGATACTTATCAGCAACGGCCTTCACCTGGTCCAGCGTGACCGCCTCGTAGAGGGCGTCTTCCTGGTCGGTGTGGGCATAACCGAGCCCGTAGAGCTCATCGAGGGCCGAAGCCATGGCGAAACCGCCGAGGTCCTGCCGGGCAATCTTCCGCTGGCCGATCACCTTGGCTTTGGAGCGCTTGAGTTCCTCCGCGGTCAGGCCCTCAGTTCGCAGCAACTCGGCCTCGTTCAGCAGTTCCGTCTCTACCTGGGCGGCTTTTTCCGGGGCGGTGCCGGCGTAGAAGGCGAAATACCCGGGCACGAGGCCAACGACGTTTTGTGCGCCGACGTAATAGGCCAAGCCGAGCTTTTCGCGGACGCGCAGGAACAGGCGCGAGCCGAGGTCACTGCAGGTTTCTTGAACCAGCTCCAGGGCATATCGGTCGGCGTCGTGGACGGTTAAGCCGCGGTAGCCGACGACGAGCACTGCCTGCTTCTTGTCGCGGATCTCGGTGACCCGCTGAATTGATTGCGGAGCAGGGGGTGCGGAATGCGGAACGGTGACCGGCAAGGATGGGTTGGGTTTCCACGCGCCGAAGGCGTTTTCCACGGCAGCTCTGACTTGGCTGGTATTGATGTCGCCATAGATGGCCAGCACACAATTATTCGGGCGGGTGAACTGGTCGTGGAACGCTCTTGCATCGGCGACCTGGATGGTCTGCACGCTCGCCTCGGTTCCCTGGGCGTCCAAGCCGTAGCCCTGCTCGCCGAACAACGCCCGGCGCATAGCCAGGGCGGCGCTCTGGAGCAGATGGTCTTTTTGCGCGCGGATGCCGGCCAACTGAATCTGGCGCTCACGTTCCAACGCCGGGGCAGGGAAGGTCGGGTTGAGCAGCACGTCCGCCAGCAAGTCCAGCCCGAGGGCGAAATCATCGCTCATGACTTCGGCATTCACCCCGAAGCTGTTATTGCCTCCGTAGCTGTCAATGCTGCCGCCGACGGACTCGATTTCCCTGGCAATATCCTCCGCGGAGCGCCTCGCGGTCCCTTTGAGCAGCAGCTTACCGGTCAACTGAGTGATGCCGTTGTTGTCGGGGTTTTCAGCCAGCACTCCGCCTTTGAACACGGTGCGAAACTCGACGAACGGCAGGCGGTGGTCCTCTTTAACGAGGAGACGCAGGCCGTTGGCGAGTTCGAACTTCTGCACCGGATGCTGTTGCGAGGTCTCGGCCTCAACCACCGGTTTGGGTGTCGCGCCTGTGGGCAGGAGCGAGTAAAGGGTGCGGTTCTCAGGCGTGAGATACTCGCGGGCGACGCGCTGGAGGTCGGCAGGCGTGGCGCGTTTGACAGCCGCCAGGTAGCGCTCCGAGAAATTCAGGTCGTTGGCCGCCAGCCAGCAGCCACCCAGATCCTGCGCCTGGCCCTGCATGGTTTTGCGCGAGGACAAGGTGGCGGAGATGAATTGCTTCACCGCTTTGCTCAATTCGGGTGCCGTGACCGGGGTGGCCTTCATCTTTTCGATTTCAGCCAGCAGGGCATCCCGCGCGGCGACGAACTTGTCGGCATCCACGGTGGCGCTCAGGCCGAACAAGCCGGGGTTGCCCGGGCTATAAGTCCAGGCATCCACCGAATTCACCAGGCCCTTGATTTCGCGCACTTCCTGGTAGAGCCGCGAGCTGCGGCCGCCGCCCAGCAGTGCGGCCAGCACGTCGAGGATGGGCACGTCCGGATGCCGTACGTCGGGAATGTGCCAGGCCAGGTAGAAGTAGCCCAACTCGATGGGTGCCTCCTCGATTATGTCGCGCGGAGCCGTCTGCTTCGGTTCCACGGGCAACACGACGGACAGCAGCGGGCGGGCCTTGGATTTTGTGTAGGCGTCGCGGATTTGGGCCACGACCTCTTCCGGCTTCACATCGCCAGCCACGACGTAGAAGACGTTGTTGGGGGCATACTTTTCGCGGTAGTAAGCCAGAATGTCCTCGGGCTTCAGCTCGTTGAAGATGTCCGGGTAGCCAATGACGGTGAAGCGATACGGGCTGCGAGTGTAGGCGGTCTCGAACAGCCGGCGGCTGGCGCGGCGGCCCGGATCGTCCACGTTCATGTCCATTTCGCGCAGGATGACCTGCATCTCCTTCGCCAACTCGTCCGGCGGCAGGGAGGCGTTCTGCATGAGGTCGCAGAGGATGTCGAGGGCGACCTTCGCGCCGGTGTTTGGCACGTCGATATGAAACACGGTGCGGTCGAAGGAGGTGTAGGCGTTCATGTAGCCGCCGGCCTCCTGGACTTCCTGATCGATCCGGCTGCCCGGCCGGGTGGTGGTGCCTTTGAAGAGCATGTGCTCCAGCACGTGGGACAACCCGGCGCCCAGCCATTTGCCCTCGTGAACGCTGCCGGCCATGCACCACGCCTGGGCCGACACGACCGGCGCGCTGTGATCTTCGCGCACGATGATGATCAACCCATTGTCGAGCGTGGTAACTTTCACGCCCGGCGGGATGGCCGGGAGGGAGGGCGCACTGGAGGGATCAAGGGGCATGGGTGTGGGGTGTGGGGCGTGTTCCTGCGAGACGAGTTGCTACGGCTTGGCCTCGGGCGCCTGGACGGTTTGCTTGCCTTTCGGCAGGAAGGGCTGGCGGAAGGCCTCGTCAAAGTCGTACCCGGCCTGGAAGTCAGTCCGGGTGTCCTTGTCGGTTTTCGCCAGCCATTTGACCTCGATCATGTTGAAGACGATCTCGCCAAAGTCGGAGCAACAACGCACGCCCCATTCCTCGAGGACCATTTTGGTCATGGGCCCGAACTGCTGCAGCGCAAAATCGCGGATGCCAGCCAGCAGTTCCTGGCCAGTGACGTGACGGATGCGGCCCCGGGCGTCCTTGGCGACGATTTTCTGCGTGTGGTCCAGGGCTTCGCGTACAAACAGGTAGGCCTCCGGCTGGTACCGCAGGTCTCTGACCGCGATCTTCGCGAGGGCTTCTTCGAAACTGACTTCGTGCATGTTACGGTTCTGAGGTTTCGGCCGGTAGAGCCGGCGGATGCGCTACTCGATACGTTTTGACCGCCCAACCGGTTAGGAGCAAGCCTATAATGATACACAGAACCATTTGTTCCTGCCTGGTCAAGAGCCGCACGCGAGGCAATATAGACTAGCCCGGTAGTTTCACAATCGCGGAATGCGAACTCGCAGCTCATTATGGGACGAATGGCGGATGATCCCATGCGGCCTCGGACACCCTAAAGGGTGGACTCCAAACCTCCCAGACCAGCCAAAATGAGAACTGCTGGAGTTGACGTGCGCGGGCGCTTGGATTAGTACTTTCCACATGATAACTACGAATCTAACCATCAGCCAGTTGGCTAGTTCTGCGCCCAAGGCCATCCGCGAGACCGAGGAAGTGGGCGTTCGGGGGATCACCCGGAACGGCAAAGCCGTCGCCTTTCTCGTATCCCGCGACGTAATGGAGTCCATCCTTGAAACGATGGAGCTACAGAAGAACCGAGAACTGATGGCCCTGGTCAAAGCCGACAAAGCAGGCCGAATTAAGTTTACCACGCTGACCGATGAAGAATGAAGTCACCGTTTCGGAACAGGTAACTCAGTTTCTTGGGGCGTTAGCGCCCGAACCCAAGAAGAAACTCCGCGCCGGCATTCGCAGCCTTGACTCCGACCGCGGAGACATCAAAGACCTGGTGGACGCACTCACCGGTTACAAGCGGTTAAGGGTCGGCCACTTTCGGGTAATCTACCGCGAAGCTTTTGAGAACGGCATGCCCGTTCGCAAATGCCTCTGCGCTGAACGCCGCAACGTCGTTTACGAGGTATTCACCGAGATTCTGCTCAGCGACCTCACCTAATCTCTGACTGGGCGGATTGATCTGGAGAAGGTGGCCGACGCCGAAGCGGTTGGCGTGTTGGCGGTTCTATGAGTGTCTGGCGTACTACGAGGATCACCGTGGGGAGATTGACGTGCTGGTGGCCCGCCAGATGGCTGCACCTACGCCGTGAAGTTCCTGCTGGACCGCGACGTGCCGGACGACATTGGCTTCGTGGGAGTTTAACGGCGCAGACGCGAAGGCGCGAGGGGCGGAGATCCGAAACCCGAGATCCGAAAACCGAAGCAACCGGCTGCCGATAGCCATTCGGCCTTCGGATTTCGAGCTTCTTTCGGCACTGAAGGTTAGATCGAACTCACGTTCGATGCTACGTCCATTCGGCCTTCGGATTTCGGATCTCCGCGCCGCCGCGCCGCTGTCGGCCAAAACGGCTTTGGCATGCGTGAGACCGAGCCTCAATGATGTCTCTAACGCTGCGCGGGCAGATGCGGAGCGCCGTATCCGGTCAAAACAAGGGTGTGTTCAGCGCCGGCGCCAATCGCGACGGCATTTGTCAGCGTCGTTGGGAAGTGGCATTGGCCATTCCAGCCGGCGCCCCAGGCCACGACGGTCCCGTTAGTCAGCAGCGCGACGGAGTGCGCTCCACCCCCGGCCAGAGAAACGGCCGGAGGCATGCCGGTCGGCGGTGAGCACTGGCCCATAGCGTTATCGCCCCAGGCCACCACCCGGCCGCCATTTTGCAACGCCAAGCTGTGATACTCCCCGGCGCTGACGGCAACCACATTTGTTAACCCATAGGGCACGCTCGACTGTCCGGCGTAATCACCTTCCGCGTCGGTATTCTCCCCCCAAGCGACGACTCTGCCGTCCGCTCGCAATGCCAGGCTGTGGTTCCCGCCGGCAGCCACCGCTGTCACATTAGAAAGCCCCGCCGGCACCGACGTCTGCCCCCAACTGTTGTCGCCCCATCCCACCACGGTGCCATCGGCCCGGAGGCCCAGGCTGTGCCAGGTGCCTGCGGCAATGGCAATGACATTGGACAGTCCCGCCGGGGGCTGCGCCTGGCCATAATCGTTCGCACCCCAGCCGAGGACCGTCCGGTTCGCCCGGAGCGCCAGGCTATGGTAGCCGCCAGCGGCGATTCTGAGTGCTCCGCTTAGGCTGCCGGGCACATCACACTGCCCATCCCAATTGTTGCCCCAGGCCACGACGCCCCCTTCCGGTTTCAAAGCCAGATTGTGCCATGCGCCCGCCGCAATCCCGACGACGTTGCTCGCGGCTGCCGGGGGGCGGAGCTGGCCCAGGGAATCATCTCCCGAGATGACCATCGGCACAATCGCGAACCAAGCGTTGGAACTGGTCAGGGCGGCATAAGTGTTGGTCACGCGGACGGAATAGATGCCGACATCTCTAGGCAGTGGATTGGTGATCGTATAAGCGCTCGTCGTAGCGCCGGGAATCTCGGCTCCGTTAAAGCGCCACTGGTAGCTGATCGGGGCCTTGCCATTGGCAACGACCGTGAGGGTCACGGGCGCTCCGTTGAAGCTGCATTGGCTTACCGGTTGGTTGAGAATGACCGGCAGCGTCGGCCCGGGAGAGAAGTGGTATGGCAGCACGTCCGGCACGACATAGACCTGCGTGGTAAACTTGTAAGGCAATACACTGCTGCCGGGATAAGTCAGCTCGACCATGAAGCCCGTCCAGCCCCGAACCGGTACGGGCACAGTGCCAACGTACACGCCGCCGCCCTGGTTCGTCAGCACCGAGCTTTGCCATGCGGGTCCGATCGCCTCCACCCGGAAGTCGCGGGCGTTGGGGTTAGTGGCCTGCCAGAGCTTGACTTCGATGGGGCTGCCCTCGGCCACCACGCGAACGGAGTTGCTGTTCTGCAAGGTCCACGAGAACTGCGGCAGGGGCGCCTGCGCCAGCACTGCCTGGTAGCAGGCCTCAACCGTCATGGCGGCGTCAGAGCCATACAGGGAATGGTCCGTATTGGGTACGTAGCGGAGGTGTTTCACCCCAAGCAGGCTGTCGAAATAGAACTGCGAAGAATCCGGCAGGAAGAACTGGTCGCCCGTGTCGTTGATGATGAACTTAGGCATAGTGAGCCGCCTTTGGTACTGGTACGGGTCAACAATGTTCATCAACGCTGCCATTTCCGGCGTGCCAAACCAATCCATTATGCCGCTGTTCTGGTAGTCCTGAATCGCGGGGGCCCAGAAGCCATAAGCATCGTAATGATGCATGAAGGAGATCTGAACGTTGAGCACGTCAATGACCATTGGGATGATGGCTATCACTCGTTGGTCCACCGCCCCCGTCAGCCAGGTCGTCCAACCGCGCTTCGAAGCGCCCGCGACCACGAAAGCCCCGACCTTGACCCCGCCGCCCGGTGCGCTGCCGCAAAACGCGGTCACTGTGTCCATCGCGCGCACCGCCGCTTTGGTCATCGGCAATTGCGCCGGCCAACGCGCGTCGCCCGTGCGCAGATACTGATCCCAGCTATAGGCAATGATGCTGTCCTCGCTGCGGTTGATGGTCTCCCCGGCAAACACGAGCGGTTCGTTGGGCACCATCCTCAGTTCGGTGACGATGGTCCTGGTATCCAACGCGGCTTGAATCAATGTAGGATCACCGCTGGTCGGCTCCGTTCCCGGGTTGCTGCCCCCGCTGATAAAGAGCAGCGACTGCGAATTCGTCACCCCGGTTGGCGCAACGATAATCAGCCAATGCTTCCACAAGGTCTGGTTCACTTCGTTAGTGGTCAGCCAGACCTGCGATCGCATCTCCAGAACGTAGGTCGTCTGCCCGGCGCCCGGAATGGTATTCATCAGCGTATAGCCGTAGTTGGTATCGGGCGCGGCCACGTAAAGATCCAGGGGCGTCAGTTGCACCGACCGGTAGAACCGCCGCGGAAAATTGGTCGCGCCGGTGTCCAGGCAGGCCGAAGTCAGATTGGTTTGGCACAGGTTGGTCAGCGCGCGCCAGTCCAGCAGGTTGGTGGAGGCCTCGATTCGGTGCCACTGCCCGGTTCCGCCCGTAAGCGTCACCTGGACCAGCCGGTTGGAGGAAATGCTGGCTATGCCGACCTCCACGGCTCCAGCGCTGCTTGCAAACAGAAGGAGAAGGCAGGCCCCGAAGACGGCCCAGACCGTGGTTAAAAGAGGTTTACGAGGGAAGCGTGGTTCGCACGCGACTCGACCAAAGGAGAACGGGCTATTGCTCAGATTCATAATCCACCACTGTTGCAGAGCGTTATTGCAAGTCGCGCGCCGGTTGTCAAACGACAATTTACTATTTCTTATGCTGCAGGGCCAATTCATGAAAGGGGCGGGGAGCAGGGCGGTTCTAAGGTTCTCCCGCTCCCAGCGAGTAGCGCCCTGTAGGCCGCGTGCCCCCACGCGGCGTTCGGGCTTAAATCCGAAGCTCGAAAACCGAAATCCGAAGGAAATCCGAAATCAGAAATCCGAAGGGCGTGCGGGCGGCTAGGATCACTCTGCGAGGCGCGCTGCTGGGAAAGGCAATTGGTAGCAGCCAAGGTACACCACCTGTAGGGGGTGACCGCCTTCGAAGAACCCCACTTATAGTGTTTTCCGGACCGGTTTTTGCGTTACGTGCCTCAGAATGCAACGGTTGGCCTCGTCGCTGGGGTTGGGGCCGACGGTGCGATTGGGACCCAGGAAGAACCTGCCGTATTCCGGCGTAACTCTAGCGCCTGTAGGGTGTTGCGGTTCTTGAAGCCCTTCTCGCACGACTCCCCAGGGTAGGACCATCGCCCTTCTGCCCCGCGATGGTCCGGGCTGGACTAAACCACCCTTCAGGATTGGCTGTAGTGTGGCTTGGCGAATCCTCGATGTGCTGCTGTCGGGCTCAAGGTCTTGGCCACGCGGCGCGACATGCTCAGGGAATGCCCCTCATAGCCGGACGATTCCAGGCGGCTGATTTGCTGCCGCGAAATCCCGGCCTGGTGAATCCTCGGTAGTTGAAAGGGATTGAATGGTTCGGACGGCAATGGCAGATTCTATTGAAACCGGTTAGACTGTCCGATTATGAGCACCAAAGACGTTCTGCTGGAAGTAGCGGAGAAGCTGCCGCAAGACGCCAGCTTGGCCGATGCTATCCATGAGATCGAGTTCCGTCAGGCCGTCGAGCAGGGCCTCGCGGAGTTGGACCGCGGGGAAGGCATTCCCGTCGAGCAAGTCAAAGCCAAGATTCAGCAATGGGCCGAAAGGTGATCATTTCGCCTTCCGGCGAATCCGATCTCTCGGACATCGTTGCTTATGTCGCCCGGCACAATCAGGATGCGGCGATACGGCTGGGCAATGCGTTAATCTCACGCACTGAGTTACTGGCGGAGTTCCCGGAGCTCGGCCGCACCGTGCCGGAGTTCCGACGGTCGGATCTGCGTGAGATCATTCACGGGTCCTATCGTATCATCTACCGGCTTCGGACCGACCAGCCCATCGTAGAAATCGTGCGGTTCTGGCACGCGGCACGCGGGTTCCCGCAAATACCTTCGGCATGATCCAGGCGACTGAAGACGGCTTGGACATGCGTTGACTGTTTGCACTTCACACAAACGGGCCAGGGGTTTACTCCTCTGCGGCAAGCGGAGCCAGCGCTTCCAGAAGCGCCTGGCAGGGGCGGGCAGTGTCGGAGGCGAATTCGCGGAGCAGCGGTAGCGCCGCCTTCCAGCAGGGGGAAAGCGGCGGCAGCAGCGCGTCGTCGAGTGACGCGGGTTCGGGGAACCGGTGCTGGACGGCCAGGGCGCAACCCAGCGGTGGCACAGCCTCGAGCAAGGCGGCGCGCGCTTCCTCGCTTAACCCGGCATCGTAGAGGACGCGGGCCATCTTGAGCTTGCGGGCGGCGCGCTGGCGGTGGGCGGAGAGCTTTTCCAATTCGGCGGCGGAGAGTGGCGGCGGGGCGGCTTCGGCGGCTTCGGCGGGCCAAAGGGGGCGGGTGGCGCGGGTGGTCTTCGCCAGCAGGCCGACGTCAATGAGGCGTTGCAGCGCTTCGTCGGTGGCGCGGTCGATCACTTCCAGGCGCACGGGGGACAGCGGGTCCCACTGGCCCGGACCGAAGTATTCCTCGTGCAGGGCGCCGAGTTGCTCGCGGTACTGGGCGGCATCGCGCTCCACCACGACGTAAAGCACTGAGTGGGGTGCGTCATTCGGGTAGCGCTCTTCGCAGCGGAGCAGGGCGCCGTTGATGCGTTTCTGGGCGGCAGCAGCGAAGCCGTTCGGGCGGTCTGCCGGAAGAGGCGGTTTCACCTCGCGCGTCTCGGGTTTTGGGCCTTCGGCGGGCTGGGTGACGAGTTGCTGTAGCTTGGCCAGGAATGCCTGCCGTCCGGTTTGGAGCTTGATCTCCTTGAGGTTACCCATGCGGTCGAGCACGCCGTCGGCGAGGGCTTGCTTGTTGGAGAGCGTAGCCAGCATCCGGTGCTCGATGGTCTTCTCGGAGATGAGATTGATGACCGTGACCGGGCGCGTCTGGTGCTTGCGCCAGGCGCGGGCGATGCGTTGTTCCAGCTTGGCGGGGTTCCAGGGCAGGTCGCAGTTGATGACGACGCTGGCATTCTGAAGGTTGAGGCCCGCGGCGCCCGAATCGGTGCTGAGAAAGACGCGGCAGAGCGGGTCGGATTTGAAGGCGTTGATCTCGGCCCGGCGGCGCTTCTGGGGGACCGTGCCGGTGTGCCAGGCGAAGCCGAGCTTAAGCCGGCCGCAAGACTCGCGGGCGAGTTCAAGCATCCGTTGCCACTCGGAAAAGACAATCACCTTCACGTCGGGGTTGTCGCGGCACTCTTCGAGGAGCTTCTCCAGTTCCGCTTGTTTCGGGCAGGCGCGGTGCTCGGGGTTGAGGATGTAGTCGGTGTCGCAGACCATGCGCATCATGTTCAGATGGCGCAGCAGCTTGTCTTGCTCCTGCTGGGTGAGGGGGCGGCGTTTGGCGATGGAGGCCAACTGGGCAACGATGTGCTCGTGGTCGTCGTATTCCCCCTGCTGCTCGGCGCTGAGTGGCACGAAGTGGTTGCGGTCGGAGCGCGCGGGCAGTTCGGTCTCCACGTCGGCTTTGCGGCGGCGGAGCATGTGGGGCTTGATGCGCTCGTGGAGCTTGTCGAGGTTCCGGTAGCCGGCGGGGCGACCACGGTCGTCGAGGTCGTAGTATTCGCGGTTAAACCGGAAGAGCGGCCCCAGCAGCGACGGGTTAAGGAAATCCATCAAGGAATACAGCTCGTCGATGCGGTTCTCGATGGGGGTGCCGGTAAGGATAAAGGCGTAGCGGCTGCGCAGGCGTTTGATGGCCTGGGTGGTCTTGGTGCTCCAGTTCTTGATGCGCTGCGCTTCGTCCAGCACGACGATGTCGGGCTGAAGGTGCTGGTTCACTTCCAGAGCGTCGGCGAGCATCTGCTCGTAATTGACGATGGTGAAGAACGGTAGTGGGTCGGGCGTCCCGCCTGCTTTCCTGCCGGCGGCGAGCTCGTAGGCTTTCAGCCGCTTGATTCGTGCGCCGAAGACGAGCTGATAGGGCAGATCGGCGAAGCGCTGAATCTGCTCCTCCCACTCCGTCTTCAAGGAGGCCGGGGTGACGACCAGCACGCGGGCGGCCTGGCCAAGCCGGTGCAGCAAGGCGCAGGCAGCAATGGCCTGGATAGTCTTGCCCAGCCCCATTTCATCGGCCAGTAGCGCGCGTTCGGTGAAGGCGAGGTGCAGCATGCCCTCGCGCTGGTATGGGAAGAGGGGGACTTTGGTTTCGTGCGGCGGCCATTCGCCGCTTTGCACCTTCATCTCATAGTCGCGCCGGAGCTCTTTGCGTTCAGTAGCATGGCGCCGGCCTTCAAGCCAGGGCGCGAGTTCCTGCGACAGACGCAGTGCAGGCACCGAGTCGGCGGCAAGCTGCCTGAGCGCCTCGATGGCTTCTTCGGGCAGTCCCTTGCGCAGAGAGCCGTCCGCATCGAACCATGCTCGCAAGGCGGCGGGGAGGCGTTCGCTGGTGTTGAGCAGCCGGATCGAGTCGCTGGCCGGATCGGGCAGCAGATCGAACCGCGGCGTCCCGTCCGCTTCCGCTTTCCGGAACAGCCGTTTGAAGCGCGCTTGAAGCTGCAGCAGCACGGCTTCGATGTGTTTACAGGTGCCGAGGCCGTTGATGCGGAAATCAATGCAATCGCAGACGAACTGCCGCCGGCGCACATCGCGGATCTCGACCGAGTAGGTGAGGCCGCTGCCGGACCGGACGCGGAAGTTGGAGAAGATCGGATGGCGTGGGTCGGTGTTGGAGATGTGGAACTCCTCCGTGCGAGCGCGGGCGCGGCGGCGGTTGATTTCATCTTCGTCCGTCGTCCGCCAGTTATGCGGCGACGGCACGGCAATTTCCGGCGATGCTGGTTTTGGCATTGCCGGAATGATGCGGAAACAATGGGCGGAATCCAAGCGCAGTTGTCCGAAGTTATTCACCGCCTGTTCACAGTGGACGCGAGACAACCGAGGGGGGGGGTAGCATCGAACGTGAGTTCGATCATTATTTCTGGCTCTTGCGCGTTCCCAAGTGGAGCTGCGGGGAATGAGGGTCGCATGAGTAGGGGTTTTGCGCGATGATTTGCGCCATGAGTGTGGCTGAATTGCCCATCCAGATTGACCATCAGAAGATCGCGGAGTTCTGTCGTGTACGCGGCATCCGCAAGTTGAGCCTGTTCGGCTCGGTGCTGCGCGAGGACTTCAATCCGGACCGCAGCGACGTGGACGTGCTGGCGGAGTTCGAGCCAGGCGCGCTGAAAGGGGTTGGGTTTCGCTATTTCGGCTACGGCGATGAATTGGTCGCCATTATTGGCCGGCGGGTGGATTTTTGTTCGCGCCTCAACAAATACATCGAAACGGCTGTCCGCCGGGAAGCGGTTCCGATTTATGAGCGTGCATGATCCGAGGGCGACGTTGCGAGCGTGATTTGTCCATCACGCAAAGTGCGGCATTCCATCCACGAGTTGGGCGGCACGATGCGGATAGCCGGCGGCTTGTAGGATTCTAGCCCGGTTTAGTCAGCAGCGGAGGCTGCCTCGTCCGCCCAAGTGTCTTCGCGTTCCATGCAACAGTCGTGGAAGGGCAGGCCACTGCCGCAGGCGCATGGGCGTGCAGTCCACGGCGGCGCCTGCTGGAAATCATCCAGCGCATCCCACAACGGCCCGCCTGTGTCGCCGTAATCCAGCAGCACCTCGTCAAAGAATTCGGGGCCGAGAGCCGCGACAGCCCGATGAAACAGATCTCGGTGGCGCGCAGCCAGGTGCCGCCACCTCCTGCACTTGAACGGGTGCACCAGAGCCACGTCGAGGACCAGCGTCGCCAGCCTCTGCACTTCCGGGTTAGGGTGAGCAACGAGGGTCTTCAGGCGCGCGACGTTCTTGGCGGAGATATTGCGCTGGTCCAGGAACCCCCAGAGTTCGTCCAAGCGCTCGATGCCGTCGCGTTTCTCCCGCGGCATGCGCTGGCAATCCTTGCAGATGTGATCGCGGTGGCCGCGCCCACTGAATTTCTCGTTAGCGCGAGTGCGGCCGCAGATCCGGCAGAAGTGGCCCACGCGGGATTTCGCTCACTTCATTGCCGCATAGACCCGATGGACGTCATCGTGGTCGTCCAGTGCGTTAAGGAAGTCGGCCACCTCCTTACGTGCGGCGGCACTGAGTTCGGGGAAGTTCTTGGCCAGGTAGCGGATTTCGGCAGAGCTGATCGTCCAGCCCGCGCTCTTCAGGGCCTTGGAGACGTGGTCGAGGTCCCTGGGCTGGGTGAGGAAGCGCGCGCCTTTCTGGCCTGCGGGGATTTCCTCGGCTTCGAGCGCCTCGATCTCCTCGGCGCCCGCTTCAATGGCATCTCCTTCGGCGTCGCGGTTTGAGTCGGTGTGGGTGGCTTCGACGACCCCGAGGTGGTTGAAGAA
>SESF01018280.1_pt1 | contig 14137 bp, 11 predicted proteins | sample 3171521 | NCBI WGS metagenome assembly SESF01 (sample SAMN10866945, study PRJNA518727) | freshwater metagenome | biome: subpolar coniferous forest; feature: holomictic lake; material: water; isolation source: holomictic Lake 227, 6 m and 8 m depth | place: Canada: near Kenora, Ontario | collected...
TTTTTTGTATTCAATTTCACTTTGTTTGTTACCAATAAGTCCGGCAACATACCATGTTTCAGCAAGATCTTTCGTAGTGGAATCTTTCAAAGCTAGTTTAATAGCTTCGCGTGCACCGGCAAAATCCGGTTTGTCTTCATTTAACGCTTTGTCTCTTGCTTTACGAACGTTGGCTTTCTGAGCAAAAGTAACTGTTAAGCTTGTTGCCAAAAACAGGAATAAAATGATTTTCTTCATTACAATAATTATTTTTTTATTAATATTTTCGAATGAGCCTGCCATCAGACTCATTCGATTTTGTTTATTTATTCTTCTGTATCTTCTTGTTTTTCAGGATTATTTTTAGTTTCAGCTTCCTGAACATCGTCTGATATTACTTCTGCCGAAATTTCATCAACTACTTCCAATTCTTCCTCAATCTCTTCTACTTCAGGTTCTGAAAGTACTTTACAAACCGAAGCGATTTCGTCGTTACGTTTTTCAAGATTAATTAAGCGAACACCTTGCGTTGCTCGTCCCATAACCCGAACGTCAGCGACTTTCAAGCGAATAGTGATCCCTGATTTATTGATAATCATCAGGTCATTTTCATCCGTTACACTCTTGATAGAAACCAATTTGCCTGTTTTGTCTGTGATGTTCATGGTTTTGACACCTTTACCACCACGATTGGTTACACGATATACTGCAACAGGTTCGCCATTTTCAAGCACTAACTCACCATTTTCGTCTACCTCGTCCAATAAGGTACGTTTACCGTAACCTTGTTGAGAAACAACCATGATGCTTTCCTTTTCCTCCTTGTTTACGCAAATCATTCCAACAACTTCGTCCTGACCATCTTCATCGAGAGTCATACCACGCACACCGGTTGCTGTTCTGCCCATTACACGAACTTTCGATTCATGAAAACGGATGGCACGACCATTTCTGTTTGCCATCAATACTTCAGCATTTCCGTCGGTCAGACGTACCTGGATCACCTGGTCATCTTCACGAATTGTAATTGCATTCACACCATTCAAACGTGGACGGGAATAAGCTTCCAGCGAAGTTTTCTTAATCACTCCATTTTTTGTTCCGAAAATCAAGTAATGGGAATTAATATATTCACTATCGGTCAGACCTTTAACACGGATAAATGCATTTACCTTATCGTCGCCATCAATGTTGAGCATATTCTGAATTGCTCTTCCTTTCGATATTTTGGTACCTTCAGGAATATCATACACTTTCAACCAGTAACATTTACCTTTCGAAGTAAAGAACAACATAGTATTGTGCATCGAAGCCGGATATATATATTCGATAAAGTCCTCGTCACGGGAGCTACCACCCTTCGACCCTACTCCACCACGATTCTGTGCCCGGAATTCGGTCAATGCAGTACGTTTAATATATCCAAGGTGCGAAATGGTGATAATCATTTCATCATCCGAATAGAAATCTTCCGGATTGAATTCTTCAGAAGAATATACAATCTGAGTGCGACGGCCATCTCCGTATTTTGCCTTCACTTCGAGCAACTCATCTTTAATGATTTGCATACGAAGTTCCACTTTTTCAAGAATTTCTTTCAAGCCGGCAATCAATTTCAACACTTCATCATATTCAGCACGAAGTTTATCTTGTTCCATGCCTGTAAGCTGACGCAAACGCATTTCAACAATGGCACGCGATTGAATTTCAGACAAACCAAAACGTTCCATCAAACGGGTACGGGCTTCATCTGGAGTTTTTGAATCACGAATAATCTTGATTGCTTCATCCAGATTATCCAGAATAATCATATAACCTTCCAGCAAATGAGCACGTTTTTCAGCTTCACCCAATTCATATTGAGTACGGCGAATAACCACTTCATGACGGTGTTCAACGAAATAATGAATCAGATCTTTCAGATTCAACATACGTGGACGACCTTTAACCAAAGCAATATTATTTACACTGAATGATGTTTGAAGTGCTGTATATTTGAACAATTTATTCAAAACCACATTCGAATTGGCATCACGTTTAATATCGATAACGATGCGCATACCTTCACGGTCAGACTCATCGTTGATATGTGCAATGCCTTCAACCTTTTTATCTTCAACCAAAGCCACTACAGCCTTGATGAGTTCCACTTTATTTACCTGATAAGGGATTTCATTGACAATGATTTTTTCGCGCCCCTGATTGTCTGTTTCAATTTCTACTTTCGAACGAACAACTATACGACCACGACCGGTTTCAAAAGCATCTTTTACGCCAGCATATCCATAAATAATACCGCCGGTTGGAAAATCTGGTGCTTTGATATATTGCATCAATTCGGGAATCTCAATTTCAGTATTTTCAATATAAGCAATGATGGCATTTACTGCCTCCGTTAAATTGTGAGGTGCCATATTGGTTGCCATACCTACTGCAATACCCGATGAACCATTTACCAATAGATTTGGTATACGGCTGGGTAAAACGGTTGGTTCTTTCATAGTATCATCAAAATTCAATTGAAAATCAACCGTATCTTTATTGATATCTACGAGCATATCTTCAGATAGTTTGCGCAAACGGGCTTCGGTATAACGCATGGCAGCAGGGCTGTCACCATCAATCGAACCAAAGTTTCCCTGACCATCAACCAAAGGATAGCGCATGGACCAATGCTGAGCCATACGAACTAATGTTCCGTAAATGGACGAATCACCATGTGGGTGATATTTACCCATTACTTCACCCACGATACGGGCAGATTTCTTATAGGGTTTATCGGAATTGTTTCCTAATTCGTTCATTCCAAACAATACCCGGCGGTGAACCGGTTTAAAACCGTCACGAACATCGGGTAATGCACGTGAAACAATCACCGACATGGAATAATCGATGTACGAAGACTTCATTTCTTCGTCAATACTTACCTTAATAATTCTGTCTTGATCAATCATCTAATATTTAATTTTGTAATTATCTAAAAATCGCACTAAAGTACTACATTTTTCTGAATTGGGCAAGCATTTTTCTAAAAAAAAACTCATAACTCTTATTTCGGATTTTATATCAAAAAAAATGATTGTAATAGGTTTTATTACAATCATTTAAAGCTAAAAATTTGACACGTTATTCCAGTATTCCACCCGTTACAAAACAACCTTCAAACAAATTAGTTGGTTCGGGGGGAGTTTCAAAAAATCCAAATACAGAAGAACCTGAGCCTGACATGGAAGCATATACTGCTCCCTTGTTGTATATGTCATTCTTTATTTTTTCGATAGTCGGATAACGGGAGAAAACAGATTTTTCAAAATCGTTTTTAATGGTGTTTTTCCATTCCGAAATGGGTTGTTTTATCAACTCTGAAAGCGAAGTTTCGGGTTTTTTAGGTACAACCATCGAGTAAGCTTCGGGTGTAGCCACATGAATATCTGGTTTTACAAGTAAAAGAAAATATCCTTTCAGTGATAAATCAATGGCAGTGAACACATTACCTATACCAGTTGCGAATACCGGTTTATTTCGAATAAATACAGGACAGTCGGCACCAAGACTGGATGCTAATTTCTCCAGTTTTTTTGGAGTTATTTTAAGCGTAAATAATTCATTCAGAGCCTTAAGCATAAATGAAGCATCTGCCGAACCACCACCCAACCCAGCTCCAAAAGGAATCTGTTTTATTAAAGAAATATCTATGGCAGGAAACTGATATTCAGACCGCAACAATCGATAAGCTTTGATAATTAAATTATTTTCCGGATCACTATCAATCGTTATGCCCGAGGAAGAAAAGCTATAATCTGTACAAGTCTCGGAAGGAACTACTTCAAGCACGTCAGATAGTCCAATTGGATAGAAAACAGTTTCGATATTATGATATCCATCGGGGCGTTTTTCAACAACATTTAGCCCGAGATTTATTTTAGCATTTGGAAAAGTAAGCATTTGAAAGAGTTTACAATTTGGCCATTTATAATTTACAATTCTCAGGACAGTATTCACTTTTAAATCAATAATTTTGATTTCAAAAGTAATATTTTTTCTTCAAATAAGAAACAAGAAAGTTATCAACAAACTGTTGAAAAATTTAATATGAAAATTACAAAAATCTTTAGTACTTTTGAAACCCGCAAAATTGTAAATTGTAAATCCGTAAATTGTACTTATAAAAATGGCCGAAAAACGTAATTTTTCCAAAAAACCGACCACTCCTGCTCCTATTCCTGCAAATGAATATGGAAAATTACCACCTCAGGCTCCTGAACTCGAAGAAGCAGTATTGGGTGCAATCATGATTGAAAAAGATGCATATTCTCTTATTTCAGAAATTTTGAAACCAGAATGTTTCTACAAAGTGGCACATCAGAAAATTTTTGAAGCGATAATGAATCTGGCTATGCAACAAGAGCCAGTCGATATGCACACAGTTACGGAGCAATTGCGTAAAAGTGGCACCATTGATGATGTGGGCGGTCCATATTATATCACCCTTCTTACAGCCAAAGTCTCGTCAGCAGCACACTTAGAATATCATGCACGAATAATTGTTCAGAAGTTTCTGGCACGAGAACTGATACGTATTTCTAGTGAAATACAAACCAAAGCATTTGATGACAAAACCGATGTGGATGATTTGATGCAGGAAGCTGAGGGTATGCTATTTGAAGTGTCTCAAAGGAATCTAAAAAAAGATGTAACTCAAATAAATCCTGTCATTGAAGAGGCTATTCATCGTATGCAATTGGCAGCCGAAAAACAAGGTGCTAGTGGTGTACCAACAGGTTTTCACGCACTCGACAAAATTACTTCAGGCTGGCAACGTTCTGATTTAATTATAATTGCAGCTCGTCCGGCTATGGGTAAAACCGCTTTTGTGCTTTCAATGGCAAAAAATATAGGTGTGGACTATAATCAGCCAGTGGCTATTTTTTCGCTCGAAATGTCGAACGTACAATTGGTTAACCGTTTGATAATGAATGTGTGCGAACTGGAAGGTGAAAAGATTAAAAATGGACAATTGGACAAAGAAGAATGGAATAAACTGGATAAAGACATTAAAGAGCTGATTGACGCTCCAATTTACATTGACGATACACCGAGTTTGTCGATTTTTGAACTCCGAAGTAAAGCCCGCCGACTGGTAAAGGAACATAAAGTGCAATGCCTGATTATTGACTATTTACAATTGATGAATGCCAGTGGAATGAGCTTCGGTAGCCGTGAACAGGAAGTAAGTATTATTTCCCGTTCGTTGAAAGGACTTGCCAAAGAATTAGACATTCCAATTATTGCGTTGTCGCAGTTGAACCGTGGTGTGGAAGGTCGCTCGGGACTTGAAGGCAAGCGACCACAGCTTTCCGACTTACGTGAATCAGGTGCCATCGAGCAGGATGCTGATATGGTGTGCTTTATTCACCGTCCAGAATACTATCATCTTACTGAAGATGCCCAGGGAAATTCATTGGTGGGGATTGCCGAAATTATTGTGGCAAAACACCGTAATGGAGCTACCGGTGATGTACAATTGAAATTTAAAAATACCTATGCTAAATTCCTTAACAAAGATGATTTTGATAAGGATGATAATCCATTTTCAAGTGGTGGTTATAAAGTGATTTCCTCTAAAATGAATGAAGGAGATTCGAATTTCTACGGTGCAGGTGATCTGAAAACACCACCTAATCCGTTTGGTGGAGGTGGAAATAATGCTGATGTTCCGTTTTAATAAATTATTAGTGCTTAGAATGCGGAGTTATGAATAAATATACACCTCAAATTATGATTTGATTCAATAATTTGCGGTTTTTATATGCTCTGTGTCCTGTGCGATTAATAGGGGAATGTCGGCAAATTAGAATAATCCTTCGCATACCGCAGATGCTGATCAATATAATTTTCGTCGTACGACACTTTTACATCAGTAATATTGCCTGATTCAGCCTTTAGCAATGAGTAAACCGGATTTACAAAACCCCGATAAGGAGCAAGATTCAGCTTTTTAAATCGGTCAAGTACTTCAACATGAAGTTTTTGATCAACTTGTACACCATAGGTTTCAACCAATTTCTTTCCACCTTCAAAATCTCCGGTTGATTTGATATATTGTATTTCAGCCAACAATTGTCCGAATAAAATACGAAGTTTTTCGTAATCATTCACCAGCACAAAAGTTTCACCATCGCGTTTTATAATTTCAATAACCTTAGTTGCTTTTCCTTTTTCATACACCCACGAAGCTATCAACTGGCGATTACGCATGTGTGCTTCCTCAATATTTTTGCCGGGTTGAATACGTGTAAGCTGAGTCATCAAACCATTCATAATATAGCCATAATATTCAGCCTTATAGGCTTCTTTATCCGGCAACAAACCAAGTTCCACAGTTTTGGGATCACCCATATAATATAATCCAAACAAGTCGGCACGGGCTTCTTCTATGCTTGAACCATAGGCTTTTAGGGCGTCAGGATCAACGCCCGGCAACAATTTACCGGAACCATGCCCAAGACATTCGTGCAGATCGGTATGCAGGTTATTTGTGAGTGAAGCAAAATCTTTGGCACGCTTGCGTTCCACATCACTCCACATAAATTCTTCAGCAAAACCATTGCCCAGCGATGCCTGATCGTATGCTTCCGTAATATTCTCAATCGTTACCGATTTTGAACCGTACTCGTGACGTATCCAGTTGGAGTTCGGCAGATTGATACCAATTGGTGTGGCGGGATAACAATCACCAGCCAAAATAGCCGCTGTAATTACTTTAGCCGAAACTCCTTTTACCTTTTCTTTGCGGAATTTCGGATCTATCGGCGAATGGTCTTCAAACCACTGAGCATTGGCACTGATTATTTCGGTACGTTTGGTAGCTTCAATATTCTTGAAATTCACCAAGGATTCCCAACTGGCTTTCATACCCAGTGGATCGCCATACGATTCAATAAAGCCGTTCACAAAATCAACCAGTGAAGCCACATCTTTCACCCATTTAATGGAATAATCATCGTAAGTTTTCAGACTTCCGGTTTTATAAAACTCAATTAATGAATTAATTACATCTTTCTGTTGATCATTTTCGGTCACAGTAGCTGCTTTATCGAGCCAACCAACAATTTTAAGAATAGCCTGACTGTATAGCCCACCCACTTTGTAGGTTTTCTCTACCAAAACACCATTTTCCTTTAGCAGTTTGCTGTTCAAGCCGTATGATACAGGGGTGCTGTCTTTCGGATTTTTCATTTTTCCGTAGAAAACTTCCACTTCAACCTGTGTAACTCCTTCACCATAATAATTATTAGCTGAAGTCTGGATTAAATCCACGTCTGCAGCCTGATTAGTACGTTTGGGATATATGGCAGGGTCAAAAATAACAGGTTTCAGTTCAGTTATTAAATCTTCAAGCGATTGTCCGGATTTCAAAACAGCTGTAAATTGTTTTTTATCAATTGATTTAATTGCTTCCTCAAAAAACTTCTCGGAAAATTCAGGAATAAATTTATCTTCGGAATAATGATGGTGTATTCCGGATCCCATCCACACACGTTTCAGGTAGGTAGTTAAGTGCACAAAATCAGTCGATTTTCGGTCACCTTTGTAATTTATATAAATAATTTCAAATGTACGACGAATGCACAAATTGTATTTATTATTCTGGTCAAAAAAAATGTCATGCCCTTCCAATGCAGCTTCGGTCAGGTAATAAACCAGTTCTTTTTGTTTCAGACTCAATTTTTCAAAATCAGGAACCCGATATCGTAAAATTTCGATATCTGCAAAACGATCCACTGTGTATTTAAAATCTTTAATATTGGGCGTGGCAGTTCTCTCAGCACTACAAGCTATCATCATATATGACATGGTAATTAATATTAGTTTTTTCATAAAAACATATTATGAAGATTATAGTTCTAAAGTTTTCAAAAAAAACAATTTTGAAATAAATGAATGTATCGCAGAAAATATCATTTTACACTATTTATCCCTTTCATTGTTTATAAAATAATGACCTTTGATGCAAGCACCAAAGGTCGTTAATGTTTTTTCAGTTATTCAAATTACAGCTTGTGGTGTGCTCCATCGCAATAAGGTGGATTTTTCGAATGCTTACACCCACACAACCAGGCAGTACCTGTTTTTTCGGGAGTAAATGACATAGGAGTAAATTCTGTTCCTTTGTGTGAACCATCGCAAAATGGTTGTTTAGCACTTTTACCACAGCTACACCAATGATAATTTTTACCGGCTTCCAGGTCTACAGCAAACGGTCCTTTTTGAGCAATTGTTGGTTCCATCATGTTCGTTTTAATTGGTATAATTCTAATTCTTGTAAAGTTACTACTAATAAATTAGATTCAACTCACAACACTTTTATTTATAACACGTAAAGTTCCCCTTCCGGGAATTAAGCGGGTATTAAACACTTTCATTCTTTCTTTTTAACCTTGCATGACTATGTTTTCGACCATAAGTGAAATATATTACAAAACCAATCAACATCCAGCCAATGAGTCGAATCCATGTATCCATGGGGAGTGCAGCCATTTGAGCAAAGCAAACCAACGCACCTAAAATTGGGACAAAGGGTACCCACGGAGTTTTGAAACCACGTACAGCATGAGGTTCAGCTTTTCGTAACAGAATAATCCCAATCGATACAATTACAAAGGCAAGTAAAGTACCGATGGATACCATTTCGCCCAATAAGCCGATAGGGAAAAGTCCGGCAAAAAAAGCAGCAAAACAACCGGTTACAATAGTTGTTATATGAGGCGTTTTAAATTTCTTGTGTGTTTTAGCAAAGCTTTTCCACAATAAACCATCGCTCGCCATGGTGAAGAACACACGTGACTGACCCAATAAAAGCACCAGTACGACAGAACTCAATCCGGCAATAGCACCTATTTTAATAATCGGACGTAACCATACAAGTCCCGGTCCGGCACTATTAATAGCCAATGCTATTGGAGCTTCCACATTCAAATACTTATAATTCAGAATTCCGGTCAACACTAGGCTAACGGCAATATATAAAACTGTACAAATAAGCAGAGAAAATAATATTCCTCTCGGCACATCCCTTTTTGGATTTATAGCTTCCTGCGAAGTGGTGGAAACCGCATCGAAGCCGACATAAGCAAAGAAAACAACTGCAGCGGCTGTAAGTACTCCCGACCAACCAAAATGGCCAAAACTCCCTGTATTGGCAGGAATAAATGGTGTCCAGTTAGCAATATGAATATGTGAAATCCCAAAACCGATAAACAACAAAATAACAGTCACTTTTATCAATACGATGATATTGTTGAATTTTGCTGACTCTTTGATGCCAATGACCAACAAAGTAGTCATTAATGCGACTATAAAGATAGCAGGGAAATTAATGATAGCACCGGATGCGTGCCAACCTTTATCGTCGAAAACAAAGGGACTCTGACACAATGCTTTTGGAATGACAATACCAAAATCGGCTAAAAAGCTGGTGACATAACCAGCCCAACCAACCGCAACTGTGGCCGAACCAAAAAGGTATTCCAAAATTAAATCCCAACCGATTATCCAGGCAACAAACTCACCCATAGTGGCATAACCATATGTATAAGCACTTCCCGAAACGGGAATCATGGACGAAAATTCGGCATAACACAATCCTGCCAATAAACAGCCAAAAGCTGATATAATAAACGACAATGCCACAGCCGGTCCGGCATGCAAAGCGGCAGCAGTACCGGTCAACACAAAGATTCCTGCACCAATTACACAACCTACGCCCAATAAAGTCAGGTTAGTGGCTGTTAAATGTCGTTTAAGTGAATTGTGATTGCTGTCGGCTTGTTCTTCGAGCTCAGCCAATGTTTTACGAATAAATAAGTCTTTAAACATATTTGGTCAGTTTGACAGAATTAAATAGATTTTGCTTTAAATTTATAAGAATTTGGTCACAAAAATAGCTTTATTTATTTATAAACTGTTATTATCGAGACTATTTTTACATTTACACTTTCTGATTTTCACTCCAAACTCTTCAAATAATTCAAACGGAGCACTTATACCCAGGGTTTCCCAATCAGCACCATCGTGATTGTGAGCCTGAATCAAATTGATTTTGTATAGTTTATTTTTTAGAACTAGCTGTTTGGAAATGATGGACTTAGGCGAAAGCAAAAGCTCATCATACCAACTAACAGGGATTCGTGGAAATAGAGTTTCGAGACAAAAAGTGGAAAGTGATTTATGGGTAATCCAATATACTTGTTCGGGTGTGAAATAGAGGATAGCATTGGGTGTTCCGGTATGTAGCCAGCCAAAAGTTTTGGGATATTTGCTATAAACTTCGACATATAAATCGCCAAAATCCTTATCCCTGAATTTCTCTGAAACGCGATAGTTAATATCATTCAGAGTCAATATCAAGTCAACATCCTGATACTGCATTTCCATATCAGCCTCCGAATCGGTATTAAACCTTTGAATTTTAGAAGCTTTTAGCACTTCCCAATAAAAAGTATCGGCTTTAGCAGTTTGTTCACGTTCGTGTTGTAGACTGGCTTTGAAATTGTGAATCACGTTTTGGTCAGTTTTAAAATTTTTCCTGTCCATGCTGGTATTCGACTAATAAACAGGTCTTTTGAATTGAGATTGAATAATGGAAATTTCTCATTTTCATTTAATAAATTATGCACTTTGTAGTTTTGATTTTCATCCAAACCCAAATATTGAAAAGCTTCCAATGGAAAACGCACTTCAGTATCCAGGTCTTTGTCATCAAAATTAAGTACAATCAATAATAACTCGTTTTCGAACTTGCGAAAATAGGCATATTGTTCGTGTGAATTGAACTTTAAATTGTCATAATTTGCATATTCCAGGTCGAACATCAACCCCTCGTAAATCGCTTTTTCAGTAAGTGTTATATTCAATAATTTCTGATAGAAATTTCGGAGTTCTTTTTGCTCGTTAGTCAGTAGACTCCCATCAAATTTTCCGGCATTCGACCAAGCCTGAATGGTTTTAACACCCCAATAATCAAAAATGCTGGTACGACCATCTACCCCACTGAAACCCTCACAATCCATTGCCTGTTCACCCAATTCCTGACCACAGTAAATCATAACCGGAGCTTGAGTCAGGGTTGCCGAAACAATCATGGCAGGTTGTGCATACACTCCAGCACCGGAAAAGAAACCCGAGCCAATACGCTGTTCATCATGATTTTCGAGGAAGTTAAGCATTTGATTTTCAATACCACCAAGCGATTGCCAAGTATTCGTAAGTTCGCGAACAGGATAATTTCGGCTGGTAATATTCCGAAGCATATCATACATTCCCACTTTGTCGTATAAATAGTCAAATTTTCCATTACTTAAGAAATTCCGATATTCAGACGGATTATATACTTCGGCAATAAACAGGATATCAGGATATTGTTGTTTAATTTGTGGAATAACCCATCCCCAAAATTCAACCGGTACCATTTCGGCCATATCGCACCGAAAACCATCTACTTTTTTTCCGGCCCAGAAAAGCAAGATATCACGCATTCTGAACCATGTAAGCGGTATTGGATTGAATTGTTTCTGACCTCCTTCCACGTAATTTACTCCATAATTGAGTTTTATCGTTTCGTACCAGTCGTTCATAGTTGGCGAAGCTGTAAACTGGTCATTACCGGTAGCTTTCGCAGGAAATTCCCAGTAATCATTCGCATCAAACTGCGGTTTAAAAAGCTGATTTGGAATATAATAGAAATTATTCAGTGGTGAAAAAGCCCAGGCAGGATTATCATTATGACCTAAATCCACCACTCCGGCTGGTTTTGCATCCGAATGATACTGACGGGCAACATGATTAGGCACAAAGTCGATAATTACCTTTAAATCATTAGCATGTGTGCGTTTCACCAAATTTTCAAATTCTCCCATTCGGTTCTCTACATTTACAGCCAAATCGGGGTCAACATCGTAATAATCTTTAATAGCATAAGGCGATCCGGCTTTCCCTTTGATCACTGCTGGATGATCGTTGGAAATTCCAAAAGCTGAATAATCGGTTTGAGTGGCATGTTCAATAATTCCGGTGTACCACACATGTGTTATCCCCAGATTTTTAATCTCTTTCAAGGCTTTATTGCTAAACGAATTGAACTTTCCACAGCCGTTTTCTTCTATTGAACCGTTGTATTTATTGGTAGTTTTATCATTCCCGAAAAGACGTGGTAAAACCTGATAAATCGTAAATTTAGACATAAATTAGTTGAATTTGTAAAGTAAAAATGTATAAAAAAATTGTTTATCTGTCTTTAACTGTATGTTGAAACTGTTTATCAATAGCCTGAATGCGTACGTCAATCGGTTGAATTTGTTTTATTTTCATTGAATTCTCAGCGCTGCCACCTTTATAAGCAATTATTAAATCAGTAAGCCATACAGTACCCAATGCTGGCATCATAAATCCTACTTCATTTATATTGGCATTGGCTACCATTTCGGTAGTATAACAATATACATTGTTGATAAAATAATAAAGCGAAGTGCCGAATTTATAGACTTTTAGTTTATTGACTCCGGCTGACACAATGGATGATTCGCTCAATTCGGTATAAAAGCTATAGCACGAACGGTTTCCCATATACATTTTCTTATTATTATTGATAGTAAAATATTCAATCGGATCGCTTGTTCCATCCGATTTAGCTGCCACAGGACCAAAAATCAGTCCGTATTGATTCGACACATCGCCCGTGGGATAGTAAAAGGTCATTTCATATGAAAATGTGGAATTAATGTCGATGGCACTCGGCAAACTCGCAAATACCAAAAATATCTTATCAACACTCGATTGAAAACGGATTCTACGATTATCAATGCTAATAGCCAGTTGAGAACTGGTTTTATCAAGCCAGATAGATTGACTTACATTGGTAAAGGTTTTCGAATAAACGGTTGTAAATCCGGTTGTATCAACAGGCAAGGTTAAGCTTGCAAAATCGGGCAAAACTGTATTTACATCAAATAATTCATCTACATAATACTTTCGCCTAACGCCACGATAATTGATATTCCAGGCACGGTCGGCCACTTTGGTACCACCGCACATAATTGATTTCCAATCATCGTTATCAAGGGTTGTATTCAAGTGTGATCGTCCCAGCAATCCATGACCCAATTCGTGAAAAAGCAAATCTTCTTTCATTAAATCGGCTCCGGCACTACTTGTTATATCATTCCAATAGGCTTTATCTATTTCAATGCGAATGGGGGTTTCATAATGAGTTAAACCGGCTGTATTAGCTGACAAATTTGCGAATTCAATAATTAATCCGTCAGTTTGCGGACTGAAATTATGACCTCGCAATGCCCCTTCTGTTTCAAAGCGTTGGAGATAATCGGTGAAGGCTGGGGCAATTCTGTATTCTTTGGGATCTTTGCATGAAATCAATAAAACAAGCGAAAAAAAAGCTATGTAGATATGTTTTTTTACTTTTAACATAGTTTATTTTGAAAAAATCAATTACAAATATAAACAAAAAACTCAAGAATGATGTTATTAGTATATTGAGAGCAAAATTTTTAATCAAAATAAATAAAAACAACGATTATGTCAACAGTAAAATTTAAAGGGGGCGACGTTCAAACCAACGGTAGTTTACCCGCAGTCGGTTCACAAGCACCTGATTTCGTATTAGTTAATGGTAGTTTACAAGAAATTCATTTGAGTGATTACAAAGGAAAACGTGTTTTGTTGAATATTTTCCCAAGTATAGATACAGGCACCTGTGCTGCTTCGGTTCGTAACTTCAACAAATGGGCTGCTTCACAAGAAAATGTTGTGGTAATTTGCATTTCAAAAGATTTACCTTTTGCTCAGGGACGTTTTTGTGGCGCTGAAGGTATCGAAAACGTTACTACTGCTTCGGATTTCCGTTATAACTCTTTTGCAACTGATTATGGGGTCTTATTGACTGATGGTCCACTTAAAGGATTAATGTCACGTTCAGTTGTTGCAGTGGACGAAAGCGGTAAAGTTCTTTACACTGAACTGGTTTCGGAAATCGTTAACGAACCAAGTTACGATATTAATGTTTTTTAATTTAGGCGATTTGTCAGCAATGACAATTGCCTTAGTGTGAGTAAATTAAGTAAAACGTTAATGACAACCTCTT
>SESF01029663.1_pt1 | contig 14137 bp, 11 predicted proteins | sample 3171521 | NCBI WGS metagenome assembly SESF01 (sample SAMN10866945, study PRJNA518727) | freshwater metagenome | biome: subpolar coniferous forest; feature: holomictic lake; material: water; isolation source: holomictic Lake 227, 6 m and 8 m depth | place: Canada: near Kenora, Ontario | collected...
GGATTTGAAAGTGCCGCACACCGGCCGGTGCGGGCGGAGAAGGCCATGCAACAGACAGCGCCCGACCTGGAGCGCTAGATTCAGCGCCCGTATGAAGAGTGATTTTGAAGAATCGGTGAATAGCACAGCATGGTCGGCCAAGTTGCCCCACATGAATCCTGCGCGGGCGTTTGCGACCGTTTTCCTGGCCGTTTTTCTGTTCATCTTCCTTGGCAGTGCGCTGGTGACTTTCATGCTGCCAGAGACTTACAGCGCCAATGCTCGCGTGATTGCTCCTGACGCCGCTGATTTACAAACATTCCAATCGGCGGAACTTCTGAAAGCGGTATCGCAACGGCTTAATCTCCCTGAAACTTTTGCCGCTCGCTATGGCGAAAACAGACCTTTGGAGGACAAGCGCGTGGAGGACTTGCTGCGGCGTTCTGTGCTGGCGCGGCGTCTGCCGGGGACGGACCTCATCGAAATCCAGGTCTATAGCCGGTCGCCAGCGGAGTGCGCACAGTTGGCGAACGAGATTGCCGAAACCGGCGCAAGGCAAGCCCGGCATGGTTCGGGACCGATTAGGATTGTCGAGCAGGCTGTGCCTCCGCCCAGACCTTCGCGCCCGAACAAGCCGCTGAACCTGGCCCTCGGAGCGGTGGTGGGCATCTTCCTGGGAACTATGGCTGGCGGGGTCGGGGCCAAGCTGGCGGTGGGATTTGACGGACAACGCTCGACGAGTGACTGAGCCTTCCACGCTCAGGCTCTGCTTCCTCGATTCAGGACACTCATTCCCGTGCCAACACCTACTTCGATGGTCGCCAATCGTGCCGCCAGCAAGAAGTTCCAGAATTGCACTGGAAAATGAATGAGGACCGCGCTCGCGCCGTCACCCTGTAAGAGACATTACGCCGCGCCATGAAACAAATCATCCTTGCTCTACTATCCCTCGCCGTGACAACCGGCTTGTTGTTTGCGGCGGACACCAACAAGACGGCTGTTCCCAGCACCGATGATCTGAGCCGGTACGTGGCAGCCAAACCGACAACAGGCGGTCAGACCACCCTGCGGGACGCTTCAGGCCGCATCTCGGGCACCGCGAGCACGGCAGGCAGTCGGACGACGACGTTCCGCGACAGTGGCGGACGCACGACGGGGAGCGCCACCATTCAAGGCAACCAGACTGTATTCCGCGATGCGTCGGGGCGCACGGTCTGGACGGCGACGGCCTCGGGTGGCCAGACCATCACCTATCGTGACGCAGCCGGGCGCACCCAGAGAACCGCTTCGCAATCCGGCAGCAGCATAACCTTTCGCGATGCCGCTGGCCGCCCGACCAGCACCGTGCAGCCCAGCGGATCGAGCGCGACGGCACGGGATGCCGGTGGTCGGGCGATTGGCATCGCTTCGACCACGGGGGGAAAGCAGCCAGCCGCCGCGAAGCGTTAAGGGCGATGTGGGTTGAACCTGTGGCTCGGAACAGGACTTCTTAATTCTGTCGGATTCTGAGAATCTTCCCGGACGGTGTTTCGTGTCATCTTCCATCTGGACATGGATGCGTTTTACGCCTCCGTGGAGCAAAGAGACGATCCGGCCTTGCGTGGCAAGCCGGTGATTGTCGGTGCGCCGCCGACCCAGCGCGGCGTCGTGTGCGCCTCCAGCTATGAAGCACGGAAATTCGGCGTCCGGTCGGCCCTGCCCAGCGCCACGGCCAAACGGCTTTGCCCCCAGGGCATCTTTGTGCGACCTCGGATGGACCGTTACCGGGAGGAGTCGCGTCAAATCATGCAGATCATCGGGGGGATGGGGGCCGTATATGAGCAGATGTCCATCGGCGAAGCCTACCTGGATTTGTCCGCCCTTTGCCAGGCCGAGGACCAGGATGCCGCGCTGCTCAAGTCCTTGCCATTGGCCCAGAGCTTAAAGCAGCGCATCCGCTCGGAGCGCCAACTGACCGCGACCATTGGGATTGCGTCCAATAAGACCGACAAGGCGGCAGGAAAAGCCAAAACAACGCCTACGACCCGCATCAGCGTCTTTATGCTTGGTGATCTCATAGACGTGCGCCTCAGCTAACTGTGATTATGCGACGGCCAGTCGTAGATCCAGGATCGGGCCTTCCACGGTCCCAGAGCCCACATCATTTCTCGGACACCGCGCTTAATACTCCCTCATCCGGCACCAGCGTCCATTCGCGGTCCGGATTGTATTCTTTAAGCGCCCCCGCAATCCGGGAAGTCTTTCCGCCCAGGTTGCGCTGATACACTTTGCCCTCCTGATTGACGATGAACGTCATGATGCCTGACTGATCCCAATTCTCCGGATAAGCCACCAGAGCGAATCCACCCATCAAATTGCCGTGGTTCATGTAGTCCCTTTTCCCGCCGGGCGCGGCCTTGCCTTGCCGGGTCATGATTCTGAAATAGTAACCATGAAACGGGTGCAGCCCCTTGCCCGATTGCCGCACATAACCCTCGGCATGGGCTGCCGCCACCGCAGGCCCGAATGGGCTGCCCGGTTCGGTCTCTGCCGCCGGCCAGTAGAGGCCATCCTTCTTTCCGGGCGTGCTCCTGAACTTCTGCGCGTAATTCACTCCTGCGCCCCCGTCCGGGTTCGCGCTGGCGTACTGCCGTTGCGCGGTCACGTAAGTCCGGCAAACGCCGATGGCGTTGAGTTCATCCTTCCCGATGTGGCGGTTGATGATCTCATTCATGCCCGACGCCGTGTCGAAATGCCACTGCCCGTCCGCTTTCACCAGTGGAACCGCCATCGGGTAGTTGTTCGTGCCAATCTCAAAGGTGATCTTGTCCTCCCCCTGTTTTACCGGCTGACAGCCCTGTACCAAGAGGGTGGCGAACCTCTGCGCATTGTTCGCGTCCTGCACTTCGTCGCCGGTTATAAGGTGGTCGAACTCCTGGCCGAAAATCTCGCGCAAGGCCGCTTTATCTTTGGCTGCGGCGGCTGCTTGCAACGCTTTTGCCGCCTCATCAGGCGTCGCGAATAACCGTTGTGCGACCACTGGTTTCTGTGTCGCTTCTTTCTGCTCCGCACCATGAAGGTCCCACGACACCATATTCCAGGCACCTGCCGAGAGCGCGATGGTTAAGAGGCTGGCACAACGTGTCAGTTGGTTTGAACGTTTCATAGGTTGATCAAGTCTGTTTCTGTCCAGGGAGTTGTCCGGTTCACCGCCTTCTCTCCATCTCGTAGCCGCCACGGTGCACTGTCGCACGGCTTTGATATCCACGCTGGCTATAAACATGCACATCGCGCCCCCGGTCATAGTCGCCACCCCAAAAATACACACTCGGCCCCGGCACCATCACCGTGCCGCCATATCCTCCGCCCACGTAACCCACACATCCCGTCACGGCCGCTAACAGCGCGATCCCCAGCCCAATCTGGATTCGATCAACTGCACGGTTCGTCCTGCTCATGCGGACCTTCCCTTCTCGGAAGAAATCAAGAACTGCCGTGCTTCTCGGCATGCCACCCAGGCAGCACCGGCGCGGAGTGTGCTCATGCCGCGCGCCTCGGATTCACCAGCAGCAATGTGATGCCACCGACGAGCGCGAGCGCTCCTACGACTGGCGGGATAAAGTGCGATTCTGTGGTCTCAATGTGAATTCCAAGGAAGTTCACCGGTTTTCCCGGAGTCGTGAAGTTGATGCCTGAGTAAGCGAGCACTACGATGCCCAGACCGACCAGCAGGACTGCAATGATGGTTTTTGTGTTCATTCGGAATCTTTGGATTACTGAGTTCGGCCGTAAGGCTCAACGGTTAGCGGCGAAGTAATAGAACCACAACGACGATGACGAGCAGGAGGCCGACCGAGCCACCGCCAATATAGAGGGCACTACCAAGCACCGGCATAAATAATAGTAACATAGTTTGCTTTCGTTTTTGATGGCAATGTATTCACCACCAAGTCTTCAGACTATTCCTTAGCTTCGCACGTGCCACGGGTGCTCCGCGGTGGCCGGTCGAGCGCGATCAACGCGAAAGTGCCACCGTCGAAAGCTCCACAAGCGCCCCGCCTCCAACCACCTGCGGAGCGAGGCGGACCACGCGAGGGACTGAACGTCGCGAATCGGCGCAAGGCTTCTGAAGTCCGATCTGACCCCCGCCGGATATGCAGAATGCACGGGGCGGCAGTGCAAGCTGCAAGATTTCGAACGCCGTGCAATCTGCACGCTTGAGAGGGCTTCGTCCTGCATCTTGCACACGCAACTGCGGGCTGACGGAGTCCGGACTTTTGACCCGGCCTGGCATAATCCGTTCCTGGCTCAATCGATAGTGCCAGGCAGGTGGCTGTGGACAGGGCGTTTGCGAGGTTTTCGAAAGCGTCTCCGCGGAACCCGATTCGCCGCTTTCCCGTTGCGGCGCTGCCTTGGCACACCAGGGGCTAAAGGAGGTGGCACAGACAGTAACCCGAACCAAATGAAAGTAAACGTAGTAAAGAACAGTTAACTTTATGTCATTAATAACAATCGTCGTCACCCTCATCGTCGTCGGAGTCCTGCTCTGGCTCGTCAACACCTACATCCCCATGGATGGGAAGATCAAGAAGGTCCTCAACATCGTGGTGATGGTGGTAGTAGTCCTTTGGCTGCTGAATGTATTCGGCATCTTGGGCCATCTGCACGACGTTCGGGTCACAACTCAGGCGCCGTCCTTGGATGTGACGACCGGGTGTGTGATTTCGCAGGGCTGAGCGCCAAGAGGAGTTTCTAGAAGACCGCGGCCTCGTGTGGTGGGGGCCGCGGTATTGCGGCAAGATCACCACGCCTCCCAGCAGGGTTGCTGGTCCTATCAGTTGAAGAGATAGAAGCATGCTCTCTTGAGCCACGGGAAAGCTGGCTTCTTGCCCAACCTTTTCTACCGAGAAATTAAGCGAGATAATATGAGCAAAGCACTCCGCATCCTGATCCTGGAAGACCGGCTGGCCGACGCCGAACTGGTCACGCACGAACTGCGCACAGCGGGTTTTGAGTTTGTCGCCAAGAACGTCACGACCGAAAACGAGTTTCTGGCCGAATTGCTGAACGACGCGCCGCAAGTGATCCTGGCCGGCTACGACGGTTTATCGGCGCTGGCGGCGGCGCAAAAGGAATGCCCGGAGACGCCTTTTATCTTTGTTTCCGGCTCGTTAGGCGAGGAGATGGCGATTGAGACCCTTCATCGCGGCGCGACCGACTACGTGCTCAAGCACCGGCTGGCACGTCTGGGGCCGGCCGTGCACCGCGCACTGCGTGAATGCGAAGAGATTCGCAAGAAACAGCAGGCCGAGCAACGCGTCCGAGAGTTAAACTTGTTACTGCAGGCTACCCGAGCCATTAACACCCTGATGGTGCGGGAGCGCGATCCCAAGCGGCTGCTGGCCGAGGCCTGCAAGATTCTGGTCGAGACACGCGGCTATCGTTTGGCGTGGGTTGGTCGGGTCGAAACTAGCTCCAAACGGGTGGTGCCTGCGGCCAGTGCCGGGAAGGACGCCGATTACCTTGATGCGGTGACCATAACGTGGGACGAGAATCCGGCGGGGCAACGGCCGATCGGCACCGCGATTCGGACTGGCCAACTGGTGGCCTGCCAGGACATAGCTACCGACCCACGACTGGCACCATATAGGGATGCTGCGAAAGCCCGGGGCATCGCGTCCATGGCCGCGATGCCGATGATTTACGGTTCGCGAGTCCTGGGAGCGGTGGCGGTCTATTCTGAGCGCCCTGGAGCGTTCCACGAGGAAGAACTCGGCCTCTTGAAGGAGTTGGCGACCGACCTGGCTTTTGCCCTGCAGAGCATCGAGCAGGAGCAGGAACGGGAGCGCGCGGGGGATGCCTTGCGTGCCTCGGAGGTCCGCTATCGCCGGCTCTTCGAGTCGGCCAAGGACGGCATTCTGATTCTCGATGCTGAGACGGGGATGGTCGTGGATGTGAATCCCTATCTGATCGACTTGTTGCGTCTCTCGCACGAGGCATTCCTCGGAAAGAAACTCTGGGACTTGGGCTTCTTCAAGGACATCGTCGCCAACCAGGCCCACTTCGTGGAGCTGCAGCAGAAGGAATACATCCGCTACGATGACCGGGCGTTGGAAACCGCTGACGGGCGACGGATCGAGGTGGAATTCGTCAGCAACGTCTATGTGGCGAACCACGAGAAAGTGATTCAGTGCAACATCCGCGACGTCTCCGAGCGCAAGCGGGCCACACAGAAGTTGCGCGAGAGCGAGGAACAGTTCCGCGCCATGTTCGAGCTGGCCTCCATCGGCATGGCCCAGGCCGATCCGCGCACGGGGCAGTGGCTGCGCGTGAACCAGAAGATGTGCGCAATAACCGGCTATTCCGCCGCCGAGCTGCTCAAGATGCGAATCTCCGAGCTGACACACCCCGACGACCGGCAGAAGGATTGGGAGAATTTCCAGCAGGTGGTGCGCGGCGAGGCCTCCGATTACCGCCTGGAGAAACGCTACGTGCGCAAAGACGGCACGTTGGCTTGGGTGAATGTAAACATGACCGTCATCCGGGATGCGGCGGGCCAGCCCATGCGCACCCTGGCGACGATTGAGGACATCACCGAGCGCAAGGGGACCGAGGAACGCGTCCGGGAGTTGAACCGGGTGCTGCGGGCCACGGGAGCCGTCAACGCGCTGATGGTGCGGGAGCGCGACCCCAAACGGCTGCTGGCCGAGGCCAGCCAAATCCTGGTCGAGACGCGCGGGTACCGGTTTGTGTGGATCGGTCTGGTCGAAGCAGGTTCCAAGCGAGTCGTGCCGCAAGCCCGTGCCGGGAAGGACACGGGCTACTTCGACACGGTGACCGTAACGTGGGACGAGACTCCGACGGGCCGGGGACCGATCGGCACCGCGATTCGGACCGGCCAACTTGTGGTCTGCCAGGATATGGCCACCGATCCACGACTGGCACCGTGGCGGGAAGATGCGAAGGCCCGGGGGATCGCATCCATGGCCGCGATGCCAATGATTCACGGTTCGCGAGTTCTGGGAGCGGTGGCGGTCTATTCTGAGCGCGCCGGGGCGTTTGACGCGGAGGAGCTCGGCCTGTTGAATGAGCTGGCAAATGACCTGGCCTTTGCCCTGCAGAGCATCGAGCACGAGCAGGAACACAAACGGGTGGAAGAATCCCATGCGCGGCTGGCGACGGCGGTCGAGCAGTCCGCCGAGACGATCGTCATCACCGATGCCAGCGGTACGATCCTCTACGCCAACCCGGCTTTCGAGAAGACCAGCGGCTACACCCGCGCGGAAGCCCTCGGCCAAAACCCGCGCATTCTCAAGAGCGGCCAGCACGCCCCCGAGTTCTACCAGCAGCTCTGGACTGTCCTGGGCCGCGGCGAGGTCTGGAGTGGCCGCTTCATGAATAAGAAAAAGGACGGCACGCTTTACGAAGAGGACGCCACCATCTCGCCCATGCGTGACGCCACGGGCAAGGTCGTCAACTATGTCGCGGTCAAGCGCGATGTTACCCACGAAGCACAACTCGAAGCCCAACTGCGCCAGGCCCAAAAGATGGAAGCGGTGGGGCAGCTTGCCGGCGGGGTGGCTCACGATTTCAACAACATGCTCGCCATCATCCGGGGCAATGCCGAGTTGTTGTTAATGCGCAATCGGGAGTTGACGACGGAAGCCAGGGAAGGCCTTAAGCATGTGGTGGACGCGTCGGAGCGGGCGGCTAACCTGACACGCCAGTTGCTGACGTTCAGCCGCAAACAGGTGTTGCAACCCCAACCGCTGGTGCTGAACGAAGTCATCGCCAGCCTGACCAGGATGCTCAATCGGGTCATTGGGGAGAACATCGATCTGCAATGCGACTACGCCGCGCCGCCGCAGTATATCCAGGGCGACCCCGGCATGATGGAGCAGGTGATCCTCAACCTGGTCGTCAATGCCCGCGACGCGATGCCGCAAGGCGGTCAACTCCGTGTGGCAACCGAGCCCGCGCGGTTTGATGAAGCGGTAGCGCAGGCTAATCCCGAGGCGCGCGCCGGTGAATTTGTCTGCCTGCGGGTCAGCGACACGGGCACCGGGATTGACCCGGAGGTCTTACCCCGCATTTTCGAACCGTTCTACACCACCAAGGAAGTGGGCCGGGGCACCGGGCTGGGTTTGGCCACGGTTTACGGCATCGTCAAGCAGCACGGGGGATGGATTGAGGTATCCAGCCAAGTCGGAGAGGGCAGCACGTTCAAGGTCTTTCTGCCGGCTATCCCAACCCCCGCTCGGCTGGCGGCGGCAGCGGCGGTGGAGGCGAATATCCGTGGTGGGAATGAGACGATCCTGCTGGTGGAAGACGACCACGCGGTGCGTCTGACGACCCGGCGGGTACTGGAAAGCAAGGGCTACCGGATTCAGGAGGCGACGAACGCGCGGGAAGCGCTGGAGCTGTGGCACAGCCACGCGGGGGTGATCGCGCTGCTGCTGACCGACATCATCATGCCGGAGCAAGTAACGGGACGGGATCTGGCCGAACAATTGTGGAGCCTGCGGCCGGGGTTGAAGGTCATTTTCATGAGCGGGTACAGCGCCGAGGTCGTGGGCAATGGTACAGAGTTCATCCGGCGAACCAGAAGCCGCTTCCTGCAGAAGCCTTGCCCGTCACGTCTCCTCCTGGAAACGGTGCGGGAATGCCTGGACGAGAAGATGCCGGAGTCCCCGTCGGGTGAAGCCCCTCGTGAGAAGTAAAGGCGCTCGACTGCGATACATTGCAGATTAAGGACTTTAGGCGAGGCGTCCAAGTGCCACCGGCGCCTCACCTTCAGGCTTAAGCTGCCTTCACTGCCTATTGGAGGGGCTCTGGTTGCATGATTCGGTTTCGTTCTTCAGTGGTAACGTTTCCGCGTCGGCGAGATGGGCTGCTTCCGGGGAACTGGCCACCTTCAGAACCGAGTTTCTGCCGCCAAAGGGGTTGGGGACGGTTTCTCGGGCCAGCGGATCGGGCATCCATTGGCCGTCCACTACGAGGCAATATTCGTACGTGCCGGGTAGCAAAGCCGTTTCCTTCAGCCAGTGACCGCTTCCTGCGGGATGCAGAGTCTTGGCCTCGGGCTGCCAGTGGTTGAATGTTCCCGCGATGCAAACGGTGGTGGCCGTCGGGTGAGTAAATTCAAAACGAACGGGCACGAGTTCGGGACCGGCGTTGTGAACGTTGTCATGATTATGATTGTGTTTCATGGCGGTGATTTTGACTGGTTTCTTTTGGCGGCACTCACCTGCCTAACATCTTTGCTGCGACGAAGATGACGAAGGCTCCGAAAAGGCCTCCGCCTCCAAGGAGATATATCAAGGAGTAACCAGCAGCGGCGAACATGGTTGGTAATATCAATGCGATCATATGTTGATTCTATTTGCTTCTGCGCTTCTTCCTGTCGTGCGAGGCTTTCTCTTTCTTCAAGCCTCCACACACGGTCGACGCACTTGAGTTGCCCTTTCTTTTCTAGCTAATGGAGGGCCAACCTAGCGCCCTGAGCTCTAACCTCCTCAATCCAGGCTGTTTAAGGTGTTTATGGTCACCTTTGGCGTGCGGCCAGGCACGGCCAGACCTTGCAACCTGCACTACTACCACTGCCGAACCATGCGCTTTGCAAAGTGGACTCTCGTTCGATGTGTTTCCGGGATCGAGGATCAATGGCTGATGATATCCAGGACGCCGGTCCGCAGGGCGAACCACACAAAGGCCTGAAACTCGTCGTCGAGCTTTCTGGTGTAGTTTACCACCCCCTCCTTAATCGACCCCGAGGCGTCCGGAGCGTTGGAATTCCTGATCTTCAACACATTCGTAAAGAACGAAGTGACGCGGTTGTTGATTCCCTTTGCGGAGCCGGTTTGCTTGTCGAGCAGAGCGAGCTCCAAATCCTTGTAGATCGCGCGTACACGGCCACGAGCCTGACCGGCGTTCACATCGATTTCGAACGCGGCCTCTTGCGCGCTGCCGGACTTAATCCGGGTGTGTTCCGCAATTTCCAGAAACGCATTAAGGCGGGTCAGGTCCATCGCGCCGAGCGAACCTGAGTAGTGGAGCGAGAAGTCCGGTGAAGTGACCGGAATCGTCATCAGCACCCTCAGCGTTCCGGCATCCATGAGGTTGCCCTGCCCCCGGAGTTTGAGGATGGCAGTCGGTTCGCCCCGGTTCGCGATGCCCTCGACGGACAAACTGACTTCCCCGAACGTCACCACGGCGGGGTCGGCTCCAACCGCCAGCCTCTCGCAGTATCTGAATTGGCCGTTGGTGATGCTGAGACTATCAATCTGCAACGGTTGCCGGATGGAGGCCAGCGCCTCGTGCACCATGAGCGGAATCTTCACGAACGGCTTCGGCGGCTTTTCCCGATTGGTCAACGTATCAAGGGAGGGGCTGGAAAAATGGACCGACCGGGCCCGGTATGACCTTCCCTGGAGCAGTTCGCCATACGCCAGGCCCAGCACTTTGCACTCGGGCACGACTGCGTGAAACCGCGTCGTCCGAAAATCATGCGTTGCGAAGAATGCTTCGTCTCCGGCCAACGGCCGCAGTTCGGTCCCCTCGGCGATCAGTTCCGAATCCGGCACCGACGCTCGCACTCCCGCGCAACGGATCCCATAGTGCGCCTGGGGGAATTCCACGTCGAGATTCGTCGCCTCGAGACTGGCCTTGGCGAGGACATCAGCCAGAGCTACGGTCCCCATGAGAAACCGTGCCCAGCGAGCGCCCGTCAGCGAAATCCGGTCAACCTTGAGGGTCATGGTAGGTGCACTCAGTGTGACCACTTCAGCGACAAGGAGATCGGCGCCCACCGAGTAATCGAGTTTGCCGATGTGCAAAGCGCACCCTGGGTGCGCTTTGGCAAACGCCCGCTCCACCTTCCCTTTGCCATAGCCGTTGAGGATCATATCACCGAACATGAGGATAAACACCGCGACAGCAATTACAACCGCACCAAGGCAAAGGCCGGCGTAGGCCGCGGCCCTCCGCAGCGACAGCCTCCGGCTGTTCTTCACCGTTAGTGCGCTGCACACGACGGCTTCCCGCGAACGGCCTTTCCAGGTGCAACCGGAGATGATTCCGGCTGGAGAGGAAAAGGAATAGCCGGCTCAAGAAACTCCGGGCCACGCTCACTTTCAGATCGGGACAACTCCTCAGCCTCCGCGCGCGCCGTGCCGTCAGCCACTGTTCGACTGCGCCAGATTTCCAGAAGCACGATGGTGACCGTGAGGGCCACGGGCCCCAGAATAAGACCGGCCGGGCCAAACAGAATCAGGCCCCCAACCACAGAAATGAAGGCGAGGATGGTATGGAGTTTCAGCCGTTTCCCCACGAGGATGGGACGAAGCAAGTTGTCGATGGTGCCGACGACCGCCGCGCCCCAAACGGTGAGGATGAGAGCTTTTGCCCAACTGCCTTCCACCGCTAGAAAGAGGGCCGCCGGAATCCAAACGACAAAGGCGCCCAACACAGGCACCACCGCCAGCAAAGCCATCACCACACCCCAGAGCAACGGCGCCGGCAGGCCCAACCACCAGAACATCAGTCCGCCCAACAGTCCCTGCACAGCGGAGACGGCCAGCGTTCCATAGACCGTGGCGTAAATGGTATCGCCTACCCGGCCAAACACCCGGTCCATTTCTGCTTCCGATAGGGGCGACAGAGACCGGAGCAACTGGAGCGCCGCACGACGGTCCCGCAAGAAGAAGAAAAGCAGATAGAAGGTCAGGAGAAGTCCAATCACCTGCACCACAGAACCCTTGACGAACGAGGCGCCGGTGGTGGTCAGCCAGTTGGCGAGAGTCTTGGTCGCTCCCGTGACGTCAACCTGCTTCTCGATCCAACCAGCGAGCGGTGCCAGGCGCGGTTGGGCTTCGAACGCGCGCCGCCACTCGCCGGACTCGACCCTCGTCTTGATGAGTTCTGCTCCTTTCGCTGCTTCCTGGATGAGTTGTTGCCCCACGAACGCCGCGGGAACGACCACGACAAGGCCGACTACCAGAACCGAGACTGCGGCCGCCAGATTGGAGTGTTTCGTTTTTGACGCAAGCCATCGGTGGAACGGACCGGACAACACTGCCAGCGCCAAGGCCCAGGCAAACGCTGCCAAGAAGGGCAGGGCCAGCCGGTAACAGACATAGATTCCGACGGCAGTCGCCCCCATCAGCACCAGCGTGCGGACGTGGCCTCGTGAATCCCACTCGCCCACGACAGGAGCCCCGGTTGGATTAGTTTCGCGTTCGTTCATCGAGGTCACCTTCGTCCGCTCTCTCCACCGGCGCACGGGCGCTGGATCTTGATTCACTTCCCCAGTCCGCCCGCGCGGTTGGCGGCTTATTTGCAGCAGCAGGACGAGGCTTCTTTGATGGCCTTTTCGACCGCTTCCCGGGTTTCGCCAGTGCGCTTCTGAATGCGGCCCAGCAGTTCATCGTGCTTGCCCTCGGCGTATTGGAGATCGTCATCCGTGAGCTTGGCCCACTTCTGTTTTAGCTTGCCCTTGGTGATGTTCCAGTCGCCCTTGATTTCGAGTTTGTTCATAATACTTTGTTTTGTTTTTTGTTTGTAATTCGCCGTCAACGTGACGGCAAAAGTGTTCCCGCAAGGTGAGGACATCACCCGGCTTGAAATCCCTGGCGTACGACGGGCACATTGTGTCCGGTTGAGCCGGGCACCGGATGCCAGCCTTCGGAGTCGGGCGCTGATTCAAGCACTGACTCATCAGGGTCCGTGTCCGATTCACTCGCCAATTCCCGTTTGGCCTGCTTCCAACAGGATTTAGACACGATCTGCGCGGAACAGGCGTCAATGGCCATCGCAAATCTCGCGATGCGTTCGCTCAGTCTGTCAGAGGCTTCTTCGGTCAGGTCTCTGGCAATCATGCGGGTGTCCATATCAAATCCTGCCCAGCAGAAGCAGGACGACCAAGATGACCAGAAGCACACCCAATCCGCCGGTCGGACCATACCCCCAACTGCGGCTATGCGGCCAGGTAGGAAGTGCGCCAACTAACATCAGAACGAGCAGAACAACCAAGATAGTTCCTAACATAGATTTTCTTTCAAGGGCCGAATGTGATTCGGCTTCCTAAGGTGGATATATTTGTTTCCGTCATGTCGTCTTTCTTCTCTAGCTAGTGGAAGGCCAATCTGACCTCGGCGCTCTAACCCGCTAAATGCAGGCTGGTTAGAGCGTTTTGGCGTCGCCTTTGGTCGGCGCTGCTAGAGGCAAAGTCATTGCAACCTGCACGAGCACGGCCCATGCACCGTGCATTCTGCAAACGGGCTCATCTGTCAGTGACACAGCTTCCCCGTGTTTTTGTCGCCGGGCGTTTTGAGCACCTGGAACCAGCCTGCTTTGCTTGACGGTCCCCTGTACCGACGCCTCCCGCCAGGCGGGGCTCGCAAAGCGACCTGCCTTAGGCCCTAAGGAATGCCCGCCAGCCAAGGCGGCCCCAGGCCACCAGCAAGCCATCTGCTTGGAAATTTCCAGTTCCTTTTGGACCTGCTCACGGACCAGAAACCCGGCGGAAATGGCCAAAATGCTCAATACTCGCAATGTGCTGTGGTGCATCAGTTTGCCCATCGTTGATGGGGGAGGTTCCTGGAAAGTGAGCCACCCACCCTGAATGCGCCCCCCGAACCAGATCGTGCGCCGGTGGCCTGTAGATCGCCGCCCAGAGAAACCCTCGGCGACCTCCAGCTACACCTTGGTAATCCTTCGGGTTACGTGCCCAGACCTTGCATCTTGCACGATCACTGCCTCCCCAGAATGCACTTTGCACAGTGGAGAGCAGGCTTGGAGGGGCCCCCTTGAGCTCGACCGGGCTGCTCAATATCCGTCCCATGATGGTCTAACAGGGTCTTGAAATAGCTATGTTCCAGAAAGTTGACCCTCAAAATCATTGGGCTTTGTGCATGTTTCTGTCACCCAAAATAAGTTGTTCGACACCCTGCTAAATGGCCGAGAAGGTGTGTGGTTTCCCAGCCCCAGCCAGGGCACAGCGCCATGGCACCCCATCTGCTATGAGTGAAACACAAGTACGATTGGGATCCGCCAACGAAAGCCAGCGGGTTTGTACCAGGAAGATCGGAGCATCAAGTTTGTGCCGGGCTGCGGAATAGTCCGCCGTCTAGAAAACCAAATACGCAATAGAAATGAAAGCATTCTGCTTATTCACTTTGTT
>SESF01001740.1_pt1 | contig 14135 bp, 9 predicted proteins | sample 3171521 | NCBI WGS metagenome assembly SESF01 (sample SAMN10866945, study PRJNA518727) | freshwater metagenome | biome: subpolar coniferous forest; feature: holomictic lake; material: water; isolation source: holomictic Lake 227, 6 m and 8 m depth | place: Canada: near Kenora, Ontario | collected...
CGGGCGTGCTCACGCTCGGCTCGGCCTCGCTCGGCCTGTTTCTCCTCGGGCTCGCCGCCACCCGCCTCGGGCGGCCCAGCCGCCTCGCGCTCGACACCGGGGTAGCCGTCCTCCGGCTGGTCGCGGCCGCCGCCCTCGCCCTCGCCCTCTGGGGCTTTCCGCTGACCAGCCCGGACAACGCGGTCTTCGCCTATGCCCTCCCCTGCCTGTGGCTCTTCCTCTGGCCGCTCACGGGGGAGGAGCCCGCCGCCGTCCTGGCGCGCAGCTGGCTGGGGCTGCTGTTCCTCGGCCAGTGGCTGCACGCCTACCCGGTGCCCGGCAGCCAGATCGCGTGGGGCACCTTCCTCGCCCTGCCGCTCGCCGCGATCGGCGGCTGGCAGGCGGCCGGCTGGCTCGCGGAGCGCCACGGCCGGATCCTCACCTTCGCCCGCGTCCAGGCCCTCGACCTCCTGCTGACCCTCGGCCTCGTCATCCTCGCCGTGTTCAGCGGCAACCGCCTGGCCCAGATCGGCGCGCGCTACCTCGACAGCCGCTCCCTCGCCCTGCCCGGGGCCGAGGCCCTGCGGCTGCCGGACAGCACCACCGCGCTCTACCGCCTGCTGGCGGTCAATGCGGACGCGCACAGCGACCTGGTCTTCTCGCTGCCGGGCATGTTCAGCCTCAACCTCTGGTCGGACCGGCCGACGCCCACCCTGACGAATGTCACGCACTGGTTCTCCCTGCTCGACGAGCCCCAGCAGCGCGCGATGATCGCGGCGCTCGAGCGCCACCCGCGGGCCTGCGTGATCGTGCAGCAGGAGCACCTCGACTTTCTCCGCCAGCGGGGCCTCGCGCCCGCCGGGCCGCTCTACGAGTATGTCATGGGCCAGTTCACCCCGGCCTTTGCCATCGACGGCTTCCAGTTCCGCGTCCGCCGCGGCCGGACGGTGGCCCCGCTGCTCACGGCCGAGGTGTTCACCCAGCCCGCGCCCGCCGCCGGCCAGCCCCCGCCGGCCGGGCCGGACACGCTGGTCCGGATGCAGCTGCTGCTGCCGGCCGACGCGGTGGTCGCCAGCGTGGAGCTCGCGACGATGGATGACCGCCGGATCCCGCCGCTGGTGCTGCAGGGCGGTCGGGCCCGCGTGGAGGTCACGCCCATCGGCCTGGACGGCGTGGCCCGCGGTCCGGCGGAGGCCCGGACGTTTCCCTTCACCCTGCGCGGCCCGTCCGAAGTCGCGCTGTATTTTGACCGCGGAGGGCGCGGGATTTCGACGACGCGCAGCTACCTGATCGTGCGCACCACGGCCGGCGCCGAGCTGGCGCTGGTCCGGCTCCGGCCCTAGCCGGGGGCCGACCGCGGATTATTTCCGGCGGGCGACGAGGACCAGGCTCACGCCGCAGGGAAACGGCACGCGCCACAAGGCTAGGCCGACAAACACCGCGCGCAGGAGCGAGTTCAGCCAGCGCGGCGGCAGCCGGTCCTCCGTGCGGGCCGCGGCGGAGCCCAGCCCCAGCCGGCGGCGCAGCCCGCGCCACTTCCGCACCGCCCAGACCGCGGGATAGGCCAGAACGTTGGTGTAGTTGACGTAGGCGAGCTCCCACGCCGACGCGGGAAAGAGGGCGCGCAACTGGGCCCGGTCATAGCGGCGGAAGTGATGCAGGGCGACGTCCCAGTCGCTCCACAGCGCCTGGCCCGCCGGCACGGTCACCACGGCGATTCCGCCGGGCTTGAGCAGGCGGTGGAAGCCGCGCACCACCGCCGCGTCATCCGGCACGTGCTCCAGCACGTCGAGCGCGGTCACGTACTCCAGCGACCCGTCCGGCAGCGGCACGGTGTCGCCCGCGAGGCTGAGAATCTGCTCCGGCTGGAACCGCGTGCGGAGCAGCTGCAGCGCCTCCGCATGGTCGTCCAGCACCAGCACGCGGCACGCCGCCGCCATCTCCAGGGCGAACCGCCCGGTGCCGGCCCCGCAGTCCAGCAGCACGTCCCCCGGCTGCGGCGGCCGCACGCGGCGCAGCCAGTCGCGGACGAACTGGCGCTTGCCGGCATAATACCAGTGGGCGCCCTCCACCCGGTCCAGATTGGCGTATTCCTCGGCGTTCATGAGTCAGGGTTCTGGCTTGTTGCAGCGTCGCGGGCGGTCGATGCTGAGTCCACGCTTTTGTCGCCCCGCGCATGAATCCCCCTCCTGCCCCGCCGGACCCACCGGCCGCTGTCCGGCCCCGCCTGCGGCCCGGCCTGCTCGCGGTGGTGGCGGCGCTGCTCGCGCTGCACGGGCTGCTGGCGGTGGGCAGCAAGCAGGCGGAAAGCGTGACCGCGGACGAGCTCGCGCACCTGACCGGGGGGTTCACGTACTGGCAGTTCGACGACTACCGGATCCAGCCGGAAAACGGGAACCTGCCCCAGCGCTGGGCGGCCCTGCCCGCCTGGCTGGAGGGGGCGAAGTTTCCCGGGCTCGCCGGCAATCCCTACTGGCGCACCTCCGACGCCTGGGTGCTGGGCCGCCAGTTCTTCTATGAGACCGGCGAGGACCATTTTCCCCGGCTGATGGCCGGCCGGGCGATGATCGCGCTGTTCAGCGTGGCCACCGGGCTGCTGGTGTTCGCGTGGTCGCGGCGGCTCTTCGGCGCCGCGGGCGCCCTCGTGTCGCTCGGGCTTTTCGCCTTCTGCCCCAGCTTCCTCGCCCACGGGGCGCTGGTCACATCCGACCTCTGCATGGTCTTTTTCTTCCTCGCCTCGGCCGGGGCCTACTGGCGGCACCTCCATGACCCGCGCCGGCGGTGGTGGCTGCTCAGCGCCCTCGTCTTCGGCCTGGCCTGCGTCGCGAAGTTTTCCGCCGTGCTGCTGCTTCCGATGATGGCGCTGATGGCGGTGACGCGGATCGGGGCCGGCGCGCCCCTGATCCTCGGCGGGCGCACCTTCCCCACCCGGGCCGGCCAGCTCGGCGCCATCGCCCTCTCCACCCTGGGGCACGGCCTGGTCGCCGTCCTCGTGATCTGGGCGTTTTTCGGCTTCCGCTACGCCGCCTTCAACCCGGCCCTGCCCGCCGCCGACCATTTCATCCGGCCGTGGGCCACCACCCTCAGCCACCTCGGGGCCTCGGCCGGGATCATCCGCGGCCTCGCGGCGGGGCACCTCCTCCCGGAGGCGTTCCTCTACGGCTTCTCCTTCGTCCTCGAGATGTCCCAGTTTCGCTCCGGGTTCCTCGACGGGTCCTACAGCGTGACGGGCTGGACCCGGTTCTTCCCCCTGGCGTTTCTCTACAAGACCACCCTGCCCCTCCTGCTGGCCGTCCTCGCCACCGCCGGCGTGACCGCGAGCCGCTGGCGCCGGAGCGCGGCGTGGGCCGCGGTGCGCGCCGACGCGTACCGGGTGACGCCGCTGCTGGCGCTGTTCGGGGTCTACTGGCTGGTGTCGCTGACCACCCACCTGAACATCGGGCACCGTCACATCCTGCCGACCTATCCGGTGCTCTTCATCCTCGCCGGGGTGCTGGGCCGCGGGCTGACGCGGCGGCGGCCGGTCGCCGCGCTGGCGGTGTCCGGCCTGCTCCTCTGGCAGGGCGCCGAGGCCGCGCGGACCTACCCCCACTACCTCGCCTATTTCAACCCCCTCGCGGGCGGCCCGGCCAACGGCCACCGCCACCTCGTGGACAGCTCCCTCGACTGGGGCCAGGACCTGCCCGGGCTCAAGGCCTGGCTGGACCGGCAGCCGCGCACGGAGCCCGTGTACCTGTCCTACGCCGGCTCCGGCGAGCCCGACTACTACGGGATCCGGGCCCGGCGGCTGCCGTTCATCAACGGCTTCAAGCGGCCGCAGCCGTGGGTGCGGCTCGAGCCCGGGCTGTACTGCATCGGCGCCACCATGCTCGCGCACGTCTACAGCCCGATCCGCGGTCCGTGGACGCCCGAGCTGGAGAAGGAGTACCAGTGGATGCGGACCTTCGAGCCGGTGTTTGAGGTCTATTTCAGCGATCCCCAGCGCCGCGCCGAGCTGGACCGTCAGGCCAGCCCGGAGAAATGGCAGCGCGCCTGGACCCGGCACGACCTGCTGCGCTTCGCCCGGCTGTGCCACTACCTGCGCGTGCGCCGCCCGGACGACACCATCGGCCACTCCGTCCTGATCTATCGCCTGACCGCCGCCGAGATCGCCGCGGCCACCACCGACACGCTCGAGGCCTGGCGCACCGCCGTCGAGCGGGCCGCCGACCGTTGATCCGCCGGCCGCGGGCTAGCGGGCCCGCTCCGGAAGCGAGGCGTCGTCGCCCCGCAGCTGCGTGCGGGCAAAGTGGGTCAGGAAGACCAGCAGGCAGCCGAACAGCGCCCAGTCGGCCGGCTGCTCGATGAGAAACACGGCCTGGGCAAGCCGCGTCACCATGGTCCCCGGCACGACCCCGATCAGGCCGTTGAGGACGAGGCAGCAGGCGGGGGCCCACCAGAGAACGAAGAGCAGGAGCCCGCGGGTCCAGCGCGCGAGCCGGCGCACGGCCGGCGGCGCGGCCGTGTCGCCCGGCAGCCCCCACAGCAGCGGCGCGAGCCAGAGGGCGAAGATCCAGCGGTACCCGTGGTTCAGGCTGGTGAAGAAACAGCCGGTCAGCAGCACCGCCCCGAGCACGAAATGCAGCCAGTCGGACTGCTGCGCGGGCGACGGTTCCCAGTCCGCGAGCACGCGCCGCCGCCAGCCCAGGCCGGCCGCGAGCAGCGCCGCCAGCAGGGCCAGCAGTTTCGGGAGCCAGCCGGTCCACCCGAGCGCGCTGAACGCGGCGGTCGCCCCGAAGGTCATCAGCCCCTCCGGCTGCGGCGCCAGCCGGCCGTGGCGGACAAGGTCGGGCCCGATGCTCAGCGCCACCAGGGCCAGCAGCAGCAGCGCGATCACCAGCCGGGACTGCCGCTCCGCCCGGCCGGCGCCGGCCAGCAGCACGAGCCCGGCGGCCGCCGGATAATATTTCAGCCCGGCGGCGACGGCGACCAGCCCCACGGCGAGGAGCCGCAGCTCCCGCCGCTCGGAGCGGAGGCAGGGCACCAGCAGGGCCAGCAGCACGAAAATGAGCAGGTCGTTGTTCGCGCGGTCCAGCGCCAGCACCACGGGCATCGCGCCCAGCACGGCCGCGTACCCGGCCAGCTGGCCCAGGGAGCGGGGACGCAGGCGCGCCCAGGCCGCCACCAGGAAGCCGCCGCCCAGCGCCGCCCCAAGCGCCAGCGAGTGGGCCCGCGTCAGGCCGAGGTGCCGCAGCCCCAGCCACCAGTGCGAGTAGACGTGCGGACGGTGGAAATAATCGAGCGGGTTCGGCGCATAGGGGTCGAGCCCGCGCGCGACGGCATCGTTGGAGGCGAGCAGCGCAAAGGTGTCGAGGAACCAGGCGTCGTAGTGATTGACGCCGAGCGCGAAATACAGGCCCGGATGGAAGGCCAGGAGGCCGAAATATCCCAGGCCCAGCAGGGCCAGCAGGAGCCAGAGCCTCGGGGACGCGGTCTTCAAGATCCGGGGGCGGCCGCCGGCGCCGGCTCGACCGCGACCAGCCGGCTCAGGCGCTCCGTGCGCCCGCCAAACCGCTTCTCGGCGAGCAGCTCCAGCCGGAAGCCCTCGGGCAGCTGGTCATCCGGGTCGACGCCGAAATCCCCGTTGGGCGTGGTCGGCCGCAGCGACTGCGCCACGAGGATCTCCTGAAACGTGCCCTGCGCCAGATGGTAGCGGAGCTGGCTGCCCCGCAGCCGGGCGGCGGGGAGGTCGAGCGCCGGCAGCTGCCACAGCACCCAGGGGATGCTCGACTTGTTGGAGAGGAACAGCCGCGGCCCCGGCGGCCGGGCGAGCACGAACTCGCGCTCCCAATCGATCTCCTTCATCACCAGATTCTGCGTCGTATAAAGCCGGTACGCGATCGCGGGCAGCCCCGAGACCAGGAGGAACACCCCCACCCCGAGGAAGGCCAGCCGCCGGACCGGCCAGCGCCGGTTAAGCCGCTCCACCCCCGCCGCCGCCAGCAGGGCCAGCATCAGCGTCAGGGGCAGCGCAAACCGCGACGTGACGATGTCGTCGAGGCGGCTCCAATAATAAAACTGCACCAGCACGAAGTTGCCCGCCACGCCCAGGCCGAAGAGCACCGTCACCAGCACGGCGGGCGCCACCGGGGTCCGGGTGCGGAGCCAGCGCCCCGCCGTCCACAGCCCCCACGCCAGCCCCGCGACGCCCAGCACCGAGAGATACCAGGAGTTGGCGAGCGTGTTGCCGAAGTTGAACAGGAAATGGACGGCCCCCGCCAGGTTGACCCGCAGGTAGTCGAAGCTGAAGCGCGAGGTCTGGCCCTCGGCCAGCTGCCAGAGCCGCGGCGTCGCCGTGAGCACCCGGTTGTGCCAGGCGCAGGGGACCAGCAGCAGCGGGGTGAGGACGGCGCCCCAGGGCAGGAGAACCGCCCGCGCCCGCCACCAGCCGGCCAGCACCACCGTAGCGACGGGGAGGACGTAGATGGCGGACTCATAGCGGCTCTGCGCCAGCAGGACCGCGCCCAGGCAGAGGCCGACGAGCCGGTCCGCATCGGGCGCCCGCAGGTAGAGGAGCGCCAGGCACATCACCAGGGCCAGCATGGTGAGGTTGTGCATCTCCATCCCCGCGCCGGTGGCATTCTGCCCGAGCAGCGGCATTGTCGCCAGCAGGGTCACCGCGAGCAGGCCGCCGGCCCGGCCGGTCAGCTGGCGCGCAAACCAATAGGTCAGGCCGAGAAAGCCGGCCGCGAGCAGCGAGTTCAGGACGAAGATGTTGGCGATGCGGTACCCGGACAGGTCGTGCAGCAGGGAAAGCAGGAAGGTGAAAAAGTACGGTCGCTTGTCGAGGTAGGTGTCGATCGGCAGCCACGTGCCGTCGAACTGGTAGGCCCGGATCACGGTGCCCACCTCCTTGGTGGCGTGCAGGTGAAAGCCCGTGGCCTGCAGCACGTATTCGTCAAACAGGACCTTGTGCTGGTAGGTGTCAGACCAGAGCACAAACAGCGTCGCGGCCAGCAGCACCGCCGCCGTTCCGCCCGGCCGGCGCAGCCACCCCTGCCAGACCTCGCGCCGCGGCCGGGCGATCCGGAGGGCGCAGGCAACAAAGCCGGCGAACAGCGCGAGCATGTAATAATAACCGCCCTGCCGGATCAGCCACTCGGCCTGGGGGGGCGTGACAAGAAGGAACCCGATCCCGAGCGCCGCCGCGCCGCTGAGCGCAAACAGCAGCAGGCGCAGGCGCGGGACGGCCGCGAGGGCGGAGGGAGCGGGCGGGGTCATCGGGGCGACGGGCGGGCCACCAGGATCACGGCAGCTGCTTGATGAAGTTCTCGAGGTAGGCCTTCCGCACCTGCTCGCGCTCGGCGCGGTCCTTCGGCACCACCGGGAGCTTGCCGGTCGCCGGCGCGGTCAGGGAAACCGGGCCCCGCCGCACTTCCTTCACCCGGCTGATCCGCGTGAGCGTGAGCGTCTGCAGGCGCTCCTCGCGCACGGGCTCGAGCACAAAATCCGGCCCGAGGTCGTCCCCTACCCGCAGCGTCATGCCCCCGGTCGCCGGATCGATGGTGTAGCGTTGGAAAACATAGATGCCGGAGAACGTGCGGTTGCGCAGGTGGAACACGATCGCATCGCGGCGCCGGGCGGCCTGGATCACCGGCGTCGACGAGATCTGGTGCGCGACCCAGAGGATCGAGTCGTTGTCGATCATCAGGTAGTCCCGCCGCGGCTGGTCGGCCATGAACTGGCGGCGCCAGGCCGTTTCCCGGCCCGGCAGGTATTCCTGGGTGTAGGCATGCGCCGCCATCGAGGGCACGCCGCTCACGATTGCGCCGAAGGCCGCCACCCCGAGCAGCAGGCGCTGGAAGCCCGCCGCCGCGAACTGCGGCAGCACCGTCAGGATCGCCAGCACCAGCCAGAGGTGCGTCGGCAGGCTCAGCCGCCGGATGATGGGGTCGTCAAACTTGCCCCAAAAGTAGCACATCATGAGCAGGAACTGCCCGATGAAGCCGAGGGAGAAAACGACCGAGGCCACGACCGCCGGGGGTTCCGACCGGAGGGTCCGCAGGCGCTTCGCCGCGAAGAGCAGGAAGAAGGGGATCGCGATCCACCCGAGGATGGAGAGCGTGAGGGAGACGGGCTGGTCGGTGGCGCGGGCGAAAAAGAAGCGCTCCGCGTGCGCGAGGTTTTCGGCGATGTACGAAAAGGAAAACGGCGTGGAGTATTCTGGCTTGCTCGCCAGCTGCCAGGCCGAGGTGCGCAGCTCAAAGATGCGGTGCTGGAGCGGATAGGGCAGCAGCAGCAGCGGCGCGAGGATGACCGGCCAGGAGAGGATCACCCGCCGCTCCTGCCACCAGACCCAGGCGACTAGGATCGCCACCGGCACGGCGTAGATCAACGACTCGTAGCGCGTCTGGCCCAGCAGCAGCGCGGCATAGCAGAAAACCGTCAGGGAGCTCTCGTCCCGCCGGGCGACGAACCGCGCCCCGAGCAGCAGCGTGGCGGTGATCATCACCAGGTTGAGCAGCTCGAACCCGCCGCCGGTGGCGTTTTGCCCCAGCAGCGGCAGCCCCGCCAGCAGCAGCACGCCCAGCCAGCCCCCCCGGGGGCCCGCCAGCATCCGCCCGCACTGGTTGACCAGCCCCAGCAGCACGAAGGTCAGCGCCCCGTTCAGCAAAAAGGCGTTGGCCGGGCGATACCCCAGGAGGTCGTGCAGCAGCGAGAGCAGGAAGGGGAAAAAGAGCGGGCGCTTGTCCATGATGCCGTCGAGCACCACGAACGCCCCCTGGATGTCGTTCCCGCGCACCGGCGTGAGCACCGTCTTGTCGAAATGCATGCTCATCGACGTGCCCAGCAGCATCAGCTCATCCATCACGATCTTGAACCCGAAGGTTTCGTGGACGAGCAGCATGAGCCCGCCGAGCCCGACGACGCCCACGGAGACCCAGTCCAGGGTCCGCCAGTGCAGCCGGCGCAGGTCGTCGCGGAACGCCTGCCACAGCGCCCAGCCGAAGATCAGGAAGGCCACCAGCTCGAACCAGTAGCCGGTGTCGGACACAAACACGATGGCCATCGTGCCCGGGATCGCGAAGAAGCCGATCGCCACCGCGAGCGCAGCGGACAGCAGGAACAGCCAGAAGCGGCGGTCGGAGCGGAGGAACGACAAGGCGGGCGGGGTCATGCGGGCCGGAGCTTGGGTGGTTGGGGCGGGAATGGAAAGCGCGGAGGCGCCCCGGCCGCCGGCGGGCGGACCGGCGGCACCGGGCACAAAAAAAGCCGCCCGCCTGAGGCGGACGGCTTGGAATAAGTCTGCGCGGACCCGATTACGGGGCGTAGGTGATCGTGCGCACGCCGGCGACGCCGCCGATCGTGATCGTCTCACCCTGCGTGTAACCGCCGGGATAGGTCTCGTTGGCGACCAGATTGAGCGCCTTCACGTAGTTGGCCGAGCCAACCAGACTGCTCAGGGTAACGGTGGAAACACCGTTCTCCAGGAAGTACTGGTCAGCAGCCGCGGACAGCTGGCGGGCGTTGTTCAAGACGGCCTTGTCCTGCGAGGACTGACGGACCTTCTGGAACGCGGGAATCGCCATGGCGGCCAGGAGGCCGATGATGACGACGACAATCATGATTTCGACGAGGGTGAAGCCCTTGTTGGAGTGGTTCTTTTTCATAGGTATGGATGCGTTGTTTATTATATGAGCCCGCCCGAATTCGAGCGGTTGACGATGAAACCGCATACGGGTGCCGCCCGGCAAGCGATTAATAGTAAGTAGAATTACTCCCACGTAGAAGGAGTGAATACCGGCATTTTATTAAATTTATTAAGATCTAAATAACATAATGTTACATTAATTGTTGGCCTGCTATTGCGGGCACTTATTTAGCCGATCCAGCTGATTTTCGGCTGGAAAAAACCGTCGTTCCGTCGCGTGAAAATGGAATTTTTACACCCGCTCTAGGGGGGCGCGTGGGGGTGATCCCGGCCCAACCCAAGCAGGATCGGAAGGATCCAAGAGTGAAGAGGGGGATGTTCGCCGCGGTCCTGATCTTCCGGCGCGTCCGGCGGGAAGCTGGAACCTACTTTCCGGCCTTCTTGCGCTTGGCCGCGACCGCCTTCGCCGGGGTCTTCTTCGCCGGGGTCTTCCGGGGGGCCTTGGCCGCCTTGGCCGACGCCGCCTTCGGCACCGCCAGAAGCTTGGGCACGGACACCTCGACGGCATCCTTCCACAGGTTCTCGAGGCCGTATTTCGACCGGTTTTCCGCGGTGAAGATGTGCACCATCACGTCAAAGATATCGATGACGATCCACCCGCTTTCCTGCGAAGTCTCCATGCCGACAATGCGGTTGCTGCTGGCATCGATCGCCTTCTCCAGCTCCACCCGCAGGGCCCGCAGGTGGGGATCCGAGGTGCCCGTGGCCAGGATCAGGTAGTCGGTGATCGAGGACTGGTCGCTGACGTCGAGCACACAGAGGTCCCCGGCCTTCTTTTCGTCCAAGGCCCGGCAGCACAGTTTGACCAGATTGAGTGAGTTGGCGGATTTTCCCTTCATGGTTGTTCGCGATAAAGACGATGGTCGCGGATATACACAATGGCCTTGTGCGGGACAAAATAGTCCAGCGACAGGTCCCGTTTGACGCGTTCGCGCAGCTCGGTCGAGCTGATGGCGAGCAAATGGCCGTCGCACCGGCGCAGGCGCAGGCCGGGGATGTTGGGCACGGCTTTGACCTGATGTCCCGGGCGCTCGAGGAAGATCAGCTCCACCAGCTGCGCGAGCTCCCCAATGTCTTTCCAGAGATGCAGCTTCGGGAGCTGGTCGCCGCCGATGATCCAATACAGCTCGTCCCGGGGGTAGAGCGCCCGGAAGTGCCGCACGGAGTCGATCGTGTAGCTGACCCCGCCCCGCCGCAGCTCGAAATCGGAGATCTCGAAACGCCGGTCCCACTCGACGGCGGCGCGCAGCATGGCCAGCCGGTCCTCCGCCGAGGATTGCACATCGTTCGGCTTCAGCGGGGCCTGCGCGGCCGGCACGAGAATGAGCCGGTCGAGCTGGTTCTGCTCAAACGCATCCTGCGCCGCCATCAGATGGCCGAAATGCACGGGATCGAAGCTGCCGCCGAGAAATCCAATTTTCACCGGCGCGCACCGTGGGCTGGTGTCTCTCCCCGGGCAAGGATCATTTCCCGGCCCAGCCTCCTCACGTCGGCTGCTACCCCCGGACCCCAGCCTCCTGACGTCGGCGTCTACCCCCATGGCGGCGTACGCACTGGCGGGGCCGGGCTTGGCACGTAGCAGCCGACGTCAGGAGGCTGGAGCACACCCCATCGCCCAGCGGGGCACCGGCGGGCCCCACCCCGGCTGGCATCCGGCCCGCCAAGGGAGTTGACGCTCCCGCACCGGACGCTGACAGTCGGCCCCGACGGTCGGCCCGGGTGGCGAAATGGTAGACGCTTGGGACTTAAAATCCCCTGCCTGAAAAGGCGTGCCGGTTCGAGTCCGGCCCCGGGCACCATCCGACGCGCGACGCGCGACGGATGGCACGGTGCGGCCCCCCACCCGCTCCGTACACCAGTTCCAGGCCCCCCGCCCTGTACACCCGTTCCAGGCGCCACTCCGCACGCCAGTTCCAAGCGCGCGCCCCGCTCCGTACGCCAGCTCCAGGGACTCCCCCGCTCAGTACGCCAGCTCCACCATCTGGTGGCTCGTGAACTCGGGCACGGTGAACGCCACCGCCCCCGCGTGTTGGACAAACTCCAGCGCCCGGCCGTCGGGCACGAGCCGGACGGACTTCACCTTCCGCGGGAGCCGCAGCGCCACCTGGATGTCGCGCAGCGGGATCAGGTCCTCGATCAGCTCGATCGGCTGCTGGTTGAATTTGCCCCGGACGCTGGTCGCGGCGTAGAGCAGGTGCGCAACGTACCGGCGCTCCCGCTTCTGCTCCATGAGGTTGATGCGCCCGCCGGACGGCAGGTTGGTCGTCACCGGCATCCGGTCGCCCAGCAGGAGCCGCAGCGCCGCGGCAAAAAAATCCCGGTAGAGCGGCTGGCCGTAGGACCGGTAGTGCGAGAACAGGTCGTGCGCGAAATAGGCGATCTGGCGGCTCACCACCGCCGCGGGCGAGGCCGCCCCGGGGGCGTCGGGCGCATGCTGGTGCGAACAGTAGTGCTCCCACGTGCGGTTGAAATAGGCCTCGCGCCGCGCCGCCAGGACTTTCCCGCGGGTCGGCTTGATCTCATAGGCCCCGCCCGGGATCACGATGGGCGTCTTGACGCCGACCTCCGCCGCCAGCGGCGTGGCCACCAGATAGTCCTTCTCGCCCTGCGACCGGCCGAGCAGCCGCGCCCCCGGGTCCACCGCGAAGCGCGTGTGCGCCTCGTTCAGCAGCGCCGAGCCGGCGGCAATGATCCGGCCGCCGCCCGCGAGGTACCGCTGCGCCTTGGCCGCCAGCGCCGGCGTCATCACGAAGCCGTCCGGCAGGACCACCAGGTCAAACGCGTCCCACGGGGCCCCCTCGTCGAGCACGAGGAACGGCTGGTGCAGCTCCAGCAGCATGCGCGCGACCCCCTGGTCGGCCTCGCAGGTCGTGCCATGGCCGCGCCACTTGCCCTGGCCCTGCTCCGCGCTGACCAGGCCGATGCGGGCCACCGGCGTCACATCATCGCACCACGGCTCCTTCTGCTCCACCTCGGCATAGGCCTCGCCGAGGAGGCGGTAGGTGTCGCGGTTCATCTCGCCGTTGGGATGCAGCTGGTCGCCCACGCTGCACTTCGCGCCGTAGGCCAGCATCGCGCCGCACTCGTGGCGCAGCGCCGCCGCGCGCTTGAAGCCGCCGAACTCGCCCCACGTGTTGTGGAACTTCCCCGTCATCCCGAGGAAATCAAACTTGGTGGTGATGGCATAACGCGCCGACAGCGGGAAATGATCATAACCCCAGCCGCCGGTGGGCAGGGACTCCAGCTCGAGGTGCGAGTTGAAGTTGAGCGCCTGGTGCGCGCCGATCGCGATGTGCCCGGAGTTGTGGAAGACCGGGGTGTCCCGGCGCACCGAGCGGGCCGCCGCCGTCGTCTTCCGGTAGTAGTCCAGCAGCACCTCCGCCCCGTAGGTGTCCACGTCGGCGTCCACCTCCGGGTTGAGCCCGCGTCGCTTCATCGCCTGGAGCGCATCGTCGCTGTAGTCCCGCGTCGCGCTGATGATGTCGAGGAAGATGCCGTCATTGTCCGGCCAGCGCTGCACGACCTCCTCGATCTGGGCGCAGAGGTAGGCGAGGTAGGGCGAGTTGAAGCGCAGGATGCGCACGAACCACTCGACCTCGAGCGGCTTGTACATCGTGCCGTCCTTCTTCTTCACCACCCACGTCGGGTGCGCGAACGCCGCCAGCTCGTCGAGCCCCGCGCTCAGGTAGATCGGGCAGCGCACGCCGATCTCCCGGCACGCGTCAATCTGCCGGGCCAGCAGGTCGAACTTCAGCTGCGGGTGCCGCCGGCCGACCTTGGTCGGATGATAGCTGTAGCCGTGGTGGCACTTGGAGAAAATGGTGATGGAGTCGACATGCCCGACCTTGAGCGCCTCCTGGAACTGGCGCTTGCTGAAGCGCGTCCCGATGCCCGGGATGAGACCGCTGGTGTGAAAATCGAGGTGAACCTGCCGGAAGCGTAGGTGGTGCATGGGGGGTAGAAGCGGCGGCGCGCACATTAGGGCGCGGCACCCCCGGATAAGCGGCACTTTTCTGCGCGGCGCGAGGCAAAATTGACTCGCGCGCTTCGCCGGCCGCGGCCACAACCACAGGCTACCCCATCCCTTCATCACCCATCCCAATGACCCTACCCAAATCGTGGCAACTGGGCGCCGCTGCCATCCTGGCCGCCGCCTCAACTTCCTCCCTGCGCGCAGGCGAGGCTGACATCAAGATCCCCGATCTCACGCATGTGCGCTTCGACGGCCTGGGCGGCGTCAGCGGCCTGACGCTGATGTACCTGGGCATCGTGATCTGCGCGATCGGCGCGGCGTTCGGCCTCATCCAGTACACGCAGACCAAGGCGCTGCAGGTGCACTCCTCGATGGCCAGCGTGTCCCACATGATCTGGGAAACCTGCAAGACCTACCTGTTCACCCAGGGCAAGTTCCTCGCCATCCTCTGGCTGCTGATCGGCGCCTGCATGGTCTACTACTTCGGCGTGC
>SESF01008089.1_pt1 | contig 14120 bp, 10 predicted proteins | sample 3171521 | NCBI WGS metagenome assembly SESF01 (sample SAMN10866945, study PRJNA518727) | freshwater metagenome | biome: subpolar coniferous forest; feature: holomictic lake; material: water; isolation source: holomictic Lake 227, 6 m and 8 m depth | place: Canada: near Kenora, Ontario | collected...
GACATTGCCGTAGCCGCCGGTCGCCATGATGACGGCATTCGCCAGATGCGTCGTGACCTCACCTGTCACAAGATCGCGGACGACGATGCCCCGGGCCCTGCCATCAATTACGATGATGTCGAGCATCTCTTTCCGGCCATGGACCTTCACGCTGCCGTTCTTGACGTTGCGCATGAGGGCCGAGTAGGCACCCAGGAGGAGCTGCTGACCGGTCTGGCCGCGGGCGTAGAAGGTGCGGGAGAGTTGTGCGCCACCGAAGGACCGCGTGTCGAGGCTGCCTCCGTACTCCCGGGCGAAGGGCACGCCCTGGGCTACGCACTGGTCGATGATGTTGCCGGAAACCTCGGCGAGGCGGTACACGTTGGACTCGCGGGCGCGGTAGTCCCCTCCCTTGATGGTGTCGTGGAAGAGGCGCCAGACCGAGTCGCCATCGTTCACGTAGTTCTTGGCCGCGTTGATGCCGCCCTGGGCTGCGATGGAGTGGGCCCTGCGTGCCGACTCGTGGAAGGTGAAGCACTCGACGTTATAGCCGAGTTCGGCGAGTGAGGCCGCTGCTGAGGAGCCGGCGAGGCCTGTCCCGACTATAATAACTGTGTATTTGCGACGATTGGCCGGATTGACCAGCTTCATGTCGAACTTGCGGGTGGACCAGCGTTTTTCGATGGGACCGGAGGGCGTCCTGGCTTCCAGTTTCATTTGATGCCTCCGAAGTACATGACGAGGGGGATCGAGGCGAAGCCCGCGGGAATGACGAGCCAGACGAGGACGCCTACCGCGTCGATAAAGCCGCGATACTTCGGCGTCCTGAGCCCCAGGCTCTGGAAGAGGGCCTGGAAGCCGTGCTTGAGGTGGAATCCCAGAATGATGAAGAGAACCTCATAAAGCCCAATAATCACAGGCTGGCCAAAGGCAGCAACGACCAGCGGGAACATGTCCACCGGCTCTCCCGAGAATCGACTCGCGATAAAAAACTGGATGATGTGCCAGACCAGGAAGGCGAGGATGGCGCTACCGGTGTAGATGGGCAACCTCGAGGCGATCTTGATCGTCTTGGAGCTCCCCTTGACCGCATAGGCCTTCGGCCGGGCCATGCGGTTCATGAACCACACAAAACCGCCGAGGAGGAAATGGAGAATAAACCCCCCAAAGAGGATCCATTCGATCGGCCGCACGACAGGATAGGTCCCGAGGAACTCCGCGTAGCTCGAGAACGCTCCGTTTGAACCTGCAAAAAGGAAGAGGTTCATCGTGAGGTGGAAGGTCAAGAAACTGATGAGGAAGAAGCCCGTGAGGGCCATGAGCAGTTTCTTGCCTATGGAGGAAGAGAGGAATCGTAGTGCTCCTGACATCCTGTGGCCTTTTTCCCGGCGCGCCGTTTCGGCTGTATGCCGGCAGAGTGGAGTAGAGTAGCACATGGGGTATCACGAAACGGCAGTGCATGCAAGCTGAAAACCGAGCCTCTTGTGTGTCGTGACAGGTCTATCGGACTCGGATTGACCTTGATCGCCCATCCTGTGACGGGGCGGAGCCAAGCGCCGCCCCCACTATCCTTAGCAAAAGCATAGCCTGGAATGAGGGTTTCCTCTCCCTCCGCGAGATCGCGACTCGTTATACGATGCTGCCCGGAGGTTCCCATGCCCAAAACCAATTCCCTGGCGCTATTGCCCTTGGCCTCTCTCGCTCTTCTTCTTGCCCTTTCCTGCACTCCGGCTGTCCCCTCTGGCGGTACGACCGATGCCCGGACAACGGCACAGCAGGCACTGGATGACGCACTCACCCTCGACATGTTCGACTTCAAGGACGGTGGAGGCGCGCTGACTGCCGTATCAGGCTCCTTTTATGCGCCCCTTGAGACCAAGGACAAGGCTTTCAAGCTTTCCTGGTCCTCAATCTCTCCCTTCGTCACCAAGATCGACCCGGTGTCGGGGCAGGTATTCATAAAGATACCGGACCCCATTCCGGCAGATACCACGGCGACTTTGACCGCAACGGCTACGCCGGTTGCGGCACGAGGAACCGAGGCGACCGTCGATGGGAATGGGGCTGCCAAGGATTTCAGTTTCACGGTGGCCACGCCAACTTCGGATGCAGATATGGCCAACCTTGTCGCTGCCGCAGTGACTGGCAACCTCCTTGACTTCTCCGGCAAGGATAGCGCAACCGCAGTCACCGCAGGTTTTTCCCTGCCGCTCTCCGGCAGTTACGGTACAGAAATCACCTGGACCTCCACAGGTTCGGGTGTCACCATCGATTCCAGCGGCAAGGTGAGTGTGACTACGCCAGCCACGGGAAGCGCAGCCTCAACAGCTACCCTCACGCCGACGGTCAAGAAAAAAAAGGGTGCGACAGCGACTACTTCCGCGACCAGCATCGAGCCGACCAAGCAGCCGGATCCCATCACGATTACCATTCCTCCGGTCACCCCCCTGGTTGCCGTGACGAATGATGCTGCGGCAATCCCCGAGATCGTGACGGCCGCACTTTCTACGGCAACAACCTCGGGCAGTCCCGCCGGCATCACCGGCAACTTCACGCTTCCAACAGCGGGTGACCGCGGTACGACCATCGCCTGGACCAGCACGAAAACAGATATCCTCGTCATAGATCCAGTTACGAATATATGTACTGTGACTGCGCCGGCTGTTGATACGGTAGTTGCCCTCGATGCGGTGGTCACCAAGGTCGATGGAACCACGCCCCAGACTGCCACCGGCTCGGTTTCGGTCAAGGTGAAGGGCGCGGCCAACGCCGCATCTACCGAGCTGGCCGCAGCCCTCGCTTCCTGCATGGTCAAGCCCGCGAGCGGAGAGCCACTCACGGCCCTCGTCTCCTCGTTCACGGTAAGCCCGGTCGCAAGCACCCTGGCCAATGGCGTAGGCATCGCCTGGACCGCCAGCCCTTCCACAGCCCTGAATTTCGGCAGCGACGGGACCGCGAGCTTCGTCGCGACTGGCTCTGACCAGACAGTGACTCTCACGGCTACCGTGTCCAAGACGGGAGCGACAAGCCAGACCAAGGCCTGGGCGCTCACAATTAGCAAGATCACCGACGCCGACATCCTCGCGGCTTCGACCGTCCTCGGAACCTGCTCCTTGGCTTTCACCAGCGGCGAAACCGCTACTACGGCCAAGGGCAGCTTCTCGCGCTCCCCCCTTGATGGAACGATTGACGGCAGCGTCCTGGTGTGGTCTGTTGAGCCAGCGCCGACCAGCAACTCGATGCCGGTTCTGTCGCTCTACCCGAAAGACATGGGTGGCGTGCCGGTTCCAGGCTCGACCACACAAAGCACGTTCAACGTCGGAGCTTACCAGACCATCAAGGACCAGGTTTCCTGGATCAAGGCAGCGGTTACCAAAAACGGCAAGTCGGTATCGAAGACCTGGAATATTACGATCATCGCGAGGGCTGCCACTGCCTCCGAGAAATTCACCGCCGACAAGACCGCGCTTACGGTCGAGGCTTTCACCTTGACCGCAGTAGATCGCGCTAACCTTAGCGCTGGCAATAATGGTGAAAAGCTGCTCACAGCGGCCTCGGAATTCAAACTTCCAGTCTCAGGGGAATATGGATCTAGCTATAAGTGGGAACTTACCGCTTCGTATTCGCCCGTACCTGCCACACTCAATGCCGATGGGAAAACTGTCAATATTCAGGGGGGATGGTCTGACCAATCCATGACCCTTACTGCCAAGATCGCCGCGCCTGGTAAAAATATCGCGGACTATTCAGCCATCAATTCCACCGATTTCGCCAATAAGTCATTCAATGTCACCTTCGCCAAGGACCCAGACTGGGAACGGATCATGTGGTGCTGGTTCCTGCTCGATCCATCCGACTTCATATTCAAAACCGGCGTGACGGCGACGAATCCGACGGGTAAGAACGTTACTCGAGGCAACAACTCGGGAACGGGCTCCAGTAGCAATGTCTTGACAGCCTACGATGACTTCGTCGCCCCTACCAGCGGAACCCAACTTGGTACCGACTCCGGCGCGGGTTATCACGGCACGCTACCCACCAGCGTGGACATCAGCAAGGTAACGCTCACCTATTCAGTGGATAAGACTACGAAGCTCGCTGATAAGACCCATACATCCGCAGACTATATCAGTGTCGATACGGATGGAAAGACAATCCATCTGACCCGGCCTGAGACTACTGACGTTGTTGCCTTGGTGCACGTGACCCTCACCAGTAACGGCAGGGTCTGGACTGCGTATATGGAGAATTCCTCCAATGTCAGCGTGCTCGTTCACCATACCTGGGTCTCCAGTGGCAGTGAACTCACCATGCTGCCTGTACCAGGCGGTACTTTTCAGATGGGCAGTACGAGCGCAGAGGCAGCGCTCAGTTATATGCAACCCGCAACGCCCGTGCATTGGGTCAAGGTATCGCCTTTCCTTATTTCGGAAACCGAGATTACCCAGCGGCTCTACAATGACAGCCTCTTCGCCAGCAACGCAGGCAATGCCTACGTCGCGACACCAGATGGAACGACAGGCTATGAACCAGTCCGCGTGAATATCTTCAAGGCGATGGAGTTCTGCAACGAGCTATCCGCACGCGATGGCTTCGACAAGGTGTACACGATCTCTCAGTCCACCTCGACAGTAACAAGCGACTTTACCAAGAGCGGCTATCGCCTGCCCACCGAGGCTGAGTTCGAGTTCCTGGCGCGAAGCGACGTGGCGAGTACCAACGCGGCTCCTGGCACCGTTACCACAACTGATTTCCCCTGGGGAGTCGCGCCGTCTGAAATCTCAGGCCAGCCCTACACCGACTACGCCGCAAATGTGGCGAAGTACGCTTGGTACGCAGGATCCAGTCATCCAACCTCAACCTTCCTCGTCAAGCCAGTGAAAACAGGAAGGCAACCCACTGCCTACGGGGTCTATGACCTCTTCGGTAACGCCCGTGAGTGGTGCAGTGATTACTACGCCGCCTACCCGACGGACGCTACCACCCAGTCCACGCCCCTCGTCGATCCGCAAGGCCCAACCAAGCAGCCCATCGACAGCTACAAGTTCACTCCCTTCGTCGTGCGCGGTGGAGGTGTCTCCCAGAATCTTGACGAGACCACCAGCTATCGGAACCCCTTCGGGTACCTGCGCTTCCTCGGTTCCGGGGTCAGGCAGAGCGCGGGTCAGAAGGTTTATGGGGGCGCGTACTCGAACCAAAATAACAACATCGGCCAGAACAACGACATCGATATCGGCTTCCACATGGTGCGCAAGGCACCCTGATAGACACAGTAAGTGAGAACCCGGCCGGCTAACCCCGGCCGGGTCCTTTTCCGGTTGCCCGGACTGCCCTCCTCGCCTTCCCACCCTTCGATAATGCCCGGCGCTGCCGCAGCCAAAGCACCGCAGCATCACCTTGCAAGGCGATAGTGCAGTCACCTTCATCCCTTTCGAAGGTGACCGTACGCGCCAAAGGTCGGCAGCTGATTGGCCTGAGCGCTCGCATGATCCCGAAGCTGCCCCCAACCCCCTCCAAGGGAGGCTGGTTCGGAATGCCCCCCTACTCTCCCCCGCCAGCGCAGTCGATCAGGATCTTCGTGACAGCCCCAGGCTCCGCGTCCCACTCGGCAAAGGCCCGGGCAGCCTCGGCGAAGGGGAGGGTCCGGGTCACCAGGAGTTCCGCCCGCGAGCTGTCGGCCAAAAGCCAGGCTGCCGCCGCCTCGAAGTCCTCACGGAGCGCGTTGCGCGAACCCCGTATATCCAGTTCCTTCTGGACGAAGAGCCGCGTCTCGTAGCTCACCGGCTCCTTGGCATAGCCTATATAAATGGCGCGGCCGGCGAAGGCTGCCGCCTCGACGCAGGCGCGGAAGGTCACCGCCTGGCCTGCAGCCTCGATGAGGACAGGAGCTCCCTCCCCTCCGTCGAGGGCCGAGAGTGCTGCCACGAGGTCGGCCCGACGTCCATCCATCGTGTCCGCCGCCCCCAGGCGCCTGGCAAGTTCGAGCTTGCGCTCATCGACATCGACAACGATGACACGCGCTCCCCGCGCAATAGCTCCCGCCACGGCGCCGATGCCGACTCCACCTGCTCCAATTACTACGACCGTCTCACCTGCGACAATCCGGGCCCGCGAGGCTGCGTGGAAGCCCACCGACAGGGGTTCCACAAGCGCGAGATCGCGTAGCCCGAGCCCGGGTACCCGCAGAAGCTTTTCGACGGGGATGACGAGGGAAGCCGCGAGCGCTCCGTCGCGCTGGTTGCCCAGGGTCTGGTTATTTCTGCAACAATTATGACGGCCTGCCCTGCAGGCACTGCAGGAACCGCAGGCGGTATAGGGCACGACGAGGGCCTCGTCTCCAAGCTTCCATCCCTCCACGCCTGGGCCGAGGGCCTCGACCAGGCCCGCGACCTCATGTCCTGGAATGCGTGGGTAGGCCGCGAGGGCGTTGGCGCCCCTCCATGTGGAGAGGTCGGAGCCGCAGAGCCCGAGCCAGGCGACACCGAGCCTGAGCTCGCCCGGGCCGGGTTGGACCGCAGGCAGCTCGACAATCCCACCCTGCCGGGGGGCTGTGATCCGGAACGCTTTCATTGAAGGACCTCCAGACGATAGGCCCTTCGGGCACTCTGCCCGAGGACTGATGCTTTTTCTGTTTCAGTCAACGTTTCGATGAGGACTCCAATGGTGGCAAGCCACTGGATATAGCTAGTTACCAGGAGGCAGACCGGCCAATCGCTGCCGAACAAAAGCCGCGAGGGTCCAAAGCATTCCAATAGGAGATCGAAAACAGGCCGCAGCATCTCGACCGACCAGGCCGGACCAGCTTCGAGGGCGAGACCGGAGAGCTTGCAGTAGACGTTGGGCCGTTCCGCCAAGGCGCGCATGTCGCGGGCCCAGGACTCGAAGGCGGGGGCCCCACCGCTGAAATCGGGCTTGGCTGCGTGATCCACCACAAAGCGCAGCATGGGATGGTCATCGACGCAGGCGATGACCATTGGAAGCTGCCCGGGCTTCACCAGGAGGTCGTAGGCGAGACAGCGTGCAGGCAGGGCAGCAAGGCCGCGCGCGAAGGCCGGGCGAAGGAGAAAGTCGGGATCGGCCTCGTCCTGAACGACGTGACGGAGGGCAACAAGCCTCGGTTCGCCCAGGCTGTCGAGGAGATCTCCGATTCCTGGCTCGGCGATTGGCGCCCATCCGACGACGCCGAATATCCGTCCCGAGGCAGCGGCCAGATCGAGGAGCCAACGCGTCTCATCGAGGCTCTGGCGCGCTTGCACCGCTATCGTGCCAGCCACTCCCGCCGCATCGAGCTCAGCGTGGAGTTCGGAAAGTCCGAAATCACGGCCTATGGCGTGGTCGCCCTCGCTGATCCAGGGATACTCCCCGGGCGAGTAGCGCCAGAGGTGATGATGCGCGTCGATGATCATAGTTGTTTTCATGGCAAAAACTCCAATTTGCTGTCTATCAGCCCGGCCCCGGCGAGGTCCTTCCAGAGGGCCACAGGGACAGGCTCCATTCCCATCGCGACATTTTCACCGACCCTGGCCGGATCGGAGGTATTGAGGGCAACGCTGGATACTCCCGGAACGAGGCGCGCGAAGGCGACAGCAGCGTGGGCTGTCGTGACCCCGGCCCTCGCGCAGGCCGTGGCGTAGGCATGCCGCCAGGCCAGGAGCATCCTGTCAGCGGGATCCTTCGGTTCGATCCTCCGGTAGTCGAAGTAGTCGCCCCCCGTGAGGAAGCCGCCGTGGAAGAGCGCGGAATCGATGACCGCCACCCCTTCGCCCGACAGTGCGGCGATCCAGTCCAGCAGCTCACGCGGGTGCCGGAGCACCGTCAGCGAGCAGGCAAGCATGACCCAGTCGAGCTTCACGCGTTGTGCGACATCGCGAGCCACCCGCCAGTCCTTGGCACCGATGCCGATCGCCTTGACCTCGCCGGAAGCCCGAAGGACGGCCAGCTGGGAATAGGCCGCGATGACAGATTCGAGCCTCGCAGCCTGCGCCGCCGGATCGGGGCCAGCTGCCGCGATGAACTCATCGGGATCGTGAACGGACAATAGCTCGGCGCGATACGGGGATCCCAGGAGGCGATCTCCCTCTTCGCGGCAGCGGAGAATACCCTCGGCTGAGATGTCCTGCACCGCATCATGCCTGAGCTCCTTCCAGACCCCCGCTTCGAAGGTTGGCTCGGTTCCCAGGAGCGGCGTACGCCTCCAGCCAAGCTTGTTGCTGACCAGGACCGCTTCGGGAGCGACAGCTTCCGCACGAAGAGCTTGTCCCAATTCCTCCAAAGCGAGCCCTGCCCCGTATTTTCCGGCACCATCGAAAACGGCCACGCCTCTGGTATGGCGCAGGCCCGCGGCAACAATCGCACGCTTTTCAGCGACATGCAGGGCCCGATACAGGTTGCCCAGGGCGCTGATGCCAAAGATCACCGGAGGGAGGACAAGGCGACCCGGAGCAAAGGTCGCCCCTGGCTGCATGGCCGCCGTCGCCGCCAGAGCCGGAACAGCCTTGGGAACACTGTCTATCATGGACTCCCGGGCTTTCCCCGCTTGGCCGCCAGCGCCGCGTCGGCCTCCGGCGAGCCGTCGTAGAAGCTCCCGAACCACTTGTCCAGGGGCACGACCTCCACACCGAAGTTGACCGTAAACCTCCGATGGTGGAGGTAGTGGAAGTAGTTGTCAGCAGACATCCCTCGCTCGCTTTTCCCCTTGCCTGCGAATTTGTGGAAGCCGGTGTGCCCGAGGGCGGGCGTGACGCCAGCGTGCATGAGGTGGTAGATCGCGTGGATGGGGTGCGAGGGAATGATCCAATTGATAACGACTCCGGAGAGATAGAGGAGGTGTTCGATGGGATGCATGGCCATGCCCGACCAGGGTCCGATGTTGATGTTCTTGTGGTGGAGGTAGTGGGAGATGTCATAGAGGGGCTTCCAGTGGCTGAGGCGGTGCACGAAGTAGAAATGCACCTGCCTGGCGAAGAGGACAAAGAGCATCATGAGGACGAAGTAGACCGGATGCTCCTGGATGCTCACGTAGGGGATCAGCTTGTTGGCGTAGAGCCAGAGGGTCACCGCCTCCCAGGCCGTCCAGATGGTACAGCCGCTGACGAAATTCCAGAAGATGTTGTCCCAGGTCTGGTTCCGGAACAGGAAGCGTGGATCGTCCGTGGCCATCCACTTGTCGGTGTACTTGAACTTCGTCCCCTGGCCCTTGGTCACGTAGAGCCTGAGGTGGAGCCCTCCGGCGATGACCAGGAGAAGGACAGCGTTGCGAAGGTAGATTTCGGCTATCCAGCCGGGTGCGAAAGCGATCGTCCGGTCGAGGCCAGGCGTGAACCAGAGCCAGGAACCCACCGCCAGCAGCGCTACGATGAGGTTGTAGGGCCACAACAGGCCCACCGGCGCGAAGAGGTACTTCAGGATCTTCACCGGTCGCCAGGGCCAGGTGAACAGCGGGCTCGGCACCGGCAGGGAATCGGGCCTCCACTCGCCCCGCGCATCGCGCTCACCCCAAACCTCCACCCCAGGTCCGCCCTGAATGGTCTTCGATGTCTCTCCCATGACTGCCCCCTCCTATCTGATCTTCCTGATCGAACCCCGATCCATATACTGCAGCTTGGTCTTTATGACCAGTGCTTCCCGCTTTTGCCGCGTGATGCTTTCCAGCATGATCTCGACTGCCATGCGGGTCATGAGCTCCGTATCGATCCTCATCGTCGAGATGCGCGGGAGGAAGGGCTGGGAGTAGTCGAGGACATCGCCGGGAGCCATGACTGATACGTCGCGGGGAACGCTGAGCCCGAGCTTGCCGAGGGAGCCGATGACGCAGGCTGCGCAATAGTCGTCGTGGGCGAGGATTGCCGTAGGCCGTCCAGACCCTTTGAACAGCAAGGCGACCCTCTTTTCGAGTTCCTCTGGCTCTTCGAGCCGGCTCCGGATGAAAAGGTCGTCTGTAACCGGAAGGCCAGCCTCATCCATCGCCTTTCTGAAGCCATGCCTGCGTTCATTCACCACTATCGGCATCTTGGGGCGTTCGTACTCAGCGTATACGATCGAACGGTGCCCCGCCGCTATGAGGTGGGCCGCACCCTCACAAGCGCCCTGGATGTCATCCGCGAGGACTGAACTGAAACGGTCCTGGAAACAGCCATTGTTCACTACGATCAAGGGCACCTCAAGCTTCTCGAGCTTGGGAACCACCCTCTCATCTGTATAATCTACGGCAAAAATCGCCCCTGAGCGGTTGGCGCGGATCTCGGCGACAATGGTCTCTGCCTGCCATCGGTCATTCATATGAATCACGAGGGGGTAGTAACCTTTTTCTACTAAAAGAATCTCGAGTCCTGTAATTAAATCATAACTAAAATTCCAGCTGAACCTGTCGGACTCACTATGAAGAATGGTCACATAGCGGAAATCCAGACGCCGGTCGATCATGACCCCGGGCCGCCTGTAATTGAGCTGATCAGCAATCGCGATGATCCTGTCGCTCACCGAAGATGATATCTTTCCCTTGCCCGACAGGACCATGGACACCGTCGCGACAGAAACACCGGCGCGTTCAGCAATGTCACTCAGTATGATTCCCTTGGCCATTGTCCACTATCATAGGAGGATTTTTCGTGGCAGGTCAATAAAGAACTGAAACAATCGCTTAATATGGTTTAAAATTTCACTTAACTTTTTGTGTTTTTTTATTATTCCTTGACAGATATTGTTCTCTCCCTTATCACTTTGAGAATGGGCCTGCGCCCATTTCCATTACCAAGGAGGATTATGATGAGAGTTACGAAACTGTCAGCGACCCTGCTAGGCCTGCTTCTCCTGGGAGCCACCACCGGACTCGCCGCGCAGACAACGGTCAATCTGATGCACGACAAGGGCGGCAATCCCGATTACCGCCCCTTCTATGAAGCCTTGGGTGTCGAGACCCAGAAGGCGGTCGGCGTCGGAATCACCCAGACCCCGAATCCCTCGACCGATGTCTTCATGTCCACTGTCCGGGCAGCCCTTCCCACCAAGCAGGCTCCCGAACTCTTCACCTGGTGGTCCACCTACCGGATGAAGGACCTCATCGACCAGGGCCTCGCCGCCGACCTCACCGACCTCTGGGACAAGCACAAGAAGGATTTCTCTGACGGAATCCGTCAGGCCTTTACCTTCAACGGCAAGGTCTACGGCCTTCCCTACTCCGTCGAGTACTGGGGCGTCTGGTACAACAAATCCACTTTCAAGAAGCTTGGACTCTCCGAGCCCAAGACCTGGGCCGAGTTCCTCAAGGTCTGTGACGCGCTCAAGGCCGGCGGAGTGACCCCGATGGCCCAGAGCGTCCAGGGACGCTGGCCGACCTTCATCATGTTCGAGGAGATGGTTGCCCGCCAGGATCCCAAGCTCTATGTCGACCTCTGCGCCGGCAAGGCCAAGTACACCGACCCCAGGGTCAAGACCGCCTTCACCGTCTGGGCCGACCTCATCAACAAGGGATATTTCACCGATCCCTCGACCGACCTCTTCTCCGACACTCCCCGCCTCTTCCAGCAGGGCGAGGTCGGCATGGTTCCCATCGGCTCCTGGTACTACACGACCCTCACCAGCAACGGCGTTGCCGATGCAGATTGTGGCTTCTTCGTGATGCCCCCGCCGAACGCCAAGGTCGGCAAGGTCGCGATCATGGAAGCCGCCCCCATCGTCGTCGCCAAGAACGCGCCCGGCCTCGCCAACGCAAAGAAGGTCGTTGATTACATGATGGGCCCGGTGGGCTCCGCCGTCCTTCCCAGGGCCCTCAACCAGTTCCCCCCGACCCAGACTGCCGACACCAGCTTCCTTCCCAAGGTCAAGGCCGACCTCGCGGCCATGCTCGTCAAGGACAAGTACCAGATCCTCAACCGCTACTGGGAAGCGACCCCGACCCCGATCTGTGAAACCGCTGTCGACAAGTTCGCCGAGTTCATCCTCGATCCCTCCAAGCTCGACCAGGTGCTCACGGACCTCGACAAGGTCGCCACCGACTACTGGTCCACGCACAAGTAGACTGCTCTCACCCAAGGCCGCGCGGGAAACCCCCGCGCGGCTTTTTCCCGGCACTGAACGCGACACGTCACGATTTTAAGGAGCCTCGAGTGCGCGCATCGCCGCGGGCCATGAAACACCACCAGACCCTGAGCTACCTTTTGATACTCCCCGCCTTCGCCCTTGTCGTGGGACTGTTGCTCCTGCCCATGGCACAGAATCTCTACTATAGCTTCTTCCAGTGGGACGGGATCTCGAAGGAGATCTTCGTTGGCCTGAAGAACTACCTGAGTTTTTTTGCGGACACCAACTTCGTCCGCTCCTTCCTCAATACCCTGGTCTGGGTCGTTGCGACCCTGGCCTTCCCCGTGCTCGGTGGGCTCATCATAGCCAACTTCCTCCGGGGCCTCCGGCTCGGCAACCTCTTCAAGTCGATATTCTTCATACCACTGACGATATCCTTCGTGGCCACCGGCGCCATCTGGTCGAACATGTTCTCGCGGGACCTCGGCGTGCTCAACGGCCTCATCGCCCTGTTCATTCCGAAGTTCAAGCTGAGCTGGCTGACCTCCGTGCCCCTCAACACCGTGGCCATGCTCTTCGCCTGGGTCTGGCAGCAGCTCGGCACGAGCATGGTCCTCTTCCTGGCAGGACTCTCGACCATCCCCCGCGATCCGGTGGAGGCCTCGATACTGGATGGAGCCAGCAAGTGGCAGACCTTCAGGCACGTCACCTTCCCCATGCTCCAGCCGGTCACCACCGTCGTCATCACCATGGCGATGGTCAACTCCTTCAAGACCTTTGACATCATCTACGTGATGACCAGGGGAGGACCGTACCGCTCCTCGGAAACCCTCGCCATCACGATGTTCCGCGAGACCTTCACGATGTTCAACATGGGTTATGGGGCGGCCATCTCGGTGCTGCTGTCTATCCTGGTCATTCTGGTGTCGGTTTTCTACATAAAGAACATGTGGAAAAAAGACCTTCTGTACTATTGAGGCAGCCATGAAAAAGACACTCACCCGCGCGGCAATCTACGTCGCAATAAGCCTGCTGGCCCTCGCCTGGCTATTGCCGGTCGTGACAACACTGTTCATTTCCCTCAAGACGCCGCAGGACTACGTCTCCTCGAAATTCTACGCCCTGCCCAAGGCCTTCGGCTTCCTGGTCAACCTCAAGGCTGCAGCCGCCCAGTACAAGGTCCAGGACCATGTCCTTTCCTCGCTTTTATATTCCACTGTCGGCGCCGTGGTGGCCATACTCTGCGCCTCGATGGCGGGCTACAGCATCGTCCGGCTCAAGCCCCGTTTCAATTTTGCCCTATTCCTCATCATATACTCGGGGACCATCTTCCCCTTCCAGATGTATCTGATCCCCATCTATAAGCTCTACAACAGCGTCGGACTCTACGACTCGCGAATCGGCATGATGCTCGTCTATTCGGCCATCTGCATACCCTTCGCGCTTTTCGTGTTCAGGGGCTTCTACACCACAATACCGAGGGAGATTGAGGAAGCGGCCAAGCTCGACGGCTGCGGCCCCATCCAGACCCTGTTCCGCATCTTCGTTCCCAACTCCAAGGCGCCGATAGCCGTCGTTGCCCTCTTCCAGGCAACATGGATCTGGAACGACCTTCTCTTCGGCATGGTCCTCACCCGGAGGGAATCCATTCGTCCGGTCATGGTGGCAGTGGCCAGCATGATGGGCTTCGGGGGTTCGTCCATTCCCCTCCTCATGACCGTCGTCTTCATGGTCTCGATACCGACAATCGCGCTCTTCATCTTCCTCCGGCGCTACTTCATCTCGGGAATGGTCATGGCCTCGGCCGACCAGTGACCCGGAACGAAAGGAAACAACTATGACCAGCAGGGAAAGGGTTCTCGCGGCGCTCGCCCACGGAACCGTAGACCGCGTCCCCGTGGATTTCGGCGGCCACCGCTCGAGCGGCATCATGGCCATAGGCTACGCCAGGCTACGCAAGGCCCTCGACCTGCCCAAGAAGCCCATCCGTGTCTACGACGTCGTCCAGCAGCTCGCGGTCGTGGACTCTGACGTCCTCGACCGCTTCGGTGTCGATACGGTGGAACTAGGCCGCGGCTTTTCCCTTGGGGACGCCGACTGGAAGGAATGGATCCTCCCTGATG
>SESF01030353.1_pt1 | contig 14119 bp, 6 predicted proteins | sample 3171521 | NCBI WGS metagenome assembly SESF01 (sample SAMN10866945, study PRJNA518727) | freshwater metagenome | biome: subpolar coniferous forest; feature: holomictic lake; material: water; isolation source: holomictic Lake 227, 6 m and 8 m depth | place: Canada: near Kenora, Ontario | collected...
TCACCAAAGCCCCTTCCCTACCCTATCCCGCACTTATGGCGCAGCCTGAATCAACACCCGTCACCCCAATTCCTCGCGTCGATGGCCGTTTGCCGGCTCAACTGCGCCCCCTGCGTTTCCAGAACGACGTCGCACCTTATGCCACCGGCTCGACGTTGATCGAATGGGGCAACACGCGCGTCATTTGCGGCGTGACGGTCGATGAAGCCGTGCCGCGCTGGATGAAGGAACAAGGCGTCACCGGCGGCTGGATCACCGCCGAATACTCGATGCTCCCCTACTCCACCCTCCAACGCAAACAACGCGACATCACCAAGGGCAAGATCGACGGTCGCTCGCAAGAGATTCAGCGCTTGATCGGCCGCGCCATGCGAACCGCTATCGACCTGGACAAGCTGGGCACCCGCACGATCTGGGTCGATTGTGACGTCTTGCAAGCCGACGGCGGCACGCGCACTGCGGCCATTACCGGCGGCTACGTCGCGCTGGCGCTGGCGATGCGAAAGCTGGCAGCCGAAGGCAAGCTCTCGGAGAATCCTCTGCGTCGCGGCGTCGCGGCTGTCAGTGTCGGCATCGTCGAGAAGCGAGCTCTGCTGGATCTTTGCTATACGGAAGATGTGGCGGCATCGGTGGATCTAAACCTCGTCATGGACTCCGCCGGCGAATTCATCGAGCTGCAAGGCACGGGCGAAGAGGCCACCTTCAGTGAAGCCCAACTGGCCGAGATGCTCGCGTTGGGGAAGATCGGCGTCCAGGAGCTGCTGGCGGCACAGAAGGCAGCGCTGGCCGGCTGAGTGCCCTGATGAAGTTCTTCCATCTGATCTGGAGCAACCTGAAGCGGAAGAAACTCCGTACCATCCTCACGTTGTTCTCGATCGTGATGGCCTTCATCCTGTTCTCCTACCTGTCCGCCATCCGCGCGGGTTTCGGGCAAGGCGTGACCCTGGGCAGGGCGGACCGGCTCCTGGTGCGGCACAAGACTTCTATCATCCATCCCCTGCCGGAATTCTACAAGGCGCGGATCGAGCGCATTCCCGGTGTGACGGTGGCCATGTATGAATGTTGGTTCGGGGGCGAATATCAGGACCCCAAGAACTTCTTCCCGCAGATGGCCGTCGTGCCGGAGGAGTTCCTGGCAATGTATCCCGAGAACCTCCTCCCGCCGGAGCAGAAACAAGCCTGGTTCCGCACCCGCACCGGCGCCATTATCGGCCGCAAAACCGCCGATCGGTTCCACTTCCAAATCGGCGACAAGATCCCCCTTCGCTCCTCCATTTGGGGCGGGACCGACGGCAGCCGCCTGTGGGAATTCGACGTCGTCGGCATCTTTGACGCGCGGGACGATACCACGGACACCACGCTGATGTTCTTTCACTACGATTACCTCGACGAAAGGCGCGCGTGGGCCAAAGGCGAGGTGGGCTGGTTCATTGTTCGCGTGCAGGACGCCTCACAGGCAGCGCACGTCGCGCAACTGGTGGACCAGGAATTCGAGAACTCATCGGCCGAGACCAAGACCGAGCCCGAAGGCGCCTTCTTGAGTGGCTGGGTCAAGTCCATCGTGGATGTCACCCTGATTATCGCGACGATCATGAGCGCGGTCTTCTTTACCATCCTGCTGGTCACCGGCAACACGATGAGCCAGTCGGTGCGGGAGCGGACCGGCGAGCTGGGGGTGCTCAAAGCGATGGGCTTCACCAACTTGCAGGTGCTCGCGCTCGTGCTGGCGGAGTCCTGCTTGCTGGGGATGCTCGGGGGTGGTCTGGGTTTGGGCGTCGGGTGGCTGATGGTTGCTCAAGGCGACCCGACGGGCGGGTTGTTGGCGCTCTTCTTCTTCCCGACCCGGGATGTGTTGATTGGCTTGGGATTTGCCTGCGGGCTGGGCCTGCTCGCCGGTTTATTCCCCGCCCTCGGCGCTATGCGCCTGCGCGTAGCCGATGCGCTCCGAAGGATGTGAGGCCACCATGAGACGAATCGTTAATTGGCTCTCGCAGGTCGCCGCCGTCACCAAGTTCGGCTTGCTCAGCATCCCCCAGCGGGGCGGCTCCGTCGGGGCGGCGGTGTTCGGCATCGCCGGCGTGGTCGCCGTCATGGTGGGCGTGCTCTCGATGGGCGTCGGTTTCCGAAAGACCCTCGATGCCTCCGGCTCGCCCGACGCCGCGATCGTCCTGCGCGGCGGGGCGGACAGCGAAATGTTCAGCGGCCTGACACTCGAAAACACCCGCATCATCGCGGACGCGCCCGGCATCGTCCGCGCGGAGCAAGGCGCCTGCGCCTCGCCCGAGATGTATGTGATCATCGGCCTGCCCAAGCGCTCCACCGGCACCGAAGCCAACGTGCCGATGCGCGGCGTCAAGGGGGCAGCGCTCAAAGTGCGCAATGATCTCAAGCTCCTCCAGGGACGCATGTTCGAGTGGGGCAAGAACGAGGTCATCGTGGGCGCCGGCGCCGTCAGCCAGTTCGCCGGATTGGAAGTGGGCGGCCACCTGCGCGTCGGGCGGAGCCTCTGGCCCATTGTCGGCATCTTCTCCGCCGGCGGCGGCACTGGGGACTCCGAAATCTGGGCCGATGCTAGCGTGCTCCAAGCCGCCTACCACCGCGGCACCACCTATCAGTCGGTCATTGTCAAACTTCTCTCCCCGGGCTCGTTTCCGGACTTCAAAGCCTGGCTGAACGCTGACCCGCGCCTGAATATCAAGGCGCTCCGCCAGGACGAATACTACGCCCAGCAATCGAAGGCCGTGAATAAGGTGATTAACACCCTGGGCTATCTGGTCGCCGCCCTCATGGCGGTCGGCGCCGTCTTTGGCGCGCTCAACACCATGTATAGCTCCATATCCGCGCGCACACGGGAAATCGCCACCCTCCGCGCCTTGGGCTTCGGCGGCGGTGCGGTCGTGGCCTCGGTGATGATCGAAGCAATGGCCGTGGCCATCTTTGGCGGGGCCCTTGGGGCGATTGTGGCCTATTTCGTCTTCAACGGCTTGGAGACCTCCACGATGAGTTGGCCCAGCTTTAACCAGGTCACCTTCGCCTACACGGTAACCCCGGACCTGCTCGTACAGGGCATCGTGTGGGCGGTCCTCATCGGCCTGATCGGCGGTCTGTTTCCCGCCATCCGCGGCGCCCGCCTCCCCATCGCCGCCGCCCTCCGCGAGCTCTAATCCCTCCCAACGGCTATTGCCGATTCGCTATCTCCCCTCCCATTGGCTATTGGCGATTCGCTATTGGCCATCCTCGGTCGCACCCGTGCCGTGCCGGCTCCATCTGAGATTATCCCGAACGCCCGCGCTTCAGAAGCTTACCCTAACGGCCTTCCCGAATAGACGCCAACTTCGCAGACACGGCCTTGGAATCGCTCGCGACCGGCACCTTGACCTGCCACTTCGCCCCCGGCTCAAGCATTGGCCGAAAAGCCCGGGCAACCTCCACCTGCTGTCCCCCGGCGTCGAGCAGATCGAATTCCACGGTGACTTGCGAGCGGCGGCGATTCGAGTTGTTCACCACCGTGCCCACGGCGAAAAGCCCATTCCCACCGTCCCCCTTTTCCAGCGTAATGGCCGACACCTCGAAGCCCGCCGGCACCGCCACATCGTTCGTCCCGACCGCACCAGCAGCGCGGTCTCTTTGGCGTGCGGCCAGCCTCTCGTAATGCCTCAGCCCCACCAGCGTCACGATCAGCCCCACGACCAAAATCCCCGCCGTGATGCTGGTCCAGATGATCGCCTTCCGCGGAACGGACGGCTCGGCCGAGGGCGACGCCAGCATCAACTCGGTTTGCTTCTGGCAGCGCGGGCAAGTGGCCACCGTGCCGATCAGTTCCGCCTGAAACTCGATTGGGCCCCCGCACTCGCTGCAGACGCCCGTCAAACGTTTGGTCCCATTCATCGTACCCGGCGAGCATAACAGAATACTCCGCGTCCGTCATCCAGCCTCTTGCGGTTTTCGGGTTGCGGCATAGACGGAAGCTGCTCGGGCCTACGCCACGGACGCCACCACATTCGTCTATCGGTAGAGGAACGTTTGCGTCGCCGCGCTGTCAAATCCACCCCGACCGGCGGCAGCGGCGCGGCTGGGGTGGCGTCCAGCCACCCGAGCAGCACCTGAAAAGCAGGGAAAGAACCAGAGCAGCAATCGAGGAACAATCGAGAGTATCGCGCTATCCCCTGGCTTGCCTCGCGCTCGGCCCTGGCTATTCGCTCGATGTTCTGCCCTTATCCCCAGGCGACCCCCGCCACCACACATTCAGTTAGTATCTGGGCGGCATTCGCTTGTGGTGCAGGTTTCCAAACCTGCGAGTGCCCAGATGTGCGGACAGTGTCCTCAATCTGGCGCCCTCGCCGACTTGGAAGTCGAGGACACAGCAGTTCTGGAAATCAGCACCAGCATTACTCCGATCGTGGAAAAAACGGCTTGCACACAGGCCCACAGGAGAGACCGTACCCGTCTTCCAACAACCGCCCAATCACCTCTCTCCCTTCGCGGCAGCACACTAAAAAAAAGAGGGCGAGGCCTTCGAATCCCCATTTAAGCCTGACGGTGGAACACAAGCCCACCCCACCGCCGTGCATGTTGGAGGCTAAGACTATGGACTCACGATGTTGAGTCGTAGCTGGTAGAAGCCTCTCGAACTATTGGTATGCATCGAGTCGGTATAGGTGTTGATGGGCGGCGTAGCCGGAATTGAGGCATTAAGCACGGAAAACGAACCTGTAATGCCAACATTGGTGCTCCACGCGAGGGAGTAGGTGCGGCCGTCCACGCTGGGCCAGGAGAGAACTGCGCGCCCGTCAGGCTGGCGCACCACGGTCGAAAACTGAAACCGCGATAGGGCATTAGTCGGTACCGTGCCAGCGAGCCACTCCTGGAGGTTCGTCATCCGGTCACCATCAGGATCGTCCGTAGGCGAGGCGTTTTGAATGCTGCCAAAGTAAAGAATCTCCCAGGCATCTGGCAGGCCATCGCCGTCGGCGTCATCGGTGGCCTGGGCCACGGGAATCACCAAGTCAAGGCTGCCATAAATCTCGACTTCGTTGGTGAAAGTGGTGCCGTCGGGCAAGGATATCTGTAACTGCCTGGGTCCGTGGGGAACTCCTATCATTTGGAAAATGCCCGCGGGGTCACTAACAACAGTGGCCGTGGGATCGGGACCATCCGACGGCGGGCGCTTGGCCTGAACTGCCGCCGCGGGCGGCTGCAGCACCGAAATTGTCACCCCATCAATGGGCTGGCCATTTTGGTCAATGACCGTGCCTCGCACCACCGGTCCGTGGTCGTTGAAGGTAAGCGTCTTATCTATAGTGTTATCGCCCTCCAGCAAAGTGAAGAGGGTGAGGTCGCCGAGGTCGGTGGGGATGTAACCCTCCTTGCGCATGGTTCCGAAGTAGTCACCCGGCGGCAAACCCCGGATTTCATACCGGCCGCTGCCGTCGGTGAACACGCGAATCAAGCCGTCGCCAAGCGTGATTTCGGCGTTCGCGACGGGCAATGCGATGCCGTGGTAATCGGCAGTAACCATGCCTGAGAGGTTGGCGGGACTGGCAGTGTTGCGACGCATTGTCCGGCTGAACACGGTGTTTCCAGCAGGTATGTCGAAGAAAAAAACCCTGGCACGATAGCCGTCTTTGGTCAGCATGACGATCTGGGGCCCTTTGGGGACGGCCGACAGGCGGTAGTAGCCGTAAGCGTCGGTCGTAGTGCGGAAAGACTCAGTCTGACTGCCGGGCATAATGACCATGCGAACGTTTTCCAGAGGCATGCTAGTATCGGTATCGGTGATGATCCCGCTAAGTTGGTATTCGTCCTTGGACAAATTGACCTGTAACTGCCGGGCGGCGGAGCTGTGATTTACCCGGTGCCGTACCGGCCCGTATTGTTTGTAACCGGACCCGGTTTGCGCTTGGGCGACAATCCAGTATGTCCCCGCTGTCAGTCCGTCCAGCGAAAAATCCCCGACCGGATTGTCGTCGGTGGCTTTGGAATCAACGAAGTTCCCGCGCCAGTTTAACGCGTCATCGTAGGCACTGTAAGCTCGCACCGTGGCGAGCGGAAGCCCGGCCAAGCCATCGGAAGGCGAAGCATGAACATTTCCCGCCAGACCTGGGGCAAAGATGGTGGTGGCTGTGGTGTTGGGACTTACGGTTGTGCCGCTGCGAACCTGAACCTCGAAGACGTAAATGCCCGGCACTTTGAAGCCGCCGATGGTGACTTGGCTCAGGCTTTCGGAACCCGCGGGAATCAGGTCCAACGCCCCCGGGTTATCCCTTGACTCGCGCCAGATGAACTGCAGTCCGCTGCCAGTTGACGGCGAGGCATCCAGGAGCGCGCTCTGGGCGAGGTTGCTCAGGTAGATGAAAGGCTGGGCCACGCGCGCTATCGGTGCTCCCGTTGAAGGTTCAGCCGGAGGGGACCAGGTGGACGATCGATCCAATAGAATGTTCATGTTCAGCCCATCGGTTACCGCGTTGGTATACCGCTTGGTCTGGTAGCCTTGGGCCGTGATCCTGAAGACCTGGTCCCCGGTAGGTACGTCCAGCAGCGAGTAATACCCGGTGTAGTCCGTGATGTCGCTTCGGGCCAGCAACCCCGCGCTACTCTCGATGCCCACGGTTGTTAGGTGAATGGGTTTGCCACTCTGCCGGTCCGTCACTGTGCCTCGCACGGTAGGCCCGCGCGACGTGAAGGAAATCGGGAAATCGAACGTGTTCGAGCCTGGCTTGACGACCACGGCCGGAATGCGTAGCGGTTCGTAGCCGGTTTGGGTCACCGTGACGACATAGCTACCGCAGGGCAGATTGCTGAAGGAGTATTTCCCGCGTGTGTCGGAGTACTTCTCGGATCCTGTGCCGAGCAGAATCTTCGCGTTCGACACCGGGCGGTCGGTACCCAGCAAATATACGCGCCCAGAGAGCGTGCTCACTTGGGTGGAGGGAGACAAATGATAAACCAGGTTGGACATGCCCGCAGCAACGTTGATGTCCCTAACCTCCGGCTGATAACCATCGGCTCGTAGCTGCATGATCCACGAGCCGCCTGGCACGTTGTACAGTTGAAAGTTCCCGGACGGGTCCGTGCTGGTGATGAATTTCTCGCCGCCCAAGCCCGGGACAATCGAGACGATGGCACCTTCAATGGGCGCATTGTTGGTGGACCTGATCGTGCCGGTCATCGTGGCGATGCGCTGCCGTCCCAGCGGCTCGTCCTGGCGGTACTCGCTGGCAGAGGGATCGGGAATGATGTTCATTTGCAGCACTTGGGTTGAGTCGAAAGTAGGTCGTTGGATTTTGTAGTAGTACACCCGGCCCTGGTTGGTGCTTGTGGGGGCCACGTTCTCCAGCACGTAGCGTCCCCGGGAATCGGAGATCATACCGTCCACCGGGTTGACACCATTTTGAGCCTCGGCTTGCGTGTTGTACACCATGAAGGTGGCGTCGGGCACCCGGACGATTCCATCGGAAGGCGAGAAGCCGATGACACCCTTGCGCCCCGGCACATAGACGGTGATGGTTCGGGTTTCCAGGCTCACATCTTTACCGTCGCTCACCCTGACATCAAATTGGTAACGACCAGGACTGGGGAAATAGAGGCTGAGTTTCGACATGGAATCGGCCCCGGAGGGGATCAGGCCAAGATATGGATTGTTGTAGTACTCGCGCCAACTGAAATACAGAGGCTGGCCTTCCGGGTCGTAGGAGGCGGAAGCGTCCAGCGTGGCCATGTCTCCCAGCGAAGGCAGGAAAATCTGTTGCGAGGCGACGCTTATCACGGGCAGGCCATTGAGGGCGTTCACGTAGCCGGTCTTCACCAGGCTGCTAACTCCCCCCGGTCCGCTGACAGTTAAACGTACCGAGTAGGTAGCGCTTTGGCCGTAACGGTTCGTGATCGTCCCCGCGGGGTTGATCAAGTCCACAATCCCATCGTCCTGGAAATCCCAGGCGCGGTTGGTAATGACACCGCTGCTCTGGTCGCTGAAAGTCACCACCAGGGGAGAAGGGCCGCTCAAAGGGGAACCAGTGAAGGCGGCGACCGGAGCGAGAGGCAGGGGATCAGCCACAACCGAATTCGTGCGCGTGAGCCTCGCAGTTCCACCCGGCCCGGAAACCGCTAGCGTAGGGCTGTAAGTCCCCGGTTGGGAATATGTGAAGGTCACGGGATTAACGGGGTTGGTCGCGTCATAGATGCCATTATTGTCGAAATCCCAGAGCCGGGAAGTGATCGTTCCCACACTGCTGTCGGTGAAGGTAACTTGGAGGGGCACGTATCCATTGGCGGGGCTGGCAGAGAAATTCGCCACCGGCGCCAGGCTGGTGATGTAGTTCGTGCGGGTGAATTGATTGGTGCCGCCGGGCCCCGAAACCAGCAACTTCACTGTGTAGGTGCCGGAGTTGGTATAGCTGCAGGTAATTGGGGAAGTGGGATTGGTGGTATCGAAAACGCCGTCTCCGTTGAAATCCCAGAGCCGTTGGGTGATTTCACCGCTGCTGCTGTCGGTGAAGGTCGCCGTCAGGGGAGCATAGCCGCTGGTCGGCGTCGCACTGAAGCCGGCCACGGGCGGTCCGGGATTAACCGAAATGTAGTTGGTACGCACCAGGGTGTTCGAACCGCCGGGACCTGAAACCGTAAGCCGCACGGAATACTGCCCGCTGGCTATGTAGATGACGGGGTCCGGGGCTGCCTGCGTGCTTAGCATAATGCCGTCGTTTCTAAAATCCCACATCCAGGAAGTGATCAGGCCGGTGGATTGGTCGGTGAAATGCACCGCCAGCGGAGAAGTGCCACTTGTCACGTCCGCGATGAAGTTCGCCACTGGAGCGCCCGGGGGGAAATACTCGTAGCACCCCATATCAACCACTTGGGTTCCATTGATGTCCCCGTCCAGAATGCGAGGCCCGCCATCAAAGTCTTGAGCAGTTGTAACCACAGCGTTGGCACCCTTGTCAATGCAGGCGCTGGAGGCCTGAAGGTGAAAATTATTGTTTGTGAAATCAACAAATCCTGGGTTGTTCGTAATATTAAAGGACCCCGAATAACCACCCTCGACACAGCAGTTGTTGACATAAAGGTACTTGGCGTTACTTCCACCAAACAAGGAAAGTTCGGCACCGCCGTTTCCCCATACGATCGAATTCATCGCGTCGCAAGTGATTGCTCCATTATATTGTCCAGAATATGCATTGTCACCCTGAACAAGCAAACCCACCCCCGAGTTCCGAACGATGGTGGTGTTAACAACATCCGCATCTACTGTGCCGGCGCCGTAACAACACCAGGCATTGGCCTGGACCATCACGCCCGCCGTGCCTCGATTTAGGAAGACGAGGGAGGAGTCAATTCGGCACGCCGGAATATACCGGAAGATCGTCAAGCCATTACCGCCGTTGGAGAAGACCCGGCAGTAGTTGATCACTACCCTTCCATCCTCAATGTAGGCCCCTTCATTGACATTGTCGTGGAGGCTTGACCACCAAACTTCAAGCGAGTGGGTCGAGTCCGAATAGCTCTCAATTCCGCGTTGATTGCCGTAGAGGTCGCAATTGACGATCTTGAAACTGACGCTTTCGCGAGCATAAACACCGGCATGGGTATTGCCATTGATGACACAATTGGTGATGACCGCAGCCCCGTTGTCCATCACATCCACCCCGTTGTCTGCGTGGGAATAGATTTTGCAGCCGCTCAGGAATGAGTTTGTACCAAAGCACTTTACGCCATCCTCCGTCCCCCCGAATACAGAAACACTCGAAAGTGAGCCGTAAAGACTGAAAATCTGCGGGCTGCCCATGGAACCAATGAGGACCGTGTCGCGGTTCGCCCCTAGCACGGACACGCCGTTCGTGACCGTCAGGTTGCGCTCGGCGTAATTGCCTGCGGCCACATGCACGACATCTCCCGACACACGCCCGACCAGCCCCTGGGCAACGGTGGTGTAGGGGTGCGCCTGGCTGCCATCATTGCCGCCTCCGATGTAATTGGCTTCCACGTATATATCCGCCGCACTTAAGCCGACTGCCCACGACAGGAGCGCCAAGCTGGTGATTTTACAGGCTAAACCGATTGGATTTGTAGTCATAGTAGTTGGTCAATTGAGGTCCACAATTTCGAGATGCTTTGATGAACGAACCGAAGACTCATGTCCACTTCGCAGAGCAGCGATATCCACCAAAGGAGGGAAACCCACCTTTGATGCCCCCGCCCCGGCAGGGCGGATTGACTGGTGAACTGTCACATCCAAGCCCATTACGGAGACAATCGTATGGTCCGCACATCATAAAGCAAGCATAAAGCAAGCGTAATCTTTCGCAATTATTCGAAATGAAAAGGTAACGGTTTATCAGGTAGGTGCGGAGGGGTGTCAGGGTCATGGAGACAGTTCAGGCTTTACGCATCCACTGCTTCGGAGCAGAGGAAGAATGGCACGATCGCCTAATCGGGTCGCCGGGACGGTTGCCCTCCCGGCTCTCACACCGTCTGACATGCGGGTCCGCATCAGGCGGTTCCGGTTAGATTAGCGGCGGCAGGATTAAACTTCGGATTCTGCCTGCCGTAATGCATCTCGATCTACCGTCGCCGAATGCTGGGCACGCCGCGAGCCGCCGACTATCCAGTGCTCGCCAGACAATGCTGGTTCCGGCCATCCGCCAGTAACCGCCCCTGCATGCCGAGCAAAACGCAGGCCCTGGCGCGCCAGTTCCCTGGTCAGCATGTCCAACTTGATGGTGGGCGGCAGCAGCGGGAGTGGTCCCCCCGCGAGGTCGGTCGCGTTGTGCGCTTGATTTGCAACGGATCGGCATGGCAGACTCGGCGCAGCTTATTGCTATGAATGCACTTCTCAAACTCTCTCCTGCGTTATTGTCCATGCTCATCTTTGCCTCCGGGGCGCCGGTCTTGGCTGCGCCCGGCCAGGCGCCGGACTCGTCGCGCGTAAAGGCGCTGTTCAAGAACCCGCCGTGCGAATACAGCACCGGCCCGCTGTGGGTCTGGAATGACCTGCTGACCGAACAGCAAATCCGCGACACGATGCGCGACCTGGCCGCCCAGAAGGTGAAACAGGTCTGGGTGCATCCGCGCCCCGGACTCATGACGCCCTACCTCTCGAACGACTGGTTCCGCCTCTGGAAGGTCGCGCTCAATGAAGCCGAACGCTTGGATATGAACGTCTGGATCTACGACGAGAACTCGTATCCCTCCGGCTTCGCGGGCGGCTGGGTGCCCGAGCTGATGCCCGAATCCCGCGGCCGCGGCCTGACTCTCCGCGAGACCCAATCCGCGCCGAAATGGTCCGCGGACGTGGTAGCCGTCTATCGCCTCGACGGCGACGCCTGCGAGAACCTCACAGCGAAGGTCAAAGCCGGCGAGGTGCTGCCGGAAGCGCGCTACATGGTGGCCACGGAGGTACGCGCGAAGAACTCGCCCTGGCATGGCAACCGGTGTTACGTGAATCTGCTCTCGCCCGGCGTGACGGAGAAGTTCCTGGAAGTGACCATGGAACCCTACCGACGCGAGATCGGAAAGCAGTTCGGCAAGCGTGTGCCCGGCGTCTTCACCGATGAGCCGAACATTCACCCTGCGGGCGATCTGCCGTGGAGTGAAATCCTGGCCCAGGAGTTTCAGAAGCGCTGGGGCTACAGCCTCCTCGACCACCTGCCGAGCTTGAAACGGCCCGTCGGCGACTGGCGCAAGGTCCGGCACAACTACTACGAGGTCTTGAACGAACAGTTCATCGAGCATTGGGCCAAGCCAAACTACGATTACTGCGTGACGAACCACCTGGAATGGACCGGCCATTACTGGGACCACGAATGGCCCAACTGCACCGGAGTGCCGGACAACATGGCGATGAATGCCTGGCACCAGCGGCCCTCGATTGATTGCCTGATGAACCAATATCAGGAAAACACTCACGCCCAGTTCGGCAACGCCCGCATGCCCAAGGAGGTGTCCAGCATCGCCAACCAACTCGGCATGAACCGCACGCTCGTCGAGCTCTACGGCGCGGGCGGCTGGGACCTCCGGTTCGAGGACATGAAGCGCATCGGCGACTGGCTGGAAGTGCTGGGCATCAACACGCTCAATCAGCATCTGTCCTATGTGACCATCCGCGGCGCCCGCAAGCGCGATCATCCCCAGTCCTTCTCCTACCATGAGCCGTGGTGGGACGCCTATCACATCTCGGCGGAATACTTCGCCCGCGTCTCGATGGCGCTCTCCCAAGGGGAGCAGATCAACCGGGTGCTCGTGCTCGAACCGACCACCACCGCCTGGATGTATCAAGGCGACGGCGCAAAGCTCAAAGAGTTGGGGGATTCCTTCTTCAAGCTGCTGATGGCCCTCGAAGCAGCGCAAATCGAATATGACATTGGCGACGAGGATGTGATCGCCCGCCACGGCTCGCTCGAAGGTAAGCAATTGAGAGTCGGGAACCGCACGTACCGGCAGGTGCTTCTGCCGCCCTTGATTGAGAACATTAACAGCAAGACCGAGGCTTTCCTGGACCAGGTGAACGTGGCGGTCACCGGCACTAAGCCGGAGCGGGTGGACGGTGCCGCCCCCCAATCCTCCGCCAGCTCGCCGGTTGCCCTTCCCGCCGATTGGATGCTTAAGGCCAACACCATCATCGCCGACCTCCAGTCCGACCAAAAGAAAGACGGCTTCGCGATCGAGCGCGCCGCTGGCGACCAGGGCATCCTGTTCCATCACCTCCGCCAGCTTGCTGACGGCCAGATTCTCTTCCTCGTCAACTCGAGCATTGAGCATCCATCCCGCGGCGCCGTGCTCTCCAACCTGCGCGGCGTCGAGTGTTGGGACCTCTATACCGGGAAGGTTAAACCATATCCCTCCGTGAAGCTCGAAGGCGGCATCTCAGCCAAGTTCGACCTGCCGCCCTCCGGGAGCCTGCTGCTGTTCCTGTCGCCGAAAGCGATCGAAGGCGAGTTCCCACAAGAGACCGTCACCACGCTCGCCACCACCGTGCCGGTGAAGATCAGCCGCCTCGAACCCAATGTGCTGACGCTCGATTACGTGGATGTGACCGCCGGCGGCGAGACCAAGCAGGACATTTACTTCTACCAGGCCAACCAGTTCGCGTGGCGCCAGAACGGCATGGAGCGCAACCCCTGGGACAGCGCGGTGCAGTTCAAAGACGAGCTAATCAAGAAGACCTTCCCCGCTGGCAGCGGCTTCTCGGCGAGCTACAAGTTCACCATCGAGAGCGCCGTGCCCAGGAACCTCTGCATCGTCATCGAGCGCCCCGACCTCTACACCATCACCTGCAACGGCCAGCCGGTGAAAGCCACCCCCAACAAATGGTGGCTGGATAAGGTATTCGGCCGGATTGACATCGCCTCCGCCGCCCGGACTGGCGAGAACGTCGTCACCATCAAAGCCAGCCCGTTCACGATGTATCACGAACTGGAGCCGGCTTACCTGTTGGGCGACTTCGCTCTGAAGCCCGTGGACAAAGGCTTCGTCGTCGTGCCGTGTCCCGCAAGCGACAGCGGCCTGACTTCGAGCCGCACCGGATGGAACCTCCAAGGCCACCCATTCTATAGCGCAGGCGTTTCCTACCGGGAGCGCTTCGACGTAGAGAAACACGCGGGGCGATTCGTTGTTTCGCTGCCCAACTGGTGCGGCAGCGTCGCCAAGGTAGCCGTCAACGGCAAACCGGCCGGCTTCATTGACGCACCCCCCTGGGAATGTGACGTGACCAAGTGGATCAAGCGCGGACAGAACGAAGTGGAGGTCACCGTGATTGGCACCTTGAAGAACACGCTCGGGCCGCACCACGGCAAGCCCGCACTCGGCTCGGCCTGGCCCGGCGGTTTTCAGAAGGGCCCCAACCCCGGCCCGCCGCCCGGCGCTCAGTACAGCACGGTGGCCTACGGCCTCTTCGAACCGTTCGTATTGAAGCAAGCGATCACCAGCAATACAGCCCGCTAATTCCAAGTCGCTTTCAAGAGGAGCCGAGCTGCCCCTCACCCTGCCCTCTCCCCATCGGATGGGGAGAGGGCAGGGTGAGGGGCAGGTTCCTGCTTTGCTGGCGGAGTTAATCTCAGGTTGAACGCGAACTGGAATAAACACGCGAACAGACGCTAAAGAGGCTAGGTTGAGCAACGCCTTCGGC
>SESF01011027.1_pt1 | contig 14111 bp, 16 predicted proteins | sample 3171521 | NCBI WGS metagenome assembly SESF01 (sample SAMN10866945, study PRJNA518727) | freshwater metagenome | biome: subpolar coniferous forest; feature: holomictic lake; material: water; isolation source: holomictic Lake 227, 6 m and 8 m depth | place: Canada: near Kenora, Ontario | collected...
CTTGACCAATGCGGCTACTCGTTTGGCTTTCCCTGGGGAGGTCTATTGATGGGTATCCTTGTACTCGCTGTGATCGCGCTCCTGGTAGTCCTCATCGTGCGACAGGGCAAAGCGGACAATTCGAACCTCAAGGAGAGGGGTATCGATATCCTCATCGAGCTCTATACTCGGGGAGAGATCGACGCCGACGCCTTCAAGACCATGAAGGCCGAACTCGACGCCAGAGTGTAGGCATCAGGCCGAGGCGCTCGCGAAATTGACCTTGCAGCGCTTCGGCCCTTTCAGCCCATACTGACAGAAATAGAATCGCTCGATCGAGGAGAGAAAATGCTGAAAGAAGGCAAGGGTATCGCACTGCTGGTCCTCCTGGTGTCAGCCGGGCTGGTGATGGGCTTCGCCCAGGGAAGTTCCGCGACTTCAACTCCGGCCAAAGCCTTCGGATTGCTTGGTGAGGTCAAAACGATCAACTACGTCGTACGACTTTCCAGCAACCCGGCGCCCCCCATTCGCGGACTCGATATGCTTGAGGCAATCATCTCCGACCCTTCTGGAAAGCCAATCGAAGGAGCCAAGGTTTCCTTCGACCTCAACATGACCAACATGAATCACGGCAAGAACGTCGTGATGGCAGCGGCGAAGGAACAGGGACAGTACCTCGGCGAGGTTCGGTTCATGATGCCCGGCCCCTGGCGTGTCATCGTCCACATCGAGGCGGCCGGACGCCCGAGCGAAGACTTCAGGTTCGAATTCAAGGTCAATTGGAGATAGGTTTTCTATGACACTAACTGTAGCCATCGCCTTGAGTGCCTTCGTGGCCCTCGTCTCCGCCGCCGTAGGCGTCTACCTTCACAGGTATCGTGGTTCCGTCACCGAGATGCTGGGCATGATGATCGGCATGACCTTCGGCATGATGACCGGCATCGCACTCGGGTACTTCATCGGAGTCGCGACCGACATGTTCATCAGCAACCTCGTCGCGGTGACCATCGGCGTCCTCTATGGCGTCGTGTTCGGCCGGGTAGGCGGCCTCATGGGCATGATGGACGGCGGCATGGGTGGCATGATGGGTGGCATGATGGGAGCGATGCTCGGCGTCATGGTCAACCTGTCGCCGACCACCGTATGGGTCACCGCCGCGTTGATGATGCTGCTCTTCCTCTTGAGCATGGTCGCATTGATCCGTCTCGTCCAGACGGGCGCCGCTCGCATCTACGCCCTCGATCCCGTGTGCGGGATGGCCGTCGATACGGCGACGACCAAGCTGGCCAGCGATTATAATGGCCTTACTGTCTATTTCTGCGCCCCGGGCTGCAAGCGGGCCTTCGATGCCGCACCGGAGAAATTCATAGCTTTTGCAAATAAATAACCGGGCCTCAAGGCTAGACACATAGCACTAGTTGGTATAATCCAGACCTTTGTCGCGACTGTCGGAGGGCTGGATTTTCCGTTTCCCAGAAGGGGAAGTTATGGATACGTGGGTACTGTACGGATTTGCGGTGGCCGGTTTGGCGATTTCCTTCGCGAAGGACAGGGCCAAGACCAAGGCCGCCCTGAAGAAGGCATTCAAAGCCGTTGAGAACATCCTGCCGCAATTTCTCATGGTCCTTCTCCTGGTCGCGGTCACGCTGGCGGTCCTCAACCCGGAGACTATTTCCCGCTTCATCGGGTCGAGTTCGGAATTCCTCGACATCATCGGCGCCTCGCTGGTCGGGGCCATTACCCTCGTCCCTGGCTTCGTCGCCTTCCCGGCCGCCGCGGCCCTCCTTGCGGGAGGCGCGGGAGCGACGCAGATCGCCGCCTTCGTCTCGAGCCTCATGATGGTCGGCATCGTGACCCTGCCGATGGAGATGAAGTATTCTGGAAGACAGGCCGCGTTGCTCAGGAACGGACTTGCCTGGATCTTTTCCATCGTCGCTGCCTTCTTCGTCGGATGGGTGGTGGGCCTATGAAAGCCTTGCCCAAACGTTACGCCGTGGCATTCATCACGGCGCTCGCCTTCCTCCTCGGCTCCTTCGCCGCCGGCCCTCTCTACGGTGCCTTCCCCTTCGCCGCCGTCCTCATGAAGAAAGGTGCCAGCTTCACCAACATCCTCATCTTCATCGGTGCCTGGTCGACCACCAAAATTCCTATGCTCCTCTTCGAGATCACTTCAATGGGTGCGCGCTTCGCGATCTCGCGTCTCGCGATCGATATAGTTGGTATCATAGTCATCGCTTTGGCGATCAAGACAGCGCTGCCTGCCAGGGAAGTCGCGCGGCTCTATGCCGAGGCCGAAGGCCTTGGCTGATGATGTGGATGATGGCTTCCCCTACACGCTCAAGGTCACGGGAACTCCGACCGGCACGACGTTCGCGGTGATAATGCGGCCCTGCAATTGCTAGACCAGGCCCGCTCAAACCACCACGATCTCGATCTCCGGCTCGATCGTCACCGTAGCCTTGATCGAGTTGGAGATGAGGCAGGCGTGTTCCGCCTTCTCGATCAGCTCGAGGACCTTTTCGCGGTCCTCCGCCTTCCCGATCCCGATCCGGGGCCGGACCACGACGCGGGTGAAAGAAAAGCCGGCCTCGCCCTTTTCGAGCGTCCCCTCGACCTCGCTCCGGTAGTTTGTGAAGACCAGGCTGGCACGCTCAGCCATGGCGATGAAGGTTGTCATCACACAGCTGTTGACCGCGGTGACGAAGAGATCCTCCGGCGACCAGATGCCCGGGTGCCCCTTGAATTCGGGCGGGGTGGCCACCGCCAGGTCAGGTTTTCCTTCGCAGGCCACCACGCCACGCTTTTCGCCGGACCAGGCCACCGAGGTCCTGTAAGTGTAATTCTTGCTTCGTACTTCCATGTGGATACTCCTTTAGCGCAAGGTAATTCGGAATTGCATTGACGTACAGGGAAAGAAGCCAAAACTTCGGAAATACCGGCTTCGGAACCATGGGATCGGATTCAAAACCGGAGGGATGGAAGCGCGGCTTTCGCGAGCGCTGCATGCGGCCTGTCCCCTGCCCTCTGCAATGGTGAAGGTTGTTGAGATCGCCTGCGGTCTTGCCCTTCCTCGAGAAGGCAGATTCGAGCCCAGGGTCAAACAGGAGTATCAGCGGTAGACAGCCACGCGCAATACAGCAATTAGGTCCATAGCCGGTAAACGCTATTTCCCGACCCCGTAGCCCGCCTTCCTCCATGCGATGAACCCGCCACGCAGGCTGTAAGCCTCGAATCCCCGTGCACGCAAGCAGCGGGTGCCGGGTGGGCTGCGGTGGCCGCTCAGGCAGAGAACGACGACGGGCAGCTTCCGGTCGAGGTTCTGGCGGATCATCGAGGCCGGCATCTCGGTGACCGGAGCATGGGCGGCGCTGCCGATGCTGCCGCCCCGGAACTCAGCGCCGCTTCGCGCGTCGACGAGCTGGAGGGCTCGCCCCTCGTCGAGCCAGGCCTTGAGTTCCCCGGGCTCGATCGAGGGCACGGGTCCGAAGGGGAGCCACCAGAGGAAGGGGGGCATGCCCCCGATACGCCCAACTTCCTTCATCGCGTGCTCCATGGACCTGGATGATAGCCCGCAGATACAAGCGCCGCCAGCCGGACTGGCAGCCACATAGAGCGGGCAGTAGCGCGCTCGTCGCGATCCGCGTCGACCGGCCTTCGACTACATTGCCCCAATTACGACGATACACGGCGGAGCACGTCCGAGACGGACGGCCTCGACCGGACATTCAGACCGTCATTCGGAACAAGGTCATGTGCTCCAGCTCCAGGGTCTCGACTTCGCAGAAGCCCGCCTGCCTCGCCAGATCGGCAACCGTCTCTGGTTGCATCCTGTGCTCAAGTGGCGGTCCCTGCTCATCCTCACGGTAGGGCCATTCCAGCACCGCCACCCGATTCCGTGCAACGCGCCTTGCCTCGCGCAGCACTGCGAGCGGATCGTCCACCTCATGGAGAAGGTGCCCGAGGAAAACGAGGTCATGGGCGCTGTCATCGCAGGGCAGGGCATCGGCCCCCGCCTCCATGAAGATGGCTTCCGGAACGAGATCTCGGGCTACGGCAAGGAGCTCGGGATTGAGATCGATGCCGGTAGCTGAAAGTCCCGCAGCCGTGAAAGCTTCGGCAAAGACACCGGTACCTGTTCCTACATCGAGCACCGAACTCGCCTCGATGCCGGACAGGCACAATTCGACCACACGAGGGACCTCAAGGCGGGCCAGGCGGGCTGGCGCACGGAGCCTTTCACCCGGACCATGGAAGACGCGAGATTCGTCACGATGCTCTGCCATATGCGGTTCCCTCACTTATTGCGGGCAACGGTGACAGCAGCGGGAAGTACCGACAAAGAGGAAGGGCTGCGACATCCTGCCATGGAACCCTGGAGCACAATGCGATAGCTTGAAGCCAGAGTTCCAGGAAGACAGATCGACTCCCGAAGCAGTTTCCGCTTCTGTGGCAGAATAGGCCGCTGGCACCTTGTCCATGCTGCCTTCCGCATTCCATTTATTACGCCTAATTGCCATGCTATTTCTCACGCGCCAAGCGAGCGCAGGTATTTCTGCGCCGACAGCGCTGCGACCGTGCCGTCGGAAACAGCCGTCGTGATCTGCTTGAAGGGTTTGGAGCGGAGGTCGCCGGCGATGAAGACACCGGGCATCTTTGTCTCGAGGGTCATGGGATCGGCCTCGGCGCCGCCCCACTTGTCCGTGGGAAGCTGCCCCGCGAAGAGCTGGGTCTGGGGTACGTAGCCGACAAAGACGAAGACGCCTGCGCCTCCGGTCAGGACCTTCCTTTCGCCCGTCTTGAGGTTCTCGACCTCGAGGCCGGAGAAACCGTTCGAATCGGCGTGGAAGGCACGGGGTTCGTGACTCCAGAGTACCTTGATTTTCGGGTTCTTGAGAGCCTGCTCCGCCGCTGTCTTGTTGGCCTGGAATTCATCGAACTGGTGCACCATGGTCACGGAGTTGACGAACTCGGCGAGGAAGAGGGTCTCCTCGACCGCGCTGTTGCCGCCGCCGATGACATAGATGTCCTTGCCCTCGTAGAAGCGTCCGTCGCAGGTCGCGCAATAGGAGATGCCGCGTCCGAAGAGGGCTGTCTCCCCCGGCACGCCGAGTTCCCGGGGCTTGGCGCCCGTCGCAATTATGATGGCCTTGGCCTTGATGCGGCGGTCGTCGTCGATGTCGATTTCTTTTTTCGCGAGGTCGAGGCGCACGATCTCGGCTGAGCGGATTATGCGCGCGCCCGACTCCTCGGCCTGTTTCGTTACCTTTTCCATGAGGGCATAGCCGCCGATCTCAGCCTCGGTACCGGGGTAGTTGGCCACCATGTGCGTCAGGTTGACCTGACCGCCGGGATTGCCCTGATCGATCATGACGGTGTTGATCATTGCGCGTCCGGCGTAGATGCCTGCAGTGAGTCCGGCAGGCCCGGCGCCTATGATGGCAAGGTCGACTTCCTCGATTTTCCGGAGCGTACCGAGGGTCTTGTCGGGCAGGCCGAAGGAATCGACGACGCTCTTCTTGATCTCGCTTTTCTTGATGGCGCCGGAAAGTCGGGGTGCGACTTCCTTCCCGTCCTTGTAGAACAGGAGGGTCGGACTCGACTTGACGCCCAAAGTCGTCGAGTGGGCCCGGTCGCCCTGCCTGAAAACCTTGTAGAAGGCGATCTCACCGTGGTAAAGGTCGGCGAAGAACTCGAATTTGGGGGCAAGGGCCTCGCAAGGAGCGCATTCCTGCGAAAAGAAGTCAACTATGACGAGTCCCGTCGCCTTGAGGACCTTTGAATCGTAATCAGCCGAGGTGATTTCCTGTGCCATGCCATTCCTCCGTAGTGGGATGACCGAGTGTTCCCGGCCTCCCTTTCCACTACGGTACCATCGCCACGCCCGCACCGACTGTGATGGGAGTCACCGTGCGCAGGGATTTTCGAAGGAAGATCGTGGGCCAGGCTTCGAAGTGGTCCTACACCGCCCCGCCTACAGACCTTCTTCCCGCCATGGTGTTCTGCAAGGTGCCCATCGGGCAGACCGCGCACCAGCTTCGAGGCTTGAAGGCGAGGGCCATTGTGATGGCTATCGCGAAGGTAAGCACGCAGACCCACCAGAAATACCGGCCGAGGGCAGCAGCATCGGGCCAATGTCGCATGACCTGTCCCATGGTGACCATGAGGAGCACTCCGCAGGCCTTGGACCTGAAGGCGGGCGTCTGGAAAAACGGCGGCAATTGGCGATAGGCGGAAAAGCGTCCCATGAAACCCGAGAGTGTGAGACCACGGGGACAGGCCTCGGCGCAGATCCACCTGGTGCGCCGCCTGTTCGAGATCACGGCGACCGCCAGGATGAGGGGCACCGCGAGTCCCAGTTCCGGCACAAAGTAGCCGCCCACCATGACCGCCGCCGAAAAGGCGAGCCCCATCCGCGCACGGGGTCGCAGGGCGGGACGGAGGCGCGCGCGTAGCAGGCGGGGCTTCACGTCCGCTCCCTCAGTCACGTCCGCTCCCTTAGTCACGTCCGCTCCCCTAGTCGCGGGCAAAGATCGTCCCGTTTCCGATGCCGCGCAGGGTGCCGATAGCCACGACAGTCCACACAATGAGGAGCAACACAGTCAGGCCAACGAGGATGGGGTCGAAGAGGCTTGTCCCGAGAAGCTTGCCGAGGGCGCCGGTCGATACGGCAAAGGCCCCGAGGGGGAAGGTCATCGCCCACCAGGGAAGTCCGAACTGCGCGCGCATGGCCTTGAAACCGCGTCCAATCACCAGGATCGCCAGGAGGAATCCGAAAGCCAAAAAGCCCCAGGCAGTGATGCCAAGAACCCCCAGCATGTCTCCCAGCGAGCTGTCGGGGTGGGCAAAGCTGGGAATGGCCTGGGCCCCTGCCAGCTTGGCAAGGGCAATTACGATGACTGCGGTCGGGGCGAAACCGATGGCTGCGGTTGGCGCCATCTTGGGTCCCGGGAGCTCGGCGAAAAGATAGCGGTGGTAGACGTTGGCGCCAACGAAGAGGAAGAGGATGCTCCCGATGCCGAGGCCGGCCAGGGCTAGGATGTACACGAAGTCCGCGCCGGCGCCCCTCTCCAGGTGCCTTGCGAGTTCAAGGCCGCCGACAGCGATGATGATCTGCGAGACCGGCGGGATGAACCAGCCGAAGGTAGCGTGGGGCAGCTTGACCTCGGTTGAGGCGAAGAGGCTGAAAAGAGCAGCCAGGCCAAGAAGCCAGATCCCTGCCGCGCCAAGGCCGAAGAGCCAGAGCGCTATGGTCGTCGAAAGGGCTTCCCCAAAGAAGGGTGCGCCAAGGGTCAGGAAATCGAGGGCAACTATGATGAAGGCGATGGGCAGGGTCGGAATGAAGCTGCCCGCCACGGGGTGGCGGAATTCCTTGGCGATCTCCCGGGGATAGGCGAACACACGGATGGCCGTGATGAGCGTGATTACCACGAGCATCGCGATGGAGAGGAAGAAGAATCCCGCGGCCGCCTCCTTCATCCAGGGCAGGATGGGCGATGACAGGCCCAATGCAATGGGCAGGACCGCGGTTCCCATCACCGTGGCGGGCCAGCTCGGAGCGAAGGTCTTCACAACTATGTTCATCATGACTCCTTGTATCTTTGTGCGGTGACGCGGAACGCATGTTCCGGCTCCGCCTCGGCTTTGATGGTCTGGCGAAGTGCCCGGACCGGCTGGTGATCGAAGACCCTGTCCTTGACGACGAGGGTCGTCACCGGAGCCAGGCACTCGCGCTGCAGGATGAGGTCATGCCCGATGCAGAGGCCGACCTGTACGACAAGCTCGACTTCCTTCGCGTTCAGGAGTCGGGCCTGGGCCACCGGGTTGCAGGTAGCCGCGAAACGGTCAGGATGTGCCTTGACGAGTCCGACATCCTCGTAGTCTATGGCTCCGACGCGGCAACAGACCAAGGATGTCTCGATTCCTTCCTTGCGCAGCAGGCGGCCGAGGAGCTGGGATTCCCTGGTCAGGCTCACACAGAAGGCAACGCCGATGTTCTTGAAGCCCCGGGCCTTCGCAAAGGCGATCAGCTCTTCGACACGGGTCCTCGGGCGGCCCTCCGGATCGAAGGGTGTCGCGTCGGCATTGACCATCTCGGCATGAAGACCCTCACCGGCATAGGGCTGGGCATCCCGCGCGATGGCTGGGTGGGAAAGGGTCGGGCAGGCTGGCGGCATGCGGTCAAACTCTCCGCGCAAACAGCTCTGGTTGCCACAGGTAGCGCAGGCAAAGGCTTTGTCCATTTCCAGTAGCCTCGATAGGAAGATAATGCCGCTTTCCGAATTGGCCTTCTGTGATGCAGGTCACTTATCATGCCGGAAATAAGCGGTATATTCGAGATGAAGTTCAGCTAGATACACGATTCGGAGCCCGAATGGCGTCACCGCCCCGGGGTACGGGAATCCTCAAAGGAGACATAGCCACATGAAACGAATTCTTTCGGCACTGCTGACCCTGTCGGTCGGATTAGCCGATCTCACGGCCCAGACCGCAGTTCAGAAGGGCCCGATTGTCGACAAGGTGCTTTTCAACGCGCGGTCGCAGGAGGACCTCGGCCTCATGGATGTCGCTGCCGGCAAGAGCGACCTCTGGAACTACGGCAGCTCTGGTGGCGTCTTCAAGCGCCTCCCCGCCGATGTGAGTTCAAAGCTCGAGCCCTACACCGTCTCGGGGGCGAGCTATGTCGGCCTCCTCCTCAATCCCTTTCCCAACAAGGCCCCCTACATAACCGACGCCTCGGTCGATGCCTCGGGAAAGGCCCAATTCAATCCATTGGCCGTCCAGAAGATCCGCTTTGCCCTCAACTGGCTCATCAACCGCCAGAAGATCGTGGACGAGGTCTTCGAGGGAGCGGGGCTTCCAATGTTCACACCTGTGGTTCCCGGCCTCCCCAACGCCTCCCGCTTCAGCCTGGTGGCCACAAAACTCGGGATGAGCGACCAGGGCAACGAAAAGCAGGCCCTCGCCGACATCGATTCAGCCATGAGCGCCGCCTCTGCCCTGCCAGAACTCAAGGGACGCCTCGTGAAGGGCAGCCCCTACTGGACCTTCGACGGCGCTGCGGTGACCATCCGCTTCGTCATCCGCGCCGATGATCCCAATTCCCGCCTTCCCGTCGGCCGCTACATCGCCGACCAGATCGAAAAGGCTGGCATCAAGGTCGAGCGCCTCGAGTACGACAGGAGCAAGGCAGGCGGGCTGGTGAACAGGACCGACCCCGCCACCTACCAGTGGAGCGTCTACACCGAGGGGCTCGGCTCCAACGAGACCAAGGCCTACTGGGAAATGACCATTTCCTACGATTACGCCCCCTGGGCCTCCATCATGCCCGGTGGCAACAACACGGCCTTCTGGAACTACCAGCAACCCGAGCTCGATCGCCTGACCCAGGCCGTCGTCGGCGGCAATATCGCTGGCGCCAAGGAATACTGGGACAACATGACCGCCGCGATGAATCTGGGCTTGAAGGAATCGGTCCGCATCATGGTCGCGGGAAAGACGAGCTACTTTACGGCCGCCAAGGATCGCTTCGCGACGCGCGTCGCCTACGGCATCGGTGATGGCCTGGACAAGTGGTCGACCTACACCGCCGATGTGAAGGCGGAGAAAAGCGGAGCCGACGCTGGCAAGAAAGTACTACGTATGACTGGTTTCTCCTCCCGGGGCACCCTCTTCATGAACGCCTGGGACCCGGTCGGGACCCAGGGCTTCGGGGACACCTATTCGGGCACCATCGTAAAACAGCTCAGCGACCTCGAACTCGAGGCCAATCCCGCCACCGGCGTACCCATGGCGGTCCGCGCCACCTGGTCCAACCTCAAGACAGCGTCGGAGCCTGCGCCGGTTCCGGGCAATGCTGTCCTCTGGAATGCCTCGACCCAGAAATGGGCCTCGGGACTGAGCTATGCCAAGGATGCCCAGGGGCAGTACGGCTATTCGCCCGCATCATCGCCCATCACAGCGAAAAGCAGCGCGACCTTCGCCTTCCGCTTCGGCGCCTGGCATGACGGTCGCGCAATCGACCAGAACGACTACCGTTACGCGCTGGCCTTCCCCTACGACCTGGCTTTCAAAGGCGGCGCGAACGCCAGAGCCTTCGACGCTTCCTACGCCTCCGGTGTGAACCCACGCCTGGCACGGGCCAGGGGCTACAGCTTCAACAAGGATGGATCCATCACGGTGTGGTCCGATGCCTTCTACCCGATGGACCAGGCCCAGCTCGCCTCCCTCATGGCTCCCAGCCTTCAGGTTGCCGCCGTCAACTCCGGCGCCATCCTCCCCTGGGAGATCCTCGAAGCCCTCCGCTCCCTCGTTTCCGAGTCGAGCGCCTCCGGCACTGCCTGGTCCTTCAACACCGAGGCTTCCTCCGTGGAGGTGGATCTCCTCAACCCGAAACTTGTCGCCGACCTCCGGGCCACGTTGAGCGATTTTGTCGCTACTAAGCGTGTTCCTGCCGCCCTTGCCGGCCAGATGAGCCCCGAAACCGCAGTGCTGGACTACCAGCTCGCGATCGCCTGGCTCGATGCCCACGGCCATGCCTACATCTCGAACGGCGGCTTCCTCCTCGAACGCTACGATGCCTCCGGCAACACGGGCATCCTCGCGGCCTTCCGTGACAAGGACTATCCCTTCGAGGCTGGCTATTGGGTCAAGGCCCTGAAAAGCGATTATTCGCGGGTCGAGTCCGTGACGGTAGCCGATCCCAGAAAAAGCCAGGATCTCAAAGTAACTGTAAAGGTAGGACTTGTGAGCTTCCCCGCCGTAAGTTCCACGCCTTCCGACAAGGCCACGGTCACCGTGAGCCTCATGGTCGGAGACCGGGCTATTTCAGCCGCTGCGAAATCCGTAAAGGGGGGGAGCTACGAGGCCCTCATCCCGGCGGCAGCCGTGGACGGATTGGCCATCGGCGCCTACACCGTGGTGGCCGAGTCCAGCCTGGGCAAGGATGACGCGCCGGGATTCAGCTCCTCCGTGCTGATGAAGTTCTGAGGCCCTGGAATGGGAAGGGAACCGGCTGTCCTGGCGATTCAGGCATGAAACACTCAATGCCTATGATTGCCCGGAGGCCGGCCCCGGCCATCCTTGCCGCCCTCGCTCTCGCTCTCCTCATGGCTGGCGGCGGCTGTTCGAGCCTCCAGAAGGGCCTGGACGATTCCGGGCTCGATGAAATCGGAACGCGCCTCGCCACCGAAAAGCCAACCGACAGCCGGGTAAGCCTCACGGCCTTCCTCGCGGACTTTGATCCCTTCGCCATTCCAGCAGTCCCTCCTTCGGAAATGCGCCTGGAGGCACGTGATCGGTGGAGCCTGAAAGGCAGGGCCTATCCTGACCTTATCGAGGAGCGCCTGAGCTTCCCCTCCCCGCTCGGCGACAACGCAGTCTTCTACCTCTATCGCCGCGGACCGCTCGCCGGACAAAAGGTCATCCTCTGGGTTCCGGGCTATGGGGTATCGAACCTGGCTTTTTCGCTGATCCGGAACTTCTTCGAAGCGGAACTTGACGAGGGCTATGCGATCCTCTTCTACGATCTGCCCTACCATCTTGAACGGCAGGCAATTGGCCATGGCGCAGGCGCAGGGCTCCTTTCCATCGATACGACCGCCAACCTCCGTACCTTTGCCGGAACCCTCGCTGACCTCCGCTCGGGCTATGCCTTCCTCGAAGGCGAGGGGGTTGCCTCGGTTTCGGGCTGGGGTGGATCGATGGGCGCTGCGCTGCTTTGGACCCTGTCCTCTCGCGATGTCCTCGATCACATGAGCCTTCTCATTCCAGTTGTCGACTGGACGACCCTCCTCTACAATCCCCGACTCGGACCTGCCCGAGCCCTCCTCGAAGCTTCGGGCCTCGATCGCGGACTCCTCTCCCGGGCCTATGCGACCTTCTCGCCGGCAGAGGTCAGGACCCTCACCTCGCCCGGAAACATCGAGCTGCTTTACGCTCGTTGGGACCAATTGACTCCAATTGACCGGACCCTCGGATTCGCCAGCGAACAGGGCATCGGGGATCTCCATGGCTACGCGGAAAGCCACACGACCATGCTGCTCGATCGTGGTATCTATGAGGACTACCGGAGCTTCCTGGCAAGGATGAGGAAGCCCTGAGGAGCGCCCGGGACCGAGCGCTCGCCACGTGCGGACTTCAACGAGTCCGATTGGCCGAAACGGAAACTCAGGACATCCGCAGCGTGCATGTAGTGCCTGGTGGCAGTGAGGTACAGAGGATTCTCGGCGAAATTGGTGAAGGCCACCTCGTAGGCATCAACCTGCGTCAACTCTGCCGCAAGGGCGGTAATGGCCTCGCATCCGCTCTCGATGACGAGGGAGCAAGCCATGCAATCCTCAGAACTCGCGCTGATCCGCGCGGGAAAACCGCATATCCACGGATCCACTTCGACGACAGACTTGGCCATACCTTACTATGGTTCGTCCACCTTGACTTCCGCTCCCTTGGAAGAGGCTGCAGCATACTCGGAAATCATGTCGAGGACGATACCCGGCAGGGCCAGCAATTCATCGACGACGAGGAACTCGGTTCGCGAGTGGGGGTTCCGCGCCCCTGTCCCGAGATCGGGTGCGGCAAGCCCTGGCAGCGTGACGTTGATCAATCCACCGTCGGTGCCACCGCGGATCTCGATTTCGTGAGGCTCAAAGCCGCGCCTCTGCAGGGCCCTTCGAGCCGGGTCGAGGAGCTGGGGCTGGGCCTTCACTGCGGCGTTGAAATTTGCGCTTCCCGTCGAGAGCTCGACCTCGATTTTTGCTCCATAGGCTTCCGCCGATTCTTGGGCAAGGTCGAGCAGCCTCTGTTCCATACCTGGCAGGTCATCTGCATCGAATGACGCGAAACGACTGAATACCTCCGCACGCTCCGAGCTACCGTTTATCGAGGCGACCTGATAGAAGGGATCCCGCCCCGCCGTCGTCATCGGGTTGGGGAGCTCGGCAAGGCGATCCACGAACCGCGAGGCCGCGTAATGTGCCGGCACGAGTTCATGACCGTGGAGACAGGCATGGGCATCGATACCACTAAAGACAATCTTCGCGCGGCGGATTGCCAGATCCCCGACCGCAATGGAGTCAAGGTCCTCCCCATCGAGGGTCCAGAGCACCGACCACGACTCGCCGACCCCGGGCGGCAGGTACTCCAGCCCGATCCGGCCTATCTCCTCATCTGTTGTAAACCAGATGTCGAAGGGTCCGTGCGGAAGGTCAGAGAGCGCGATGTGCGAGAGCACCGTCATGAGGCTTGCGACCCCGGCCTTGTCGTCCGCTCCGAGGAGACTGCTTCCATCGGTGACCACGATGCGCTTGCCGATGAAGGGAAGGAGCAGCTCACGCGGCAAGGAGATTCCGGGTGCCAGTGGGATGGCCCTGCCGTCGCATTCTACGACGCGGGGCGTAGCCGCCCCCGAAAGCCCATAGTAGGTATCGATATGTGCCATATAGACTGCCTTGATGCCGGATTCACATCCTGGCGATGCTGACACACTGACCAGGAGCGAACCATCGGCAAGGCCCTGGCAATCCCAGGGTCCATCCATCAAGGCAAGTTCGGCCTTCAGCCTTTCGGCGAAGTCGAGCTGACCTTGTGTCGAGGGCCTTGCAGGTGAATCGGGATCAGAACGGGTTTCCAGGCGAACATAGCGCAGGAAGCGATCGAGCACCGACTCGCGTGCTTCAGGCATTCTTCTTCGCTGTGGAGATTTTAAAGGGAAGATACAGTGGGCAAAAAGCCACCAGGCTTGTGAGGACAAAGATGACGGCAATGACCCCAAGGATAATGGCCGCTAACCCGGAGATCTGCCCGGTGAAAAAGAGCACAGCAACAACGACGGCAAGCAGTATACGGATGATTCGATCGACAAGACCCATGTTTTTCGGCATATGTACTCCCCTTCTGCGACAAAACGTGTTCCGGCACTCTCGCCGGATAGAAAGAGTTTACTATCGACGATACCCCTCTGTCTGTGACACAAGGCACATTCAATCCTCATCGATCAAACACGTGGCAGGGAAATGCGGCCGACCTCATCGAAGGTATCGCACACAGGCCGGGCTGCAAAGTGACCGCCCTTTCTTTTTCCCGCAACCGGATGCCCATGGCACGCGTATCCATATCGACCGGCGCAGATAGCGACC
>SESF01015618.1_pt1 | contig 14100 bp, 12 predicted proteins | sample 3171521 | NCBI WGS metagenome assembly SESF01 (sample SAMN10866945, study PRJNA518727) | freshwater metagenome | biome: subpolar coniferous forest; feature: holomictic lake; material: water; isolation source: holomictic Lake 227, 6 m and 8 m depth | place: Canada: near Kenora, Ontario | collected...
GTCTTTTTTCGGATGGCAAAGATAAGGGGAAAGGCATCTTAAAAACAAATCTTTTCAAAAAAAAATGCAAACCTTATTTTTACTGTCTGAAACATGAATTATGCCTCAATACCCGAATAGACAATTCTTAGATTTCGAAAAGCCCATCAAAGATTTGTATGAACAAATTGATGATACAAAGAAGTTAGCTGAAAAGAATCCTAAGATCGATTATAGTTCTACAATAGTTCAATTAGAAGCATCTATCATTGAAAAGAGAAAGGAGATTACGGCTTCCTTAACGCCTTGGCAAAGGGTACAGTTGAGCCGTCACCCTGATCGTCCGTATACAGTTAAGTATATCAATAATATGACCACTAATTTCCTTGAGCTGCATGGTGATAGGAATGTGAAAGACGATAAAGCCATGGTAGGAGGCTTTGCTGATTTGGATGGAGAAACTGTGATGATCATCGGTCAGCAAAAAGGGATCAATACCAAAACGCGTCAGATGCGCAATTTTGGTATGGCAAATCCTGAAGGTTATCGTAAGGCTTTGCGTTTAATGCGCTTGGCTGAAAAATTCAATAAACCTGTGGTTTGTTTAATTGATACACCAGGTGCTTATCCTGGTTTGGAAGCAGAAGAGCGTGGACAAGGAGAAGCTATTGCGCGAAATATCTATGAAATGATTCGCTTAAAAGTGCCTATCGTAATTGTAATTATTGGCGAAGGAGCCAGTGGTGGCGCTTTGGGAATAGGAGTGGGAGATAAAACTTTGATGATGGAGAATACTTGGTACACAGTTATCTCTCCCGAAAGTTGTAGCTCTATCTTATGGCGCAGCTGGGATAAAAAAGAAGTTGCTGCTGAGCAATTAAAATTGACTGCCAATGATATGAAAGGATTTGGTTTAGTGGATGAAATTGTAAATGAACCAGATGGAGGTGCTCATTGGGATTATACTGGGGCTGCAGATATATTAAAAACTTGTATCATTAGGGCTATAGCAGATTTGAAAACAAAAACACCAGATGAACGTATCAACGAAAGGATTGCCAAATATGGTAAGATGGGCTTCTGGGAAGAATTCGAAGAAGTTGAAGAAGAAAATCATACAAATCCTTAATTTCGTTTTGCACCTATAAAAGGTGTTTGATCATAAACCAAACTAACATGTCGTCTTTACGTAAAACACTTCGCGGTACTGGTGTTGCCATAGTTACTCCTTTCAAATCTAATTTCGAGATCGATTACCCTGCATTGGATAAAGTAATTGATTCTCTAATTCTTGGGGGAGTTGAATATATTGTTACACTAGGAACTACTGGTGAAACTCCTGTACTAGATAAACAGGAAAAGATTGATATCGTAAACCACACATTCGAAAAAGTGGCGGATCGCGTACCAATTGTTGTTGGGATTGGTGGAAATAATACACATGAATTGATTAAAGATTTGCATCAGATTCCATTAGATAAAGCGGTAGCAGTATTAAGTGCATCTCCTTACTATAATAAGCCTTCTCAAGAGGGTATTTACTATCACTATAAAGCTTTAGCAGAAGTATCACCCAAGCCAATCATACTTTACAATGTGCCTGGTAGAACTGGAAAGAATATGACTGCTGATACTATTTTAAGATTGGCAAATGATATTCCAAACATTGTAGGGATCAAAGAAGCGGGGGGAGATATGGCACAGTGTATGATTTTATTGCGTGATAGACCAAGTGATTTCTTAATAGTTAGCGGTGATGATGCGCTTGCATTACCTCAATTAGCTTGCGGAATGGATGGGGTGATTAGCGTTGCTGGAAATGCTTATCCAAAGGAATTTTCTGAGATGGTTCGTAACTGTTTAAAAGGCGATTTCGCAACTGCAAAACAAATCAATGATCAATTAATTCAAGCATACGAATTGATGTTTGCAGAAAATAATCCTGCAGGTGTAAAAGCCTTCATGACTGAGAGGGGATTAATCGAAAACTTTTTACGTTTACCCCTAGTGCCACTCAGCAAAGGATTGCACCAATCTGTAAAATCGTTTTTAGGTAAATAGTTTTGCGTAGGGGATGGGTATGTTTATTTTTTATCGATAAATATACCCAGTCGCTTTGCAAAAGCAGTAGGTGATTCTTCCATCGGAACATGACCTACTCCCTTCATTATTTCAAGTTCACTTCCCGTGATCGCCTTATTAAATTTATAAGCATTCTCAACAGGAATTAATTGGTCCTGATCGCCCCAGATAATCAGGGTAGGTGTTTTGATCTGCATGATTTTTTCCGTTTCATCTACTAATAAATTAGACTTAAAACGGTTAATCAAAGCTTCCCGATTTCCCTGACGAATCAATAGATCGAAATATCGGTTCTCCTGCCAATCTTTTACTTTTGAAGGATCGCCATATGCCTGATGCAAACTCTTTATGACCAAGGCTTTTGGGGTAATATATTTTACAATATTATTAAGAACCGGGATCTGGGCAATTTTGAAACCGATGGCACCCTTTGGCTGAACCGATGAACGCATTCCTCCAGCATCAACTAACACTAATTTAGAAACTTTTTCTGTGTGTGCGATGGTATAACTCCATGCAATATTTCCACCTAATGAATTACCAACAAGGATACACTGATTAACTTGTAAACGAGTTAAAAAAGAATCTACAAAATGGGTATAATACTCAATGCTATAATCTTTCTCTGGATTGGGCCCTGTTAATGCAAATGCAGGCAGATCAAATCGTATAATGCGTTTCTTATCTTTTAAAATAGTAACCGTGCTATCCCAAGTAAATAGGGAGGCAGCTGTACCATGAATAAACACGATAGGTAAACTATCTGATCGATTTCCTTCATCGCGGTAATGCACCTGCATTCCCATTAAATTCATGAAGTGATCATCCTGATTACAATACTTTGCAATCAGTTTATCAACAGGTAGATCTTTTTGATAATAAGAGACTGCAGTAATGAATAGGATCACTAATATTATTGCAATGAATCTGTATAAGTATTTTAGAAAACGAGTCATAATTAAGTATTGAATAATTAAAAAAAGTGTTACTTCTTTTAAAGCAAAATTCCTTTCAAAAATAATAATGCCACACTAAAGTAAATCACTAAACCCGTAACATCTACAAGTGTTGCAACAAATGGTGCTGAAGATACTGCTGGATCCGCCCCTAATTTTTTTAATGCAATCGGTAACATAGATCCGCTAAGCGTTCCCCATAAAACAACACCAACTAAACTAAATCCAACTGTAGCTGCTATTTCCAACCAGTGTGCACCATAAAGTTTGGGCAAAAAAGTATGCCATAGCGCTACTCTTATAAACCCAATAAATCCAAGCACAGAGCCCAACAGTAATCCACTTGTTAGTTCTCTTCTCAATACACGCCACCAATCAACTAAAGTGATTTCCCCTACTGCCATTGCTTGAATAATCAAGGTTGAAGCTTGTGACCCACTATTGCCACCAGAAGAAATAATTAACGGCACAAACAATGCTAACACCACGGCTTTGGCAATCTCATCTTCAAAATAACCCATGGCAGTAGCAGTAAGCATTTCGCCTAAAAACAAGACTACTAACCAGCCAATTCTTTTACGAAAAAGTTTTAATAAAGGAATATCAAGATAAGGTTCATTTAATGCTTCGGTACCTCCCATTTTTTGCATATCCTCACTGAACTCTTCATTTGCTACCCATAACATATCATCGATGGTTACAATACCTAATAATATATCATTATCGTCTACAACAGGTAATGCAACACGGTTATTCATTTTAAATACCTGGCTCGCATGTTCCTGATCATCATTGGCTTTTAACGAAACCACTCTTCCATCCACAATTTCCGAAATGAGTTTGTCAGGGGTGGCCAAAATAACGTCTCGGATCCTTATGTCATCAACTAATTCTCCCTTTTCATTTATAATATAAATAACATCAATTGTTTCACTGTTTTTTGCAACTTTACGAATGGTTGCAAAAACATCTTCAACTGTGTTATGTGCAAATACATACACATAATCAGGAGTCATTAAACGCCCTACACTATCTTCTGGATAACCCAAGAGCGAGAGGGTTATTCTCCTTTCTTCTGGTTCCAATAATTTGATCAGATCGCGAATCACAGCTTTGGGTAATTCTTCTAGGAAGTCGGTTCGATCATCTGCAGGTAAATCGTTGAGTAATTCAGCGGTTTTAGCAGTAGGCAGTTCTTTGATAATATCTTTCTGCTGAGAAATATCGAGGATTTTAAAAACACTTGATGCACGATTTATGGCCATATTAGCAATGATCTGTGCTTCAAAATCTGGATAGTCATTGATCAACTCTGCAACATCAGCAATATTCTGGTCATTCAGGAATTCCTGAATAGCCAATTTATCTTCAGTTGCAATCAGTTGTTCAAACTGTTCTGCGATATTTAATTGTTCTAATTCCAGCGCCATGGCTGCAATTTAGGTTTTTGATGCCTTGTATGGAAATTTTGGGTAAGAGATTGTACTAACTTTGTATTAATATTTATCTATGATATTACCCATATTAGTAGTGGCCCCTTCAGAAAATCGAGGCCGTGGTGTTTTTGCCACAGAATCTATTGAGGCTGAGACCACTATAGAGATTTCTCCAGTGTTGGTATTATCGAAAGAAGATCGTGCCAAGGCAGAGGAGACAGTCATCTATAATTATGTATTTGAATTGGTTGATGCTTATGAAATGGGTGCATTAGGAATGGGCTATATATCTATTTATAACCATTCTTACCAATCTAACTGTTATTATGAAATGGATTTTGAAAACGAACTAATGGTCATTAAAACCCTGCGCCAGATTGCGGCAGGGGAAGAATTATTCATTAACTATAATGCTGTTCCAGATGACACTACTCCCATTTGGTTCAATGCACAATAGGTTCTACCAATACTGGTACCCCATTAATTTTGCTAGCTCTAATTTTGAAATACACAATTGATATTGGTATTGCAATTTGCTGAATTCAGCTCTTTGTACATTGGTACTTGCATTGGTTAATTCTAAATTGGTTCCTACGCCGTTTTTAAAACGAATAGCAGCCAATTGTTGGGCATATTTAGCTTGATCTATCTGCGCTTGTGTATTGCCAATACGATCGATATTAGTTTGAATATCGGTCATTGCCTGAGCAATATCTTTTTTATAGCCTGCATTTAAAGATTCCAATGCCAATTGCTGCTGTTGTACCAAATGCTCTTGTAATTTCACTTGTTGTTTGGTTCTGCCACCAGAATATAATGGAATATTTAATGATACTCCTGCAAGTCCGTTGAACTGAAATTTATAAAGATCAGGGATAAAACCGTTCTTGAAACCAACGCCACCATTCATTGAGATGCTTGGTTTATCTAATAATTTAGCAATATTGATATCGCCAGTTGCTTGATCGATCTTGTCTTTAGCGATTCTGAAATCAATGTTATTATTTACAGAGGAATCAAGTGCAGTCTGACTATTTACAGTTGCAATACCAAAATCAAAATTAGTACCTGCAGGTGCATTGGTACCTGTTGTATAGTTCAAGAGATTCAGTTGTTTTTGCAAACTATTTTTTAGATCAACTTTTCTGTTTTCTTCATTGTCAATATTTGCTTGAATATTTAGTAGGTCAATTTTTAATGCTTCGCCGTCATTCAATTTCGACTGTACCACTTTTTTATTCTCGTTTAGGAAATTCAATACGCTATCCTGAATACTAATGGCTTTTTGTAAATAAACCATATTGTAATAAATAGTAGCAACCTGATTTGCTAACTGTGATCTGATTAAATCAATATTATCCTTGGCAAATTGCAAATCCATTTTTGCTCTTTCCACATTTGCTTTAATCCTTCCAAAATCAGCTAACACATAGTTTGCATTTACTGAAGTTGTATAATTATGATTAGGAACAAATTTAAAAAGCTCTGTTGAACCAGGGAATGCCACTTTCGAAACCGGTGCCATATAGAGGTATTGCGCCTGAGCACCAACTGTTGGATTTGAAGCTGTTTGTGTTAACGCAATTTTATCTTCCGCTGTGATCACAGAATTCTCTGCTTCCTTCAATTTTGGGAAATAGCCAAATGAATGATTGATGAGTTTTTTCAAATCATTATTCACTTGCACTTGTGCTTGCACTTGATAGGTGAAAAGGGCAATGCTTAATGCAGAAAGGAATAGTTTTTTCATAACTAGTTATTTATAAATTCTTATTTCAAATATGTTTTTTAATGTGCTTCTGATGCTGCTTTCATTGCCATTGCTAATTCCTGAGGTGTTTTCTTCTTCACCCTTAAAAAAAATAGCAACGGAAGTACTAACAAAAAGAAAATGCCAATAAGTCTAAATGTGTCCAAATAAGCTAAGTAATAAGATTGTCGCTCAACAGACCCATTAATGATAGTCAGTGCTTTTGCATTGGCAGTACTTGCTACATCGCCAGTTTTGCCCATTATATTTTGTGCTATACCATTTACTGTAGCTACTCCATTTTGCATATTACTTACTAAATCAGATCTATGCTGAGCATATTGTCTTGCGATATAATTATTTGCTACTGCAATTCCAAATGCACCACCAAGTTGCCTCACCATATTATTTAACCCAATACCCGTTGCATAATCTTTTGGATGCAACCCAGCAACGGCTTGATTAATTAAGGGTAACTGACTCATCGCGATACCCAAAGATCGAATTACAAAAAGCCAGAACAAATCGCCCTTACCAATATCTAAGCTTACGCGTGAGTTCATAAATGCGTAAACAACAAATAGCGAAAACCCAACGGCAATAAAGGGTAGTGGGGGAACACCCTTACTTAGTAATGTTCCCATGATTGGCATCACAATAACGCCAAATAATGTAGGGGCTAGTAATGCTAAACCTGTTTCATAAGGAGTGAATCCTAAGACCCTTTGCGCTAAAACCGGATATACAAAAACCGAAGTAAATAGACCAAATCCAGCAACAAATGTGAAGATGGTGGTAACACTTAAATTTCGGTTCGATAATAATCGAATATTAACTGCGGGTTGTTTTACTTTTAATTCTTGCAGTACAAATAGTCCCAAGCTAATAGCTGCAACCAATGAACATACGCGAATAGAAACGCTGCTAAACCAATCTTCTGATTCTCCTCTTTCTAATACGAATTGCAAACAGCTAATTCCAGCCATCAATAGACCAATCCCCATATAATCGATCTTGATATTGGATTTATTTTTTCCTTCACCTTCTTTCTTATCGATATAGATAAAAGAAAGGGTGGTAGCTATGATACCAATTGGAATATTTACCAAGAAGATCAAAGGCCAACTAAAATGCTCCATCAAATAACCGCCCAAAGTTGGACCAAGTGTTGGTCCGAGTACAATTCCCATTCCAAACAATCCTGCAGCCTTGCCTCTGTCCTTCGGTTCAAAAGCATCGAATAGAATGGATTGAGAAGTGGACAATAATGCTCCACCCCCGATACCCTGAATAAAACGCCAGATAATGATCTCAACCAGACTGGTGGATTGTCCACACATGTAGGATGCGAACGTAAAGATGATCATCGAAACGATATAGTAATTCTTTCTGCCAAAATATTCGGCAAGAAATCCGGTAAGTGGAATGATGATCACGTTTGCAATAGCATACGCAGTAATTACCCAGCTGATATCCTCAATGTTTACACCGAGGCTACCGCTCATGTCGTTTAATGCAACATTCACAATGGAAGTGTCAACCAATTCCATTACAGCTGCTGCAATTGTAGTAATTACAATGATGGCTTGTGCAAATCCTTTTGGAGTAGCCATAGAACTATTTAATTTCAGCTGTTATACTAACGCTGAGTCCAGCACGTAATTCTTTTTTATATTTTGCAACGTCATCGATCCAAACTTTAACTGGTACGCGTTGAGTAACTTTTACAAAGTTGCCACTTGCATTGTCCGGAGGTAATAGCGCAAATTTCGCACCTGTTGCTTCACTTAAACTTGCAACTGTTCCTGTGATCTTAATATCAGGATATGCATCCATCGAAATGGTTACTTTCTTACCAGCGGTTAAGGCATACAATTGATTTTCCTTAAAATTTCCAACCACCCAAAATGTGCTGTCATTTACAATGGAAAATAATGGTGTGCCTGCTTGAACGTATTGGCCTTCACTAACTGTTTTCTTTCCAATTTTTCCACTCATTGGAGCATAAATTTTGGTATATGTCAATTTCAGTTTTTGTTGATTGATACGCGATTGCTTTACAGCTAATGCTGCATTAGCTTTCTTTACGTTAGCATCAAGTACTGCAATGCGGCTTTGTGCTGAACTCAAGTCGTTCTGGCTATTGTCGAGCTGCTTTGAAGCATTCTCTGCAGTAAATTTACTATCGTCTAATTGTTTTTTGGTGATGGCTTCACTGTGAAAAAGGTTCTGATCTCTTTGAAGATCTTCCAAAGCTTTTTGTTTTCTTAAAGAACTGATATCAATATTGCCTTTATTCACTTTCAAAGAAACAACCGCATTATTCAATGATGCTTTTGCATTTTCAATATCTACTTCCGCCTGCGCATAGTCGGCCTGCATTTCTTCTAATTGCTGTTGTAATTCCGCATCATCTAATTCTACTAATAGATCACCAGCTTTTACACTGTCATAATCTTTAACTGTGATTGACTTCACATAACCTGCAACTCTTGGTAATACCGGAGTGATTTGTGTTTCTATCTGTGCGTTATCGGTTGATTCGTGCGTCATTGCAAAATGCACTTTCACATAACCAAAATAGCCGCCAATTAATAATACTGCTCCAACTACGATAAATCGGATGGGTGAGCCTTTCTTTTTTTCTGGTGCTTGTTCCATTATTTCTGTTTTTGTAATGCTGGTTGAATAAGTAAATGGTCTTGAACCATTTGTTTAATATGATGCGTTAATCTTTTCTTTAGTTCAGGATCGCAATAAGGATCATTTCCTATGTCTTTTTTCATCAAAACATTACACATAGTTTTTGACATCATTACTTGGTTGATTGTTCCTATTATGGATGCAAATAGTAATTGTGGGTCCACTTTTTTAAAAACCTTTTTCCGAATTCCTTTCTCAATAATGGCCACCACGTCTTCTGTGTTCTTTGTAATTAACTCTGTAACATTTTGGTGTAATAATTCTCTATTAGTTACCAGCAATTCTTGTTGCAAGACCCGGTGAAATGCGGGCTGAGAGAGAAAGCGGGTTACATAACCATCAATGATCAAGTTGATTTTTTCTATTTCCGATAGTGATGCATCATTCTGAACTGCATCAATTTTATCGCGCATAAAGCGGGCCTTGGATGCAAATAATTCAACAAATAAATTCTCTTTACTTCCAAAGTAGTAGTTGATCATGGCAATATTTACATCTGCCTCGTGAGCTAGATCACGTATCGATGTGCCCTCATAACCCTTTTCTGCAAAAAGTGTTATAGCCACGTCCATAATATGTTCTTTCTTATCGATACTCATATTAACTATTGAAACACAAATATTAAACAATTGTTTGAATTAAACAAACGTTTAATTAATTTTTAAGAAATTTATTTAGTTCCAACCCAGGGTTTTACTAAGTTTGAAAGACCTAAAACCAATTTATGCAGCGGATTATTTTGATTTTTATAGGTTTATTTATACTGATTATTAATACTAAGGCTCAGAATAGCTTTATACTTCCAGCAAATACAGGCTATGCGGTTCCTGCAGAAAAGGACGAAGAATTTCTATTTCAGCCTGGTAAGGGGGTGCAAAATTGGACTGACATTCACCAGGAACTACATTATTTTTTCTATTTGCGTAATGCCGGGTTGCTTACCATTGAATTGAATGCAAAAAATGCCCTAGCCGGATCGGTCATTGCGCTAGAAATTGCCGGTAAAACCTTTAAAATAAATATCCCTCAAACTGAAGTATTTCAGAAAATAAAAGTGGGAAGTTTAAACATAACTGATAGTGGTTTTTATTCCATCAAAATAAAAGCTGTAAAAAAGCAAAGCAATGCTATCGCTGATATTGCATCCATTGAATTGAGCGGATCGGCAACAAACGAATTGCATTTTAATAAGAAAGCCAGAAGAAATGCTGCTTCCGTTCATTTGCGTTATCCTATTTCCGATACTACTCGTTTGATCTCGTTCTATAACGAAATCACTATCCCCGAAAAAGCCGATATCGTGCATAGCTATTATATGTCGAATGGTTTTGCAAGAGGATATTTTGGTATTCAAGTGAATAGTGAAAATGAACGCCGCATTATATTCTCCGTTTGGGATGCAGGAAAAGAAGCTGTGAGTAGGTCAAAAGTGGCCGACTCTAATCAGGTTAAATTATTAGCTAAAGGGGAAGGGGTTATTGCATCCGATTTTGGAAATGAGGGTACGGGTGGGCATAGTCATTGGGTATATCCTTGGAAGACAGGCGTTACCTATAAAATGCTCGTGACTGCACTGATGGATAGTGCTTCTCAAACCACTACCTATACGGGCTATTTCTTTTTGCCAGAACAACAGAAATGGAAATTAATCGCCTCTTTTAGAGCTCCTAAAGATGGTAGACCTCTAAGAAATTTATATTCCTTTAATGAGAATTTTGTGGGTATTAATGGACAATTACAGCGATACGCCTATTTTGGAAATCAATGGGGACAAAGAGAAAATGGCAGTTGGGTTGAATTAACAGAATCTAAATTTTCATATGATGCTACAGGAAAGGCGGGCGACAGAATAGATTATGGTGCTGGGGTAGAAGGAGGCATGTTCTATTTGTGGAATGGGGGATTTAAACCTGCAACTGCAAAATTGGGCGACAATTTTTCAAGACCTGCCACCAATAAAAAACCTACAATCGATTATTCTAAAAATGCAGATAGCGCCGCACAGGCTTTGAAAGATCATGAATTGATTTTTAATGCCATCAAAAATAAACAGATCGATACAATGGGTAACAGGTTTGGTGTTTATTATAATTTATTAAAAGAAGGTACAGGCGATAAGGTTTCTATAAATGATACTCTTACCGTTTATTATAAGGGCTATTTATTAAGTGACGGAACTGTTTTTGATCAGACAAAAGAAAAGCCAGCAACATTTCCTTTAAAAAGATTAATCAGAGGATGGCAATTAGGATTGCCTGAAACAAAACTAGGTTCTAAGATTCAATTAATTATTCCTTCAGGGCTAGCATACACCATAAGAAGTCGCAGTAATAGTATTCCACCGAACAGTGTATTAGTTTTTGAAATAGAATTAATTAGCTTAAAGCGTGCGACAGAAAACTAGTATTCCGTGAAGATTTTTTGATATATTTAAACCTTTCTATTTGCAAAAACTTAATCAGGAATTGTAATGAGCAATGAAAAAATTAGTAATCCCACGGTTCTAATTATTGAGGACGATGCTTTTATACAAGCAATATTAAGTCAAACCCTTAGCGAGGATTTTGTAGTAACAACTTTTAGCGATGGTTTGGAAGGCTTGAATTATTTGCAAAGTGGGAATATCCCTGACATTATTTTATCGGATTTAAATATTCCAGGTATTGATGGAATGAACCTCTTACAACAGGTTAGAAACAGTGGTTTCTTTAGTTCTGTTCCATTTATTTTCCTCTCTGGTAAAGAAGCTACTGAAACTCGGATCCAATGCCTTGAAGCAGGTGCTGATGATTATCTGATCAAACCATTTAATCCAAGAGAACTAATCGCGCGATTGAAAAATATTTTGAGAAGGATGGGTAAAATTTAATTATGTAAGTTCTCATGCAAGCATCAATTATAGCAGTATTGAATGCCGATGAAAAAATTCGGCAATTATTGGAAACTATCAATTTCAATGGGGCTACTTTACAGTATTTTTCAAATGGAATTGAATTAAGTGCTCAATGGCAAAATCGTTCTTTAAATATTGTTGCCATCATTTCACAATCAGAAATAATGGGTGCTTCTGGAATTTCATTATTAGAAGCGTTGGTTAACAAAAAATTACCTCAAATTCCATTCTTTATAATTACCCAATCTGCTAAGGAAAATCTGCTTCGCTTTTCATTAGAAGCAGGGGTGACAGACGTTTTTGTATTGCCTCTAAATTCAGCGTCTTTAGAAACAAGAATAAATTTTTGCATCAGCAACTGGTCTTCGATAAATATCAGGGTAAAACGTAATGTAATCAAACCCTATATGACACCTTTTATTAAAAGGCTTTTTGATATTGTGTTTGCAGGATCTGTTTTATTGGTTCTATCTCCGATTCTATTATTAGTGATACTGGCTGTGCGTTTAGAATCGAAGGGCCCGGTATTTTATTATTCATTACGGGTTGGTACTGGCTATCATATCTTTAAATTTTTTAAGATCCGCTCTATGTATGTTAATGCAGATCAACGTTTAAAGGATTTGAAACATTTAAATCAGTATAGTACAACTGATGCATCATCTGATTCCACAATAGAAGATAATTCTCCTGTGCTATGCGATGAATGCATAGCAACTGGGAAAAAATGTAGATTCCCGGTATATGCCGATAATAATCAATGGTGTGAGAAAAAATATTCGGTCTTTAAAAAAGCCTCAGCAAGCGCAGCATTTATTAAAATCAAAGACGATCCACGTGTTACTAAAGTGGGCAAATTCTTGCGCAATACCAGTATTGACGAATTACCACAGTTGTTAAATGTTTTGCTTGGAGATATGAGTATTGTTGGGAATAGACCATTGCCTTTATATGAAGCAGAAAAATTAACCACCGATAAATATGCCCTTCGCTTTATGGCACCGGCTGGTATAACCGGACTATGGCAGGTAGAGAAAAGAGGTAAGGGCGATATGAGCGAAGAAGAGCGTTTGATACTAGATAATAACTATGCCAAAAACCATTCTTTCTTCTATGATATTGGTTTAATACTTAAAACAATACCCGCACTTTTTCAAAAAGAAAGTGTTTAATAGAATTTATTTCTTCGCTAAAAACTTCAAACAAACCGGATTGGGAATGCTCAGGCTGTTGCCTGTATGTTTTAATAAGCCACTATTCTTATCGCGCTTAAAAATTTCAACAGTACTGGTTAATTGATTTGCCACTAATAAAAAATTACCTGTTGGATCGATGCTGAAGTTTCTTGGACCTTCCCCTTTTGTAGGTTCATAGCCAATTGCAGTTAGGGTTCCTTTATTCTGGTCTACTCTAAATATGGCAATATTATTTTCCTTGCCTCTATTAGATGCATAAAGGAACCTGCCATCCTGTGATACATGTATATCAGCACTTCCAGGCTTCCCGGTAAAGTCGGCCGGATGCGTAGCAATCCTTTGAACAAATTTGGTTGTACCATCTTTATAGCTATGTACAGAAACAGTACCACTTAATTCTTCAATGATATAAACGAATTTGCCGTTTGGTGAAAACGCTAAGTGACGTGGACCACTGCCTGGTTCGCAAGCAATAAATTTCTGTGCGCTATTGTGCAAAGGCTGTTTAATATAGTTATCGAACTGATAAATATTTACTTGGTCTGTTCCTAAATCTGGGGTTAGAAGGAATTTTTCATCGGGACTAAAAAACACAGAATGAACATGTGCTTTTTCTTGCCTGTCTTTATTGATACTGCTCCCTTCATGCAAAATATGTTGGGTATAAGAAGTGATTACACCATTAACTTCTAAAGGGAAACTAGCTAGACTTCCACCCGTGTAATTTGCAACAACTATCCACCTGCCATCTTTAGTAATTGAAAGGTGACAGGGATTCTCACTTCCACTGGATTGCTGGTTGAGAAAACTTAGCTCGCCCTTTGCTGCATCGAAATTATAGGCTGTAACTAGTCCAGCTTTATTCTTATCCACTTCATTCACCACATAAACATGTCTTCCATCTGGTGCTATAGTTAAAAAAGAAGGGTTGTCTGAATGGTCGGTATTGCTCACCCATTCGGCAGTTCCTGTTTTTGCATTGAAATGATATACGTAAATGCCTTTACTTGCGCCAGAAGTATATGTTCCTATAAACAAATAAAAGTCTTGCGAAAAAACAGCAGTACTGATTAATAAAAGGGCAAACAATAATTTTAGGCGCATA